>Ga0247832_1000292_pt1 | contig 103426 bp, 105 predicted proteins | sample LaCruzMarch2015__10_FD_192407 | JGI IMG/M metagenome (GOLD analysis project Ga0247832, IMG submission 192407) | Freshwater microbial communities from meromictic Lake La Cruz, Castile-La Mancha, Spain - LaCruzMarch2015_4m | ecosystem: Environmental > Aquatic > Freshwater > Lake | place: Spain... | reverse complement strand
CAGAACCTGGCACGCATGCTCGACAAAGAAAAAATTCCTTACATGGCGCTCGATCTGGACCCTGACCGGGTGCGTCAGGCCGCTGCTGCCGGAGATTCGGTGGTGTTTGGCGATGCCGGGCGTCTGCAATCGCTCATGGCCGCAGGCCTGGCCCGCGCCAGCGCGGTGGTGATCACGTATCTGGATGTGCCCGCTGCCATGAAGGTGCTGGACCACACCCACAGCCACGCCCCCCAGGTGCCGGTGATTGTGCGCACGCAAGACGACCTGGACTTGGAAAAATTGCTGGCCGCTGGTGCCACTGAAGTGGTGCCGGAGGCGATCGAGGGCTCCCTCATGCTGGCCAGCCATGCGCTGGCGTTGGTGGGCGTGCCCATGCGCCGCGTGATCCGCATCGTGCAAGACCAGCGCGACGCCCGCTACAACCTGCTGCGAGGGTATTTCCACGGCGCCGACGACGACACGCTGGACGAGATTGACCACGAACGCCTGACCACGGTGGGCCTGCCCATGGCCTCGCCTTGGTTGGGCAAGCAGGTGAAAGACCTGGCTTTTCATGCCATGGGGGTGCGCGTGGTCAACCTGCGCCGCGCCAATGGCCAACCCGAAAACGTGAGCGAAGACACCGAGCTGTACGCGGGCGACACGCTGGTGCTGTCGGGCAAATCCCAATCACTGGCGGTGGCCGAAGAAAAACTCCTGCAAGGCTGAAGACATGGACGATCTGAGCGTCAACGATTATCTGAAAAGCCACATCCGCACGGTGCCCGATTGGCCCGCGCCGGGCGTGCAGTTCCGAGACATCACCCCGCTGCTGCAAGACCCACGCGTGTTCCGGGTGCTGATCGACGCCTTTGTGCACCGTTACATGCACCCCGCCTTGCGCCCGGATGTGGTGGCAGGTCTGGACGCACGCGGCTTCATTTTGGGTTCGGTCGTGGCCTATGAACTGGGCCTGGGTTTTGTGCCCATCCGCAAAAAAGGCAAGCTGCCTTTCACCACGGTAGAAGAAACCTATGAGCTGGAATACGGCAGCGCCACCGTGGAGCTGCACACCGACGCAGTGAAGCCAGGTCAGCGGGTGCTGCTGATCGACGACCTGATCGCCACCGGCGGCACCATGCTGGCAGGCAAAAAGTTGCTTGAAAAACTCGGCGCTACGGTGATTGAAGGGGCGGCCATTGTGGATTTGCCCGAGCTGGGAGGCTCGCAGCGGATCCGGGACAGCGGCTTGAATCTGTTCACACTGGTGTCGTTCGAAGGACATTGAGAGCTCTGGCAGGTGTCGCGCAGGACGCAGACAGGGCAGGCGGCCCGTTTTAAGCTGTGGCCTTCAACTCTTTGTACGACTTGCCATGAACGCTCCCCACAATCTGCCAGCGCCCACGGACGACCGCGTGCCTTACGCCAAACCCCAACCTTGGGGCATGGCCCCCGACATGGTGGTGCACGACGTGCAAACCGAAGACGAGCGCCTGTGGGCCCCGGTGGCTCCGGGCATTTGGTCACGCCCGCTGCACCTGAACGTGACGGGCGGTTTTTATGTGCACTTGCTCAAGGTCAAGCGTTCGGGCCTGCTGCAGCGCCACCGCCATTCGGGCCAGGTGCATGCCCATGTGCTGCGCGGCAAATGGTTGTACCTGGAACACGACTGGGTGGCCGAAGAAGGCAGTTATGTGTTCGAGCCCCCAGGTGAGACCCACACCCTGGTGGTGCCCGACGACTGCCAGGACATGGTGACGATGTTCACCGTGCATGGTGCCTTGATGTACGTGGACACGCAAGGCAACGCCACCGGCTATGACGATGTGTTCACCCGCATCGAGAAGTACCGCACCCACTTTGAGGCCGTGGGTTTGGGTGCGGATTACGTGAAAAAATTCATGCGCTGAGCGGCTTTTCTTCCAACAAAAAACCGCTCCAAGGAGCGGTTTTTTGTTGTTGCGCCGCAGCTCATGGACGCTGCATCACAGCGGCTTCTTGATCCAGTTGGCAATTTCGCCAATGATGCCGCGACGGAAGGCCAGCACACAAATTACAAAGATCACGCCCTGGATGATGGTGACCCAAGCACCGAATTGGGCCAAGTAGTTTTGCATGCTCACAATCACCGCTGCGCCCAACACAGGCCCGAACAGAGTGCCCAAGCCGCCCAGCAGGGTCATCAAAACCACCTCTCCCGACATCGACCAATGCACATCGGTCAGCGAAGCCAGTTGGAACACCAGCGACTTGGTGGCCCCGGCGGTACCCGCCAAAGCGCCCGAGATCACAAAAGCAATCAGCTTGAACATGTCGGTGTCGTAACCCAGCGAAATGGCTCGGTCCTGGTTTTCGCGGATGGCTTTGAGGATCTGGCCGAAGGGAGAATAAATGATGCGCCAAATCAGGGCAAAACCGGCCAGGAAAATCGCCAGCACAAACATGTACATGGCCGAGTTTTCAGCCAAATCGAACACGCCAAACAGCTTGCCGCGTGGCACCGACTGGATGCCGTCTTCGCCGCCTGTGAATGGCGTTTGCAGATAAAAGAAAAACACCATCTGCGAAAACGCCAAAGTGATCATCGCAAAATAAATGCCTTGCCGGCGAATGGCCAGCATGCCTGTCACCAGCGCCAGCAAGCCAGAGCAAGCGGTGGCAAACAGCACCGCCAGCTCGGGGTTCCAGCCCCAGACTTTGGCCGCGTGGGCTGCGGCATAACCAGCGGTGCCCAAAAACATGGCGTGGCCAAACGACAGCAGGCCGCCAAAACCAATGAGCAGGTTGAAGGCGCATGCAAACAAGGCAAAGCACATGACCTTCATCAGGAAGATAGGGTACACCCAGATCGGGGCGATGACCAGCACCATCACCATGATGGCAAAGGCCACCCACTGGTGCGTGAACGACTGGGTCTTGAGTGAGGGGGTCGAGACAGTGGTCATGGTCTTACTTCTGGGTGCCGAACAGGCCTGCAGGCTTGATCAAAAGAACGATGGTCATGATGATGAAAATCACCGTGCTGGAGGCTTCCGGGTAGAACACTTTGGTCAAGCCTTCGATCAGGCCCAAGCCAAAACCGGTGAGGATCGCCCCCATGATGGAGCCCATGCCGCCGATCACGACCACCGCAAACACCACGATGATGATGTCGGCGCCCATTGTGGGGTTGACCTGGTAAATGGGCGCGGCCATCACACCGGCAAAAGCGGCCAAGCCCACGCCGAAGCCATAGGTCAGGGTGATCATTCGGGGCACGTTGACGCCAAAAGCCTGCACCAGGCTGGGGTTTTCAGTGGCGGCGCGCAGATAAGCGCCCAGCTTGGTCCGCTCGATCACGTACCAGGTGGACAAGCAAACGACCAGCGAAGCCACGATGACCCAGGCGCGGTACTTGGGCAGGAACATGAAGCCGGTGTTGTAGGCACCCTTGAAGACCTCGGGCACCGGATAAGGCATGCCCGAAGAGCCAAATTCGTGTCGGAACAAACCCTGGATGATCAAGGCCAGGCCGAAGGTGAGCAGCAGGCCATACAGGTGGTCCAGCTTGTAAAGCTGTTTGAGCATGGTGCGCTCAATCAGCATGCCTGTCGCACCCACCAGGATGGGTGTCAGGATGAGCGACACCCAGTAGTTGATGCCCAGCTTTGTCAGCGACAAATAGGCCACAAAGGCGCCCAGCATGTACTGGGCGCCGTGGGTGAAGTTGATGATGTTCAACAAGCCGAAAATCACGGCCAGGCCCAGCGAGAGCAATGCGTAAAAAGAGCCGTTGATCAGCCCGATCAGCAATTGCCCGAACAGGGCTTGCGAGGGTATGCCAAAGATTTCCATGGTGATGTATCGACTTGCTTGAACAAAGGGTTGAAATTACTTCTTGACCAGCGGGCACTCGCTCTCAGCCAGGGGGCGGAAAGCCTCGTTGGCAGGAATGGTGGCCACCAGCTTGTAGTAGTCGTATGGGCCTTTGGATTCGGCAGGCTTCTTGACCTGGAACAGGTAGGCCGGGTGGATCTTGCGACCGTCAGCGCGCACGGTGCCTTTGCCAAACAAAGGATCGTCGGTGGGCAGTTCTTTCATCTTGGCGGCGACTTTGCCGCCGTCATCGGTCTTGGCCGCATCCACAGCCTTCAGGTAGTGGATCACGCTGGAGTAAACACCGGCTTGCACCATCGATGGGTATTTGCCACCCTGGATTGCTGCGAAACGCTTGCTGAAAGCGCGGGTGTTGTCGTTCAGATCCCAGTAGAAGGTTTCGGTCAGCATCAGGCCTTGCGCGATGTTCAGACCCAGCGAGTGCACGTCAGGCAGGAACACCAGCAATCCGGCCAGGTTTTGACCGCCTTTGGTGATGCCGAACTCGGCCGCTTGCTTGATGGAGTTGGTGGTGTCACCCCCCGCGTTGGCCAAGCCAATGATCTTGGCTTTGGAGGCTTGGGCTTGCAGCAAGAAAGAAGAGAAGTCTTGTGTGGGGAAAGGTGTGCGGACTTTGCCGACCACCTTGCCGCCGTTCTTGTTCACCACGGCTTCGGTGTCGCGCTCCAGGGCGTGGCCGAAAGCGTAGTCGGCGGTCAAGAAGAACCAGGTGTCACCACCGCTTTTCACAATGGCTTTGCCTGTGCCGTTGGCCAGCATCCAGGTGTCATAAGCCCAGTGGATGGTGTTGGCGTTACAGGCCTTGCCCGACAGATCGGCCGTGGCCGAGCCGGAGTTGACGTGCAGCTTGCCCTTGTCGCTCGCAATTTTGGCCACGGCCAGACCGACCGAGGATGTGGGCACGTCGGCGATCATGTCGACTTTGTCGGTGTCAAACCATTGGCGAGCCACGTTGGAGCCCACATCGGGTTTGTTTTGATGGTCAGCGCTGACGATTTCGACTTTGAGCGTGCTCTTGGTCGCCTTGATGTAGTCCTCGACGGCCATGCGGGCCGCAGTCACCGAGCCGGGGCCGGTGATGTCCGAATACAGGCCCGACATGTCGTTCATCACGCCGATCTTGACGATGCCGTCCGAGATCTGTGCTTGGGCTGAGCCTGCAAAGGCGCAAGCGGCCACCGCGGCGAGGGAAAGAAGTTTGCGTTTCATCGTATTGTCTCCAGTTAGAAAAAAATCACACACCCAGGTACTCATGCAGCATGCCCATCTTGGCGGACAGCTCTTGCGAGCTGAAGGTCTCCACCATCTGGCCATGCTCCATCACGTAAAACCGGTCCGCCAAGGGCGCGGCAAACCGGAAGTTCTGTTCCACCATGATGATGGTGAAGCCCTTGGCCTTGAGGGCCTTGATCATGCGGGCCAAGGCCTGAACAATGACCGGGGCCAGGCCTTCGGAAATTTCGTCGAGCAGCAAAAACCGCGCGCCCGTGCGCAAGATGCGGCCGACCGCCAGCATTTGTTGCTCGCCCCCTGACAGGCGGGTGCCGGGGCTGTTGCGGCGCTCCAGCAGGTTGGGGAACATGTCGTAGATTTCTTCGACCGACATGCCGTTGGGGGCAATCACGGGCGGCAGCATCAGGTTTTCTTCGCAGGTCAGAGCCGAGAAAATACCGCGTTCTTCGGGGCAATAACCAATGCCCAGCTTGGCAATCTGGTGCGGTGCCCAGTTCACTGTTTCTTGACCCCGGATGGTGATGGAGCCGGTGCGCCGACCGACCAGGCCCAGGATGGATTTGACGGTGGTGGTGCGCCCAGCGCCGTTGCGCCCCAGCAGCGTGACCACTTCGCCTTCGTTGACGGTCATGTCCACCCCATGCAGGATGTGCGACTCGCCGTACCAGGACTGCAGGTTGCTGATGCGCAGGAATTCTTTGGAATCAGCCATGGGCACCCTCCAGTTGGTTGTCGGCGGTGCCCATATAGGCCTCTAGCACTTGGGGATTTTTCGAAACCACTTCGTAAGGTCCTTCTGCAATCACTTGTCCACGTTGCAAGACACTGATGGTGTCGGCAATTTTGGACACCACGCTCATGTTGTGTTCCACCATCAGGATGGTGCGGTTGGCACCGACTTTTTTGATCAGCTGCGTCACACGGTCCACGTCTTCGTGGCCCATGCCTTGGGTGGGCTCGTCCAGCAGCATCAGTTCGGGGTCCATGGCCAGCGTGGTGGCGATCTCCAGGGCGCGCTTGCGGCCATAGGGCAATTCAACCGCCGTCAGATCGGCCATGCTGCCCAAATCGACCTGGTCGAGCAGGGCCATGGCCTTGTCGTTGAGCTGGTTCAGGCTGCGCTCGGAACGCCAGAAATGCAGCGATACACCCGTGGCGCGCTGCAAACCAATGCGCACGTTTTCCATCACCGTGAGGTTGGGGAAGGTGGCCGAAATCTGGAACGAGCGCACGATGCCCCGGCGCGCCACCTGGGAGGGTTTTTCGCCGGTGATGTCGTGGCCATTGAACAGGATCTGCCCCTTGGTCGGAATCAGGAATTTGGTCAGCAGGTTGAAGACCGTGGTCTTGCCTGCGCCATTGGGGCCGATCAACGCGTGAATCTGGCCGCGCTGCACGCTCAGGTTCACGTCATTGACGGCGACAAAGCCCTTGAACTCTTTGATGAGATTCCGGGTTTCAAGGATGGTGTTGCTGGACATCTGGAGGGCTCAGTTTCTTTCGGCGGATGTTTCAAACTGTACAAAGTGGGCCATTGTGAGACTGGGGCGTCACTTTTTGCTTCATGGTTATCCCGTGGTTTGTCTCGTTGGCGTCTACAAATCACGGGTCTTTTCCATTTCATCCGCCGCCATGGGGCCAGGCCAAATCAGTGCTGCTTGCAAGGTTATGGCGCCACCTGAGTAGGGACAAAGAATTCAGATCCATACCGACTCAAGTCCGACGCGTTTCCAGTCCTTGCGCGTCGATGGCGCGCAACTCGGTTTTCAGCACCTTGCCATAATTGTTTTTGGGCAAGGCATTGACCAAGTGGTAGTGCTTGGGCCGCTTGAAACGCGCCACCTGGTCTAGGCAGTGCGCGTCCAAATCGGCCACAGTCAAAGGCTGGCGGCACACCACAAAGGCCACCACCACCTCGCCCCACTCCGGGTCGAGCCTGCCGATGACAGAGACCTCGGCCACTTGCGGGTGCGTGAGCAAGGCTTCTTCGACTTCGCGGGGGTAAATGTTGGTGCCGCCGCTGATCACCAGGTCCTTCGATCGGTCCAGCAAAGTCAGGTAACCATCGGCATCCAGACGCCCCACATCACCGGTTTGCAACCAGCCCTCGCGGATGGCTTTGGCCGTGGCCTCAGGGTCGCGCCAATAGCCCGCCATGACCAGTTCGCTGCGCACGCAAATTTCACCTACTTCGCCCACCGGCAAGCTCGCACCCGACTCGTCGCCAATCTTCAGCTCGACCATGGCCTGTGCATGCCCGACCGAAGCCAGCCGTTCCCAGTAACGCGGGTGGGTGGTGTCCAGCACATCGCTCTTGGGCAGCACGCTGATGGTCATCGGGCATTCACCTTGGCCATAAATCTGCGCAAAGTGCGGGCCGATGACCTGCAGGGCCTCTTCGATGTCGGCCAGGTACATGGGGCCGCCGCCATAGACGATGGTGGCCAGTCCCTGCGGCCGCTCGGGCAAGTTACGCGCCGCATCCACCAGCCGCCGCACCATGGTGGGCGCTGCAAAAAACGAGGCCCGCTGCCAGTGCGCAGCCAGCAACAAGGCTTCATGCGGGTCAAAGCCGTCCGAGCGCGGCACCACGTTCAGCCCGGCGTTCAGCACATAAGGCAGGTGGTACATGCCGCCACCGTGCGACAGCGGTGCGGGGTGCAGCATGCTGTCGCCACGTTCCACCGACTGCACCGAGCCGAAATACGCCAACGTGCAGCCGCGCAATTGGCGAGCACACAGCACCACACCCTTGGGCCTGCCGGTGGTGCCGCTGGTGTAGAACAACCAGGCGGGGTCGTCGTCTTCGCGGGCTTGCGGTGGCAGGTGTGGGCCTTCGGCTTGCAACATGAATGTGCTGTCAGCTTGGACGGCGGTTCCAACGCCCACGTCGCGCAGTGCTTGTGTGAAAGTTTGTTCCCGTTCACTGTCGCAAAAAGCGATGCGGGCTTCGCTGTGCTGGGCAATCCAAGCCGCTTCGCGTTCGTGCAGCTTGGCATTCACCGGCACCGCCACCGCACCGGCCCACCAGATGCCCCACATGAGGGGCAAATATTCGGGCGTGTTGTGCAGGAACAGCATCACCCGTTCGCCAGGCTGCACACCTTGGGCGTGCAGCCAGCTGGCCGTGCGGGCAGCGCGGTGGGCAAATTCGGCGTAATCGCACCAGACCTGTGTGCCATGCGCGATGGCCGCTTGTTGCGGGTAACGTTCGGCGGTGCGCGCCAACCAGAGAGCGATGTTCATGTGAGTGGGGCAAGTATGCAATGCGGTGCGATGCGATCAGTCCGCTAGACCAAGACCATGCCGCCGTCAAGCAATATGGACTGCCCTGTCATGCCGCGTGATTCATGGGAGCCGAGGTAGACCGCCAGGGCCGCGATTTCGTCCGGGTTCAGCACCCGCCCCAGCGGCACCCGCGCCAGTGCGGCCTTGACCATGTCGTCACCGCTCATGCCCGAACTTTGAGCCACCTGGGCTTTCAGCGTTTCCACCATGTCGGTTTGCACAAAGCCGGGGCAGATCGCATTCACGGTGACCGCGTGTGGGCTGGCCTCGAGGGCCACGCAGCGCGTCAAGCCCACCACCGCGTGCTTGCTCACGTTGTAGGCCGACTGGTTGCGCGAGCCCCATTTGCCCGCAGTAGAGGCAATGTTGACGATGCGCCCGTGCCGGCGTGCCTGCATGCCCGGCAGGCAGGCCTGCATGAAGTGCAGCACGCCAAACAGGTTCACATCGAGCATGTCCTGAAAATCTTGCTGCGCGTAGTCGAGGAAAGGCTTGGCCCGGTACACCCCGGCGTTGTTGACCAGCACATCGACACGTCCAAAGCGTTTTTCGACTTGCGCCACGGCCGCAAAGCAGGCGTCACGTTCGGTCACGTCCATGCCCAAAGTCATGATGCGCTCGTCAAGCAAACCCAGGCTGTCCTTGACTTCCAGCAGGCGCGCCGAGTCGGTGGCGATCAGGCACAGGCTGGCACCTTCAGCGGCATAGGCCTCGGCAATCGCGCGGCCGATGCCGCGGCTGGCGCCCGTCACGATGGCCACTTGTTGGTCGAGTCGGTGTGCCATGTTCTCAGTCCTTGTTTTGAAGGGGTCAGATGAGTGCAGCTCGTTTGCGCTGATCGCCTGGCTTGCCGTGATCGGGGTCGTCGTGCGGGTTGGACACCGCTTGGCGCAGCACGGCCAGATAACCCTGGGCCAGTTCCATGCGCGGGCCAAAGCCTTGTGCGATCAGCATGCGATGGGCGGCAGGCAGCTTCCAGCAGGGCGTGAACACAAACAGGTGGTGTTCCAGGTGGTAATTGACCCAATAAGGGGCCAGCACCATGCGCATGCCCCAGTTCGTCAGCGTGGTGCGGGTGTTGCGCAAGCGGTCGTCGTTGTTGCCCACCACCGCATGCTCGGCAATGTTGCGGACGCGGCTGATCACCTGGTACCACGTCAACAAAGGCAACAACCACAAGGCAAAAAAAGCCCACCACACGCCCGCTGCGGCGGTGATGGCGAAGATGGCCAGGTTGGTGAGGAAGAAATATTTTTCTGCAGAGATCAGGTTCTTCAGACGTTGCCAGCGGCTGGGGCTGTCGCCCATTTCCTGGCGGAAAGATGCCATGCGCCGTTGGTAACCGGTGATGCCCAGAATATCGCGCCGCATTTTGCGCCAAAAGCTGCTTTGGCTGATGGGAAACGGCGCCGACAACATCAGGTCGGGGTCTTCGGCCTGCTGGGTGTGGCGGTGGTGACTCAGGTGATAGGGGCGGTACAGCGTGAGGCTGGCGCCCACCGGCCAGCCGCACAAAAACGCGCCCAACGTGTCATTGAGCCGGGAGTTCTTGAACAAGGCGCGGTGCGCCGCATCGTGCATCAAAATCGCCAAGCCCAGTTGCCGCCCGCCAATGATGACCACGGCGACGAGGAAGCTCAAGGGGTTGGGCCAAGCGATGAAAAACGCCATGGCCAATGCGATCACGCCCCAAGCGTGCAACACCAAATAAGCGCCCATCCAGTCCGAACGTTCGCGCAAAAATGCGTCTTGCTCGGGGCTGAGGCTGGGCTGAGTGTCGGTGGTCATGCGAAGTTCATGGGCAAAGATGTGCATCTTGGACCCATTGCCCTGTACAAACAGTCACAGGTGTGACCTGTCTATACAGCCGTAGACAGAGGGCGTCGACGTGTTCTGGGAAAGGCTGTCAAAACGAAACCTGACAGACTGTTTTCGCGGGCGACTTATCGCTGACCGTCGTGGACCGAAACAGCTTCCATAGTCAGGCCACCCAGTCGCGAGTGAATGCGGCCACCAGTGCCCATGACCAAGGCAAACAATATTTCGTTCGGGCGCGGCGCATCCTGAATGCCCACTTCCATGCTGTTGAAGTGGCTGCGCACATAACAAGCGTGGATGTAATGCACAGGAACCATCAAACGGTACCCAGCGCTGGCGACAGCTTTGCTGGCAGGTACGATGGCTTTGGGGTCACCCAGCAAAGACCGCATCGCCCACCCACCGGCCTCGTGCCACACCGCGCCGTGTTCCATCTCGCCGTTCACACCCACGATGGCGGCTTTGCTGTACACCTCGATGTTGTCTTTGCCCAGTGTGTCGATCAACTCTTGCGCCAACACGGTGCCCAGCGACCTGAGCTCTGCCATGAAAGGCATGAGATCGGGCGCGTAGGAGCCTGCGTAGGGGTTGTTAATCACTGCACAGGCTGCAGCAAGTTTCAAGGGTTGGTCGCAGACGGGTCCACCTTCATGGTAGGTGGTTTCGATGGTCAGACTGCGTTTGCGGATTTGGATCAGGGACATCTTGAGCTTTCAAAAAAGGCGGGCACGGGGCCTTGGGCTGCGCTGGTTAAAAGTTGCCCGTTTGGGCAAGGCCCCTAAACCCATTGAGAGACTTAGTTTTTCGGTATTTTGGCGTCATTCACCACTTGGATCCATTTTTGGGTTTGTGTCGCCACCATGTTCCGCATCTCTTCCGAGGTGCTGCCGCGCACCTCGCCGCCCATGTCTTCCAGGCGCGTTTTCACGGCGGGCACCAAAAGCGCTTTTTGCAACTCGGCGTTCAGGCGGTCAATGACGGGCTTGGGTGTGCCGGCAGGCGCCATCAAGCCAGCCCATGACTGCACGTCGTAGCCCGCCACCCCTTGCTCCGACACGGTGGGCACATCAGGCAGCCCCTGCCAGCGCTGAGGACCGGTGGTGGCAATGGCGCGAAGCTTGCCAGATTTGATGTTGGCCATGACCGCCGTGGGCGGTGCAATGATCATGGGAATTTCGCCGCCCAAAAGGGAAGTGAGCGAAGCCGAGTCGCCTCTGAAAGGCACATGCAGCAACTGTGTTTTGGCCATGCTCGCGAGCAACTCGCCCGCCAAATGGTGTGTGGAACCAATGCCCGCGGTGCCGTAGCTAACCTCAGTCGGGTTGGCTCTGGCGGCCGCCAACAAGGCCGACAGGCTGGGGTACTTGCTGTTGGCCGGAACCACCACCAAGAACGGGAAGTAAGTGATGGTGCTGACCATCTCAAAGTCTTGCACCGTGCGGTAAGCCAAGTTGTTGTACAAAGCACCAGCCACCGCGTGGCCACCTGTGGCCAGCAGCAAGGTGTAGCCATCGGGCCTGGCTTTGGCGACGGTGGTGGCAGCAATGGTGCCGCCTGCGCCAGCCTGCGCTTCAACCACGATGTTTTGGCCCAAACCCTTGCCCATTTCTATCCCCACCGTGCGGGCGATGTTGTCGGCGTTGCCGCCGGGTGCAAAACCTTGCATGACCTTGATGGGGCGGTCCGGATAGGCTTGTGCCAGCGCTACCCCGGGCAGCGCCAAGGCGGTGATGGTCAAAGTGGCGAGAAGTTGTCTGCGAATCATGTTTGTCTCCTGGTTATAAAAGTATCACGGTCAAATGCACGCGTTCAGCTGCGGGTCATGGGTGCATGACCAGCTTGCCACTGACAAGTCCTTGGTCGAGCAACGCGTGGGTTTTTTGAACTTCGCTGAGCTTGAAAATTTGAGGGGGCGAAAAGCTCACGCGCTGCTGCGCCAGCAGCGCGATGGCCTCGTTCATCAGCCCTCGTCGTGTGGCACGGTCTGCGTCAAAGGTGTGCATCGAAAAACACCGAATGGCCAGACTTTTTTCCAACAATTGGCGCATCACCTGGAAGGTGTCTTCTGTAGGCGGGCCTTGCACGATGTTGTAGGACACCAGCGTGCCAAACGGGGCCAGGCTCTTGAGCCCGTCGATCAAACTTTGCCCGCCCAAATGGTCGAACACCAGATTCAGGCCCTGACCCTTGGTGATGTGCTCAATGCGATCTTTGGGTGTTTCGTCGTCGGTGCAAATGACGTGGTCAAAACCACGCGCCAAGGCAAACTGAGCCTTGTCTCGGCTTCTGCTGGTGCCCATCGTGAGAAAGCCCTTGAGTTTGGCCACTTGGCACAACATGCCCGCCACGCCGCCTGAAGCCCCGGTGATCAACACATGGGGCGCTTGCGATGCGATGGGACCAGCGATCTGCAAAAGTGCCAGGGCCAACTGCAAATTGGGCAGGCTCACCGCATCGTCAAACGAGACGGTGTCCGGCAATCGGTAGGGCGCATCCTCGGGCACCACGATCGCTTCTGCATAACAGCCGCCTCGTTGGGGCAACTCACGGGCACTGACCAAAACGCGGTCACCCGTTTGCCATTGCGTCACCCCCTCGCCCACGGCATCCACCACACCGGCCAATTCGGCACCGGGTACCGCTGGCAGCGGCGGCATCCATTTGTAGGTGCCTTTGCGCAGCAGCACGTCAGGGCGGCCCACCCCAATGGTGCTGGCCTTGACGCGAACTTGCCCGCGACCTGCAACCGGCTCTGGAAGCACCACCTCCAAAAGGTTTTCTGGCCCACCAGTCACACGGACTTGGATCGCTTTCATGTTCAGGCTTGCGCTTAGGCTTGAGCGGCGATGGGGTTGACCAAGGTGCCGATGCCTTCGATCTCGACCTCGCACACATCGCCGGGCTTCATGAACCATTGAGGTTTACGGCTCCAGCCCACACCCGCTGGCGTGCCGGTGGCGATCACATCGCCGGGCACCAGGGTGAAGATGGTCGAGGCATAGCTGATGAGTTTGGCAATCGGGAAGATCATGTGCCCGGTGTGGCTCGACTGCACCACTTCGCCATTCAAGCGGGTGATCAGCTTCAGTTCTTGGTTGGGGGCAATCTCGTCAGCCGTCACCATCCAGGGGCCAAAGCCACCGGTGGACTCGAAATTCTTGCCCGATGCGATTTGCTTGGCGTGGAATTGCCATTCGCGGATGCTGCCATCGTTGTAGCAAGAGTAACCCGCCACATGGTCAAACGCATCGGCTTCAGAAATGTTGCGCCCCTCTTTGCCAATGATCACGGCCAACTCACCTTCCCAGTCGAGCGAACCAGAGACCTTGGGGCAAATGATGGGCTGACCATGCGCGACTTGGGAGCGCCAGACGCGCAGAAAAATAGGAGGCTCTTCGGACAGTTCGCGCTGCATGCCTGCTGCCAGCACCTCTTTGTGGTGATCCATGTAATTGCGCACAGCACACACGATTTTTTCCGGTTTGGGGATGACCGGTAAAAAGGTGATGTCTTTCATGGGGATGGACACCGTTTGCTTTGCCACATCGTGCTGTGCCAGGAGGTAAGCGCCCGACGCAATGTAGTCGGCTAGTGTGGCCAATTGCGGCATCGCTTGGCCCAGATCCACCACGGTATCGGGACCGGTGACGGCGCCCCAAGTCTCGCGACCTTGGTGTACGAATGAGAGTAATTTCATGAGGGTTCCTTCGGTGAAATGAATTTCGATTTTTGAACAAATTGCGCTTGCCATTGGTCAATCGGCATGAAGCTGGGATCGCTGCGGCAGATGGCTTCGGTCTCGCGCAAGATGGTGGCGTCGTCTTGGCTCAAGTCAAGCGGATCGCCATGTGGCTGAGAGATGTAGAAAGGCATGTCGATGTAGGTTTCCACCGTATTGCCCTCGGGGTCTGCAAAGTAGACAGACAAAGCATTGCCGTGGTTCATGGGCATGACCTTGGTCGCGCCCAAGGTTGTGGCTTTGTCACGCAACTCGCGCAACGACTGGATAGAGGGCACAGCAAAGGACAGTTGCATCACCGTGCTGAAGGTGGCCTCTGGTGGACGTCCACCAGCGATCACCAACTGATGGTGCTGGTCGGGTGTCGAGCTCAAAAAAACCAAGGGGGCTTTGAAGGTTTTGCCGACCCCTCGGTCATTGACAACCATGCCAAAAACAGAGGTGTAAAAGTGCACCATTTTTTCGACATCCCAAACATAGATGCCGAAATGGGAGGGGGTAGCTTGCGTGACTTTCAGCATGTGGGCTCTGGGTTCAAAAAGAGAATGAAATCAAACGCGGTTTTTTAGCGTCAGGGCAAAAGCGGCCAGCACATTAGTTTGCGTGCTGGCAATGTGTTCGCCGAGCATTTGGGCGGCCGTGGCCGCATCGCGCCGCACCACAGCTTTCATCAGGGCGCGGTGCTCAGCGTCTTTCTTTTTGAGCACGGTTCGGTTGCGGGCAGCAAAGTGCCGATAGCGCTCGGCTTGGTCAAACAGGCTCATGCTCCAGGTCAGTTGACGCTTTGAGGGGCAGGCGGCGAGCAGGGACAGGTGAAAGTCCCGGTGGCGTTGGCTCCATTCGGCATCCAGCACGACGGGACCCTGGGGCAGGCGAGACTCTATTTTTTCGAGGCGGTGAAAGCTCGCCACAATGTTCGCTTCCCAAGCGTCATCGCCATGTTGGATCGATTCGTGCAGCGCGGTCACGTCGAGCAGCAATCGCATTTTGGTGATGTCGGCCAGATCGTCGGGCGTCATGGCGGCCACCCTGAAGCCACGACGTTCATCCGCTTTGACCAAGCCCTCTTGCACCAAGCGGTTCAGGGCTTCACGCAGCGGGCTGCTTGAAAAGCCATATTGTTGTTGCAGGGCGTCGACTTTGAGCTTGCTCTCTGGCACATGGCGACCGGACAAAACGTCTACGCGCAAAGCCTGAAAGGCTTGCTCTGAGACGGTGGTGTTGGTGGCTATTTCTTGCATGATTTACAAATTGTGCACAAAAATCAACCAGGACGCACCCTCGCAAACCCCAGTCCAAAGGTAGGCTAAGTGGTTGTTGGCCATGCAGGGGTTGCCCTTGTCGCAGGGCGGCGCAAGCCCTCAGGGCTTATCCTCAGGGTTTATTTGCCGATGCAAAAGCTCGAAAAAATCACGCCCAGTAAATCGTCGGCGCTGAACTCGCCCGTGATCTCATTGAGCGCGTTTTGGCCCAGCCGCAGTTCTTCGGCCAGCAGGTCGAGGTTTTGCGCTTGCGCGGCCAAATGGGTATCGGCCATTTCAAGATGCTCGCGTACTCGGTACAGGGCCTGCACATGCCTTTCGCGAGCAATGAACAGGCCTTCGCTGGCCTGCTGCCAACCGGCTTGTTGCAGCAGTTGCTGGCGCAGGGCTTGCAGGCCCTCACCCGTGCGGGCCGAGAGCGTCAAGCCCGTGCGTTCTTTTGCGCTGCTCGCTGCGTCGGCTTTGTTCCACACATCGATCACGGTGACGCTGGTGGGCAATCGCGTCTTCAAGGCGGCATCGATGTCGGCATCGGCGCTGTCGTAATCGGCTTGGCCTGCACGCGTCAGGTCGTGCAAAAACAGCACCGCGTCGGCGTTCTCAATCTGGCCCCAAGCGCGGGCAATGCCGATTTGCTCGACTTCGTCCACACCTTCGCCTTCACGCAGACCGGCGGTGTCGATCACATGCAGCGGCACGCCTTCGATCTGGATGGTTTGCTGCACCACATCACGCGTGGTGCCCGCAATCGGCGTGACGATGGCCAGCTCGGCTCCGGCCAGTGCGTTGAGCAGCGAACTCTTGCCTGCATTGGGCTGGCCTGCGATCACCACCTTGATGCCCTCGCGCAGCAAGGCGCCTTGTTTGGCTCGGCCCAACACCCTTTGCAGTGCGGTTTGCAGGCGCGTCAGTTGACCTGGTGCATCGGCCTTTTGCAAAAAGTCGATCTCTTCTTCCGGGAAGTCCAGCGTGGCCTCCACCAACATGCGCAGGTGGATCAGCGCATCGCGCAGCACATGGATCTCTTTGGAAAAGTCGCCCGCCAAGGAGCGGCTGGCGCTGCGTGCTGCGGCTTCGGTGCTGGCATCGATCAGGTCGGCAATCGCCTCGGCTTGTGCCAGGTCGATCTTGTCGTTTAAAAAAGCGCGCTCCGAAAATTCGCCCGGCTGCGCCACGCGCAAACCCGCCAACCGCGGCTGGCCCGTGACGGGATCGGTCTCAGCCGCCGCTTGCAGGCAACGCGCGACCAGCAGCTGCAAGACCACCGGCCCGCCATGCGCTTGCAACTCCAACACGTCTTCACCCGTAAACGAGTGCGGGGCTACGAAATGCAGCGCCAAACCGTGGTCGATTGGACTGCCATCGGCATCGGCAAAAGGCAGGTAGGTGGCTTCTCGGGCTTTCAGCTGACGCCCGCAGAGTGCCTGAATCAGCGACGACAGCTTGCGGCCCGACACCCGCACAATGCCCACCGCGCCGCGACCGGGTGCGGTGGCGATGGCGACGATGGGTTCTTGGTGGCGTGCGAGCATGGTGGCGATGAGCGAGGTGAAGCAAAAAAAGGCCGCTTGCGCGGCCCTTTGAATGGATGGGGATTTACTTGAACTTGGGCAGGTTGAACTGCGGCGGCACGCCCATGCGGGTGTTGATCATCCACTGCTGGGCGATCGACAGGATGTTGTTCGTGATCCAGTACAGCACCAGGCCCGCCGGGAAGAAGAAGAACATCACCGAGAAGATCAGCGGCATGAACCACATCAGCTTGGCTTGCATCGGATCGGGTGGTGCGGGGTTGAGCGCGGTCTGCAGCAAAGTGGTCAAGGTCATGACGATAGGCAACAAACCTATAGGCATATCAATACCAGGTATCGTTCCAAACAAGGTATCTGGTGCAGACAAATCATGGATCCAGCCGATCCAGGGCGCGTTGCGCATCTCGACACTGGACAGCAACACCCAATACAGCGCAATGAACACCGGGATCTGAACCATGATCGGGAAGCAGCCGCCCATGGGGTTGACCTTTTCCTCGCGATAAATCCTCATCATCTCCTGCTGCATTTTTTGCGGATCGTTTTTCAGGCGTTCGCGCATCTCCATGATCTTGGGGTTGATGGCTTTCATCTTGGCCATGCTGGAATAGGCCTTGGCGTTGAGCCAATAGAAAGCAATCTTGATCAGCAGCACCAAGGCGACGATGGACCAACCCCAGTTGTTCAGCACGCTGTGCAGTTGGTCCAGCAGCCAATACAAAGGCTTGGACAGCATGGCCAGCCAGCCGTAGTCCTTCACCAAGTCCAGGCCGGGCGACAGGGCCTCCAGTACTTTTTCTTCTTGGGGGCCACTGTAGAGCTTGGAATTAACTACCTTACTCGCGCCTGGCGAGATCGAATCAATCGGGGTAATCATTGTTACTCGGTAGCAGCAATCACCAAGAGATGAGCCAATATCGACCCCCTCCAAAGACAGCGCTCGTTGCACGCCATCAGGCAAGATCCATGCGCTGACAAAATAATGCTGCACCATTGCTATGTAGCCGTTAACGCTGGACTTTTCGTACTCGGCGCTTTTTTTCTTGATTTCGCTGAATTCCACTTTCTGGTATTTCTTGGCATCGGTGTAGACGGCCGGTCCGGTGAATGTAAAGTAGAAAGACGATTCGCCTTCAGGCTTGTTCCCGTCACGCACCAGCTGCATGTAAAGCTGCGGCGACACGCTGGCCTGTCCGTTGTTCACCACCTCGTGCTTGACATCAATCACATAGCTACCTCGTTTGAGCGTGTAGGTCTTGACGAGCTTGACGCCATTCATTTCAGCCGATTCGAAACGCAAGGCCAGTTCGTTTTGTCCCGCTTTGAGGCTGCGCTCGCCGCTGAAGGCCATGGGGGCTTTGTGATTTGGGAAATGACCACCGATCAGGCCAGTCTGCGCCAAGTAAACGCGGCTATTGCTTTGGTCCATCAACACCATGTTCTTTTTCGGGTCCACCATGTCACGGTGCTGGGTGAATTCAGTCCGCACCAGCGAGCCACCTTCGTCAAAACTTAGCTTTAATAAGTCGGTTTCCACCTCGATTTTCTCGCGCAAGGCAGCCGAAACTGCAGGTGCAGAACTTGGCACCTGAACCGGCGTTGCTGTCACTGCGGCAGACGTTGTAGGCACAGCATTGGCTTGGGCCGCCGCTGCAGGCGTAGGCGCAGATACAGACGAAGACGAAGACGCAGGTGCAGATGCCGTGGCGGCCACTTCGGGCTTGGGGAAAAACGTGGCCTTTTTGCCGTTGTGCAGCTGCCATTGGTCCCACAGCAAGACCATGGAAAAACCAAAAATCACCCAAAGGATGGTGCGGCGGATATCAGTCATGGGGTCTTCTTTGACGAACGAGGAGGAAACAAAGCAGAGAACAAGCGGGGCGCTTGCGAGGGAACAGGGTCGTGACCACCGGCACACCAAGGGCCGCAACGAACCATGCGGTGAACCGTCAAATAAGCGCCTTGGGCGGCGCCATGCTGCGCCAAAGCTTGCAAAGCGTAAACCGAACAAGTGGGCTCAAACCGGCAGGACGATCCCAGCCAAGAGCTCAACAGCAAGCGGTAGCCGCGCACCACACCCATCAATAAACGCTGCACGATCATGCGCGAACCTCGGTGGTTTGTGGCCGAACGGCACGCTCGAACAATTGCTCAAGCTCTTGCCTCACGGCCAGCTTCAAGGGATCAGATGTGGCGCTGATGAATTGCTTGCGGTCAAATGTGGTGCGCAAACGAACCACATGGGCCGCCACAGGCAGGCGATCACCAAAGTGTTCGCTCACGTTGTAGATCTGGCGTTTGATGGCGTTGCGGGTCACCGCCCGCCGCGCCCAGCGTTTGGGCACCATGGCGCCCAGCCAAACGTCAAACAAGCCAAAAAGGGCCTGCTCCGGTGAGGGTGCAGGCCCAATGTGTTCAGCAGGCGCCGAGGGAGTGTCTGCGGGTCGGGTCAGTGTCAGGCGATGCAACGCAAAGTGCGTTGTGCGCGAGACTGTCCCACCCGCCAGGGCGGCCTGAAACTGTGGGCGTGTTTTTAAACGCTGCACCATGGCCAAACCCTGAGATCAACCGGCTGCCGTGACGCCAGGCCACGGCCACACGGTCGAAAAGGCATTAGACAGCCAAACGCTTGCGGCCCTTGGCGCGGCGTGCATTGATCACGGCGCGACCGCCACGGGTCTTCATGCGAACCAGAAAGCCGTGGGTACGGGCGCGGCGTGTCTTGGAGGGTTGATAGGTGCGTTTCATAATTCTTCCTTTGTGCCCAGGGGCCTTAATCAGCTTTGGGCGAAACCCAAGATTATCGCAAACTTTCGCCACCCCGGCAAATCAACTGTATTTTCTCCCATCAGGGTGAGCCCGGGGTTCAATCGGATCGATGTGGTTTATGATCGCCCTCCCGGCCCGAATCGGCATGTGGATAAGCTCTTGATAAAGCCGTCCATTGCGCCATCCCAAACCCTCACTGTCCACAATAAAAGCACTACATGCCCGAGGGAATCACCCCAGAATTTCAGATGGATGCTGGTCAATTGCTGTGGCAAGCTTGCGTCGAAGAGCTTGCCCGAGAATTGCCCGAACAGCAGTTCAACACTTGGATCAAACCGCTCAGCGCACAGGTTTCAGAAGACCAGCTGAGCGTCACTTTGTTTGTCGCCAACCGCTTCAAACTCGACTGGGTGCGCGCCCAATACGCCAGCCGTCTGGCCGCTTTGCTGGAAAATCTGCAAGGCCATCCAGTCAAGATTGAGTTAGCAATCACTCCGCGGGAAGGCGGCATCAGGCCCACAAAAGCCTCCACCCCTTCGTCCATGGAAGCGGTGACCGAGGCCGCCCCCGCGCCCGAAGAAGCAGTGGCCAACACCTTCCGCAACCGCCTCAACAGCGCGCTGAATTTTGACAACCTGGTCGAGGGCACCGCCAACCGCATGGCGCGCGCTGCGGCCATGCACGTCTCGGGCTCGCCTGGGCAGCTCTACAACCCCTTGTTCGTCTATGGCGGCGTGGGTTTGGGCAAGACCCACCTGATGCACGCCATCGGCAACAAGCTGCTGGCCGACCGGCCTGAAGCCAAGGTTTTGTACATTCATGCTGAACAGTTTGTGTCGGATGTGGTTAAAGCCTACCAACGCAAGACTTTTGACGAGTTCAAACACCACTACCACTCGCTCGATTTGCTGCTGATCGACGATGTCCAGTTCTTTGCCAACAAGGACCGCACGCAAGAAGAGTTTTTCAACGCCTTCGAGGCCCTGTTGGCCAAAAAATCGCACATCGTGATGACCAGCGACACCTACCCCAAGGGCCTGGCCGACATCCACGAGCGCCTGGTCTCGCGCTTTGACTCGGGCCTGACGGTGGCCATGGAGCCGCCCGAACTCGAGATGCGGGTGGCCATTTTGATCAACAAGGCCATCAGCGAAGGCAGCGAAATGCCCGAAGACGTGGCGTTTTTTGTGGCCAAAAATGTGCGTTCCAACGTGCGCGAGCTTGAAGGCGCCTTGCGCAAAATTTTGGCCTACTCCCGTTTCAACCAAAAAGACATCTCCATCCAGCTGGCCCGCGATGCCCTGCGCGATTTGCTGTCCATCCAGAACCGCCAGATCAGTGTCGAGAACATCCAAAAAACCGTTGCCGATTACTACAAGATCAAAGTGGCGGACATGTACAGCAAAAAGCGCCCGGCCAGCATTGCCCGTCCGCGCCAGATTGCCATGTACCTGGCCAAGGAAATGACCCAAAAAAGCCTGCCCGAGATCGGCGAGCTGTTTGGCGGTCGTGACCACACCACCGTGCTGCACGCCGTGCGCAAGATCAACGCCGAACGCCAGCAGCTGACAGAGCTGAACCAACAACTGCACGTGCTCGAACAGTCTCTCAAGGGCTGAGAACACTTGCACCCCGAACAGCTGCCTCCGCTTTTAGCTGATTTGAGCCCCATGCCGCCCGTTTTGAGTCCAAAAAACAGCGAAAATGCATGCTGTTATGAAAAATTCGCTTAGCTTTGAGCTGCGGCGACAAAACCACCAAAGGTAGACCCATGATCGTCCTGAAGGCCACCCAAGACAAATTGCTGTCGGTCCTGCAATCCGTGTCCGGGATTGTCGAACGCCGCCACACCCTGCCCGTGCTGGCCAACGTGTTGATCCGCAAAACCGGTCACGCCCTGCAACTGACCACCAGCGATCTGGAGATCCAGATTCGCACCACGGCCGAAATGGAAGGCGACCCGGGCGACTTCACGACCACGGTGGGCGCGCGCAAACTCATCGACATCTTGCGCACCATGCCCGCCGACCAAACGGTGAGCCTCGAGTCTTCGCAAGCCAAACTGATTTTAAAAGGCGGCAAGTCCAAGTTCACCTTGCAGACCTTGCCCGCAGAAGACTTTCCATTGGTGCAAGAAGCCGCCAGCTTCGGCCCCGTTTTCAGCGTGCCGCAAAAAACCCTCAAGCAACTGCTGGGGCAGGTCTCGTTTGCTATGGCCGTGCACGACATCCGCTACTACTTGAACGGCATCTTGTTTGTGGCCGAAGGCAACCGCCTGAGCTTGGTGGCCACCGATGGCCACCGCCTGGCTTTCACTGCCGCCACGCTCGACGTAGAAGTGCCCACCAAACAAGAAGTTATTTTGCCGCGCAAGACCGTGCTCGAGTTGCAGCGTTTGCTGTCGGACGCCGAAGGCGCGATCGAGATGCAGTTCGCCAACAACCAGGCCAAGTTCAGTTTTGACGGCATGGAATTCGTGACCAAGCTGGTCGAGGGCAAGTTCCCCGACTACAACCGCGTCATTCCTAAAGGCCACCGCAACAACCTGACCTTGGGCCGCCAGGCGCTGCTGTCATGCTTGCAACGCACCGCCATCTTGACCAGCGACAAGTTCAAAGGCGTGCGCCTGAACCTCGACCCCGGCAGCCTGCGCGTGGCCTCTACCAACGCCGAACAAGAAGAAGCCGTCGACGAACTCGACATCGATTACGGCGGCGACGCCATCGAAATCGGTTTCAACGTGACGTACATCATCGACGTCTTGTCCAACATGGGCCAGGACATGGTCCGCATCGATTTGGCCGATGGCAACAGCTCGGCACTGATCACGATCCCCGACAACAACAACTTCAAATATGTGGTGATGCCCATGCGCATTTGAGGCCCGTGCCATGCGGCAATAGACCTTATCGAAACCCGCGACCCCTCGCGGGTTTCGGCCATTCAAGCGACAAAGAAAAACTCACATGACCGACGACATCACCCCCAGCGAAGACGCGTTCACCACCGCGCAACCCAAGATCGACGCGCACCAAGCGGGCGCATCCGAAGGTTACGGCGAAGGCTCCATCCAGATCCTGGAAGGCTTGGAGGCGGTGCGCAAACGCCCCGGCATGTACATCGGCGACACCTCGGACGGCACCGGCTTGCACCACTTGGTGTTCGAGGTGGTCGACAACTCGATCGACGAAGCGCTGGCCGGCCACTGCGACGACATCGTGGTCACCATCCACTCGGACAATTCGATTTCCGTGACCGACAACGGCCGCGGCATCCCCACCGGCGTCAAGATGGACGACAAGCACGAGCCCAAGCGCAGTGCCTCCGAAATCGCGCTGACCGAATTGCACGCGGGCGGCAAGTTCAACCAGAACAGCTACAAGGTCTCGGGTGGTTTGCACGGCGTGGGCGTGTCGTGCGTGAACGCGCTGAGCAAATGGCTGCGCCTGACGGTGCGCCGCGAAGGCAAAGTGCACCAGATCGACTTTGCCAAAGGCTTTGTGCAAAACCGTTTGCTCGAAACTGTGGATGGCATCGAAATTTCGCCCATGCGCGTCACGGGTGCCACCGACAAGCGCGGCACCGAAGTGCACTTTTTGCCCGACGTGGAAATCTTCACGCAAAACACCGATTTCCATTACGAAATTTTGGCCAAGCGCCTACGCGAACTCTCGTTCCTGAACAACGGCGTGCGCATTCGCCTGAAGGACGAGCGCACAGGCAAGGAAGACGACTTCTCGGGCGCCGGTGGCGTCAAGGGCTTTGTCGACTTCATCAACGCCAATAAAAAAGTATTGCACCCCAACGCCTTTCACGCCAACGGCGAGCGCCCAGCCGACAGCTACGGCGGCATCCCCGGCACCAGCATCGGTGTGGAAGTGGCCATGCAATGGAACGACGGCTACAACGAGTCCGTGCTGTGCTTCACCAACAACATTCCCCAACGTGACGGCGGCACCCACCTCACGGGCTTGCGTGCGGCCATGACCCGCGTGATTGGCAAGTACATCGAGAAAAACGAGATCGCCAAAAAACAAAAAGTTGAAGTCAGCGGCGACGACATGCGCGAAGGCCTGTGCTGCGTGCTGAGCGTTAAAGTGCCCGAGCCCAAGTTCAGCAGCCAGACCAAAGACAAACTGGTCTCGAGCGAAGTGCGCGCCCCGGTGGAAGACATCGTGGCCAAAGCGCTGACCGACTTTTTGGAAGAGCGCCCGAACGACGCCAAGATCATCTGCGGCAAGATCGTGGAAGCCGCCCGCGCCCGCGAAGCCGCCCGCAAAGCCCGCGAAATGACGCGCCGCAAAGGCGTGCTCGACGGCATGGGCCTGCCCGGCAAACTGGCTGACTGCCAAGAAAAAGACCCGGCCCTGTGCGAAATCTACATCGTCGAGGGCGACTCCGCTGGTGGCTCGGCCAAACAAGGCCGCGACCGTAAATTCCAGGCCATCTTGCCTCTGCGCGGCAAGATCCTGAACGTGGAAAAAGCACGCTACGAAAAACTGCTGACCAGCAACGAAATCGTCACGCTGATCACTGCGCTTGGCACCGGCATTGGCAAAGCCAGCGCCGAGTCTGGCAAGAGTGGCACCGACGACTTCAACGTCGACAAACTGCGCTACCACCGCATCATCATCATGACCGACGCCGACGTGGACGGCGCGCACATCCGCACTCTGCTGCTCACCTTCTTCTACCGCCAGATGCCCGATCTGGTCGAGCGTGGCCACATTTACATTGCCCAGCCACCGCTCTACAAAGTCAAAGCCGGCAAAGAAGAGCTGTACCTCAAAGACGGTCCGGCGCTCGACGGTTTTTTGCTGCGCATCGCGCTCAAAGACGCCAGCATCAGCACCGGCGGCGCTGCGCCCCAAGTGCTCACGGGTGAAACACTCGAAGCCTTGGCGCGCAAGCACCAAGTGGCCGAAAACGTCATTGCCCGCTTGTCCAACTTCATGGACGCTGAGGCATTGCGCGCCATGGCCGACGGTGTGTCGCTGAACCTGGACAACATGGAGCTGGCCGCCGCCTGCGCCCCCGCGCTGCAAGCCAAGCTGCGCGAACTCAACACCACCGGCATCCCCGCTGAAGTGAGCGCCGAGTTTGACGTTCGCACCGACAAACCGATTCTGCGAATCAGCCGCCGACACCACGGCAACATCAAGAGCAGCATCATCACGCAAGACTTTGTGCACGGTGCCGACTACGGCGCCCTGGCCGAAGCAGCCGAAACTTTCCGAGGCCTCCTCTCCGAAGGCGCCAAAGCCCTGCGCGGTGAAGGTGAGCGCCAGAAAGAAGAAAAAGTAGGTGACTTCCGCCAGGCCATGCATTGGCTCATCAGCGAGGCCGAACGCACCACCAGCCGCCAGCGTTACAAGGGTCTGGGCGAGATGAACCCCGCCCAACTGTGGGAAACCACCATGGACCCCACCGTGCGCCGCCTGCTGCGCGTGCAGATCGACGACGCCATCGAAGCCGACCGCGTGTTCACCATGCTCATGGGCGACGAGGTGGAGCCACGCCGCCACTTCATTGAGAGCAACGCTCTGCGGGCGGGGAACATCGATATTTGAACCCGGGGCCCTGACCGGGGCTTGGCTCTTGCCTTTGCGCTGCCCCGGCAGCCCACTTGTGGGCACCTGATTGGATAGGGCGTTTGAGCGCCCACCAATCAGGGTGACGTATTTTTTCAACTTTGTACGGGCCTGTCCGGCCCTGAAGCATGTCCACTTCTTCATCACACACACACACACTCGGCTGCGCCTTCACCCTCAGCGATTTCGACTTTGAGCTGCCCCCCGAACTGATCGCCCAACACCCTGCAGCCCAACGCAGTGGCTCGCGTCTGTTGGACGGCTCAGCCCCCCAAGGGGTGGACCGCATCTTTCACGAACTGCCCAGCCTGCTCAACGCAGGCGATCTGCTGGTGTTCAACGACACCAAGGTGGTCAAGGCCCGCATCTTTGGCGAGAAGGCCTCGGGTGGCAAGCTCGAATTGCTGATCGAGCGCGTGCTGCCTGGCCACCAGGTGGTGGCGCACATGAAGGTGAGCAAAAAGCCGCTGCTGGGGGGCACGATGTACCTCGCTGGAGGCGCCCGCCAAGGTGGGTTTGATGCGGTGCTGCTCGGGCGCTGGCCCGATGAAAACGGCCAGTTGTTTCACCTGCAACTGAGCGACGAGCCGCATGCACTGATGGAAAAGCACGGCGTGATGCCACTCCCCCCCTATATTGAACGCCCTGCGGGCACAGCCGATCACGCAGACACCGCAGAAGACGCCAAACGCTACCAAACCGTGTTTGCGCGCGCCCCCGGTGCGGTGGCGGCACCCACGGCGGCGCTGCATTTTGACGAAGGGGTGTTGGCGGCCTTGGCGGCGCGGGGGGTGCACACCGCCAGTGTGACGCTGCATGTCGGTGCGGGCACTTTCCAGCCGGTCAAAACCGAAAACATCGCAGACCACACCATGCACAGCGAATGGTACGAAGTGCCCGAAGCCACCCAGCAAGCGATTGCTGAGTGCAAAGCACGTGGCGGCAAAGTGGTGGCGGTGGGCACGACCACCGTGCGCACACTGGAGTCGTGGGCCAAGTTCAATCAGGCCAGCGGTGACACGCAGATTTTCATCACGCCGGGGTTTGAGTTCAAAGTGGTGGACCGGCTGATCACCAACTTTCACCTGCCCAAAAGCACGCTGATGATGCTGGTCAGCGCTTTCGCAGGCTACGAACACATCATGGGCCTGTACCGCCACGCGATCGCGCAGCGGTACCGGTTTTTCAGCTACGGGGATTCGATGCTGCTCAGTCGCGTCCCGCCCGGATGACCGCATCGGCGATGGTGGCCGGGTCGGTGAACCAGATTTCGTGGCTGCCCTGACACTCGACCAGACGGAAGAGGCCCAGACGCTCTGACAGGCGTGGGTGCCAAGGCATGCTGTGTGGCATGGCCGCGTCCTGCTGGCAGTTCACATAGGACTTGCCGATTTCCAGTGCGGCCAAAGGCGCTTTGAGGGAAATCGGATCGGTGAAAGTCTTGTAAGGCTGCAGGTTGAGTTGATCAAACGCCGATTGAGCCAGCGCCAAATCGGCATCGTTGATGAAGGCTTCGCGCCAGATCGGGAAAGGCAACATCACCGCGTTGTTGCTGGCGGCGGCCACCGTGTCAAACAGCGCTTTGTAATGGGGCGGCACCATGTCGTTGAGACACTCGCCCGGGTTGGGCACAAAGGCGTTCACATAGACCAAGCGTGCAATCCGCTCAGGCATCACATCGGCCACGCGCGAGATGATCATGCCGCCATAGCTGTGGCCCACCAGCCGCACGTTTTTCAGATCATGTTTACGCAAATAATCGCACACCGATTGGGCTGCATCTTCCAGACCGATCTGGCTGCGGTCATCTCCAGGTCGATTGCCCTTCAAGGTGGGGCAATGAACGGTGTGGCCTAACTTGCGCATGTGTTCGGCCGTGGGCTCCAGCAGGGTGCCTGTGTGCCATGCGCCGTGAACCAAAACATAAATGTTGCTCATGCATATCTCCTGAATATTGTGGATTTTCTGGCGCCTCTTCCCCTCAAGGGCCCGGCGCCAGAACCATTACAACCAGCCAGCCTCAAACCGTCAATTGCAGGAAAACCCGCCCGCCCTCGACCTTGACGGGCCAGGTCTTGGCAGGCTCGGTCGCCGGGCCGCAGGCCACCGAGCCATCGCGCAGGCTGAACTGGGCCTGGTGGAAGGGGCACTCCACATGGTCGCCTTCGACAAAGCCATCGCACAGCTTGGCGTTGCCATGGGTACACAGGTTGTGGATGGCAAACACCTCACCGTCCACGCAGAACAGGGCAATGTCTTGCCCTTCGGGGGCCACAGCGATGCCTGCGCCTTCAAACAAATCGGCCTCGGCGGCCACGTCAGTCCAATTGCTCATATTCAAATCGGGTAAATGATGGCGTTGGGGATCATTTCGCTGTCGTACACGCACAGGCGCTCGGCGAACTTCAGGCCCTCGGGGGTGGGCACAATGGTGTCGATGTAGCGGCCCACATTGAACACCGTGCTGGCCTTGTCGAGTTTGGTGCGGAACACCGCATAGTTGGCTTCCGTTTGGATGCGTTCACCGTCGACGCGGCGCACCACTGGCGCGCCCACCACATGGCGCTGGTAATACGGGTCGTGGTAAAGCGTTTCCTGGATGCCATACACACGGTCTTTCAACATGCCTTTGCTGGTGAACGACAGGGTGCACAGCGGAAAGCCACGCTCATGGTTCTCTCGCGGGATGAGTTTGTAAACGCATTGCTCGGTGAAAAACTCGGGCCACAAATCCCAATGGCCGCTGTCCACGGCCAAGGCGTAATCGGCATACAGGCGGGTCAAGGCCATGTGGGTTTCAAAGTTCACCATCTTCAGGCCTCCATCACTTTGCGCCAGTATTCGTACATGCCCCGGATCAGGGTTTCGGTCACCATGTGGTCCGTCTCGCCCACATCGCGCCCGCCCAGCTCCACCAGCATGCGGTGTTCGGGCTTGGTCTCAAAGGCTTGCTGCGAGAACTCGATCACCTCGCCATCGTCCGCACTCACAAAACCGGCCGGGCCAAACAGATTGGACTGGCGCAGGCGGCGCTCGGTCATCTCGGGCGTGTCGTCTTCAAATCCAAAGTGCGTCCAGACAAAGTCAAATGCGCCATGCCCATCGGGCTGGATGTGGCGGGTGGACACGCTGTTGACCTGCTGCTGAAAAATCACGCTGGGGAACAGCGTCATCATCACGGCCGTGGGCATCTGGTCGTCCATCTGCCACCAGCCCTCGGGCACGATGTCCAGAAAACTCGGGTCGTTGAGCTGCATGCTGTCTTTGAAGCTGCTCACCTGCGTGACTTGCGAGGCCGCGCCCGTGGCCTGGCCCGCGCTGCCACGGGTCGAGATCATGGCGGCGTGGCGGTGGTGCGCGTCCATGCGCAGTTCGCTCTTGTTGTCGGCGCGCCAAAGGCCAAAGGTCACAAACCAGGTGTGCAGCAGGCCGGGGTGGTAGGGGTCCTTGATGTTCTCTTGCATCAGCTTCCAGTTGCCCGGAATGCGCTGGCGGTTGTAGCCCAGCACCGCCAGCTTGCGGCCGTTGAACAGGCGGTCAAAGTATTTCAGGATGGTCGGGCCCATGAAGTCTTCGAGCGACTCCACGTTGTGGTCAAACGTCGCAAACACCACCCCGCCACGTGTCGCCACCTTCAGGGGCGTGAGGCCGTGGTCTTTGGGGTCAAAGTCGGCCGGCATGCCGCCATTGACCTTGCCGTCTTGCCGCACGCCGCGCCGAAACGGCACACCCTGCAAATCGCCTTGGAGGGTGTAGCTCCACTGGTGATAAGGGCAGACAAACTCTTTCTTGTTGCCATGGCGCTCACGGCAAAACTGCATGCCTCGGTGGGCGCAAACGTTTTCCACCACATGGATCTGGCCGCCCTCGCTGCGCGTCATGATGACCGAGCGCTCGCCCACCACAGTGCGCTTGAAGTCGCCCACGTTGGGGATCTCGGCTTCGAGGCCCACATAGCTCCAGTGGCTTTTGTAAAAGAAGCGCTCCAGCTCCTTCTTGTGCCGGTCTTCGTCGGTATACACGGCAAACGGGACGCGGCTGGTGCCTTCCGTTTCCCAGTGGATGGGGTGTTCGGTCATGGGGTTGTCCTCAAGCGTGTGATGTGGGCGTGACCATCCTGTCGCGATGGATTTGCCAAATGGTTTCGGCAAGATTGTGCAGGCCAATCACCTGAACCCCGTCGCCCACGGGATACGCGTCTGTTCCGGGATACACCATCCAGCGCCTGGAAGGCTGCAGGTCTTCACACGCGCTGTAAAAACCCTTGCGAGGCTTGCTGGCAGCACCGCGTTTGACTTCAATGGCCCACACACCGTGCCCAGGCATGTCGAGCAGCAAATCAACCTCGGCACCATTGCTCGTGCGGTAAAAACCACTGCTGGTATTGAGCGGCGCGGCGTTGAGCAAGGTCTCCAGTGCAAACCCCTCCCAGCTGTTGCCTACCACCGGGTGAGACAACAGCGCTTCGTGGGTGCCTATACCCAGAAGAGCATGCACCAAACCACTGTCGCGCACATACAGCTTAGGCGATTTCACCAGGCGTTTGCCTGCGTTGCTGTACCAAGGTTGCACGCGGCGCACCAACATCAGATCAACCAACATGTCCAGGTAACGATGCACCGTCTTGGCGTCCAACATCAGGCTCTTGCCCAACTGCGACACATCCAGCAAACCGCCTTGTTGGTGCGCCAACATGACCCACAAGCGGCGCAAGGTTTCAGCTGGAATGCGTGCGCCAAAACTGGGAATATCACGCTCCAGATAGGTTTTGATCAAGTTCTGCCGCCACGCCATACTTTTCGGCAAACTTTTGGCTAAAAAACTATTGGGAAATCCACCGCGCAGCCATAAAGCGTCTTGCTGAACCAGCCCCCCCTCCAATAACTGCAAGGGAGGCAATTCCAAATAGGCCACCCGTCCGGCCAGACTTTCACTCGACTGCCTCAGCAGTTCACCCGTAGCCGAGCCCAGCAACAGAAATCGCGCTGCGCCCTGCCCCTGCCTTCGCCCCTGGTCAATCAACCCGCGCAGCACTTGGAAGAGCGCAGGCATTTGCTGCACTTCATCCAAAATCACCAATTTTTCGGCGTGATGTGACAAGTACGCCTCAGGGTCAGTCAACTTTTGCCTGTCACTGGGGCTTTCCAGATCCAAGTACAAGCTGCCTGACTGGCGACCACTCAGTCCTAATTTGGCAACATGCTCGGCCACGCGAAGCGCCAAAGTGGTTTTGCCTGCCTGACGCGGTCCAAGCATTACGACGGCTGGGGCATCGGCCAGCGTATCAAGAACAGAAGCGAACAAGTAGCGATCAATCATCCATGCATTATAGGTAGTTAAACACTTAAATTACATGGATAAAATATTTTCCAACTCATCTTTCTTGGCTTGCCGGGCGGGCGAAAGTGCGCTTAAGCCGTTACTTGGCATGCTCCTACAATCCAAGCCTCAGCTTTAGGCCTTACATGCTCCAATTCGATCTGCTCAAAACCGACCCTTCCAGCCACGCCCGCCGCGGCCAGCTCACCCTGAACCATGGTGTGGTGCAAACGCCCATTTTCATGCCCGTGGGAACTTACGGCACGGTCAAAGGCGTAATGCCACGCAGCCTGCACGAGATGGGCGCGCAGATCATTTTGGGCAACACTTTTCACCTTTGGATGCGCCCGGGGTTGGACGTGATGCAAAGCTTTGGCGGCCTGCACCAGTTCGAAAAGTGGGACAAACCGATCTTGACCGATTCGGGCGGTTTTCAGGTCTGGTCGCTGGGACAGATGCGCAAGATCACCGAAGAAGGCGTGACCTTTGCCAGCCCCGTGAACGGCGACAAGTTGTTCATGTCGCCCGAGGTCAGCATGCAAATCCAAACGATTTTGAACTCGGACATCGTGATGCAGCTTGACGAATGCACGCCTTACGAGACCAAGGGGCACTTGACCACCGAGCTTGAGGCGCGCCAGTCGATGGAGATGAGCCGCCGCTGGGCTGTTCGTTCAAAAGACGAATTTGCACGATTGGAAAACCCCAATGCGCTGTTTGGCATCGTGCAAGGCGGCATGTTTGAAAACCTGCGCCAGGAGTCACTGGATGCGCTGGTGGAGATGGACTTTCCGGGTTACGCCGTGGGCGGCGTGAGCGTGGGCGAGCCCAAAGACCTGATGCTGCAAATCATGGCGCACACGCCGCACCGCTTGCCGGCCCACAAGCCGCGCTACCTGATGGGCGTGGGCACGCCCGAAGACTTGGTGCAAGGCGTGGCCGATGGCGTGGACATGTTCGACTGCGTGATGCCCACCCGCAACGCCCGCAACGGCACGGTGTTCACCCGCTTTGGCGACCTGAAGCTGCGCAATGCGCGCCACAAAAACGACCCGCAGCCGCTGGACACGACCTGCACTTGCTATGCCTGTGCTGGAAATCCTGTGGGCGCAGGCCCGGGCGCAGGCGGTGTGTCTTGGGACCAAGGCGGTCGTGGCGGTTTCAGTCGCGCCTACTTGCACCACTTGGACCGCTGCGGCGAAATGCTCGGCCCGATGCTGACCACCATCCACAACCTGCACTACTACCTGAACCTGATGCGCGATGTGCGCGAATCGCTGGACGCAGGCCAGTTCAGCGCATTCCGGGCGCAGTTCAAGACGGATCGGGCGAGGGGCGTTTGAGGCATTTATCCTTGCGAATCACGGAATGAACCGCCAGATTTGCAAGGATGCTTCTAAGCTCTTGGGTCTCAACCGGTTGTGAACACCGTGAGCACCCCGGTGTAGCCATACAACTGGTTGTGGGCGATCTCGCCTGCCGCAAAGAAACCCACCAGCGGCACATCGCCCAAAGCGTGCCGGATGATTTGCAGCTCGGCGCTCGGCCCACCAAAGTGAGGACCTCCGCGTCCGGTGCAACTGACATACACCGCGCCCGCGATGCGCAGCCCAACTTGGGGCAGCGTAGGCACCGGATTGTCACTCAGGGCGTTGATCGCGTCGATGGACAGCATCTCAGGCTCCAGCGCTTCGCGGATTTCGGCGCACACCCGGACCAAATCGGCGCGGGCCGCTTGCACATCGCGGCGGCAAAACGTCATCATCATGCCGGGCTCCAGGTGCTCGGCAATGGCCACCCCCTGGCGCAACGGGTCCAGGCCAATGATGTGGCGCACCCGCACATCACTGCCCAAGTTGCCCGCTCGGCCCACGCCAGACTGACCGGGTGCACTCAAACCGACCAAGGTGGCGCGCACAACGGCAATGGCTTTTTGCGGTTCGCTCAGGCTGATGTCCAGATCGGCCAGCATCACTTCCAGTGCGGGCTCGTCCGCCAACTTCAGCACCACATGGCCTTCGGCCTCGGTGATCTCTCGCTCGGGCGCCACAGGCTGGCAGCCTTGCGTGACGCGTGACAACAAAGCCACGTCAGGCGAGAACGCCACACCGCTCAAGCCGCCTTCCAGTACGCCGCCATGCACCTCTGGCCCACCCGCGTCTTCGGCCCGCACGGCAAACTGCACGCTGCGTGTGCGGCTGGCACTCAGGCCCCCAAACAAATAGCCTTGTTGCGTGCGCTCAGCCACCTCACCAATCAACTCGGCCAAGTCGGGCGTTTGCGGGTCGGCATGCACCAAGGCGGCATCGGCCCAACCCGCAGGCAAGGGCGACACCCCAGAAAACACCCGGTACTGCGCGGGTGTCAGGTCGCACAGCATGAGCGCCATGGCGGGCTCGTCAAAATACTCGGCGTTGTTCACCGCCACGCCAATGCCCACCGTGCCAGCCCAGTCGGGCACTTCGGGCAAAGCCTGACGCAGGTGGTCAAGCAAGGCTTGCGCATCGGCCGCGTAATGGTCGGTGATGTAAAGCAAGCCCAGACGGGGTTGGCTCGCGTAATCGGGCAAGCCCATTTGGGCGCGCAACTGCGCCAGCACCAGGCCAGCGGCCATGCGCCACTGCGGGTGGGTGGCGTGACCGCAGGGAAAAAGCTTCATGGTGTTTTACGCCGAGAGACCGCCTTGCGGGCGGTGGATTTGGCGGCCGGTTTGGTTTTGACGCTGCTGGGTTTGGGGGTGGCGGGGGATTTTGGGCGGCCTGCTGCTGTGCGGGCACCCTTGGCCGTCATGCCCGCCTTCATGGCTTCGGCAGCCACATCTTTGACAGCGGCGGCGGCAATGTTTTGAAACTGTTGGGTCAATGCGCCCCACCACTGCATGGGGTCCACAGCGGGCTTGGCCGAAGATGCCTCAGAAGATGGGGGTTCTGACTGAACGGGTTCTGGCTGAGCAGGTTCTGGCACGGGTGCGGCTTTCGGCGCAAAGGGTGATGGCGCAGCTGCCTGCGGCTCGGCTGCGGGTGCTTTGGCGGTGAAGGCCTTGGCCAGATCGGCCATGTTCACGTTCATGCTTTGCAAGGTGGTCAAGGTCATTTTTTGCACCTCCATCGCCTGAATCGTGGCCTTGAGCGCTGTGGTGTTTTGCTCCAGCCAGAACAGCACCGACTTGAGCTCCTGGATGCGCTTGTCGATGTCTTCGATGCTGAGCTTGGGCGCCACCCAGCTGGCCATGCCCGGCATGCCTGCAGCAGCAGAGGGCTGGGCTTGCGCCGCGGTTTTGGACAGGTTTTGCAAGAAGTCAAAACCGGGTACGAATTGGCCGAAGCCGAAAGCCGATGTGTCGCTCATGGTGTCTCCTGAAGAAGGACGTGTTCAAGCTTACCTCATGCAACTTTCAGCGCCCATCGGGGCTCTCACCCGCGCCACCAGGCATCACTGGGCTTTGGCGGCCGCGGCTGTAGCGCAACCCTTTCTAAAGACCCGCTCGGCGACAGCGCCCTTTCAACGGGTCTGCGCCACTCTTGCTTTGCCGAGCATCGCGTGCAACAAAACATTGCACCCCGCAGCGATGTCGGCGGGCTGGGCATCTTCAATTTCGTTGTGGCTGATGCCGTCTTTGCAGGGGATGAAAATCATGCCGCTCGGGGCCAGACGGGCGGTGTAGATGGCATCGTGCCCGGCACCTGAGACCACCGGCATTTGGCTGTAGCCCAAGTGGGCAGCGGCGGCAGACACCGCCTCCACGCACTCCTGATGGAAGGGTTGCGCCGGGAAACTCGACACCAGGGTCAGGTCGATGCGCAGGCCGGTGCTGCCCTGCAAACTTTGAGCCAATGCTTTGATCTCATCGGCCATGGCCTCCACGCTGGCGTCGGTGTTGTTGCGCAGGTCGATGCTGAACTTGACCCGACCCGGAATCACATTGCGGCTGTTGGGGTGCACATGCACCATGCCCACCGTGCCCCTGGCGTGCGGAGCATGTGCGAGGGCCGTCTTCACGACGGCCTGCATCAAGTGCGTGGCCACCTGCATGGCATCTCGGCGCAAGGGCATGGGCGTGGGGCCGGCATGGGCTTCCATGCCCGTGACGATGCAGTCAAACCAACGGATGCCCAAGGAACCGCTGACCACGCCAATGGTCACGCCTGCATCTTCCAGCACCGGGCCTTGCTCGATATGGGCTTCAAAATACGCTCCGATGGGGTGCTGTCCCGGTACTTCAGCGCCGACATAGCCGATTTTTTGCAGTTCTTCCAGCACGGTTTTGCCCTCTTGGTCTTGGGCTTTGTAGGCGTGCTCCAGCGAGAACGCGCCGGCAAAAACGCCCGAACCCATCATCACCGGTACAAAGCGAGAGCCTTCTTCATTGGTCCAAAAGGCCACCTCAATCGGGGCCTCGGTTTCGATGCCGTGGTCGTTCAGGCAGCGCACCACCTCCAGCCCGGCCAACACGCCGTAGTTGCCGTCGAACTTGCCACCGGTGGGCTGGGTGTCGATGTGGCTGCCGGTCATGATGGGCGGCAAATCGGGCTGCCGCCCGGCTCTGCGCATGAAGACGTTGCCGATTTGATCGACCGTGACGGTCATGCCCGCTTCGCGGGCCCAAGACGTGACCAGGTCCCGGCCTTGGCGGTCCAGATCGGTCAAGGCCAAGCGGCACACGCCCCCTTTGTCGGTGCCCCCGATTTGGGCCAAGGTCATCAGCGATTGCCACAAACGATTGGCGTCAATGCGCAAAGAGGACAAATTGTCGGGACTCACATTCATGCTTCGATCTCCACAGGTGTTCATTCGGGGCTGTCCCGATAAGCTTGAAAGACATCACGCAATTGCCTGCGAGGTGTTGCAGGCGCCGTCAAGGACTGCTCCAGTTCGTTGAGGTGTTTGCGCATTTCTGCGCCTGCCGCTGCAGGACTTTTTTGCAAGGCGCTGATCAAATCGACATGCCGGTGCGCCACGCACACTTGCCCCCCTTGGCGTTTGAAACGCGACATGAGCAAGGACGTGGTGGGCAGCAAGCCATTGAGCCAGCGGGCCATGACCGGGTTGCCATGCATGTCGGCCATGGCTTGGTGAAATTCACCCGAAAGGCGAATCGCCAGGGCATGCTCGCCCATGCGATCGGCCTCGGTTTCACCGTCAGCCAAATGTTGCAAGGTCTGCAATTGCTCGGCAGACAATCGGCCCGCCAGTTGTCTGGCCACTTCGCACTCGACCACCCTGCGGGCATCAAAAACACTGCCGGCGTCTTCCAGGCTGGGAATGGGCACACGAGCCCCTCGGTTGTGCAGCAATTCGATCACCTGCTCTTGCGCCAGACGCTGCAAGGCTTGGCGCACCAAGGTGCGCGAGACATTGAACTGCTCGGCCAACTCTTGTTCGCGCAGGCGCTCACCTGGGGACAGTCGTCGCTCCAGAACTGCCTGGTAAATCGCCTCGTACACCCGATCGGCGCCTGTGACGTGCACCACTGCACCCGCCTCCTGCGGCCAGTTTGAAGCGTCAGCCACAGCCTGCGCCGAAACGGGTGTTTGAACGGGCAGGTCGAGGCCGACTTTGGGCGACTGGGACACACCCCGTCGGCGTTCATCTGTCATGATGGACCCCATTCACCCGAGTCATTCCATGAGCACTGAACACCCATTGGGCACCCTGGCTTGTCAGCCCCTCACGGCACAAGCTTTTTCGCCTTATGGCGAGGTGTTGAATTTGTTTGCACCCGCCCACCAAACCATCAACCAAGGCACCAGCGGACGGCTGGATTTGCCAGCGGGCCTGGACTTGGCGGACGACCAAGGCCAGGCGGTGTTGGCCGTGTTCCATGCGCTGGCACAGAACCCCGAGGGTCCTTGCCACATGCTGGAGCGGCACCAACACGGCAGTCAGACCTTTGTGCCCTTGACCGGGGCGCGCTGTCGCTTGCTGGTGGCCTTGGGCCAAGACCCACCCGACCTGCGCACGCTGGTGTGCTTTGAAGTCACGGGCCAGCAAGGCTTCACGCTGCACAAAGGCACCTGGCACCACCCCTTGATGGCCTTGGACGACGGTGCTTTTTTGGTGATCGAGCGCCGGGGCTTGAGCGTAGATTGCGAGATTCATTCACTGCCTTTGAGTGTGCGCCTGAGTCCCCTTTAACGCCGCGCACATGGGGTGTCCCTGCGGCGTTCAGGACCACGCGCGGTGGATGTGTTCTGCCAGTTTGACCAGACTGCGGTCTGAGCCTTCTGGCCCCACCAAAGAAATACCCAAGGGTGCGCCCTGGTGACTGGCCAGTGGCAAGCTCACCTGCGGCAAGCCCGCCATGCCCGCCACACACAGCAAACTTGTGGCCCGGTTGCGGTAGGTTTCCAACTCGGCATCGGTCTGACGGATCAAAGGGGCCACATCGGGCATGGTGGGCATCAAGAGCACGCCGTCGTTGCCCAAGATGTGCTGCATGTGCTGGCGCCACACTTCGCGGAAAGCCCGCGCCTTGGCCACTTGCTCATCGGTGACTTTGGAAGACCAGTCAAAGCGCTGGGCTACCGCAGCGCCCAGCACAGGACGAAAGCGCTGAAGAAAACCCCCATGCACATCCCAGGCCTCGCGGCCCTGAATGGCGCGGAAATGCCAATACATGGTGTCCATGTCACCCTGCATGACGCGTACCGACTTGGCTTTGCCCAAGCATTGCTCTATTTGTTGACGTACAGGCTTGAGGGCTTTGAGGGCGCCCGGCGTGGCCAGCGCCCACATGTCGGTCGGGGCCAGCAAGCGGATGTGATCGGGCAAAGCCTGCGCGTCCTTGCCCAACAAGACCTCGGCCACACGGGCAAAGGTGGGCACATCACGGGCAAACCAGCCGCAAGTGTCCAAGCTGGGCGACAAGGCCATGGTGTCTTGCAAACTGATGCGCCCCTGGCTGGGCCGCATGCCGACCAAACCGCAATGGTTGGCGGGGGCCCGCACCGAGCCGCCCGTGTCTGAACCCAAAGCAAAATCGCACAGGCGGTTCGACACGGCAGAAGCCGAACCCGAGGAAGACCCGCCACTGATGCGTTCGGCCACCGCGCCATTGATGGGCGCGCCGTAATGGGCGTTTTGACCATTCATGGAAAACGCCAATTCGTCGGTGACGGTTTTGCCGACAAAACGCGCACCGGCGTCCAGCAAGCTTTGCACCACTGGGGCCGTGCGGTCCTGAACACCCCACAGGGCCATCAGCATGGGTTGACCGCCACTGGTGGGGTAGCCCTTGACGTGGTAAATGTCTTTGGCCGCGAAGCTCAGGCCCGACAAAGGGCCCGTGGCCACGTGGGCCACCGGGCTCGATGGGTAAGGCATGAAGGCGTGGGCGTTGTCCCACAGGGCATCGGTGTGTCGACTCATGTTCACCTCACGTTAAAAAATGATCAGGCCACTTGCTGAAAATTGGACTGGGAATGGGGCTGGGCCAGCAGGCAGCGAACACTGTGGCCTTCGGCCAGCCAAGTGACTTCCGGGCGTGTGGCACTGCATTCAGGCACCGCCAACTTGCAACGGCTGGCAAAGGCGCAGCCCTGTGGCAAATTCGTCAAGTCAGGCGGTGCGCCGGCAATGGTTTCCAGGCGCTGGCCTTTGGCCAAAGCCCCGTCGGCGCGGCTTTGCAGCAAAGCACGGGTGTAGGGGTGACGGGGTTCACGAATCAGGGTTCGGGCGGGCCCCTCCTCCACAATCCGGCCGGCATACATCACGGCAATGCGGTCCGCCACCTCCACGGCGGCACCGATGTCGTGCGTGACAAAAATCACCGACAAGCCCATCTCTTTTTGCAACTCGCGAAGCAGCAGCAGGATCTGGATTTGCACCGTGGCATCCAGCGCGGTGGTGGGCTCGTCGGCCAGCAGCAACTGGGGCCGACAGGCCAGGGCCAGGGCGATCATGGCGCGCTGGCGCATGCCGCCCGACATTTCATGCGGATAGGCTTGCAAACGGCGCTCTGGGCTGGGAATGCGCACCCGCTCAAACAAGGCCAAGGCCCGCTGCTTGGCCTCGTCTTCGCTCACCTTTTCGTGACGGCTAATGGTTTCGATGATTTGCTGGCCCAAACTGTAAACCGGGTCGAGCGCCAGCAAAGGCTCTTGAAAAATCATGGACGCCACGCGCCCACGAAATCGGTTGAGTTGGTCCGACGACAGTTTCAGCACGTCGTGATCGCCCACCCTGATTTGCCCTGTGATTTGGGTTTTCTTTTCGGCATGCAAACGCAGCAAAGTGCGCAAGGTCACGCTCTTGCCAGAGCCCGACTCGCCAATCAGGGCGACCACTTCACCGCGTTGCACGCGCAAGTCCACGCCCGAGACCGCCTGCACGGGTTTTTTGCCACCGGTGAAGGTGACATGCAATTGGCGGATGTCCACAAATGCGGGGGTTGATGTCTCCGTTTTCATGCCGCGACCTCCAAGGGCTTGACCGCGCCCTGCCCTGAGGGTGCCCCGGTGTGCGCTGCGCCTGCCACATGCATCCAGCAGGCCACCTGTTGGCCGTGTTGGGCTGGGGCCAACACCGGCATTTTTTCGCTGCAAATGGCTTGGGCGTGCGCACAACGGGTGTGAAAACGGCAGCCGCTGGGCGGGTTGATCGGGTTGGGCGGGTCACCGGCCAAAGGCGGGGTTTCGGTGCGCCGATCCGGGTCCAATGTTGGGATGGACGAGAGCAAGGCTTGTGTGTAGGGGTGCGCCGCATGCTTGAACAGGATTTCACTGTCCCCCACTTCAACCACTTGGCCGAGGTACATCACCATCACCCTGTCGCTCATGTAGCGCACCACATTCAGGTCGTGGCTGATGAAAATATAGGTCAGGCCAAACGCCTCTTTCAAGTCGAGCAAGAGGTTCAGCACCTGCGCTTCCACCGACTTGTCCAGGGCAGAAACCGCCTCGTCCAGAATGATCAAACGCGACTGCAAGGCCAAGGCCCGTGCGATGTTGACGCGCTGCCTTTGCCCGCCTGACAACTCGTGCGGATAACGCTCGGCAAAGCGCTGTGGTGCCAGCCCCACCCGTTCGAGCAAGTCACGCGCACGCTCGATCGCCTCGCGCTCAGGCAGTCCGTGCACCATGGGGGCAAATGCGATCGAATCCTCCATGGTCAAGCGCGGATTCAAGGACGCGTAGCTGTCTTGAAACACCATTTGGGCCTGACGCCGGTAATCCTTCAAGGGCAGCGACTTGCTGCCCACCGTCTGCCCATCGAACACCAACTCGCCCTGGTCGTGGTTGATCAGTTGCATGAGCAAGCGGGCTGTGGTCGACTTGCCGCAACCGGACTCGCCCACCACCCCCAGGGTCTCGCCTTTGAACACGTCAAAGCTCACCCCGTCGACAGCGCGCACCACGCCCGCGCCGCGTCCCAACAAGTCTTTCTTGAGTGGAAAGTGCTTGACCAAACCGCGCACCGAGAGCATCGGCTGACTTGATCCGCCCACCTCATCATTGGCCATTGTCATGCGGACCTCACTGTTTGATTTCCATGGCCGAGCGCAAGCCGTCGGCCAGAAGGTTGAAAGCAATCGATGTCATGAAAATCATCGCCCCAGGCAAGGCTGCAATCCAGGGTTGCGTATAAATGGCGGTGCGCAAGGTGTTGAGCATCAGGCCCCATTCCGGCTCGGGGGGTTTGACCCCCAGCCCCAAAAAGCTCAGACCCGAGGCCAAGATCATGGACACCGCGATCAAACTCGTGGCGTACACAAAAATCGGCCCTAGCACATTGCCCAGCACATGCACCCGCACGATGGTGAAAGCGGATGCACCCGACGCCCTGGCCGCTTCGACAAAATCACGCTCCCGAATCTGCGTGGTCACGCTCTCGGCCACACGGGCCAGCGGCGGTATGAATACGATCGTCAAGGAGATGAGTGAATTGGTGATACCGGCCCCCAAAGCGCCCGACAGGGCAATGGCCAACAACACCGAAGGAAAGGCATAAAAAACGTCGATGGTGCGCATCATCACGCTGTTGACCCAGCCCCCGGTGTAACCGGCGGTGATGCCGATCAAGGAGCCGATGAAAAAGGCACATACCACCGGCGTGATGCCCATGAACAAGGACAACTTGGCCCCCACCATCAAGCGGGTGAGCATGTCGCGGCCCAACTCGTCGGTGCCCAAGGGGTGGCCTTCAAAGCCAATGGGCTTGAGGCGTTTGAGCATGGCGGACTGGTAAGGGTCCATGGGCGCGAGCCAGGGGCCGAACACAGCCAGCACCATCAACAACAGCACCACCAGGGCGGCACCCACAGCCACTTTGTCACGTAAAAACCGACGCCCTACGGTTTCCCAATAACCGGCAGAGCGCTCATACACCAGCGGGAGCACGGGGCTGGCAGCCGCATTCAATGAAGTCATGTCAATTCCTTGGGGTCGGGATCAAGCGCGTGCAATGCGAGGGTCCAGCAAGGTCTGGATCACATCCACGATGAGGTTGAGCACGACAAAAAACATCGCCAGCACCAGGATCGTGCCTTGCAGCAAAGGCAAGTCGCGCTGGAAGATGGCCGAATTGAGCAAGAAGCCCGTGCCAGGCCAGGAAAAAACCGTCTCGATCAGGATCGAGCCGCCGAGCAAGTAACCCAACTGCAAGCCCATCACCGCCAGCGCCGTGGGCGCTGCATTTTTGACCACATGCCAAAAAATACCAAAATTGGTCAAGCCCTTGGCGCGCAAACCCACGATGAACTCTTGCGCCAGAATGTCGGCCACCAAGGCCCGCACCGTCCGAGAAATGATGCCCATTGGGATCACGCTCATGGTGATGGCGGGCAAGAGCATGTGCTTGAAGTGCTCCCAATCCCAAATCCACTGGCTGGAGCCGCCCGGCCCAGCACCACCGGGTGGCAGCCACATCAGGATCGAAGAAAACACAATCACGAGGACCATGCCCAGCCAATAGTGCGGAACGCTGACCCCCAGTACAGACAGCAAAGAGGCAAATTTATCGAGCCAAGAGTTCTGGAAATACCCGGCCACAAAACCAAACAAACAGCCCAGCACAAACCCGATCAGGGTGGCCAGCAGGGCGAGGCGCAAAGTGTTGCCCACGGCGGTCATGACCTCCGAAGCCACCGGCCGGTTGCTGGCAATGGATGTACCCAGATCGCCCTGCAAAGCGCGCCAGACCCAGGTCACAAACTGTTCAGGGTAAGAGCGGTTGAATCCGTACAGCTCGATCAACTGCGCCTGCAAGTCGGCCGAGGCGTCTGGCGGCAATATCGACATCAGAGGATCACCGGGTGCGAGGTGCACCAAGCCAAAACAAACCAGCGCCACCCCCAGCATGATGGGCAGGGAATAAATCAGTCGCCGCAACAAAAAGCCGAGCATGCCAGCACTCCAAAACTGCAATTAAAAAAGTGTGCAGGCAGGCCGCTCACCACCTGACTGCACACCCAGCGGCGTGGGCCCGGTGGGCCCACGCCGTGACCATCAGTCCATCGACACTGGCGCCAGATCAACAAACCAACTGCGTGGCTGCACGAAACCCTTGACCTTGGTGCTCATGGCGCGAGGCCCCACGTCGTGGGCAATCCAGACAAAAGGCGCCTCTTCAACAATGCGGGCGTGCAACTTAGCCAGCGCCTCATCACGCCTCTTATCTTCGAACTGAGTACGGGCATCGGTGATCAATTTGTCAAATTCCGGATTGCCAAAGTAACCCCAGTTGTTGGACACCGGTGGGAAGGCGCCTGTGCTGGTGAAACGAACCATGGCAAAGAAGGGGTCCATCGCTGCATAGCTCACATTGATGGCATTGGCGCCGTTGGCCGATGGGTCCTTTGCACCCTTACGCCAGTTGGTGAACAAGGTGTTCCACTCGATCACGTCAAACTGGACGTCAAAGAAGCACTGCTTGAGCGACTGTTGCACAAACTCGTTCATGGGCAAGGGCTGCATCTGGCCCGAGCCTGACGCCGAAATCTGCACCTTGACTTTGAGGGGTTTAGCCGCGCTGTGACCCGCTTGTGTCATCAAGGTCTTGGCCGCGTTCACGTCGTACTTGATGTCAAATTTGGGGTTGCCCCACCAGGGGTGGCCCGGAGGCACGGTGCCTTTGGGGGCCGCCATCATCCCGCCCAAAAGGGTTTTCATGCCTTCACGGTCCACGCACAAGTTGGCCGCGTGACGCACCCGCTTGTCCAGCCAAGGGGAACCTTCGGCAAAAGACAACTGCCAAGGCCACACATGCGGCTGGGCATTGCTTTCAATCTTGAAGCCCCGCTGGCGAATTTGCGGCATGGCGTCGGGTGCTGGCGCTTCGATCCAGTCGACCTGACCCCCGAGCAAGGCTGCAGTGCGGGCGTTGGCCTCGGGCATGGGCACAAGCACCACGCGGTCGACCTTGGGCAGGCGCTTGGCGTCCCAATAGGTTTTGTTCGCCACCATTTCGAGGCGTTCACGTGGCACGAACCGGGCCATCTTGAAGGGGCCAGAACCAGAGGCATCTGCCGCAAATGCGGTCCAGGCTGCCTTGGATTTGTCTGCCGGTGTAGCACCTGCAGCGGCATCAAATTTCTTTTGCCAATGGGCCGGCGAGGCGATGAACAAATTGGTCAAGTTGATGGGCACAAACGCATCGGGCTCGCTGGTGGTCAGTTCCACCGTCAGGTCATCGATTTTTCGGGCACTGCGCAGGGTAGGCATGCGCGATGCCGTAACGCCCACCTGGCTGGCATCAAAATGAACCGCGTCTTTGTCCAACACCTTGCGCACGTTCCAGACGATCGCATCGGCATTCAAGGCCGAGCCATCGTGGAACTTCACGCCTGGACGCAGCTTGAAGGTCCATTTGGTTTTATCGGTGGCACCTACAGCCCAAGAAGTGGCCAAGCCAGGAATCAACACACTGGGGCCATCCGATTTGGACAAATCCCAATGGGTCAAGGCGTCGTACATCGGGATGCCGGTGAACCGGTTGCCCTCAAAGCCTTGGTCAGGCTGCCCCAAGGTGCGGGGAATGTCGGCCGCCGTCATGGCAATGCGCAAGACTTTTTCTTGCGCCTGAACCGCCATGGAGATGGCGCTGAGCCCCATCCCGACAGCCATGGTGAACGCCCAAGATGTGGGCAACAAACGAGGGGAAAGGATAGACCGCTTCATCAAAGCTCCAGTAAAAGTGGATTGAAAAATGAGCAACAGACCTTGAGTACTGACAGATCAGGTCAATAAATTAACATACCTTGCAAGCGTCTGGCAAGGTTTTTGTATGCAATCGCCGTGCCAGATGCGACACATCACTGCACCCACCCGGCCAAGCCCGTCAACTTTAAAATACCCACTTGTCACCCGCATTTAGGCACAGAAATGGTGTTTTCTGGCACCATTCTGGTTTGCACCTATGGAGTCTCACCCCAATTTGGTGTTTTCTTTGTATGCAATCAAACTACTAACCAAATTCCGATTGCAGCACCATGACCACCCTTCATCGGCACCAATGCCTCTCGCACCGTGACTGCAGCCCCGGCCCATGTTTTGACCGCAGCCGAGCGCACACCGCAGCAAGGCCAGACATCCCGGTATGGGCTCGCCCCAGTGCACGGGTTGGAGGTCGACGTCACACACTGAAAAGGAACACCCAGCATGGAAACCACCGGATTGCGCCGTTATTTGCTGATCAACCCCAACACCAACCCACTGACCACACAGCGGCTGCAAGAAGTCTTGCAGCCTCAAGTGCCGCCAGGTGTGCAGTTGCTCGTGCAGACTGCCCGATTTGGTGCCCTCTACATTGCCTGCGAAGCCAGCCATGCGGTAGCGGCCCACGCTTGTCTGGATGTGTGGACCACGCACCGCACGTCACAGCAACCGCTGGACGGCGTGTTGATCGGCTGTTTTGGTGACCCGGGTTTGTTCGCACTGCGCGAAGTCAGCGGCTGCCCGGTCACTGGACTGGCCGAAGCCTCGTTCATTCAGGCCAGTACCCATGGACCATTTGCCATTGTGACGGGCGGTGAACGCTGGAAGCCCATGCTGCAGCGCCTGGCCATCAGTCTGGGTTACGGCGCGCAGCTGCGCCACATCGAGACCGTGGCCCCGACCGGGGCCGCGCTGCAGGCCGACCCCGACATGGCCATTCGCTGCCTCAGCCAAGCTTGCCAAAAGGCCGCCCAAAGCGGTGCGGCCAGCATCATTTTGGGCGGCGCAGGCTTGGCCGGTTATGCCCGATTGCTGCAAGCCCACTGCACCCTGCCCCTGATCGACAGCGCGCAAGCGGGATGGGAGGTGCTGCACGGGCAACTGGCCCCCAAAGCGCCAACAGACCATGACGGTTTTTATGCCCCATGGGTGGGGATGCCACCTGCCTTCACACAAGTCCCGGACAAAGTGATTCAAGGTATTTAACGGCCTGGTCAACCCTCGACAAACACCCTTGCCTTGCGCGGTGTCAGCACCAAAGTCTCCCCCTCCTTGAAGTCTTGCTGGCGGTATTGCGATGCCGACAACTGCGCTTCGATGACCGCGTCCTTGCCAAACAGGCCCGCTTCCACGGGCTCCAACTCCAGCCGTGCCACAGGGCCCACCACGATGGCACGGGTCAGCTTGGCCACGATGCCGGTGTGAGCGGTGCCCGATGTGTAACGCGTCACATCCAGGTCCTGCGGGCGCACGTAGGCAAAGGCTTTGGCGTCTTGCACCTGCCCGTGTTCAGGGCTTTCGAGGCGGATGGCGTGCTGGTCGGCACCAATCAGCATCTCGCCTTCGTGGGCGCGGCCATGGAACAGGTTCACATCGCCCAAAAAACCATACACAAAGGGGCTGGCCGGGTGGTCCCACACATCTTGGGGCGAGCCAATTTTCTCAATATTGCCTTTGTTCATCAGCAACACACGGTCGGCTACTTCCAGGGCTTCTTCCTGGTCGTGTGTGACAAAGTTGCTGGTCACGTGCAACTCGTCGTGCAGGCGGCGCAGCCAGCGGCGCAGCTCCTTGCGCACCTTGGCGTCCAGCGCGCCAAAAGGTTCGTCCAGCAGCAGCACCTTGGGCTCAACCGCCAAGGCGCGTGCCAGCGCAATGCGCTGGCGCTGCCCGCCCGACAACTGCGAGGGGTAACGGTCGGCCAGCCAATCGAGTTGCACCAAGCCCAAAAGCTCATGCACCTTGCGCTTGATTTCGGATTCGCTCGGGCGCTGGTTGCGCGATTTTGACGCGCAGGCCAAAGGCCACGTTCTCAAACACCGTCATGTGGCGAAACAAGGCGTAGTGCTGGAACACAAAACCCACCTGACGCTCGCGCACATGGACATGGGTGGTGTCTTCGCCACTGAAGGCGATGGTGCCCTGGTCGGCCGTCTCCAGCCCCGCGATGATGCGCAGCAGCGTAGTCTTGCCGCAGCCCGATGGCCCCAGCAAGGCGACGAGTTCGCCCGACTCGATGTCGAGGCTGACGTTGTGCTAGGCGGTGAAGTCACCAAACTGTTTGTGGACGTTGCGGATTTCGATGCCCATGTTTCAAACCAGAATTTAAAGGTGAAGTCAGTGAGCTGGCTGCTCGGGCGGGGTTTTGGCCGACGCTTGCATTTCTTGGGCGTGACGCCATTCAATGAAAGACTTGATGGCCAGGGTGACCAGGGCCAACAAAGCCAGCAGCGAGGCCACGGCAAAAGCGGCCACCGACTGGTATTCGTTGTAGAGAATTTCCACGTGCAAAGGCATGGTGTTGGTCTGCCCCCGAATGTGGCCCGACACCACCGACACCGCGCCGAACTCGCCCATGGCGCGTGCATTGCACAAAATCACGCCATACAACAGGCCCCATTTGATGTTGGGCAGCGTCACGCGCCAAAAGGTTTGCCACCCCGTAGCACCCAACACGATGGCCGCTTGTTCTTCTTCGCTGCCTTGCGCTTGCATGAGCGGAATCAACTCGCGTGCAATGAAGGGAAAGGTGACAAATAGGGTGGCCAGGATGATGCCCGGCACCGCGAACACGATCTTGATGTCGTTGGCCTGCAGCCAAGGGCCGAACCAGCCGTGGGCCCCAAACATCAACACATAGACCAGGCCCGCTACCACGGGTGACACGGAAAACGGCAAGTCCACCAAGGTGGTCAAAAGCGATTTGCCCTTGAACTCGTACTTGGCAATGGCCCAGGCCGCCACACCAAACACCAAATTGAGCGGCACCGCCACGGATGCGACGATCAGCGTCAGGCGAATCGCCAACCAGGCATCGGGCTCCTGGAGCGCCTCCAGATAAGCGTCCAGACCTTTGCGCAAGGCTTCGGTGAACACCGCCGCCAAGGGCAAGACCAGAAACAAAAACATGAACAACAGCGCCAGGCCAATCAGACTGCGGCGGATCCAGCGGGCTTCGGTGGTGCCCGCCTGGACCTTGTTGGCGGTGAGGGTTGGGCTCATGACGAAGCGCCCGAACGGCGGCGTTGCCAAGTTTGCAAAGCGTTGATGACCAAGAGCAACATGAACGAGATGACCAGCATCACCAAGGCCACAGCAGTAGCGCCCGCGTAGTCGTATTGCTCCAGCTTGCCAATGATGATCAGCGGCGTGATCTCGGACACCATGGGCATGTTGCCGGCGATGAAAATGACCGAGCCGTACTCACCAATGGCCCGCGCAAAAGCCATGGCAAATCCGGTCAGCAGCGCAGGCGCAATGCTCGGGAAAATCACTCGGCTGAAGGTTTGCCAACGCGTGGCGCCCAAGCAAGTGGCCGCTTCTTCGAGTTCTTTTTCGGTGTCTTCCAGCACCGGCTGCACGGTGCGCACCACAAAGGGCAAGCCAATGAAGATCAGCGCAATCACCACGCCATTGGGTTTGAAGGCCAGCTGAATACCCCAAGGCTCCAGGTACTGGCCAATCCAGCCATTGCCCGCCAGCAAAGCCGTCAGCGAAATACCCGCCACCGCTGTGGGCAAAGCAAAAGGCAAATCGACCAAGGCATCGACAAACTTTTTGCCAAAGAAGTCATAACGCACCAACACCCAAGCCACCAGCAAACCAAAAAACACATTGACCAACGCGGCGATCAGCGACGCGCCAAAGGTCAGCCGGTAAGACGCCATCACGCGCGGACTGGTCACGGCGACCCAGAACTGCTCCCAGCTCAGGGTGAAGGTTTTGAAGACTAGGGCCGACAGCGGGATCAGCACGATCCTGCAGCAAAAGGAAGCGCTACAGCAGGAAGCCAGTCTTGAGCAGGGTATTGCGCGGGGAACTCTGCGCATCGCGTCGTTTGGCGCAAGCTCATCCCTGCGCATCCTGCCAGCGTTGATGGCGCAATTCCAGCGCGCCCACCCTCTGGTGGAAGTGCAGATCGATGAAGTGGTGGATGAGGTGGCGGTGCACTGGCTGTTGCAGCGTCGCGTGGAACTGGGTTTTGTGGTCTTGCCCGATGAACGTTTTGACACCTTGCCCGTGGTCACAGACGAGTTGGTGGCCGTGCTGCCGGTCTAACACCCCCTGGCATCCAAGAAAACAGTCAGCGCCAAGGACTTTCACAATCAGCCTTTCATCCGCACTTCGGCGGGCTCCTGTCGGCACATTGATCAATTCCTTGAGGCCCAGGGGGTCATCCCCAAAACGCTGTTTCGGTTTGAGCAATTGACTTCCATGATGGGCTTTGTGGCACAGGTTGATGCCATTGCCATTGCCGCCAGATTGGCATTGCCAGATGCCCCCGCAGGGCTTGCCTATCGCAGCCTTCAACCCCGATGGCCACGCGAGATTGCACTGGCCGCATTGAACTTTGAACGACTGTCACCTGCCGCTCGCGCGTTTATCGAAATCGCAAGCATGCAACGGAAAAAAATTCGGGCTTGACCTGTCAATTTTGGCTCGCTGCGCTGTTTGGCGCAGCGGTACACCCATCGACTGCCCGCCTTGCGCAGCCGAACGAGCGCAAACGGTGGCCGGATGAAAATTGACACGGAAAACAGCCACTGGGCTGCGGGCGACCTCTTCAGTCGCCACCGCTTCTAACACCCCATCGACCGCGCAAACGTGCAAATGCACACGCTCATTCAAGCTGGTGCCCAGTCGATCTTGCAATTGAGCGCTAAAACCGACATCGCCGAGGGCCTGCAACTGAACGCCCCGCTGGGGCATGACCGCCCAAACAAAGGTAAAGTCTTTTTTATTTAAAATAGTGCTTTAGACCAATTTTTCTAAACCCAGTCAGCCAGGCCTTGCAAGTCCCAGCAGTGCTCCCATCACCCAAGAACACGCCCTCTGGCTGGCTTTTGGTGCCCCATCGGTATGGAGCCACCACCGACTAGGCCCGACACAGAGGCCCCAAATAAAGGCTATCCGCACCTTTTTATTCCTTCTCATAATGAATACTCATTTTTCAAAATTACTCATTTTAATTTTATTCATCCTCAGCGCGTGTGGCGGCGGTGGTGACAGCGGTGCTGAGCGCGATGCTTCGGGTGACAACACAACACCGCCAGATACGACCCCGGCAGCCATGTCTGCACGCCTGCTGGCGGCCAACAATGTGCGCTTGACCTTGAGCGGCCTGGGCACCTCGACCGGGCCGATCTGCGTACGCCAAGACGCCATCACCCCAGCGGCCACAGACCCTTGCTTCACCGACCCCAAGGCTTTGGGATTGGTGCAAGACCATGTGATCACCAACGCATCCAACACGCAGCGCGTGGTGCTCACCGCTTGGCTTTTGGCGAACAACACGGTGCGCCGCCACGCCAGACTGAGCGTCCCGGGCAGAACTTGCAGCACAGACGCCTACGCCGCATTGAGCAAACTTTCAACCACACTGCCTGCCGTGTGCATGTTGACGGCCACAGGCACCGGGGCCTTGCGCGAGTCGGTGGTCTTGTTCGAGCCGGTCAAAGCCCCCATCAGCACCGCGAATTTTCTGCGCTATGTGAACCAGGGCTTTTACGACCAAACGGTGTTTCACCGCTTCCTCAAGGGCAGCGTGAACGTGGTCCAGGGTGGTGGTTTTACCCACAACGGCAGCACCTATGTGGACAAGCCCGCCACGCTGACCCGGATCCCTCTGGAATCTACCCTGCGCACTGGGCTGAAAAACGACCAGTACACCCTCGCGATGGCCAGAGGTGATCTTGCAGACTCGGCAACGGCGGGATTTTTTGTAAACACCACCGCCAACCCGGGCTTCAACAGCAAAACGGAGCGCGATGGTTACACGGTGTTTGGCCGCTTCATCCATGGCGAAGGCAGCTGGGCGGAATTGCTGGCCTCTGTTCCCAACACCGCATTCACAGCCGCCGATGGTGGTGCGGTGAACCCCAGCACCCTCGTTCCCCTGCACTGGGCATACCAGATTCAATGAGACCCATGGCATGACTGCACCCCATTCACCCTCCTCACAAGCCCCGGCCTCTTTGGCTTCTTCGCTCGAACAGAACGCCATGCCGTTGCCGCGCAGCAGTGCGCTGGGTTCGTCTTGGGCTCGCCCAGAGCCTGCAGCGGCTGCGACCAGCCCAGGCAGTGTGCACAAAACGCCCCGCCCTCACAAAAAAGACAGCCACCAGGACAATCCTGACGATCTTTCTGACCCGACAGAACTGGCCCAGGAGCCCGCCCTGCCGCAACCAAGCGCAGAACTAAGCACCGACTACAAGTTGGCGCAAGCCACCCCCAGCATGCAGCCTGGGGACTCGGCCGAGCCCCCAGCCGAAGCCTTGAAGGCCAGCGATGCGGCATCCAACACGGTCACCAGTGCCCCGGCTGGAGAACCAGGCCAGCGCTGGTCATCCTTCCTGCAAAAGCCGATGACAGAGCACAGCGGCTCGGCCGTCGCCGCTTGGTTTGGCATTGCACCCACCGGAGCCGTCCTGAGCGGCGGAGCCTTGGCTTTGTTGGCCTTGCAATCCAAATCTGCGCCCGCAACCACACCTCAGCCCGTGCCCGCAGACACCCAAGTTCCCATTTTGCGAAGCGCCGAGATCAACAACGCTGCGGGAAACCAGCTGTTGTTGAGCTTCAACGAAAACTTGAGCACCGCTTTGCCAGCCGCCGGCGCATTTCAAGTCCTGGTCGATGGTGTAAGCACACCCGTCAGCACGGTGGCCCGTGGCACCAACCAAAGCACGGTGTTGCTGACCTTGGGGACACCTGTCAACGGTGCTGGCTCCGTCACTGTCAGTCTGAGTGATGGAAGCCAAATCAAAGACTTGGCTGGCAACACCGCCAACACCTTTCGCGACCAAGCCGTCAGCGTGACCGACCTGGTGCTGCCTACCTTGCTCAGCAGCCAAGCCATCACCAACGCCAACACCTCGATCATTGTCTTGCGCTTTTCCGAGGCCCTCAAAAGCAGCACCGTGCTCGATGCGGCCAACTTCAAAGTCAGTGTGGCCGGTGTCGTGCAGTCCATCACGGCCCAAGAGGTGCTGGGCGACTCGGTGCGTTTGACCCTGGGCAGCAAAATCACCACGGCCAGCCCGGCCATCAACCTGAGTTACACACCGCCCGGCAATGCCAGCCAAGCGGTGCAAGACACGGCCGGCAACCTCGCCGCGCTCATTGGACCGGGGGGCGGCATCACGGTCAGCCACGCGGTGGACACTACAGCGCCCACGCTGAGCTCAGGGAGCGCCATCACCCGCCAAGTCAGCGTGATCCGACTCACCTTCAGCGAAGAGCTCGATCCCAGCCATTTGCCCGTGGCCACGGCTTTTCTGATCAACGTGGCCAGTGGGGGCACCACCCGCTCGGTGTCAGTCAATGGCCTCAAACTGGTGGGCACCGTTTTGGAGCTGAGTTTGGCCAGCACGGTGACCGACAGCTCGGCCGGCTTGCAGGTCATTTACACCCCACCCAACACTGGCAATGTGCTCAAAGACTGGGCGGGCAATCCTGTGGCCAGCTTGACCAGCAACATCACCACCGTCGACGCGGTGGCCCCGGTGCTTGTGTCCAGCCGCTTCACCAGCGACCGCGCTCTGGAGTTGACCTTCAACGAAGATTTGGCGCCGCAGCTCGTGGGGGCCATCGTCGACAACTGGAGCCTGACGGCCAATGGCGGCGCGGTGCTGAAACCCACCAGTTTCACCGTGTCGGGCAGAACACTGAGCTTGGGTTTTGCCACCGCTGTGCAAAGCGGACAAGCCATCAGCCTGGCCTATGCCGCCCCCACCTCGGATGACACGCCCTTGAACCGCGCGCTGCAAGACACCTCGGGCAACGACAGCGCCAGTTTCACGCGCGATTTGGACTCGACAGGCCCGAGTCTGACCTCGGCCACGGCCAGTGCCAATGGCTTGCAAGTCTTGCTCAATTACAACGAGGCCTTGCTGGTCCCCAACAGCAGCGGCACACCGGTGGTGCCAGCCGTGGCTGCCAGCGCATTTGTGGTCAAGCGCGGCAATGGCAGCAGCATCACCGTCAACAGCGTCACCATTTCAGGTCAGCAAGTGCAATTGAATTTGGCCAGCGCCATCCAGCCGACAGACACCGTCAGCGTCTTCTACACCCCCCCCACCGCCAACGTGGGTGTGGGCAATGCGGCGGTGCAAGACAGCAGTGGCAACGATGCTGCCGCTTTGGGCAGTGGCGTGACGGGTCAGGCGGTCAGCGTGACCGATCTTGTGGCCCCCTCATTGCTCAGCAGCAAGGCCATCAGCAATGCGAACACCTCGATCATTGTCTTGCGCTTTTCTGAGGCCCTCAAAAGCAGCACCGTGCTCGATGCGGCCAACTTCCAAGTCAGTGTGGCCGGTGTCGTGCAGTCCATCACGGCCCAAGAGGTGCTGGGCGACTCGGTGCGTTTGACCCTGGGCAGCAAAATCACCACGGCCAGCCCGGCCATCAACCTGAGCTACACACGACCCAGCGATACCAGCAAAGCGGTGCAAGACACGGCCGGCAACCTCGCCGCGCCGATTGGCTCGGTGGGCGGCATCTCCGTCACCCACTCGGTGGACAACACAGCGCCCACGCTGAGCTCAGGGAGCGCCAACGAGCGCCAAGTCAGCGTGATCCGACTCACCTTCAGCGAAGAGCTCGATCCCAGCCAGTTACCCGTGGCCACGGCTTTTCTGATCAACGTGACCAGTGGGGGCACCACCCGCTCGGTGGCAGTGAATGGCCTCAAACTGGTGGGCACCGTTTTGGAGCTGAGTTTGGCCAGCACGGTGACCGACAGCTCGGCCAGCTTGCAGGTCATTTACACCCCACCCAGCACTGGCAATGTGCTCAAAGACTGGGCGGGCAATGCTGTGGCCAGCTTGAACAGCAACGTCACCACCGTCGACGCGGTGGCCCCGACGTTTGTGTCCAGCCGCTTCACCAGCGACCGCACTCTGGAATTGACTTTCAACGAAGATTTGGCGCCCCTGGGAGCCATCGTCGACAACTGGAGCCTGACGGCCAATGGCGGCGCGGTGCTGAAACCCACCAGTTTCACCGTGTCGGGCAGAACACTGAGCTTGAGTTTTGCCACCGCCGTGCAAAGCGGCCAAGCCATCAGCCTGGCCTATGCCGCCCCCACCTCGGATGACACGCCCTTGAACCGCGCGCTGCAAGACACCTTGGGCAACGACAGCGCCAGCTTCACACGCAGCTTGGACTCGACAAGCCCGATCTTGGGCACCGCCACGACCAGTGCCAATGGCTTGCAAGTTTTGCTCAATTACAACGAGGCCTTGTTGGTCCCCGGCAGCGGCGGTACACCCGTGGCTGCCAGCGCTTTTGTGGTTCAGCGCAATGGCAGCCCCATCACCGTCAACAACGTGACCATTTCAGGTCAGCAGGTGCAATTGAATTTGGCCAGTGTCATCCAACCGGCCGACACCGTCAGCGTCTTTTACACCCCCCCCACCGCCAACATCGGCGTCAACAATGCCGCAGTGCAAGACAGCAGTGGCAACGATGCTGCCGCTTTGGGCAGTGGCGTGACGGGTCAGGCGGTCAACAACAACGCGGTCATGGCGGTTTCGCAGATTCAATTAGGCTCAAAAACCAATCTCCTGGACACGGTGGTGGTGCAATTCAACGATCCCACGGGCACGGGCACCTTGCCTGCCGTCAGCGCTTTCACCGTCAAGGCCGGCACGGTCACGCAAACCATCACCGGCATCAGCCGCGACAGCACCGACAGCACCAAGCTGATCTTGACTTTGAGCGGCACCATCGATGACCCCGGCGCCTTGCTGGTCAGTTACACCGCACCCAGCAGCAACCCCTTCACAGGGGCCAGTGGCAAGGCCTTGCCCACTTTCACCGATCAGCCCTTCGGGCAATTGATCACTTCGACCGATGCTGTAGAAACCTTGTCCGGCGGTGCCGGTCGAGTGGACTACTTTTTGGGCAGCAAGGGCAATGACACCCTGTCGGGTCTGGGGGGTGCAGACCAGTTTGTGTGGCCTGATTTTGGCGACACAGGGCCGGGTGGGTCTACCCAAACTTTGAGAGACTTCGGATTCAAAAAAGGCAGTGGCACTTTACAAGGCAGTGCCGAAGCCGACCTGCTGAACCTGAGCCAGTTACTCAATGGGTATGCCCAAGTCGACGAGGCCAAGTTTTTCAGGGCCATCAAAAATGCCGACAACAAACTGGTGCTGCAGATCGACCACGACGGTGGCACTGCTTTCACGCCCACCGCCAATTTGTTATTTGACAACATCACGTTCACGACCAATGACCAGTTACAGGTCAATGGTCAATTCATCCCCCACACCGTCAACGCCGTCACCAACAACTTGACGTTGGCCAACTTTGTCGAGCACCTGCGTTTGGAAGGCCAATTGGTGGTGCTTTGAAGTACCTGACCGAGTCGTCTCATGCCAGGGCCGCCGCATTGTTGGCACAGCGATAACAGCGCGCGCAACTCTATGGCCGACGCCAACAGCCAAGGCAGCCATTTGTGCCGCACGGCCAGTTGGACCAGGAATTTCGCATACGCCGCTTCGGCGTGGTCCAGTGCTTATTGGTGACTGACTTTGCTTGCGCCTTGCAAGGTTTTGTCGCCCATGGCTGCGGTCCTGTGCTCCAGGTGTGCCAGCCAATCCTTCATGTACGTCGGCTCATGCTTCTGGGCTCGTAATTTCGCCGCATCCAACGAGGCCAATACCCGCGTGTTCAGCCGCTTGAGTTCTTTCGCATCGGGGTCATTCTTGGCATGGCCCATTTTGGTCTTGGTGGTTTGGCTGCCCGCAAAATAGAGCAAGCCCATGAAGTGTTTGCCACCGTCAGTGAGTTGGGCGATCACCTCCATGGCGAGCGCGTTGCCACGCCGGTACAGGATGATTTCGCCTGCTGGCTGCTCGTTCTTGTTGGCTCTCCTTGCTTGTCCGCCACGGCTGCGGCGTGGGCAGCAAAGTGGTGGCTCAGGGTGTCGTTGATGTTGCGTATGGCACCCTCCATCAAACACTTGATGCGGCGACACGGGGCCATCGCTGTGATGTTGTTCTTCCGATTTTTCGGCGCGCCCCATGCATCGATCTTCAATGCGCAGATCTGCAACGCTTGCCAAGAGCGGCCCGACAATCCAGCATGCATGACAAGACCAGTCTCTCAAGGGATGGCCAGCAGCATTTTGGGCGGCGCAGGCTTGGCCGGTTATGCCCGATTGCTGCAAGCCCACTGCACCCTGCCCCTGATCGACAGCGCGCAAGCGGGATGGGAAGTTTTACTTGGGCAACTGGCCCCGCCAGCGCCAATAGACCATGACGGTTTTTATGCCCCATGGGTGGGGATGCCACCCGCCTTCACACAAGTCCCGGACAAAGTGAATCACGGGTTTTAGTCGATCTTCCTTTGCACGAAAGCCAAGAAAAAAGCCAGCTGGTGCGGGGACACACACTGGCTCTGGCTGAGTTATTGAGCCGAAAGGCCGACGCATCGGCCCTCGGCTCAGGGGCCATCACTGACCGTCGGCTTCTGAGCTCTCGTCTTCAAACTCTTCATCGTCCTCGTCGATCGCCGCCATTTCAGCGTACTGGGTGGCCAACAATTGGTTGCGGTAAGCCAAGTAACCACGGCGATGGGTTTCGTACAAGTTGCCAGCGTCGTAGGCTTCGGCTGCCAAACCGTGCTGCTTGGCCGCTTCCAGAAAATGCTGCGCCGCCAAAGCGTGGCACTGAGAAACACTGACAAATTCATCGTCCAAGAGTTCGTCGTGTTCGTGTTCGGCTTCGTTTTGAATGTCGTTCGTCATGCGGTACCCCTTGCTTGAGAGTTGATCGGCAAATGCCGAGATCAAGCTTCCAACATGGACAAGTCTGTGCAGTGACAAAAATATGGCGAGATTGCGTCAACAACAGACGCCCTGCGCAAGCCTTAACGCACATCACTTCTTGGTGTCAATCTGGTCAAAGCTGCCGCTATCAGCAAAGTGGGCTTTGTCGGCTTTTTCCCGGCCACCGAATGCTTGCTCGATGGTGAACAGGTTGAGATTGGCCCACTGCTTGAGCGAGCCGATCTAGCCCATGAGGTCTTCAGATTCAAAACGCCTGATCGACCGTGAACGTGACCCGGTGCAGTTTTCGATGCTGCGGATAAAAATCGGCCACAGCGTAGTGCTGGGTTGAACGGTTGTCCCACACGGCCAGCGTATCAGGCTGCCAGCGCCACCGCGCCTGCACTTCGGGCGCGGTGATCAACGCAAACAGCTGGGCCAAAAGTGCATCACTTTGCGCGCGCGGCAAACCATGGATGTGGGTGGTGAAGGTGGGGTTGACGTACAAAATCTTTTTGCCAGTGACGGGGTGCACGCGCACCACGGGGTGCGTGACGGGCGGGTATTTGGCGCGAGCGGCTTGCAGTTGTTCGCCGCTGGCGTCTTGGCGCAGCAGGTACTCGGTCCAGCCGGTGACCTCCCAGGTGTGCATGGCGCTGAGCGTTTCCAGATAGGCTTGGAAGTCTTTGGGCAAGCCTTCGTAGGCGGTGGTCATGCTCGCCCAGACGGTGTCGCCACCGCTGGCCGGAATGACCTGCGCATACAAGCTGGTGCCCGTGGGTGGATTGGCCTGCCAAGTGATGTCGGCGTGCCAGTTGTTGGAGGCACCGGGACGGTCGCTGGTGCTTTCCACAACCTCTATCTCGGGTTGGCTTTCCACGCGGGGGAAAAAGGCCTTGACCTCATTGACCTGGCCAAAGGTGCGAGTGAACACCACCTGCTGTTCAGGGCTGAGTGTTTGGTCCCGAAAAAAGATCACCTCGTACTGGGCCAAGGCCGCTCTCAGCTCAGTTTGAGCCAACTCGCTCAAAGGCTTCGACAAGTCCAAACCATGGAGCGTGGCCCCGATATTGGGGGTGTAGGGTTCGGCTACAAAACTTTGGTAGGCCGCAGAGGAATGGCTCGAGAAGGTCATCCTTCGATCATGCCAGAGGACTTCAAGCCGGTGACAACCAGCGCTTGAGCATCACTGGCGTCGGCGGGCCGATCACCCGTTGGGTCTGACCTTTGGCATCCACCAACACCACATAGGGGGTGACGTTGGGCCAAGCCGGATCGACCGCTTGGCGGATGGCAGGCTCAAACCCGTCAAAGGCATACATCCGGGTCATGCCCTTGAAATGCGCTGCATGGCGCAAGGCCGGCGGACCCGTGACATCCATCATGACGGCATTCAGCTCAGGCTTGTCTTTGCGCTGTTGCACCGCCTTGTGCAGCACCTCAAATGCGGCAGGGCAGGTGCTGCAATACGAGGTGGTGAACAAATAGGCCGCAGGGCGCGGACCGTGTTGCAAGGCATGCGCCCAGCTGGTTTCATCGAAAGGCAGCACCGTGCGCTGGGCAGGGGCAGCAGCCTTGGCTTGCCCCTGGGGGTGTGCGTGGTGGTGTGCGTGATGCGGTGCTTGCGCCCAAGCCGCCAAGGCACTCAGGCCGAGCGCGGCAGTGCAGATGGCCAGCGCAGTGGTTTTAAAAACGGATGTCATGAACTTGTGTCTCCTGTGTGTTGCGCCAGACCACCACCATGCGCGCGCCACTTTGGGCCAGGCGCGGGTGGTCGTTGTAACCCGTGGCTTGGCCCAAGGTTTTGAGGGTGAAGTTCTGACCGCCATCGGTCGACAGCCAGGCTTTGAGTGTGGTCTGCGCCCCTTCGCTGCTGCGCCAGACCACGGCCACGTTTTGGCCATCGGCCATCACATCGGCGTGCTCGGCCCGCGCATCGGGCAACACGCGCAGGGTCTCGGGCAAGGGCTCGCCTTGCGCATTCAGCCGGGCATAACGCACGGCGGCCTGGTCTTGCCCATTCACTTTGCGGATGCCAAACCAGACGGTGTGGTAACCCGAAGTGGCTGCGTTGAGTGCCAAACCGGGACCGTGGTGCGGACAGGCGTTGATCTGCCAGTCGTCATGTGTGCTGCGCGTGATGCGATTTGCCGGGGCACCTACGCTGGCAAAAGCATGGTCTCGCGTGCTGCTGTCGAACACATGCCGCCAGGTCGCTTGCAGTTGGCCCTGCGGGTTGCGAGCCAGCCCGATGCGGCAGCACTCACACGAGTGGTCGGCCACTTTGGTGTCGGGGCCAAAAGTCTGACCACCGTCCTTGGACTCGTTGCGGTAAATGGCGGCACCGGCGTACTTTTGCGCCGAGCCTTTCGGCGGCTGGTCGCGCTTGTCCACCCACAGCGTGTGCAACACCCCTTGCGCATCAAAGGCCACCGATTCAAAACGGTGGGTGATTTCCTGCCGGTCCTGGTGCACGGTGAAAGGGGCACTGAAAGTTTGCCCGCCATCGCTGCTGCGCAGCATGCGAATGAAGCCCGTGTAGGGTTTGGCCAGCGGCATGGTGTAGCTGATGACCGCCCAGCCCTGGGGGCCAAACACTATTTTTGGGCGACTCTCGCCATCGGCCGCAATCGGGTCAGCGCCAGTGCTCAAAATGCGCGCTTCACTCCACTGCAAAGCCCCGTCCAAGGGTGTGCTTTGCACAAAAAGTTGCGATTGTGCATTCAGGCCCACCGCCCACAAGCGGCCATCGGGGGCAATGGCTGCGCCCGTGGCCAGTTGGGGTCGCTGATGGCGGGCGTGTGGCGCAGACGCTGCAGGCTTGATGGGCTTGGCGGTGTCTTTGACCGGGTCTTGTGCCCCGGCGGGTGGCAAGGCGCACAAGCTGGCCACGGCCAAAATCGACAAGGCGCACCAACGGTTCAAGATGTTCATGGGGTTCTCACAAAAGAGGGCAGTTTGCAAAAAAGGCTTGCGACGACTTGGTCACGTTCAACGCTGCACCGCAAGCCTGGGCACCTGTCAGCGTTGGCCAAAGGACTTGTTCAAGCCCACCATCACGCTGCGCGGCGCACCTGCGGCATAGGTGTTTTGCGTGTTGGGTGTGTAAGCGCCGCTTTTGTAGTTGCTGGACGCGTTGTCCGAATACAGCTTGTCGGTTAGGTTGCGCACTTGACCCCAGACCTCCCAGCCATCGCCCAACTGGTGGCTGGCCGTCAGGTTGAGCAGCGTGTGACCCGCGTAACGCACCGTGTTGGCGTTGTTCATCCAGTAGCTGCCTTGCTTGACCAGCCCCAAAGCCACGCGCGAAGTTGGTGTGAATTTCCAGCCGACTTGGGCCGTGATGGTGTGGTTGGGGGCCTGCGGCATGTCTTTGTCCGAATAGTCTTCGATGGCACCCGCTTTGTCGCTCACACGGTAAGACACAAAAGTATGCTCAGCCCAGGTCGCACCGACGCGCCAGTCCCACTCCCCGCCCCATCCACGCAGATCCTGGTTCAGGCTCAACTCCAAGCCCCGGCTGCGCGTGTTGCCTGCGTTCTTGTTGAAGCTGTTGCCAATGTCCGAGGTGTAAGACACGATGGTGTCCTTGCCACTGAGTTGGTACAGCGCCGAATCCAAACGGATGCCCGAGGCGAGCAAAGCGCGCCAGCCCACTTCCACGTTGTCGTAAGTGGCCGAATTCAATTCGGGAATGGCGGTCTTACCGTACAGCTGGCTGACTTCGGGCGGTGTGAAGCCCATGCTCAGGTTGCTGTACAGGCTGCTGCTGGGGCTGATCGCGTAGGTAGCGCCCAGCTTGGGGCTGAATTTGGCAAAACTGCGCACTTCGTTGGCAGCGCCGAAGTTGGCACCCGGGGTCAGGTTGTTTTTGAAGTCGTAGCGGATGCTGTCATAGCGTCCACCGGCCACGACACGAATTTGCTCGGTGGGGCTGAATTCCAATTGCGCAAACGCGGCATCGTTGGCAATACCCGCGCCGTAGTTGCGCACACCACTGGGGTTGGCCACGCTGTTCAAGGTGTAGCTCATGTAACGGCCGGTGGGCACATCGCGCACGATGGCCAGGTTGTCCGACACATAGTCGTTTTGGCTGCGGTCAATGTAAACACCCGTGACCAGGCGGGCACGCAGCCAGTCCAATTTTTGCTCGTGCTTCACGTCCACACCCAGCGATTCAACGTGGTTGTTGTTCAAGGTCCCTTTGCAGGTGGCGCCCACGCAACCCGAGATGGTGTAGTTGGGCAACTGGCCATGGTCGTTGTTCCGCGCGAACAGCGTCACCGAGGTCAAGCCGCCTTGGGTGGTCTCACCCTCCCACGCCAGGTTGGCGCGGGTCGTTTTGTCTTTGCGCCAAGTGAAGGTGTTGATGCTTTTGCCGGGGTTGGTTCGGAAGTCGTTTTCAAACAAACTGCCGGGCGTGTCCGAGTCCAAGTTGGTGTGCACCAGCGAAGCGCGCAGCCAAGATTTGTCGCTCAGGTTGTAGTCGCCACGCAGGGTGAACGAGTCCTTTTTGCCACCGCTGTACTGCTGCCAGTTGTGGGTGTCGCGTTTCGAGCTGTAGTGTGAGAAACGCAAGCCCAGATCACCCCAGGTGTTGCTGGCTCCCGAATCGATTCGGGTGAACTCATCGGGGTTGTCGTGCCGGATGCCCACATAGCCTGTGGGCGTGCGTGAAGGTCGTTGCGTCAGGAAGTTGACCGCGCCACCCACAGCGTTGCTGCCGTACAGGGACGATGCAGCGCCCTTGACCACTTCCACGCCACTTGAGCCATTCATGTTGGTCTCATTGAGCGCGTTGTGGTTGAACACACCAAGGGGACGAATCGGGATGCCGTCTTCCAGGTACTGGTACACCGCATTGGTGCTGATGGGCTGGCGAATCGCCATGCTGTGCTGCTCGTTGCCCAGATCGTTCCAGTGCACACCGGGAATGCGGTTGATGATCTCGCCCACCGACTTGGGCTTGTCGGCGTCCCACTGGGCGCGGCTGACCGCGCCAATCGACACAGGGGTTTCAGACAGTTTGGTTTCGGAGCGCGAGCCCGAAACCACGATGGTGTCCAGCACGGGTGCAGTTTGGGCCACAGCGTGGCCACTCAGGCTGCAGAACAGGCCGTACACGGCCAAAGACAAAGGCGAAAGAGAGAGGGTATTTTTCATGGCAAGTTTCAAATGGATCGGTCACGACCAGCACACAGGGCCGCAGTGACAACAAGCGCTGAACACCTGGCGGTGTTCAGTCCGGTTCAACCAAGATCAATTCGAAACAGGCGGCCCGCGAGAGGGCAAAGGCGGGGCCGTGCGTGCGGTCAGTACGGCCTCGGGCAGACGCTGCACGGTGTGCGAGCGGGCATCGGGCACATGGGCCAGATCGGCCACCGTGGGCGGCGGCAAAGCGGGCATGGCGTGGGCGCACAGCGGGCAGTCCATGCTGGCGCGCACCTGGGCGTCACCGCCCTCGCCGTGCACCAGCACCTTCATGAGGCCCATGCTGGAGCACACCACGTCCATGGTTTTGGGCTGCAGCGTTGAAGCCAAAACCGACACACCCACAAACAGCACATACCAGACCAGCACAAGGCGGGCCAGACGATGCAGGTGTGCAGAAGTCCAGGTCATGGGCTGATCAGTCGGTCATCAAGCCGTGAAAGGGCGATCAGTGTTTGTGCTTGTGGCCTTCGCCATGCTTCATGGCCGGTGCAGCAGCCGTGCGGGCGGGCACTTTCAGTTCCACCGACTGACGCTTGCCGTCTTTGCCTTCCACCACCAGCGTCACGGGCACGGTGTCACCGTCTTTGACTGGGGCTTTCAGGTCCATCAGCATGACGTGGTAACCACCGGGCTTGAGGTCCACCGCTTTGCCTGCAGGCAAGTCCAGGCTGGGCACGGCGCGCATTTTCATGACGCCGCCGTCCATGCTCATCTCATGCACCTCGACCACACCCGCCACAGGCGACTGGGCCGAGACCAATTTCGCGTCTTGCGCCGATTGCAACTGCATGAAGGCACCGGTGGCCTTTTGCTGGGGCACGGTGGCGCGCACCCAGGCGTCTTTCACAGTGACCTGGGCGTGGGCAGCCAAAGACACGGTCATGGCCAGAAAAAGGGCAGACACAGACAAAGCGGAACGGGACATGGATCACTCCTGGTGGTTATCGAACAGATGGAGAGGCACAGACAGTGCTCGCAGCAAACCCCATAGGGTGGGGTGCAAAGGCACAGGAGACGCCGAAACCGACCCAGCCCCCAACGTTTCAGGGGGCGGTGTTTCAGGCGAAAAAGAAGGGGGGTGCGCGCGCTTGCCAGGGTTGGCCCAGCAAACTGGCCAGCCGCGCCGCGGGCAGGGGCTGCAAGACGTGGAACAAGTTGCCTGTTGGCAAGGGCGCCAACACGTCGGCCGCAGGGTGCGCGATCAGGGGCAGGCAGGCGGGGCAGTCCAGCGCGGTGTGTGCCACCGCCGCATCCAGATTGGCACCTGCAGCGTCCAATTGCACCAGTTTCACGCCGCCAATGGCGCTGCAAACCAGGTGCACGGCTTGCGGCTTGACCAGCGGCGAAGCCACCGCCGCCCCCACAAACAATGCAAACCACACCAGCACGAAGCGGGTGAGGCGGTGGGCATTGCGCAGGGATTGCAGGCTGAACATGAAGGGAATTATGGCACCGAAGGCTCGGGCACCCCCACACAAGGGCTCCGACTGAGGTGATGTTTTTGGGGCAAGGTCTTGAACCCCGGCTCACAGGCATCTTGGTGACGCACAGGTGCTGCAGCTTCGGCTAATCTGTGGTTTTTCAAACCCAACCGGAGTTATCCATGCTCACACTCTGCGGCTTTGCGGCCAGCAATTACCACAACAAAGTCAAATTGGCCTTGCTCGAAAAAGGCGTGCCTTTTGAAGAAGAGCTGGCGTGGGTGGGTGCCACCGACGCTGCCGCCAGCCCTTTGGGCAAAGTGCCATACCTCAAGACACCCGATGGCGCGATGTGCGAGTCGGCCGTGATGCTGGAATACATCGAGCAAAAGTACCCGCAAAACCCCTTGATCCCAGCCGACCCGTTTGCCGCCGCCAAGGTGCGCGAATTGGCGCTGTTTTTAGACCTGCATCTGGAGCTGGTCGCGCGCAACCTGTATCCCGAAGCGTTTTTCGGCGGCAAGGTGAGCGACTCGGTGAAAGAAAAAACCGCCGCGCAACTGGAAAAGAACGTCGCCGCGTTTGCCCAACTGACCAAGTTCTCGCCCTTCATCGCAGGCGACAGCCTGACGCTGGCCGACTGCGCAGCCGTCACGCACCTGCCCCTGATTTCGGGTGCCACCAAGCTGGTTTACGGCAAAGACTTTTTGGCCGAATTGCCAGCGCGTGAGTACCTCAAGATGATGGGCGAGCGTCCCCACATGCAAAAAGTCAATGCTGACCGCAAAGCCAACATGGAATTGATGATGTCACGCATGAAAGCCAAAAGCTGAGTCTGTGCGCTTGAGGCGCATCAACCCCTGCCCATGGCTGCTGCCCTGCGGCAACAGGGGTTGACCCACATCAATACCGCGTCGCCACAGGCGCCTAGGATGAAGCCATGACTTCATCCCACACCCCCTCCCTCTACCGCGAGCGCCTTTTGCAAGAGCGCGCGCAACTGTTGCAGCGCATCGCCGAGCAGCGCGGCGGCTTGGTCTCGCGCGCTGACATGGCCGCAGAACACGATGTCCGCAGTTTGGATGACCGGGCGCAGGCCATTTCCGAACGCAATGACGAGTTCGCCATGAACGAACACGAAACCGCTGAACTGGGCGACATCGAAGCCGCATTGGAACGCATGGATGCGGGCACCTATGGCCAGTGCACCGACTGCGGCGTGACCATTCCACCTGCACGCCTGAACGCTTACCCGACCGCCAAACGCTGCATCGATTGCCAAACTGTGGCCGAGCAGCGCCGTTGATTTTTTAACCAAGGATTTTGATGCTTACTTTTCACGCCGTGGTCTGGATGGACCACCAAGAAGCCCATGTGGTCATGTTTGACCGTGAGCACATTGAAGCCAAGCGCATCCATTCGCGCAGCCACCACAAACACCAAGGCAAGGCCGGTGACACGGCGGCCTTTTATGCCGATGTGGCCAAAGCCCTCACAGGCACCCACGAAGTGCTGGTGACAGGACCCGGCCTGGCGCGCAACGAATTCCGTGACTGGTGCGCAGCCCACCAAAAAAGCACTGCCGCAGCCATCGTCGACAGCATCGCCAGTGACCACCCTTCAGACGGCCAGCTGGTGGCACTGGCCAAACATTACTTCAAAAAATTTGACGCGATGGCCACAGACCCTACACAGGCCTGAACAACACCGGTATTCAGGCTGATGCATTAGCGGGTGTCGGGTTGTTCCCGCTGCCCCAGCGGCTGACTGACGGATATGCCTTCACCAGGCTTGGCCGATCTGGCCAATGTTGACGCCTGCTGATCACCCCGCATCAGGGTTTTTCGGCCTTGCCAGCAGACAAGGTTTTGGGGGCCATCAAAGGCACTTGGGATTTGGCCCGAGGCTTGCCTATCGGGCTGGCAGACTGGCCTTTTTGGGTGGCCGCCATGTCTTCTTCGCTGGGGTATTGGCCGAGCAGCCAATAGTCAAACACACGCCTGGCGATAGGGGCCGCCGAAGCCGCGCCAAAACCCGCGTTCTCCACCACCACCGCCAACGCAATTTGCGGCTTGTCGGCCGGGGCATAGGCCATGTACAAAGCATGGTCACGCTGGTATTCGGACAAATTGGCGGCGTTGTACTTTTCCTTTTGGCCGATGGTCACCGCCTGCGCTGTGCCGGTTTTTCCGGCGCTGGTGTAAGCCGCCCCGGCAAACACCCGCGCCGAGGTGCCCGAGGTGACCACCCCCACCAAGCCTTTGTGCACCACATCCACATGCTCGGGCTTGTAGCCCAAACTCAGGGCTTGCTGCGCAGTCACCTCCACCTGTGCGTGGGTCAAGGCATCCTGCGTGGCCGTGACCACCCGTGGCTTGAACTGCAGGCCGCCGTGGGCCAGCGTGGCTGTGGCCGAGGCCAGTTGCAGCATGGTGAAGGTGTTGTAACCCTGACCGATGCCCAACGAGATGGTCTCGCCGCCGTACCACTTTTTTTGCTCGGGCCGCTTGTAATAATTGCGCTTCCATTCCGTGCTGGGCAAGATGCCGCGCACTTCGCCAGGCAAGTCGATGCCGGTGCTCTGGCCAAAACCCAATGGCTTCATGAAGTCGTGGATCAAATCCACCCCCATGTCATTGGCCAGCGAGTAGTAATACACGTTGCTCGACAACACAATGGACCGCACCATGTCCACTGGCCCAAGCCCGGCATCGCCGTGGCTGCGGAAAGTGTGGCCGCCATACGTCCAAGAGCCTGCGTCGTTGATGACGGTGCTGGCACTGCGCCTACCCGTGGACAAAGCGGCTATGGCCATGAAAGGCTTGTAGGTCGAGCCTGGCGGGTAGGTGCCGCGCAGTGCCCGGTTGAGCAGTGGCTTGTCGATCGACTCGTTGAGCATTTGCCAATTTTCGACATCGATGCCGTCCACAAACAAGTTGGGGTCAAAGGTGGGCTTGCTCACAAAAGCGAGCACCTCGCCGTTGTTGGGGTCCAACGCGACCAGGGCGCCGCGCCGATTGCCGAACAAATCTTCCACCATTTTTTGCAGTTGAATGTCGATGGACAAGACCACGTTTTGGCCCGGTATGGCTGGGCGACTGGAGAGGCTGCGCGTGGCTCGCCCCCCGGCGGAGGTTTCCACTTGGTTGACGCCCGTGATGCCATGGAGCTCACGCTCGTAGCGCTGCTCCACACCCAGCTTGCCAATGTATTCGGTGCCCCGGTAATTGGCCGCCAAATCCTCATCCTCTTCCAGCCGTTCCTTGTCACGCTGGTTGATGCGCCCGATGTAACCAATCACGTGACTGGCCAACTCGCCATAGGGGTACTGACGGAACAATCGGGCCTTGATCTCCACACCGGGGAATCGGTAACTTTGCGCACTGAAGCGGGCCACCTCTTCATCGGTCAAACGATTGCGAATGGGCAGCGAGTCAAAGCTCTTGGATTCCTCCCTCAGGCGCTTGAAACGGCGACGGTCCTTGCTCTGGATGTCCACCAACTCGGCCAATTCGTTGATCGTGGCCTCCAGGTCCTTAACCTTCGAAGGTGTGATCTCCAGTGTGTACGCTGAATAATTGCTCGCCAGCACCACGCCGTTGCGGTCCAAAATCGTTCCGCGCGGCGGCACCGTCGGCAAGATCGCTGTGCGGTTGTTCTCGGCTTGCGCCAACAGATCCTCGTGGCGAACCACTTGCAAATAGGCCAACCGGCTGGCCAGCAGCAAAAAGCAGCACAACACCACCCACTGCACGACAAGCACACGGTCTTGAAAGCGGTGAATTTCGGCGCGTGTGTCGCGCAGCTCAGCCAATGAGGGCAGGTTCAGGGACATGCTCACAGCGGACGGATGTCGTCGCGCTCAAAAGCGCGACGTTGGGGTGCCAGCAACAAGGCGCCCACCAAGGGCCACAAGGCCGCTTGAAGCAACGGTCCCGGCAACTGACTCCAGCTGGGCCAAGCGTCCTGCACGATCAGCCGCGTGAGCCACTCCACAAGGGCAGCCACCACAAAGAGCGGCAAAATTTGTAACGCCTGCTCGCGCAAAGGAAACCAGTGCATCCGCCGCTGCGCCACTGTGGCCATTCCACAAAGCACCACATAAGACAGCGCGTTTTGGCCCAACAAGGCGGACTCGTGAACATCCAGCGCCAAGCCCAGCAAAAAGGCCAGCACCAAACCCACTCGGCGCGGTTGGTGCACGGTCCAGAAGACCAACACAATGGCCAGCACATCGGGCAGCCAGTACCAGCCCAAAAGGCCCAACCACATGTGCAACAACAAGGCCAGGACAAAGCTCATGACAATGAACCTGGGGTTGGCGGGCAACAGCAGGGGACGCCCTGCGGGCATGATCATGGCTTGGCTCCGACGGCGGGCATGACGGGGGCGGGGGCTGCGGCCTTGGCCTTGGGTGCTTTGGTTGACTCTGGCTTTGGCGCTTCTGGCCAGTCCTTGACCGGCTGCAAAACCAGCAAATGACGACCACGCTCAGTGGCCATCGGTTCGGCGTGGACACGGGCAAACGACGAGTCCACTCGGCGATCAATCCGGGCAATGCGCCCGACATGCAAGCCTGCAGGGTACACACCATCGATGCCACTGGTGGTCAGCAGATCGCCTTTTTGCATGTCTGCACCTGCTGGCACAAACTTCAAGTCAAGCGAGCCCCCCAGGGCTTGAGGATCGCCATTGGCCACATGGCGACTGCCCGTTCGGGCGTTCATGACCGGGATGCTCTGAGCCCGATCGGTCAGCAGCGTGACTTCGCTGACCAAGGGGTAAACGCGGGTGACCTGACCCACCACCCCGGCCGTATCGATGACCGCCGAGCCTGGGACAATGCCCGCCATCAGGCCACGGTCCACCACCATACGTTGTGTGTAGGGGTCAGAGATGTCGTAGAGCACCTGCACCGCCTTGGCCGGGCCTGCCACTTGCAAACGCAAATCGAGCAATTGCCGCAAATGGGCATTTTCCTGACTGAGTTGCTCCACTTGCTGCAGACGTTGGGCCTGTGCGATGGTACGGGTCTGAAAGCTCAAGGCCGCATCTTGCGCCTCTTCCAGATTGCCAAAGTAAAGCGTCAGGGCGTTGACCGCATGCACTGGCTGCAATGACACCCACTGCAAAGGGGACAGCACCAAGGCCACAGCCGAACGGATAGGTAGGGAAATTTGCAAACGATGGTCGGCCGCCATCAACAACACCGCCAGCAACCCCAACAGCAAGGTCTTGGACGTGGTGGACAAGCCCTGCCGGAAGATCGGGGGGGCACTGCGTTCTAGCGTATCCAGGGCCATGGTTCAATTGCACCGGATGGTGGTGGGTTGGAAAAGTTGGGTTGCAGCCAGACTGCAACCGTCCTGTTCTTATTCGCTGGTGAAAATGCTGCCCAGCTGGTCCATGCGTTCCAGCGCCATGCCGCAGCCACGGGCTACACAGGTCAGCGGGTCTTCGGCCACCAGCACCGGCAAACCGGTTTCTTCGGCCAGCAAACGGTCCAGGTCACGCAGCAAAGCGCCACCGCCCGTGAGCATCATGCCGCGCTCGGCGATGTCGGCACCCAACTCGGGCGGCGTGTGCTCAAGCGCGGTTTTGACAGCGGAGACGATCTGGTTGAGCGGGTCGGTCAGCGCTTCTAGGATTTCGTTGGAGCTGATGGTGAAGCTGCGTGGCACGCCTTCGGACAGGTTGCGGCCCTTGACTTCCATCTCCTTGACTTCACTGCCGGGGAAGGCTGAACCAATTTTTTTCTTGATGGATTCGGCTGTGGGCTCGCCAATCAGCATGCCGTAGTTGCGGCGGATGTAGCTGATGATGGCCTCGTCGAACTTGTCGCCGCCCACACGCACGCTGCCTTTGTAGACCATGCCGCCCAGCGAGATCACACCGACTTCGGTCGTGCCGCCGCCGATGTCCACCACCATGGAGCCCGAAGCTTCGGACACGGGCAGGCCCGCGCCGATGGCCGCGGCCATGGGTTCTTCGATCAAATACACCTCGGAGGCGCCTGCGCCCAAAGCCGATTCACGAATCGCCCGGCGCTCGACCTGGGTCGAGCCGCAAGGAACGCAAATGATGATGCGGGGGCTGGGGCGGAAAGTGCTGCGGGGGTGCACCATGCGGATGAACTGCTTGAGCATCTGCTCGGTCACCGTGAAGTCAGCGATCACGCCGTCCTTCATGGGGCGGATGGCTTCGATGTTGCCGGGCACCTTGCCCAGCATGGCCTTGGCTTCGTGGCCAACAGCTTGCAATGTTTTTTTACCTTGGGGGCCACCTTCGTGACGAATGGCCACCACCGAGGGTTCGTCCAGCACGATGCCTTTGTCGCGCACAAAAATCAGGGTGTTGGCAGTGCCCAAGTCAATGGCCAGGTCACTGGAAAAATAACGGCGAAAAGAAGAAAACATCGGAAATCCTTGGGTGCTCATGAGCCCGCAAACACCGGAAAAACCAGTGGCGAACAGCACAACGGTCAAATCGTGTGGGTCAAAAAGGGCTGGTTTTCAGGGCGTTCCTAGCCCTTCAGCAAACACGGGATAATACCCGATCCCCTGCCGCATCGCGCGTGCGCGAGCGCAGTCAGGTCTGGAAAAATCGACCTTTACATCCCCTTTTCAAACCATGTCGCTGACCCCACAGGATATCGCCCGCATCGCCAACTTGGCTCGGCTGGAACTTCAGCCCGAAGAAAGTGATCGCATGCTCACTCAAATCAACGGCTTTTTCGGCATCGTCCAGGCCATGCAGGCCGTGGACACCACCGGCATCGAGCCGATGGCCCACCCCGTAGCCGCCATCCAGGACATCACGCTGCGCCTGCGCCCTGACGTGGCCAGCGAACCCAACCAACGCGACCTGAACCAGAAGAGCGCCCCCGCCGTCGAGCGCGGGCTGTTTTTGGTGCCCAAGGTGATCGAGTGAGCCGCGCGATGAATTCTCTGCATGACATGACCGTGGCCGAACTGGCCCAGGCCCTCAAAACCAAACAGGTGAGCGCCGTGGAAGTGGCCACCGGCTTTTTGGCCCGACTGGGTGGCAACCCGCACAACGCGTTTCTGGACATCGACAGCGAAGTGACGCTGGCCCAAGCGCAAGCCAGCGACGCTCGCCTGGCCGCTGGCACCGCAGGCCCACTCGAAGGCGTGCCTGTAGGCCACAAAGACGTGTTTGTAACCCGCGACTTCGCCACCACCGCGGGCTCCAAAATCCTGACCGGCTACCGCTCGCCGTTTGACGCCACATTGGTGCAAAAGCTGGGTGCATCCGCACTGGGCGGCGCGGGCATGGTCACACTGGGCAAGCTCAACTGCGACGAATTCGCCATGGGCTCGGCCAACGAAAACTCGGCTTTTGGCAAAGTGACCAACCCCTGGGACACGGCCCGCGTGCCCGGCGGCTCGTCGGGCGGCAGCGCCGCCGCTGTGGCGGCACGTCTGACACCCGCAGCAACTGGCACCGACACAGGCGGCTCGATCCGCCAGCCTGCCAGCTTTTGCGGTATCACCGGCATCAAGCCCACCTATGGCCGCGCCAGCCGCTACGGCATGATCGCCTACGCCTCCAGCCTCGACCAAGGCGGCCCCATGGCGCGCACGGCCAAAGACTGCGCGCTGTTGCTCAGCGCCATGTGCGGCCCAGATCTGGACCGCGACTCCACCTCGTTGGACGTGCCCGCCGAAGACTTCACCGCATCGCTGAACGGTTCAATCGAAGGCTTGCGCATTGGCGTGCCGAAAGAGTTTTTTGGCGAAGGCCTGCACGCCGATGTGCGCGCCGCGCTGGACGCTGCCCTTAGCGAATACGAAAAGCTCGGCGCCAAGCTGGTGCCCATCAGCTTGCCGCGCACCGAGTTGTCGATTCCGGTGTACTACATCATTGCCCCGGCCGAGGCCAGCTCCAACCTGAGCCGCTTTGACGGCGTGAAGTTCGGCCACCGCGCCAAGGACTACACCGACCTGGTGGACATGTACAAAAAGACCCGCGCCGAAGGCTTTGGCAACGAGGTCAAGCGCCGCATCATGACCGGCGCCTATGTGCTCTCGCATGGGTATTACGACGCCTACTACCTGCAAGCGCAAAAAATCCGCCGCATGATCGCCGACGACTTCCAGAACGCATTCAAATCATGCGACGTGATCGCTGGCCCGGTGGCCCCATCGGTGGCCTGGAAGTTGGGCGAGAACGCGGGCGACCCGGTGGCCGACTATCTGGCCGACATCTTCACGCTGCCCGCCTCGCTGGCCGGTTTGCCCGGCATGAGCCTGCCCGCAGGCTTTGGCGCCCATGGCATGCCCGTGGGCATGCAGTTGATCGGCAACTACTTTCAAGAAGCCCAGTTGCTGAACGCTGCACACCGCTTACAACAAGCGACCGATTGGCACCTGCGCAAGCCGGAGGGCATCTGACATGAGCAAATTAGTCCAAGGCTACGAAGTCGTCATCGGCTTCGAGACACACGCCCAACTCTCTACGAAGAGCAAGATTTTCAGTCGCGCCTCGGTGGCTTTTGGTGCCGAGCCCAACACACAAGCCTGCGCGGTGGACATGGCCCTGCCCGGCACGCTGCCGGTGATGAACATCGGCGCTGTCGAACGCGCCATTGAGTTCGGCCTGGCCATCAACGCACACATCGCCGAGCGCAGCATTTTTGCGCGCAAAAACTACTTCTACCCCGACCTGCCCAAGGGCTACCAAATCAGCCAGTTCGAGATCCCGGTGGTGCAAGGCGGTGAGGTGTCGTTCTTTTTGGAAGAAGGCCAAGAGACCGTGCGCAAAACCGTGCGCCTGGAACGCGCCCACCTGGAAGAAGATGCGGGCAAATCGCTGCATGAAGACTTCATTGGTCAAAGCGGCATCGACCTCAACAGAGCTGGCACACCGCTCTTGGAAATCGTGACCCAACCCGACATGCGCAGCAGCGACGAAGCCGTGGCTTATGCCAAAGAGCTGCACAAGATCGTGACCTGGATCGGCATTTGTGACGGCAACATGCAAGAAGGCAGCTTCCGGTGCGACGCCAACGTGTCGGTGCGCAAACCCGGTGGCGAGCTGGGCACCCGCCGCGAAATCAAGAACCTGAACAGCTTCAAGTTCATGCAGCAGGCGATTGACTACGAAGTGCGCTGGCAGATTGACCAGATCGAAGACGGCCACGCGATCCAACAAGCCACCGTGCTGTTCGACCCCGACACGGGCGAGACCCGCGCCATGCGCACCAAAGAAGACGCCGCCGACTACCGCTACTTTCCTGACCCGGACCTGCCCCCGCTGGTGATTGGCCGCGACTGGGTCGAGCGCGTTCGCAGCGAAATGGCCGAGCTGCCCCGCGTGATGGCCGAGCGCTTCGTCAAAGACTACGCGCTGCCCGAATACGACGCCACCCAACTGACGCAAAGCAAAGCGGTCGCCGCCTACTTTGAAGCTGCAGCCAAAGCCTGCGGCCAGCCCAAACTGGCCAGCAACTGGATCATGGGCGAAGTCTCACGCCGCCTGAACGCCAGCGAAATGGCCATCGAGCAAGCGCCCGTGAGCCCGGCCCAACTGGCCGCCCTGATCGGCCGCATCAGCGACAACACCATCAGCAACAACGCGGCGCGCCAGGTGTTTGACCACTTATGGCAACCCAAGCTCGCAGAACTTGTAATTGGCGACACGTTGGAAGAGGTGACAGCAGGTGTTCTTGCGCTCAACGCGTTAAAACAAATCGATGCCATCATCGAAGCCAAAGGCCTCAAGCAGATGAACGACACCGGCGAGCTGGAAAAGATCATCGACGACGTCTTGGCCGCCAACCCCAAGAACGTCGAAGAGTTCAAGGCAGGCAACACCAAAGCTCTGAACGGCTTGGTCGGCCCGATCATGAAGGCTAGCAAGGGCAAGGCCAATCCTGGGCAGGTGAATGCTTTGTTGATGAAGAAGTTGGGGTGATTGAGGGAGTCTGCTCACGAATGCACTCGCAACCATGAATCTTTGAAGAAATCTTCGTCCGCAAATGGAAAAGATCAAAGTTCTTCACGCCCCACGGGACATCCAAAGTCCACCACACCATGTGCATTCTCACGGGTGATGCCAGCCAACAAATCCTCAAGCTTGTACCGCGTCCCTCGCCCCGCCCCAGTCTGTACCAACAACCCCATCTCACACAGTACGGTGAGTTCGCGGTAGGCCGTGGCGCGTGACACGCGGCACAGGTTGACGTATTTCTCGGTGCTGATGCCGTTGACAAAACCATCAGGCCCTGAGTCATACAACTTGTTGATCGCCTTGGTTTGTGTGGGCGTGAGTTGTGGGTGTTGCTCGCGCAGCTCGTTACAGAGGCGCGTTTTGCGCAGGGCCGTTTGCATGTGTTCCCAGGTCGCGTCAAAGGCTTTGTGCACGCAGCCCACAAACCATTGCACCCAAGGCGTCACGTCCATATTGGCTTGCCCAGTGGCCGCTTGCAGTTGCGCGTAATAGCCAGCCCTGTCGAGCCACATTTGTTGCGACAAGCTCCACAGGCGTTTGTCGGTTTTGAGGTCTTGCGCCAGCGCCATCTCGACCAGAGCCCGTCCCACTCGGCCATTGCCGTCTTCAAACGGGTGAATGGCCTCCAGCCACACATGCGCCAAAGCCGCACGCACCAAGCCGTCGGTCTGGTTATGGCTGCTGTTGAACCAGTCAATGAGCCGTGACATCTGCGCCTGCATATCCGCCGAGTCGGGTGCTTGGTAATGCACGATGTCGGACTTGCCCAAACGGGGCGTGACGATCTGCATGGGTTCGGCATGGTCGCGGTAGGCTCCCGTGCGGATTTTTTGAATACTGCTGCGCCCATTGGGAAACAAGGCGGCTTGCCAGCCATGCAGGATGTCGTGCGTCAAAGGCTGATGGCTTTGTTCAATGGCCGCTTGCAGCAGATCCAGCGTGGCTTCAGTGCGCGCATCGCGCTCCATCAACTTGGCGTCCTGCAGGCCCAAGCGCCGAGCGGCTGAGGCCCGCACCGAGTTGATTTGCAGAATTTCGCCCTCGATCTGCGCGGTGGCGATGGCCTCATCGGCCCAGCCTTGCAGTTGCAAGTCGCCCAATTCCATCAATTGCAGATGGCTGGCCAAGCCCATGGCCCGCCCTTGCGCGTAGCGCGCAGCCGTCAGCGCTGGTTGCAGCGCGGCCAGATCGACCTGAAATTCAGGCCATTGCGGGGATTGCCAGAGCAACATGAAGCGTATTTTATGGATTTACGCTTCACTTGTGAAGCGTAAAATGCTTTTTTACGCCATCAAACCCTATCGGTAGACCTCACGCCGGTTACCGATGCGCAGCACACGCACCAGAATCTTCTGGTCCTGGATGTCACAGATGATGCGCCAGTCGCCCACGCGGTATTTCCAGTAACTGCCCAAGCGCTGACCCGATAGGGCCTCGCCGATGTCGCGTGGGTTGGACAAGCAGCTAACGCGTGTGCGCAGAAAACCCACTAACCGGATTTGGATGGGTTTGTCGAGCTTGCGCAGGTCCTTGAGAGCGTCCGGATCGAATTCAATTTGCCAGGCCAAGCTCGCGCTCCACATCTTCCAGCGAAATGGTTTTGCGGTTCTTGCGGGCGCGAGCCTCGGCCAGGAAGAAGTCTTCCAGGTCGTCGATGTGTTCAAGGATCGCTTCGCGCACCAGCGCGGTCTTGGTCAGCCCGGTCTCTTGAGCCAATTGGGCCAAGCGTACTTCGATGTTTTCGGGCAAGCGGATGGCTAGCATGGTTTTTCCCTTTTAACTGTTGCTATACAAGTATAGCCAGTCAAACCGTTTCCACCAAATCACCGAATCTTCAACAGTGCCTTGATCTTGACGCGAACTTCCTGCAGCACTTCCTGAGACACCGCGCCCTTCTCGGCTTTTCTCACACGTCAGTTATCCACAGGTCTTCACCCGTGCGGCTGGAAAGCATGCGGGTTAAGATATGCGCACATTTCAATGCGCATGGAGATCGCTATGCAACCCAGCCCCACCATCGCTCCTCGCGTGCGCACCAGCGCATCCGGTAAGCGAGCGATCAATCTGACCCTGAGCAGCGATGTGCTGGATGCCGCAAAGCAACTGGCCATCAACATTTCTCAGGTCTGCGACAGCCACCTGCGTGAAGTGGTGAGCCGCGTACAGGAGCGCAAATGGCGCGAGGATCATGCCGATTTCATTTCGGCGTACAACGCCACCATCGAGGCTGACGGCCTGCCACTGGATGAGTGGAAAAGTTTCTGATGGCACGCTTTGACGTCTACGCCAACCCTGGTAGCCAAGCACGCACAGCCCCCTACCTGTTGGATGTGCAAAGCGACCTGCTCAATGGCTTGGACAGCAGGATGGTGATTCCCTTGCGCAGCCTCGAGCACTTCCCCAAGGTGAAGTTGTCGACTCAACTGACACCCATTTTCACCATCGAAGGTGAAGAGTACCTGTTGGAAACACCCAAAATGGGCGCGGTCCCACTGCGGGTTCTAAAGTCGCCCGTGACCTCGCTCGCCCAAGCCCAAGACCAGATCACAGCAGCGATGGATTTTTTGTTCCAAGGCTACTGAAAGCAGCCTATTGGGAAGCTGGTTTTCAAGGCGTTGTCCTGCGCTCATCGATCAGTGACCATGGACCCCGGATCAAGTCCGGGGTGACAAGCCGTCATCTGGGGTCATCGGCCAAGCCAACAAATCACCAAGAATTAGGCCTGTTTCAGCGGCACGATGTCCTGCTCAATCGCGCCAAACAAGCTCTCGCCGTTTGGGCCCTTCATCTCGATGCGGATGGTGTCGCCGAACTTCATGAATTCGGTGCTGGGCTGGCCGTCCAGAATGGTTTCGATGGCGCGTTTTTCGGCGATGCAGCTGTAGCCTTTGGGCCACTCGGGTTTGCCGTTCACTTCCACGCTCTTGTTGCTCACAGTGCCGCTGCCCACGATGGAGCCTGCGCGCACGTTGCGGGTTTTGCAGATGTGGGCAATCAGCTGTCCAAAGTGGAAGGTCATCTCGGGGCCGGCTTCGCACATGCCGACTTTGCGACCGTTCCAGGTGGACTGCAGCGTCAGGTGCACGCGGCCGCCTTGCCAGGCGTCGCCCAGCTCGTCGGGCGTCACGGCCACGGGGCTGAAGGCGGTGGCAGGTTTGCTTTGCAAGAAGCCAAAACCTTTGCCCAGTTCGTTCGGGATCAGGTTGCGCAGGCTCACGTCGTTGGCCAGCATGAGCAGGCGCACACTCTCGATCGCATCGTCGGCGCTGGTTTGCATGGGCACATCGCCGGTGATGACGGCAATTTCGGCTTCAAAGTCGATGCCAAATGCTTCGCTGGCGCAGACCACCGGGTCGCAAGGGCCCAGAAGATCATCGCTGCCGCCTTGGTACATCAAGGGGTCGGTGTAAAAGCTGGCGGGCACTTCGGAGTTGCGCGCCGCACGTACCAGCTCCACATGGTTGATGTAGGCGGAGCCATCGGCCCACTGGTAGGCGCGGGGCAGCGGGGCCATGCATTGCGCCGGGTCAAACGGAAAAGCGTGGCGGGCTTTGCCCTGGTTGAGGGTGGTGTACAGGTCTTCGAGCTGGGGGGCCAAAAAGTTCCAGTCGTCCAGCACCTGCTGCAACTTGCTGGCGATGCCGGTCGCATAATGAGCGGTGCTCAGGTCGCGCGAGACCACCACCAGTTGTCCATCGCGTGAGCCGTCTTTGTAGGTCGCCAATTTCATGATTTTTACCTGTTTGTTCCGTCATTCAAAGCCATGTTCACCAGGGCTGAATCACGCATTAAATTACGCATTGTTAAACTCGTTTAACTAAACGAAACCTGATTCTAGAGCATATGGCCAGTGAAAGCACCTTGGACACGGCCCCGGACGGGGACAAAGAACGCGCGGGCATTCAGTCGGTGGAGGTGGGTTTTGCCCTGCTGGATGTGCTGGCCCAAGCCCCTGGCCCGCTGATGCTGCGCGACCTGGCCAGTGCGGCGGGCATGAGTGCCGCCAAGGCCCACCGCTACTTGGTGAGCTTTCAGCGCCTGAACTTGGTGGTGCAGGATGCCAACACCCGTTACGAACTCGGTCCCGCCACTTTGCGACTGGGCCTGGCCACCTTGTCCCGGCTGGACGCCGTCAAGCTGGCGCGCGAGCGCTTGCCTACGTTGATGGACCAAACCGGCCACACCCTGGCCTTGGCCGTCTGGGGCAACCGGGGCCCGACCTTGGTGCACTGGCAAGAAACGCCACTGGCCATGCCTCTGAGCCTGCGTTTGGGCGATGTGATGCCCCTCTTGTCGTCGGCCACTGGCCGGTGTTTTGCAGCCTTCATTGGCCACGGCGGTGCAGCCGACAAGGCCCGACCCATGATCGAAACCGAGCTGGCCCTGGCCCGCAAGCTGGGCCGCAGCGATTTGCCGTCCACCCCTGCACAGGTGAAAGCCATGCTGAGCGAGACCCGGGCTCAAAGTCTGGGCCGGGTGGTCAATGTCCTGCTGCCGGGCATTTCAGGCCTGTGTGCGCCCGTGTTCGATGCGGGCGGGCACCTGGCCTTGGGCGTGGTGTCGCTGGGGTCGTCGGCCACCTTCGACGCCAACTGGCAAGGCCCTGTGGCCCTGGCGCTGCGCGCATTTGCACAGCAGTTGTCGACCGACCTGGGCTGGCGCGCCGCCTGAGTGCGGCACCCATTCGGATGGGCATTCACGGCCTCCCTCATGCCCACACCTTTGACCCAAGCCGAGTGAACCCATGAAGCCGGTGCTGCTCACTCACCCCCAGCCGCTGCCCGAAGCCCAGCAGCCCGATCGGCCGAGCACACGCAGCTTGCTGCGCTGGGGAGCGCTGGTGTTGGCGCTGCACCTGGTTGTGCTGCTGAGCCTGGCGGGCACACTGGACTGGCCACTGAGCAGCCCGCAGACGCTGCGCACGGGCCCCATGCAGACCCGAACCATCCCCGCCCCAGCGGGTGCCACGGTGGCCACAGACCCCAGCCAAACCCCTGCAGCCCGCACGCGCGTGGCCTTGGTTGAAAAACCCAAACCTGCGCCCAAACCTGCGCCCACACCCAAGCCAGACGCACAGAAAACTGCAGCGGCCCCAAACACGACGCCAGCAGACAAGAACTCTCCACCCGCTGACCCACCCGTGCCAGAACAGGCGGTGGATAAAGCGCTGAATAAAGACCTGGACAAAGTCGCCACCCTGGCCACCCCAGACCCCCTGCCAGCTCAGCAGCCTTTCACCGAGGCCGATACAAACCCCAACGCGGACAAGGCGGCCCTTGCTGTGATCCCTGGCACGCAGACCCCGAACACCGCCAAGCCTGAGGCGCCTGAGCCCAGTCCAAGCCCCAACCTGAGCGCCAGCCCAAGCGAATCCGACGCCAAGCCCGGCGCACCTCAGCCCGAGCGCATCGCCAACGCCACCATGGCCTTGCCCGAGCTGGCCTTGGGCTCGCTGCCCGCCCCGGCCTTGCTAAGCTACCGCCTCAGTGGCCAGGAAAAAGGCATCCATTACCAAGCCTCAGGCGAGCTGCGTTGGCAGCACAACGACAGTGCCTACGCCATGAGCTTGACGGTCAAAGCCTTTTTGCTGGGGTCAAGGCACTGGCGCAGCGTGGGCCAGATCAACGCCTCCGGCTTGGCCCCGACGCGCTTTTCTGACAGCTGGCGCAGCGAACGGGCGGCCCACTTTGATCGCCCGAACCAGCGCATCGTGTTCAGCAGCAACGCCCCCACTGTGGCCCTGCAGCCCGGCGCACAAGACCAGGTCAGCCTGTATGTGCAGTTGGCCGCCGCCATGGCCCATTCAGGTCAGCGGATGACACCCGGCACCCGCTTGCAGATCCAGACCGCCACCGTGCGCGACGCCTTGCCCTGGCTCTTGACGCTGGAAAAACTGGAGACACTGCAGGTGGACGGCCAAAGCCTGCAGGCGGTCAAATGGGTGTGTCAGCCACGCAACCGCTTTGATGCGCAAGTCGAGTTCTGGGTCTCGGCCGCACACGACTGGCTGCCCGCTCGCATCCGCATCACGCAAGTCAGCGGCAATTTCATCGACCTGCAACTGACAGGACGCCAAGTCTTGGGCGCTTTGCCCCTCACGCCATAACCCCACCCTTATGGCCCAGCGCGCACCAAAAACCCCACCCACTTGAAGTTGTTACATGTGCACCCACTTGCAAACCACAAGTTGAGGGAGAATGAACGCATGAACCTGTTGTACGAATCGGAAACCTTCGCCGTGATGCACATGCTGGCCAACGCGCCGGTCGAAACATCCGCCCCCAGCCGCCAACCCCAGCTGGAGCGCCATGGTTTTGAAATCGTGGACAAACGCTCGGGCAAAGAGGTTTACCTGGACGGCTCTTGGGCCGAGATGTTCCAGCAGCAAATTCAGGCCTGGCAACAGCACACCCCCACCCAAGAAGAAGTCGAAAACACGCTCGAGGGCTACACAGGCTTGGCCCAGCAGCCCGTGCTGGTGCACTGAGCAACCCTCAGGCCTTGGCCAGCCGGCGCGCCAGCCAGGCAAACAGCGGCCCCACAATCAGCAGCACGGCCACCAAACGGCACACCTGAAAAGCCGTGACCACCGGCACCCCCAGCTGCAGCACCTTGGCCGTGATGGCCATCTCGGTGATGCCCCCGGGTGCTGTACCCAAGACCAACATGGCCGGGTGCAAGCCCGTACCCCATGCCAGGGTCAAGCCAAACAGCACGGACGCGCCCATCATCCACACCGAGCCCCAGGCCACCGAGGCCAGCCAGCGGGGTGCCGTTTTGACAAATTCGCGCCGAAACCGGATGCCCAAGCTCACGCCGATGACCAACTGTGCAGCGTTGGACAGTGCGTTGGGTACAGCCGACCATTCCCAGCCCGCCAGGGTCACCGCCATCGACGCCAGCAGCGAACCCATGAACCACGGGTTGGTCCGACCCAGCTTCAGCAACACCCAGCCGCCAGCCGCCGTCACCAGGCCCAACCATAGCAAACCCGGCCATTGCGCCAGGCGAGGGCCGGGCAACAAGGAAGCGTCCACCGTCAAACCCCACTGGTGTTGTGCCCACTGCATGCCAAAAGGCACGGCAATGACGACCATCACCAGGCGCATGCTGTGCGCTGCCGCCACCAGATCGGTGCGTGCCCCATAGCGTTCGGCCAGCAGCGTCATCTCGGACGCACCGCCAATCGAGCCGGAAAAATACGTGGTGGCAAACAGGGCGCGGGGCGATAAATGCGCCAACTCAGCACCATGCTGGCGCTGCAACCACAGACCAAACAAGGCCCCCAGCGCCAGCGCCCACACCACGGCCAGCGCAATGGCCCACCACTGGGCCAGCACCAAGGCGCTGACCTGGGGCGTGAAATACAGGCCCAGCGCGGCCCCGATGACCCATTGACCGCTGTTGCGCAAAAGGTTGGAACTGTGTGTGGGGGCACCCGCCATAGAAGCCAGGGCGGTGACCAGCAAGGGCCCCAGCATCCAGGGAATGGGCGTGCCCAACCAGACGCACCCCTCGGCCGCAAGCCAAGCGGCGGCCAAAGTGCCCAAGGTGCGCTGCCAGAACTTCAAGCGTTCACCCCGGCACCGACTGCCCAATGCATCAGGCGTGATGGCGGATGCTGTCAGCGACCGTCTGCACGATTTGGTCGATGTGCGCGTCTTCCACGATGTACGGCGGGCAAATCACGATGTTTTCGCCGGCCGGACGCACCCACACACCGTGGTGGAAGCAGTCCATGAAGATGTTGTAAGCCCGCTTGCCCGGTGAGCCAGCGATGCTGGCCAGCTCCACCGCCCCGGCCAAGCCCAAAGTGCGGATGCCGATCACATTGGGCAAGCCCTTCATGGCGCTGTGCATCGCGTCGCCCAGTTTCTTGCCTTGCTGGCCCGCGCGGGCAAACAGGTTTTCTTCCTTCATCAGGTCCAGGGTGGCAATGGCCGCTGCACAGGCCACAGGGTGGCCCGAATAGGTGTAGCCATGGAAAAACTCGATGGCGTGGTCTGGCGCGTTGGCGTTGATCATCGCGTCGTAGATGAAGTCGCGGCAAATCACGCCACCCAGCGGGATCACGCCATTGGTCACCGCTTTGGCAAAGTTCAGCATGTCGGGCACCACGCCGTAAAAGTCAGCGCCGAAGTTCACGCCCAAGCGGCCAAAGCCGGTGATCACCTCGTCAAAGATCAGCAAGATGCCATGCTTGTCGCAAATCTCACGCAAGCGTTTGACATAGCCTTTGGGCGGCAGGTACCAACCCGCGCTGCCCGCAATCGGCTCCACGATCACCGCCGCCACGTTGCTCGGGTCGTGCAGCACCAGGATGCGGTTTTCCAGTTCGAGCAGCGGGTCTTCGGCCCACACGGGCTCTTCGTGGTGGATATAGGCATGGTTCACCGGGTCGTGGATGAAGCGCATGTGGTCCACACGCGGCAGCAACTGCGCGCCATACACCTTCCGGTTGGCGGGCAAGCCCCCCACACTCATGCCGCCGAAGTTGACGCCGTGGTAACCCTTTTCGCGGCCAATGAAGACATTGCGGTGGCCTTCACCCCGGGCGCGATGGTAGGCCAGTGCCACTTTCAGGGCCGTGTCTGCGGCCTCAGAGCCCGAGTTGCAAAACAGCACCTTGTTCAGGTCGCCGGGGGCCATGTCGGCAATCATCTGTGCCGCCTTGAAAGCCTTGTCGTTGCTGGCCTGAAACGCCGTGGCGTAGTCCAGGGTATCGAGCTGCTTTTTGATGGCCTCGTTGATCGGGCGGCGGTTGTGCCCCGCGCCCACGCACCACAGGCTGGAGATGCCGTCGATGATTTTTTTGCCGTCGTGCGTGGTGAAATGTATGCCTTCGGCCCCCACAAACACGCGTGGGTCTTGTTTGAAAGTGCGGTTGGGCGTGAAGGGCAACCATTGGTTGTCCATGTTCAGGTCGGTGTGGGCCATGGCAAAAGCTCCTGATTGATTGCAACAAACAAGCGTGACAGTTTACGCCTGCCACAGCACCGGCCATAGAGACAGGACACGGTCGACTGTCCAACACCGGACAACGACATCCCACCAGGCCTCTTCAAAGGGGTTCTCTACAATAGCGCCCTCACAAGCCGCCTGTCTAAAACAAGCGATTTTCACAAGCATTCCACCCATGACCACCACCTACACCCTCACCCTCTCTTGCCCCGACCGCACCGGCATCGTGCATGCCGTGTCGGGCTTTTTGCTGGAGCGGGGGGGCAACATCGAAGAGGCGGCGCAGTACAACGACCACGACACGGGTCTGTTTTTCATGCGGGTGCAATTCGCCTGCGATCAGAGGGATGGCGACGCCCTGAACGCCCAGTGGGCTGCATTTGCCCAGACCTTTCAAATGAAATGGGACCTGCACGCCACCGCCCAGCCCATGCGCACCGTGATCATGGTCAGCAAGGAAGGCCACTGCCTGAACGACTTGCTGTTTCGCTGGAAGAGTGGCCTGCTGCCGCTCGATATCCGCGCCATCGTGAGCAACCACCGCGAGTTCTACCAACTGGCCGCCAGTTACAACGTGCCGTTTCACCACATCCCGGTGACCAAGGACAACAAGGCGCAGGCCGAAGCCAAGCAATACGAAATCATCCAGGCCGAGGGGGCCGAATTGGTGGTATTGGCGCGCTACATGCAAATCTTGTCAGACGACCTTTGCCGCAAACTGGCCGGTCGGGCCATCAACATCCACCACAGCTTTTTGCCCAGTTTCAAAGGGGCCAAACCCTACTACCAAGCGCACGACCGGGGTGTGAAACTGATCGGTGCCACCGCCCATTACGTGACGGCCGACTTGGACGAAGGCCCGATCATTGAGCAAGACGTGGCTCGGGTGGACCACAGCAAAACCGTGGAAGACCTGACCGCCCAGGGCCGCGACACCGAAAGCCAGGTGCTGGCCCGCGCCGTGAAGTGGCACAGCGAGCACCGCGTGCTGATCAACGGCCACAAGACCGTGATTTTCAAATAAGTATCTTTGCGGGACAGATCTTCAGCTCTGTCCCCAACCGATTAAGCTTGGTGAAAATGATTTTCAACGCCGCCCCCAACTGATTGACCATGTCCGCCGCCTCACGCATTCCGCCCATTCAGTGCCTGCTCACGTTTGAGGCACTGGCCCGATTGCGCAGCGTGACCCAGGCCGCTGAAGAGTTGTGCGTGACGCCCAGCGCAGTGAGCCACCGTGTCAAGCAGTTGGAACAAATCATTGGCACCAAACTTTTTGGCCGGGCCGATTTTTCACTCACCACCGAAGGCAACGAATACCTGGCCCATGTGCGCGAGGGCCTGGTGGCGCTGCAGCGCTTTCCCAGCGCCAGCAACACGCCCGGACGCCGCAAGCTGCGGCTGGCGGTCACGCCCACCTTTGCGCGCTCGGTGCTCATGCCGCGCCTGAAACACTTTCTGGACGCTTACCCCGAAATCGACATCACCTTGCAGGTCAGCATTCCCCTGCTCGACGTGGTGGCCGAAGACGCCGACCTGACGGTGCGTTTTGGCACCGGCCGTTATTCGGACGTGGAGCACGTGTGTCTGGCCAAGGACGACGTGACACCCCTGGCCTCACCCGCCTGGCTGCGCGAAAACGGTCCTTTTGCCAGCGCCGAAGACCTGCAGGGACAACCCCTGCTGCGCAGCCCCCTGGAGCCTTGGCGCACCTGGTTCGCTGCACATGACCTCGACTGGCCCGAGCCGATCGACGGCTCGTCGTTCAACGACATCGGCCTGATGTGCGACGCCGCCGCCCAAGGCCTGGGCATCGGTCTGATCCGCACCAAGCTGGGCGCGCCTTGGCTCGAGAGCGGCCAGCTGGTACGCTTGTTCGAGCGCAGCGTGCCCAGCCCCCACGCCCATTACCTGTGCTGGCGCACCGGAACCATGGAGCGTTGGGAATGTGCTACTTTTGCCGACTGGCTACAAAAAGCGCTGGCCTGACATGTCGGGGCTGAAGCTGCCGACCTGCACAAAGCCCTCCCCTTGTCCAACAGGCTGTTGTGACGGCTAAATTCACAAGTTCTTCAAAGATTCTTCAGCCCCACGCAGCGGGCTTGCGCGTACAGTCAAGCCCTCATTTCAAGGTTTTGCATGCCATGAGCGCCCACACCCCTGTCGAAACACAGCAATTGACCGCCACCGAACGTGCCCAGCGCCAACGCGCTGTGGTGCAGGCCTTAGGTCGGGTGCTGCCCACCGATGCCATTCTCTACACCCCCGAAGACACCACGCCCTACGAGTGCGACGGCCTGACTGCTTACCGAGAGCGTCCTCTGGTGGTGGCCCTGCCGGAAACCGAGGCGCAGGTGCAGGCCGTGCTCAAAGCCTGCCACGCCTTGGCGGTGCCCGTGGTGGCACGCGGCGCAGGCACGGGTTTGTCGGGCGGGGCCATGCCGCACCGCATGGGTGTGACGCTGTCGATGGCGCGCTTCAACCAGATCAACACCGTCGACCCCGTGAGCCGCACGGCCTTGGTGCAGTGCGGTGTGCGCAACCTGGCCATCAGCGAGGCGGCCGCGCCCTACGGCCTGTATTACGCACCCGACCCGTCCAGCCAGATCGCCTGCACGATCGGCGGCAACGTGGCCGAAAACTCGGGCGGGGTGCACTGCCTCAAATACGGCCTCACGGTGCACAACGTGCTCAAAGTGCGCGGTTTCACCGTCGAAGGCGACCCGATCGAATTTGGCAGCGACGCGCTCGACACCTCCGGCTACGACCTGTTGGCCGTGCTGGTGGGCAGCGAAGGCATGCTGGCCGTGACCACCGAAGTCACCGTCAAACTGGTGCCCAAGCCGCAGCTGGCGCGCTGCATCATGGCCAGCTTTGACGACGTGCGCAAAGCCGGTGACGCGGTGGCCGCTGTCATTGCCGCAGGCATCATCCCGGCCGGGCTGGAGATGATGGACGGGCCCATGACGATCGCAGTCGAAGACTTTGTGCATGCAGGCTACGACCTGAGCGCGGCGGCCATTTTGCTGTGCGAGAGCGACGGCACGCCCGAAGAAGTCGAAGAGGAAATCGGCCGCATGAGCGAAGTGCTGCGCCACTGCGGGGCTACAGCCATTTCGGTCAGCCGCGACGAGGCCCAGCGTCTCAAGTTCTGGAGCGGTCGCAAGAACGCCTTCCCCGCATCGGGCCGCATCAGCCCCGACTACATGTGCATGGACTCAACCATCCCGCGCAAGCGCTTGGCCGACATCCTGCAAGCCATCCAACAGATGGAAGAAAAGTACGCGCTGCGCTGCCTGAACGTGTTCCATGCGGGCGACGGCAACCTGCACCCGCTGATTTTGTTCGATGCGAACGATGCCGACCAGTTGCGCCGCTGTGAGCTGTTTGGCGCTGAAATTTTAGAGACCAGCGTGGCCATGGGCGGCACCGTGACAGGCGAGCACGGCGTCGGCATTGAGAAAGTGAACAGCATGTGTGTGCAGTTTTCCGCCGAAGAAAACGAACAGATGTTCGCCGTCAAACGCGCCTTTGACCCGCAAGGCCTTTTAAACCCCGGCAAGGTCATCCCGACGCTCAACCGCTGCGCCGAGTACGGCCGCATGCTGGTGCGTGCAGGCGCCATCAAGCACCCGGAGTTGGAACGTTTCTGAGGGTCTTGGCAAAGACCTCAGGGGCGCGCCCTCAGTCCAGCCCGCGCACCACCTGCATGGCCTCTTCGATGCGCTCCACCGGGTAGATGGTCAGGCCTTCAAAGGCCTTGTCGTTTTTCTTGGGGGCGTTGGCCTTGGGCACCACCGCCACCTTGAAGCCGAGTTTGGCCGCCTCCTTCAAGCGGTCCTGTCCGCGCGGTGCTGGGCGCACTTCACCGGCCAAGCCGACCTCGCCAAAGGCAATGAAGCCTTTGGGCAAGGCTTTGCCACGCAGGCTGCTGGTGATGGCCAACATGACCGCCAAGTCGGCCGCGGGCTCGCTGATGCGCACGCCGCCCACCGCGTTGACAAACACATCCTGGTCCATACAGGCCACGCCCGCATGCCGGTGCAGCACCGCCAGCAGCATGGCCAGGCGGTCGCGGTCCAGACCCACAGACAGGCGCCGTGGCGAAGGGCCACCGCTGTCCACCAGTGCCTGGATTTCCACCAGCAGCGGGCGCGTGCCCTCCAGCGTCACCATCACGCAGCTGCCGGGAACGGGCTCGGCGTGCTGGCTCAAAAAAATGGCGCTGGGGTTGCTCACGCCCTTCAGTCCTTTTTCGGTCATGGCGAAGACGCCGATCTCGTTGACTGCACCAAAGCGGTTTTTGATGGCGCGGATAAGGCGGAAGTTCGAATGCGTGTCGCCCTCAAAGTACAGCACCGTGTCCACCATGTGCTCGAGCACACGGGGGCCAGCCAGCGCACCTTCTTTGGTGACGTGGCCCACCAGCACGATGGTGGTGCCGGTGGATTTGGCGGTGCGCGTCAGGTGCGCGGCACATTCGCGCACCTGCGCCACCGATCCCGGAGCGCTGGTCAGCTGGTCCGAATACACCGTCTGGATCGAGTCGATGATGGCGATGCCCGGTTGGCGCGATTGCAACGTGTGCAGGATCTTCTCGAGCTGGATTTCGGGCAGCACCGGCACTTGCGAGTCGGGCAGACCCAAGCGGCGCGAGCGCATGGCCACTTGCGCGCCACTTTCTTCGCCCGTCACATACAGGGTGTTCATGCCGCTGCGCTGCAGCGCATCCACCGCCTGCAAGAGCAAGGTGGACTTGCCGATGCCGGGGTCGCCGCCGATCAGCACCACGCCGCCTTCGACCATGCCGCCGCCCAACACCCGGTCAAGCTCGTCGATGCCGGTGGGGTGGCGTTCAAAATCGGCCGCTTGAATCTGGGCCAATGGCAGCACTTCAGACGTGGGGGCCAGCGAGGCGTGTACCGAGCCAAAGCGGTTTTTGCCCACAGCAGGTTCAGACGAGCCCTCGATCAAGGTGTTCCAGGCGTTGCAGCTCGGGCATTTGCCCATCCAGCGGGCGCTGGTGCCGCCGCATTCGGTGCAGGTGAATATCGATTTGTCTTTGGCCATGGGACGCAAGTGTGCCTGAGGCTGGGGCTCAGGCTGCGTGCCAAGCGCGCAGAAAATCTCGGGTGATGTCGGCCGCAGCAGCGGTGCGGCAAACGCTGGCGTTTTGGCCAGACCACAGCGGCGTGAAGTCGCTGCTGCCCTGCGCCTCAGCGGCTGAGCGCAAGGGTGCGATGCCGGCTGTGGCCATTGGAAACGCCGGGGCCTGTGCGCACAGAGACCCCAACTCGCGCATCAGCCGGTTGACGATGCCGCGCGCTGGGCGTCCGCTGAACACATTGGTCAAAGCCGTGTGCTGAGCAGCGGGCGATTGCAAGGCCGCGCGGTGCAGCGCACTGGTGGTGGCTTCGTGGCTGCACAAATAAGCGGTGCCCATTTGCACGGCCGATGCCCCCAGCGCCTTGGCCGCGGCCACCCCCTGCACAGTGGCGATGCCGCCAGCGGCGATGACCGGCAACTGCACGGCCCGCACGATTTGCGGCAACAGGGCGAAGGTGCCGATTTGCGTGCTCAGGTCTTCGGTCAGAAACATGCCCCGGTGGCCCCCGGCTTCAAGCCCTTGGGCAATGATGGCGTCTGCGCCATGGGCCTGCAGCCACTGCGCTTCGGCCACCGTGGTGGCCGATGACAGCACCAGCGATCCCCAGCTTTTGACGCGGGCCAGCAAGTCGGGCGCAGGCAAACCGAAGTGAAAACTGACCACGGCGGGGCGAAAGGCTTCCAGCACATCGGCGCTGTCATGCCCAAAAGGCACTCGTCCTGGGCCGCCGGGCATATCGGACGGGTCCAGTCCGAATTCGCGGTAATAGGGGGCAAGGGTCTGCTGCCAACGGGCTTGGGCTTCCAGCGAGGGCGCGGGCGGCGAGTGGCAAAAAAAGTTGACGTTGTAGGGCGCACGGGTGGCCACCGTCAGGGCTTGAAGTTCGGCCTGCAGGGCGTCCGGGCTGAGCATGGCCGCAGGCAGTGCACCCAGCCCACCGGCTTGGCACACGGCCAAGGCCAAACGGTGGTTTTGCGCGCCCGCCATGGGGGCTTGAAAAATGGGCGCGTTCAGACCCCATTGTGTGAAGGCATGTGACATGGGGTCCACTTTAATGCCTGATCGGCGTACGTTTGAGTTTGTTGCGGTTTTTCAGCGCGGTGCGGGGACATGAAAGCCATTCGCACACCAAGCTCGCCGCATGACGGCCTGCGGTGTGATCGACGCACTGGGCCTGTGCTGCGCCCTATTTTTACATTAGAAATAGCGTATTCAATGTCGTTTAATTTTTTTTAGTTCCCATTAACATGAGGGTACTTGTTCACCCCTTTGCAAAAAAAAGGGAAAACACCCAGATCAAAATCTGGCTGATCAATTAACATGTTAAATAACATGTCAACCACCCCATTCCTCCACCGCAACCTGCCGCGCCTGCTTTTGCAGGCACGCGAGTCGGTCATGGGCCACACCCGGCCCAGCCTGCGAGCGCAGGGCTTGTCCGACCAGCAATGGCGGGTGTTGCGGGTACTGGGTGAACACGCCCACGACAGCGGGGTGGAAACCGGCCGAGTGGCCAAAGAGGCGTTTTTGCTCGGACCCAGTCTGACGGGTGTGCTCACCCGGATGGAGCGTGACGGTCTGATCGAACGCCAACGCTGCCCGCAGGACGCCCGAAGGACGGTGGTTCGTGCAACGGAGGTCGGATTGGCCAAAGTGCAGGCCTTGTCGCACGGCATCGAAGTTCACTACGCTTGGATGGAAGAACAACTGGGCAAAACCGCCTTGCAAAATTTGTATGCCTTGCTCGACCAAGTGATCGCCCTGGAGGGCGATGGACCTGCCAAGCCACCAGAGTCACCCCGCAAAAAGAAAGCTGCACCATGAAGCATTGGCAACCTGCTGGCACCGTGTACGGCTGCCTGCTCAATTTTCAGCGCGAATGGGACCTGTGGGCCCCGCGCATGGCACAAGAACCGCACAAAGGCCCACCCAAGGCACCCGTGCTCTATGTCAAATCGGCCAACACCTTCAACCCAAGCGGAACATTGGTGTTGCAAGACGGGGTGCAAGAGGTGGACATCGGCGCCACGCTCGGTCTGGTGATGGGTGCCCAAGGCACACCGGTCAGCGTGGTCCTGCTCAACGACTGGTCCGTGCCTCACGACAGCTATTACCGACCGCCCGTCAAGTTCCGTTGCCGCGATGGTTATTTGGGCTGCGGCTCCCCTCCGGTGCCTTGGGCAACCCTGAACCCTTCCGGGCTGAGCATCACGGTGCAGCTCAATGGCCAGCGCGTTCAGACCGTGCAACTGTCCGAACTGGTGCGGCCTGTGGCGCGTTTGCTGACCGATGTGGCCGAGTTCATGACCTTGCAAGCGGGCGATGTGCTGATGCTGGGCACCGATGTGCTGGCCAACGGCCAAAGACCTCGCGCCCGTGCCGGCGACACCGTGTGCCTGACCGCTACCGGCTTTGCGCCTTGGGTTCAAACCGTGCAGGGAGAGGCCGCATGAAACACGCACGCATTGCTTGGTCTGGGGCCATCCAGCACGCCATCGAATCCGACGGCCAATTGCTGATCACCCAAGGCCCGCACAAGGGCCACCGCGTGGGCTTTGACGACGTGGTCTGGCTGCCGCCCCTGGCCCCCGTGCCGCAGCCGCGCAGCGTGATCGCGCTGGGCCTGAACTACGCCGACCACGCCAAGGAACTCGCCTTCAAAGCCCCCGAAGAGCCGCTGGCTTTCATGAAGGGTGAGGCCTCGCTGATCGGCCACAAAGCCCTCACGAAGCGCCCCGCTGATGTGAAGTACATGCATTACGAATGCGAGCTGGCCGTGGTCATTGGCCGCACCGCACGCCGCGTGAAGAAGGCCGACGCTATCGACTACGTGGGCGGTTACACCGTGGCCAACGACTACGCGATCCGCGACTACCTGGAAAACTGGTATCGCCCCAACCTGCGCGTGAAAAACCGCGACACCTGCACGCCGGTTGGGCCCTGGTTGGTGGATGCGGCGGATGTGCCTGATCCCATGGCGCTGGCCTTGCAAACCACTGTCAATGGCCAAGTCACGCAAAGCGGCAACACCGCCGACATGGTGTTCGATGTGCCCACGCTCATCGAATACTTCAGCAGCTTCATGACCCTCAACCCCGGCGACCTGATCCTGACGGGCACGCCCGACGGCATCGTGAACGTGAACCCCGGGGATGTGGTGGTCACCGAAATCGAAAGCATCGGGGCATTGACCAATACCCTCGTGAAAGCATGAACATGAAAATCGACCACCTCATCAATGGTATCCAAGTCGCAGGCCGCGACTACTTTGAGACCGTTAACCCTGCCACCCAAGAAGTGCTGGCCGAAGTGGCCTCGGGCGGCGAGGCGGAAGTCAACGCCGCTGTCGCCGCCGCCAAAGCTGCTTTCCCGAAATGGGCCAATACGCCAGCGACTGAGCGCGCCAAGATCATGCGCAAGCTGGGCGACCTGATCACCAAGCATGTGCCCGAGATTTCGGAAACCGAAACACGGGATTGCGGTCAGACCATCAGCCAGACCGGCAAGCAATTGGTGCCGCGCGCAGCCGACAACTTCCACTACTTTGCCGAGATGTGCACCCGCGTGGACGGCCACACTTACCCCACGCCTACACACCTGAACTACACGCTGTTTCACCCTGTGGGCGTGTGCGCGCTGATCAGCCCGTGGAACGTGCCTTTCATGACCGCCACCTGGAAGGTCGCACCCTGCCTGGCTTTTGGCAACACCGCCGTGCTCAAAATGAGCGAACTCTCGCCCCTGAGCGCAGCCCGTCTGGGCGAGTTGGCGCTGGAGGCGGGTGTGCCCGCAGGCGTGCTCAACCTGGTGCACGGCTACGGCAAAGAGGCGGGCGAGCCGCTGGTCTCGCACCGCGATGTGCGCGCCATCAGCTTCACCGGCTCCACTGTCACCGGCAACCGCATCGTGCAAAGCGCAGGTTTAAAGAAGTTCAGCATGGAGCTGGGCGGCAAGAGCCCCTTCGTGATCTTTGAAGATGCCGACCTGGACCGCGCTCTGGATGCTGCCCTCTTCATGATCTTCAGCAACAACGGCGAACGCTGCACCGCAGGCAGCCGCATCCTGGTGCAGCAAAGCATCTATGCCGACTTTGCCACCAAGTTTGCCGAGCGCGCCAAGCGCATCACGGTGGGCGACCCGCTCGACGAGAAAACCATCGTCGGCCCGATGATCTCCAAAGCGCATCTGGCCAAAGTGCGCAGCTACATCGAACTCGGCCCCAAGGAAGGCGCCACCCTGCTGTGCGGTGGCTTGGGCCAGCCCGGCTACGCGGCCGATTTGCCCGCGCATGTTCAGCACGGCAACTTCGTCTGGCCCACCGTGTTTGCCGATGTGGACAACCGCATGCGCATTGCCCAAGAAGAAATCTTCGGCCCGGTGGCCTGCCTGATCCCCTTCAAAGACGAGCAGGACGCAATAGCAAAAGCCAACGACATCGACTACGGTTTGAGCAGCTACGTCTGGACCGAAAACCTCGGCAAGGCCCATCGCGTGGCGGCAGCGGTGGAGGCAGGCATGTGCTTTGTGAACAGCCAAAACGTGCGCGACCTGCGCCAGCCCTTTGGCGGCACCAAGGCCAGCGGCACCGGCCGCGAAGGCGGAACCTGGAGCTACGAAGTGTTCTGTGAGCCCAAGAACATCGCGGTGTCGCTGGGTGGTCATCACATTCCGCATTGGGGCGTATGACAAACCTACGTCATCTGTCATACTTGACGTCATACATTCATCTCGAATGTGTATGACAAGGAGTGAGCCATGCTGTCTGTCCGCCTGCCCGAAACCGTTGAACGCGAATTGACCCAGTATTGCGCTGTGCGCAAACTGAGCAAATCGCACGTCGTGCAAGAAGCCCTGGCCGAGTATTTGGTGGCAGCCAAAACGGCCTCCGGCCACAACGCGGCACCTGAGCCCGATCTGTCGTTTCTGGCGCCGGAGGACCCGATCCGTCAATTCATTGGCATCGTCAAGGATGGCCCCAGCACAGACGAATGGATGGCCATCACCCGCGGCGAGGACTGGAACAAAACATGATCCTGGTCGACACCAACGTCTTGCTCGACATCTACAAAGCCGACCCGATCTGGATGCCTTGGTCTTTGCAACAACTGCGCAGCGCCAAAGCCGGAGAACTGGGCACCAACATGGTGGTCTATGCCGAACTGGCTGGGCACCCGGGAGAACCTGCCCATCTGGATACTTTTCTGGACACACTGAATATCCGCTTGGCAGAGCTGACGAGACCTGCAGCCAGGCTGGCCGGACAAGCTTTTCGTCAGTACCGCCGACAAGGCGGCACAAAAACCGGCGTGTTACCCGCTTTCTTCATCGGGGCTCACGCCCAAGCCGAGGGCTTTCAATTGCTCACCCGCGATGCAGGCCGCTACCGCAGCTACTTTCCAGACATTGATCTGATCTGCCCCTAAACGTCACCACAGGACACCCCATGGGCCAACTTGCACTCGCCGCCAAAATCACCCACGTGCCCAGCATGTACCTGAGTGAGATCCCAGGCCCCCGCTTTGGTACACGCCAAAGCGCCATCGACGGCCACAAGGAAATCAGCCGCCGCTGCCGCGCCATGGGCGTGGACACGCTGGTGGTGTTCGACACGCACTGGCTGGTCAATGCCGGTTACCACATCAATTGCGGCCCGCACTTCAAAGGTGTGTACACCAGCAACGAACTGCCGCACTTCATCAGCAACATGGCCTTTGAGTCACCTGGCAACCCGGCGCTGGGGCACTTGCTGGCCCAAGTGGCCAACGAGTACGGCGTGGAAACCCTGGCCCACGACGCCACCACCTTGCAGCCCGAATACGGCACCCTGGTGCCGCTGCGTTACATGAACGAAGACCAGCACTTCAAAGTGATTTCGGTCTCGGCCCTGTGCACCTCGCACTACCTGAACGACAGTGCCCGCCTGGGCTGGGCCCTGCGCGAGGCGGTGGAAAAGCATCACGACGGCAAGGTGGCTTTTCTGGCCAGTGGCTCGCTCTCACACCGCTTTGCGCAAAACGGTTTGGCCCCGGAGTTCGCCCACAAAATCTGGAGCCCCTTCCTCGAAAAACTCGACGAACAGGTGCTGCGCATGTGGGATCAACGCGAGTGGAAGGACTTTTGCGAGATGCTGCCCGAATACGCCAGCAAGGGCCACGGCGAAGGCTTCATGCACGACACGGCCATGCTGATGGGGGCACTGGGTTGGACCGATTACGACGGTGCGGTGGACATGGTGACCCCGTATTTCGGTGCCAGTGGCACGGGCCAGCTCAACGCGATTTTTGAGGTGACGCCGCAAAAGGGCGCGCACATTCCACCCGCGCAAGCCAGCAGCGCGGCGGGTTACACGGCTGTGAGCACCAGGCTATGAACTTTCCCCGTAGGTCGGCGGCTTTAGCCCCGACATGGTCCTTTGCCGAACCACGAATGTCGGACCTGAAGGTTCGACCTACAAAGACCTAGCCATGCCCCATCTCGTCATCCTCTACACCGGGCAATTGGACGCCGAAGTCCAGATGACCACCTTGTGCCGCCAGATGGCCAACGCCATGCTCACCGTCAAAGACGAAGAGGGCAAACAGGTTTTCCCGACTGGCGGCACGCGTGTGCTGGCCTACCCCGCGCCGCATTACGCGGTGGCCGATGGCGGGGCAGCGGGGCAGGCAGCCGGTGATTCAGGTGACTACGCCTTTGTGTACCTGAACGTGCGCATGGGCCGGGGCCGCAGCGAGGCCACGCAGCAACGCGCTGGGCAAACCCTGCTCGAAGTGGCCAAGGCCTTTTTTGCCCCCGTCATGGCCCAGCGCCACATCGGCATCACGCTGCAAATCGATGTCGGCCCCGAAGTGTTTGACGCCAAGCTCAGCAATCTGCACCCGCTGTTTCAGAAAGCCCAACCATGAAGATGCGCACTTTGTGTAGGAGCGGTCTCCGACCGCGATCAAGCTTTCAAACAAACACATCGCGGTCAGAGACCGCTCCTGCGGAGGCACACCATGTTTGACGACGCATTGATCCAGCAGCTCGCGCACGAGCTCAACCAGTCCGAAAAATCCCAGGTGCAGATCGAGCACTTTTCTAAGCGCTACCCGGGCATGACCATCGAAGACGGTTACCGCATCAACCGCGCCTGGATGCAGCTCAAGTTCGCCGAAGGGCGCACCCTGATCGGGCACAAAATTGGCCTGACCAGCCGCGCCATGCAAGTGTCCAGCCAGATCGATGAACCCGACTACGGCACCCTGCTGGACGACATGCGCTACGACTGCACACCCGGCCAGGTGCTGGACATTTCCTTCACCGATTTCATCGCGCCACGCGTCGAGGTCGAGCTGGCCTTCGTCCTTAAAAAAGAGCTGCGCGGCCCCAACGTGACCGTGCAACAAGTGCTCGAGGCCACCGATTACGTCACGCCCGCCATCGAGATCATCGACTCGCGCATCGAGCAGTTCGACCGCCACACCCAGGTCATGCGCAAGGTCTACGACACCATCAGCGACAACGCGGCGAATGCGGGCATCGTGCTCGGGGCCAAGCGGGTCGATCCGCTGACCACCGACTTGCCCTGGTGCGGCGCGGTGCTGCGCCAAAACGGCGTGGTCGAAGAAACCGGTCTGGCCGCTGGCGTGCAAGGGCACCCCGCAGTGGGCATCGCCTGGTTGGCCAACAAGTTGGCGCCATGGGGCGAGCACCTGCAAGCGGGCGAAATCGTGCTGGCCGGTTCGTTCACCAAACCGGCGGTGGCCAAAGTGGGCGATGTGTTTGATGTGGACTATGGGCCGCTGGGCAAGCTGGAGTTCAAATTCGTTTAACACCAGAATGTTTCGAACGCCCGCGCTGGTCGGGTCCGGGGGGCCTGGCTGGGCGATGTGGCAAAGCGAAGCGCCTCTGAGCCCGGACAGGCCCACCGGACCCGATCAGCCCCCTCATCGAAGCCACGACACCCTCAACCTGCCAACCTTGACCCCATCAACGAGAGGAACTTAGCCATGAACACCCCTGTGAACTTATTCAAACAAGCTCTTTTAAACAAACAGCCCCAAATCGGCCTCTGGATGGGTCTGGCCAGCGCCTACACCGCCGAAATCTGCGCCTTGGCGGGGTTTGACTGGCTGGTCATCGACGGCGAGCACGCGCCCAACGACTTGCACAGCATTCAGTCCCAACTTCAGACCGTGGCCGCCTACCCCACCAGCCACCCGGTGTGCCGCGTGCCTATGGGCGAGACGGCGCTGATCAAGCAATACCTCGATTTGGGCGCGCAAACCATCCTGGTGCCCATGGTCGACACCGCCACGCAAGCCGCGCAACTGGTGCAAGCCATGCGCTACCCACAAGACGATGGGCAAGGCGGCGTACGCGGCATGGCCGGGGCGCGCGCTTCGCGTTGGGGTCATTTACAGGATTACTTTCAACGCGCCAACGAAGAGGTCTGTCTGTTGGTGCAAGTCGAATCACGCGAAGCCCTGAACAACCTCGATGCGATTGCCGCCACGCCCGGGGTCGATGGTGTGTTCATTGGCCCGGCCGATTTGTCGGCCAGCATGGGCCATGTGGGCAACGCCGCACACCCCGAAGTGCAAGCGGCCATCGAAGACGGCATTGCCCGCATATTGAAAGCGGGCAAAGCCCCAGGCATCCTCTCTCCTGACCGAACACTGGCCGCTCATTACCTGAAGCTGGGCGCGGTGTTTGTCGCCGTGGGCCTGGACACCCAACTCTTGATGCGACACACCACCGAGCTGGCGGCGCATTTCAAATCAGCCACCCCCGTGGTCGCACCCGCCAAAGGCGCGACTTATTAATTGGGATCTGACCCCAATTATTAATTGGGATCTGACCCCAATTAAGTGCCCCCAATTCAATGAACAAGGAAACGACGATGTTCCCCTCCCCCCAACCGGTGGTGCCCTCGCTGCAAGCGCGGGTGCACCCTGACGAATGGCAAGCCCGACTGGAGCTGGCCGCTTGTTACCGTGTCTTTGCCCTGCTGGGCTGGACCGAGATGATTTACAACCACATCACGCTGCGCCTGCCAGACAGCGTCACGGGGGGCAACAAACACTTTTTGATCAACCCCTTTGGCCTGCACTACAGCGAGGTCACGGCCAGCAACCTGGTCAAGATCGACGTGCAAGGCCGGGTACTGGATGGCTCGCCTTACCCTGTCAACCCCGCGGGCTTCACGGTGCATGCCGCCGTGCACGAAGGCCTGGCCGGAGCGCATTGCGTGATGCACACCCACACCACGGCGGGTGTGGCGGTAGCCTGTGTACAAGGCGGTTTGCAGCAGACCAATTTTTACAGCGCCCAGCTGCACAACATGGTGGCTTACCACGACTTCGAGGGCATCACCATCCACGCGGACGAAGCGCCGCGCCTGCTGCGCAGCATCGGCGACAAACAAGCCGTCATCTTGCGCAACCACGGCCTGCTGGCCTGGGGGCACACCTTGGCGCAAACCTTTGCGGTGCTGTGGACCTTGCAGCGCGCCTGCGAAATCCAGCTGGCCACGTTCAGCATGGGCCAGCCCATTGCTGTGCCCGAGGCCATTGCCGACAAATGCACCCGGGACGCCTTGCAGTTCAACCCGAACCACGGCGCGGGCCAAGACGTATTTCAATCGCTGGTGCGCCAAGTCGACCGGCAAGACAAGGGGTGGCGCGCATGAAAGTCTGTATCTACGGCGCTGGCGCCATCGGCGGCTGGATCGGAACGCACCTGGCGCAGCAAGGCTGCAGCCTGAGCGCGGTGGCGCGAGGCGCCACATTCGAAGCCCTGCAACAAAATGGCTTGGTGCTGCTGCAAGCTGATCAGGAAATTCGCACCTCACTGATCGCACGCGAGAACCCGGCCGATCTGGGCGTGCAAGACCTGGTGATCGTGGCCGTGAAGGCGCCCGCCATGGCCGACGTGGCCCGGCGCATCGGGCCACTCATCGGCCCCAACACAGTCGTACTCACAGCAATGAACGGCGTGCCGTGGTGGTTTTTGCAAGGCTTTGGCGGCAGCTTGTCGGGCACCACCTTGCAATCGGTGGACCCGTCTGGCGGGATTGCCCAGCACATCCCCGCCGACCGGGTGATCGGCGGTGTGGTGCACGCCAGTTGCATGGTGGACATGCCGGGCGTGATCCGTCACCACTTTGGCAACGGCTTGATTGTGGGCGAGCCCAGTGGGGCCGACACGCCGCGTGTGCAGGCGCTCGTGGCCTTGTTGGTGCAGGCGGGTTTCAACGCCACAGCCTCACCCCAAATTCAGAAAGACGTTTGGTACAAGCTCTGGGGCAACATGACCATCAACCCCATCAGCGCCTTCACCGGGGCCACCACCGACGTGATCCTGGACGACCCGCTGGTGCGCGGCTTTGTCTCCAGCGTCATGCTCGAAGCCAAGGCCATTGGCGAGCGCATCGGCATCCCAATCGCGCAGACGCCCGAAGACCGCCACGCCGTCACGCGCAAACTCGGGGCCTTTCGCACCTCGATGCTGCAAGACGTGGACGCGGGCAAGCCGGTCGAACTCGATGCCCTGGTGGCCTCGGTGCGGGAGTTGGGCCAGCTGACCGGTGTGGCCACGCCCTTCACCGACGCCTTGCTGGGCCTCAGCCGCCTGCATGCCAGGGGCTTGGGGCTCTACCCGCCACCATGAGCGCATGAGCTCACTCCGCCTTTCCTCGCCGCCGGGTTTGACCGGTGCCGCCTTTGGCACCTTGCTGCTGATCGCCTTCATGATGGGGGCCAACCATGTGGCTGCCCGCACCGCTTTCAACCATGGGCTGGACGTGGTGACGGCGGTGACGGTGCGCAGCGTGGTCACCGCCAGCGTGGTGGCGCTGATCTTGTGGCAGCAAAAAGTGGCCTTTCGGGTTTTGCCCGCGCAGCGCAAATACCTGGCCGCGGTGGGCCTGCTGATCGCGGTGCAAAGCGTGTGTTTGTATTCGGCGGTGGCGCGTTTGCCCGTCGCCCTGGCCTTGCTGGCCTTCAACACTTACCCGCTGACCACGGCCCTGTGGGCCAGGATGTTGTACGGCCACCGACCCGAGCGCGCCGTGCTGTGGGCCATGCCGGTGATGGTGGCTGGTCTGGCCTTGGCGCTGGACGTGCTGGGCGCGGCCTCGGGCCTGGGTGCGGCGCGGCAATGGACAGAGATTGGGGCGGGCGTGGGTTTTGCCCTGGCTGCTTCGGCCACCTTTGGGCTGGCCTTGGTGCTCACCCAGCACGAGACGGTGGGGGTGGACGGACGTCTGCGCACCTTCACCACCATGGCCACCGTGGGCGTGCTGGCCGCCAGCGTGGCCATCACGCAAGGTAGCTTTCAGTGGCCGCAGGCCGTGCCCGGTTGGTGGGGTCTGGCGATGCTGACTTTTCTGTATGGTACGGCTTTCACCATCATGTTCACCGTGCTGCCCAAGTTGGGCGTGGTGGGCAACTCGGCCATCATGAACGTCGAGCCCATCTTTGCGCTGGTGCTGGCCTGGGCACTGCTGGGCCAGGCCATCGCCCCCATGCAGTTGCTGGGGGCGGCCGTGGTGGTGGCCGCCGTTCTGTGGCTGGGCTTGCGCAAGCCCTGAGGTTCAGTGCGAATTCAGCGCAAGCGGCGGATCAGGCTGGAGGTGTCCCAACGGCCGCCACCCATTTTTTGCACATCGGCATAGAACTGGTCGACCAGCGCGGTGACCGGCAGGCGCGCCCCGTTGCGCTTGGCTTCGTCCAGCACCAGCCCCAAGTCCTTGCGCATCCAGTCCACTGCGAAACCGAATTCAAATTTGTCGTCGGCCATGGTCTTGCCGCGGTTGTCAAGTTGCCAGCTTTGCGCGGCACCCTTGCCGATCACTTCCAGCACCTGGTGCATGTCCAGACCCGCTTGCTGGCCAAAGGCGATGGCCTCGGACAGGCCTTGCACCAGGCCCGCGATGCAGATCTGGTTGACCATCTTGGCCAGCTGGCCCGCGCCCGATGCGCCCAGCAAAGTGAAGGCCCGCGAGAACGCCATGGCTGCTGGCTTGACGGCATCAAAGGCGACTGCGTCGCCACCGCACATCACGGTAAGCATGCCGTTTTGCGCACCCGCCTGGCCGCCCGAGACGGGGGCGTCGACAAAGTGCAGGCCCAGCTTTTGGGCTTCGGCGTACAGCTCGCGTGCAATCTCAGCAGACGCCGTGGTGTGGTCTACAAAAATGGCACCGGGCTTCATGCCGACAAAGGCGCCGTTCGGGCCCAAAACCACGCTGCGCAAATCGGCGTCGTTGCCCACGCAGGCATACACGATGTCCACACCGGCAACGGCCTCGCGTGGCGTGGGGGCACTGGCGTTACCGGGGCATTCGGCCGTCCAGGCGGCGGCTTTGGCCGCACTTCGGTTGTACACGGTGACGTGGTGACCGGCACGGGCCAAATGGCCCGCCATGGGGTAGCCCATCACACCCAGGCCCAAAAAGGCGACTTTTTTGGCGGGGGCGGCTTCGTAGGTTTTGGCAGCAATTTGGCTCATGGCGTGTCTCGTTGTGGAGTGGATAAATAGGCTATTTTGGCAGCCCGTGGGTGGTCTGGTGTGCACCGGGTGCTTTGGGCTGACCATTGGGTGACATCGCTGCTTTTGGTACGCTCCATCCATGAGCCCATCCATTGCCGACAACATCGCCCGCGTCAGGGTGCAGATTCAGACCGCTTGCCAGGCATCAGGGCGCGCCTTAGACAGCGTGCTATTGCTGGCTGTCTCCAAAACCTGGGGGCCTGAAGCGGTGCGCCAAGCCCATGCGGCAGGGCAAACCGCTTTTGGCGAAAACTACATCCAAGAAGCGGTGGACAAGATCACGGCATTGCGCGATTTGCCACTGGTCTGGCATTGCATCGGCCCGATTCAGAGCAACAAAACCCGTTTGGTGGCCGAGCACTTTGACTGGGTGCACAGTGTGGACCGCCTGAAAATCGCGCAGCGTCTGTCCGAGCAACGTCCCGAACACCTGCCCCCCTTGCAGGTGTGCATCCAGGTCAATGTGGACGGCGGCGACACCAAATCGGGCGTGAGCCCACAAGAGCTGCCCGCGCTGGCGCAGGCCGTGGCCGCTTTGCCGCGCCTGCAACTGCGCGGCCTGATGACCATTCCCGAACCTGCCGAGACCGACGTGCAAATGCGGGCTGTGCATGCCCAGGCCAAAGCCTTGTTTGAATCCTTGCGCCAGCAAGGCTTGCCGCTGGACACCTTGTCAATGGGCATGAGCGCCGACATGGCGTCGGCCATCGCCGAAGGCAGCACCATGGTGCGGGTGGGCACGGCGATTTTTGGCCAGCGCTGAGCGGCTCGGGGCCAACCCTGACCATCCCTCTCAGCCCCATCACCGACCGGTCACCGGCCCGCCACCGTCATTCAAACGGTCTCACCAAAGCGCAGCTTAAAAACGCTGCGCCGCTCGCCCACCGGCGCGCCCGCCACATTCAGCAGCACCTGCGCACGCCAAGGCTCCAGTGCGGTGCGTTGCGCATCGTCTAACCAACCCAGTCGGTCCAAGGCCTCCACGGTGGCGGCAAACAACGCCGCCTTGTTGCCGTCCATGATCTTGATGCCCAGGGCTTGGCCCCGCGAGCGACTGCCCACCACCTGCACCCCATCGGCCCCCACCTTGGTGACCCAGTCGCCCCGACCGGCGCGCATGAAGTCGGCGTCGTTGCGTCCGGTGCCCGACACCAGCTCGGGGTGCGCAGTCATGGCCTGCCCTAGCAGTTGCAGGCTCTCGCCGTACAGCCCGTCCGATTCGGGTTGCGCCAGACGCGCATAGCTGCGCGCCAAGCGTGACAAAGGCATGGCGTAGTTCGGGGCCGAGCAGCCGTCAATGCCCAACGACAGTTCTGCTTCGCTCAACCCCGCGAGATGCGCCACGGCTCGGCGCACTTGCTGCTGCAAAGGGTGGTCAACTTCGGTGTAGCTGTCGGTGGACAGGCCATGCTGCACGCAGTAGGCCAAAAAGCCGCTGTGCTTGCCGCTGCAGTTGTGGTGCCGCTCGTCGTACGCAAAGCCTTCGGGCATGGGTTGGTCAAAAAACGTGAAGCGGTAAGGCACATGGCAGCCGCAGCGCATCTGCCGCGTGGTGCTGCCGCATTTGCGCAAGATGGACGCCACCTGCTCGACGTGCATGTCTTCACCGTTGTGGCTGGCGCACATCATGGCCAGCTCGGTGGGGGTGAAGCCGAAATGCGCCACGCCGCCCGACTGCACCAGCGGCAGCGCCTGCATGGCCTTGAGGGTCGAGCGGGTGAAGCACAGCCAATGCGGGTTGCCCACTTGCGCCAGCACGCGGCCTTCGGTGTCGGTCACGGCCAGTGCGCCCATGTGCACGCATTCCTGGATGCCATTGCGGGTCAGTTCGATCAGGGGTTCAAAGTTCATGGGCTGGAGGTCGGTATTGAAAACAAGTGGAAGGCGCCCATCGGCTGCGCCGCTGTCACCGCGAAAGCGCTGGAGCAGGGTGATCAGCGGGATGCCACACAGCGGCCAGCGTTGCAGCCACAGCGTCAATGGCTGCCCAGCACCACCGGGATTTCGGTGGCGGGAGGCGTGTTGCGGCTGCGGCCGCAACGCACGATGCCGTCGATCATGACCATGCCAATGCCGGGGATGTCACCCAGCTGAATACTCTCCAGAAGGGTTTTGCCTGCGGTGTGCTGGGCGCGGTCCATAAAGACAAAATCGGCTGTCCGTCCGACTTCGATCAGGCCGCAGTTGAGGTTGCGGATGCGGGCCGTATTGCCGGTGGCAAAGCAAAACACCAGCTCGGCGGGGATGTTGGCCAGGCTGGACAGCAGCGCCACCATGCGCAGCATGCCCAGCGGTTGCACGCCAGAGCCTGCAGGCCCATCGGTGCCCAAGATGACGCGGTGCGGGCACTTCAGTTCAAGGGCCGCCCGTGCCGCCGCGATGGCCACCCGCTCGTTGCCGTTGTGCACGATCTCGATCGCACGGGAAGACTTTTCGCACAACTCGCAGACATGGGCTTCAGGCAGCGAGGTGTGCCCGCCATTGATATGGCCAATGACGTCGGCATCGGCTTCAAGCACCACATCCTTGTCGATCATCCCCGATCCCGGAATGGAGGGACCGCCGGTGTGGATCGTGCTTTGGATGCCGTGCTTGCGGGCCCAAGCCACCATTTGCTGGGCCTCGTACCCGGCCTTGACGGAACCCAGGCCAACTTCACCCAGCAGCGTGACGCCCGCATCGGCCAAGTCCTTGAAGTCTTGCTCGGTCATGCCTTTTTCAATGATGGGCGCGCCTGCAATCACCTTCACGCCCCCGGGGCGGAAGTTGTCAAAAGCGCGTTGTGCCGTGATGGCCAGGGCTTTGAGGCCCACGATGTCTTTGGGGCGGCCAGGCAAGTGCACTTCTCCAGCCGAGACCATGGTGGTCACCCCGCCATTCATGGTCGAGTCGATCCAGCCGATCTGGTTTTGGCGTGGAGTCCAGTCGCCAAACACCGGGTGCACATGGCTGTCGATCAAACCCGGGCAAACACAGGTTTGACGCGCATCGATGACGGTCTGGGCGCCTTCCAGATCGCAATCTTTTTCGTGGCCTACGGCGGTGATGAGGCCGTCATGCACGACGATAGTGTCCGCCTGCAAGATGGGCTGGTCCAGGTCGCCCGAGAGCAGCAAGCCAATGTTTTTGATGACGACTTTGCCGGATGCGCCGGTGGTGCTGATGTCTGCCATGAGGAGTCTCCTTAAGGGTGGGATGCAAGGGGGACATTGACCACGCGGAACACGGTGTCAATGACGAAAGATTTCCACTGCGCCACAGCCTGCGGAGCATCGATGTTTTCGCCCAAAAAGGCCGACAGCGTGTACCGGTTGGACATGTAGAAATAACCGGTGGCTGCGATCAACAAGTAAACATCGCGGGCCGATATGTCGGCGCGAAAAAGCCCCTGCAATACACCAGCGCGCAAGATGTCATGGATCACAGCGATGGCTGGCGAAGAAAATTCGCGCGCACGCAGCGATTTCACGATGTGCTTGCCTTTGTGCAAATTTTCCGTGTTGAGCAGGGTGACGAATTCCGGATGGCTGCGGTAATAGTCCAACACAAAATGAACCACTTGCTCCAAGGCAAGCCGCGGCGTGCTCACATCGATGGCCAATTGCGCTTCTGCGTCGTTCATGCGGCGGTAAATCGTCTCCAGCACTTCGATGAACAAGCCCTCTTTGCTGCCGAAGTAGTAATAGATCATGCGGTCGTAGGACATGGCCTGCCGAGAAATTTTTTCGACACTGCCGCCTTCATAACCGTGCTGCGCAAACACCTTGATCGCGGCGCGCAAGATGCTCTCGCGTGTTTGTTGCGCGTTGTGTTCGCGCACCCCTACTACGCGCTTGGCACTTGGCTTGGCCAGGCTGGGCTTGGGTTGGCGTGCTGCAGTCACCATGGGTGTTTATTTCTCGACAAATGCCCGTTCAATGACAAAGTCACCCGGGGTGCTGGTGTTGCCCTCCACAAAGCCCTGTGCCTCCAGCATGCGCTTGAGGTCGTTGAGCATGCCCGGGCTGCCGCACAACATGACCCGGTCTTGGGCCGGGTTCATGGGGGACAAGGCCAAGTCCGTGAACAGTTTGCCACTTTCAATCAGCGCCGTCACACGGCCCATGTTGCGGTAAGTCTCGCGTGTGACTGTCGGGTAGTAGCGCAGCTGTTGGCCGATCATGTCGCCCAGAAATTCGTGTTGCGGCAAGTGATCGACGATCAGGTCATGGTAGGCCAGTTCATCCACCTGACGCACGCCATGCACCACCACCACAGTTTCAAATTTTTCATAGGTCTCGGGGTCGCGGATGATGCTCAGAAAGGGTGCCAAGCCGGTGCCGGTCGACAGCAGGTACAAGCGTTTGGCTGGCGTCAGGTAGTCGATCAGCAAGGTGCCTGTGGGCTTTTTGCCGACGATGATGGTGTCGCCCACCTGGATGTGTTGCAGGTGGGAAGTCAAGGGGCCTTCCTCGACCTTGATGCTCAGAAATTCCAGATGTTCTTCGTAGTTGGGGCTGGCGATGCTGTAGGCCCTCAGCAGCGGTTTGCCATTCAATCGCAGGCCAATCATGGTGAAGTGGCCATTGGAAAAACGCAGCGATGGATCGCGTGTGGTGGTGAAGGTGAACAGGCGGTCTGTCCAGTGGTGCACGCTCAAGACACGTTCTTCAAGAAAGGCGCTCA
>Ga0247832_1000290_pt1 | contig 103748 bp, 104 predicted proteins | sample LaCruzMarch2015__10_FD_192407 | JGI IMG/M metagenome (GOLD analysis project Ga0247832, IMG submission 192407) | Freshwater microbial communities from meromictic Lake La Cruz, Castile-La Mancha, Spain - LaCruzMarch2015_4m | ecosystem: Environmental > Aquatic > Freshwater > Lake | place: Spain... | reverse complement strand
CATTGAACTTAGTTCTTGGAACCTTGTTATTTGCAATTCCTCAGATCACTTCCCTTAGTCTTGAAGACAATCTACCTAAGAAGAAGCTGTATCTACCAAAGGGTGTTTTCAAGACCGTTGTGATGATTTTTGTCATGGCCCTTGCCTCAAACCTAATCGAAGGTGCTTTTTCATCACCTGAGGCCTTCTTGAAGTGGAGCTTTGTTGTTATGGCTCTGCCAGGCTTTTTCCTGCACTACTTGGATGCGATTACTGATGCGCCAGAGACAGATTGGAAAACTACTGAAAGGGGTCGAAAGATCTATCGCATCGGTGGAGTAGTTATCTTCATCCTGATGGTTCTAGTTGTGAAGGGCGTAGATATCGCTTCATGGCTTGTTGGGTAATGCACGACTGAAACAAGTGAGGCGGGTCGGGCTCGAACCGACGACGACGGAATTATGAGTTCCGGGCTCTAACCAACTGAGCTACCGCCCCTAACGGGTTAACTTTACTGTAGTTATTTGTTGCGCTGGAATCCGCGCCTGCCCCAGAACTCCCACATGCCCATAACTGAAAGAATCAGGGCAAAACCGAATAAGAGATCTTCTAATGGGGCAGATGCAATACGAATACCAATAATTGAATCTGGGTCATACATCACAATCGCTTTTCCATCGCTGCGATTGTGAGTTAACCACCAATTGGTCAAGAGTTGGAATGGAAGGATGATCATGTATGAAAGCCAGAAGGCAAGACGGGTAAGAAGTGAATTCTTAAATACAAAGAGATCCACAATGATTGCAATACCAAAGGCAGCAATTGCGATATCGCTATAGATCACTTCTTCTCATCCTTTCCGAATTCCTTCTCACGCAGATGAGGCTTAACGGTTGTGACACCTTCAATAGTTAAAATCGCAGCCATTGGAACGACTATGAAGAAGAGGAACTCTTCAAGTGGAATATCAAATGGTCCGTAGATACCAAGCATGCGATCGCGGTTGAAGAACCAGTGACCCTGCGCAATTGCATAGGCATCCCAGACAAGAAAAAGGAAGCTAATGGGCAAGATGCTTATCAGTGCTCTTTTCCACCGTTTTAAAACACTGGTCTTTAGAACTACCTCTAGCCAAAATGAGCCAAACACTGTGAAAGCGAGCATCGCCATGTATCCGAATTTCTGCACATCAGATCTTCTCACATTCACCTTTGATAGGGTTGCCAAAAAGGGGGAGACATGCAAGAAAATGCTGCTGTGCTCTTTAATCGGGTCCGCCTTTTCTCAACGATTTCTGTAAGTCTGGCAATTCTGACTTCTTTGATTTTTTCAGATCTTTTGGGTAGTAGCTCAATGAACTGGCAAGTGATCATTGCAGTTTTTGCACTTGCACTTGGAATTCCCCATGGGGCACTAGATCACCTAGTGACACTTCCAAAATCAGAGCCGAAAAAGATGGCTCTTTTCATCATTGTTTATGTTGCTGTCGCCATTGTGGCTGTTATCGGAATCCTTAAGTTTAATACTGTTGGATTTATTGTTGTTCTCTTCATGAGTGCGATTCACTTTGGAATTGGTGATGCCGCCTTTATTAATGAAATTGATAAGCGGTTAGAGGGAACCAAAAAACTGAACCGCTGGTTTTATATCCCAGCTGCAGGCTTTACCCCGGTATTTATCCCACTTGTTAACTCTGCCAGTACCGAAGCATTGGCTTCGGTAAATCCTGCCTTAATCAATTGGCACCAAGGCTTTGATTCACAAATTTTGACCACCATCACAGTATTTGCAATTCTTGCTATCGGAGTTATGGTTTTTGATAAGAGATACCGAGAAGCGCTAGATCTAACTGTGTTATTGCTACTTGCCCTCCTTGCACCTCCGCTCATTGCATTTGCTGTGTACTTTGGATGCTGGCACGCGATGCGCCACACAGCCAGACTCACACTCTCTCTTCCACGATGTGTTGAGAACATAACTCAAGGGATGCTCAGAAAAGCATTTTCAAATGCTGTAATTCCAGGTTTACCCGCTCTAGTCGGAACCTTTGTAGTAGCCGGGATATTAGCGCTGAGCCGTAGAGATTTCACAGATGAGTTTTTTTGGATGGCCTTAGTAGTTGTGTGGGCGCTCACTGTTCCTCACATGGCAGTTACCGCACGATTGGACCGTGCGGCGTTAACCTAAGAGTATGAGATTTCGCTATTTAACCGCTTTAGTTTTATTGTCGGGATCATTAGTTCCTGTCGCAGCTCAAGCTGCACCTGTGTATGTGTTTCCAGTAGCAGATTGCGCAGCTAACTATGCCCGGGCTCATCATGATTACGCAGCTACTGACATATTGACCAAAGCAGGGTGCAAGTTTGTGGCACCAATTGATGGTGTTGTCGATGAAGTTAATCGAACAGACAACTGGAGTGGCAAGAGTAATTTAGGAATTGATCGTGGTGGTTTGTATGTTTCGATCATTGGAACAGATGGAGTTCGCTACTACGGTTCACATTTGCGTTCTATTCCCGCAAGCATTCAACCAGGAGTTTCGGTTAAAGCAGGCAGATTACTTGGTGCAATTGGTTCAACAGGCAGTGCACGTGGCACTGCGCCACACCTGCACTTTGGTATTTCGTGGCCAACACCAGCTGATACTTGGTGGGTTCGCCGCGGTGAAGTGTTGCCATGGAAATATTTAGATGCATGGAAGGCTGGGAAAGATTTATCTCCAGTAAAAGAAGTTAATGCTCGTAAATTAAAAGTAGGCGAGATTCCGCCACTGCCAAAGAAGTGAAATAAAAAACCCCGCCAGTTACCCGGCGGGGTTTTTTAGAAGTTAGTGTTGATTAGGCAGGGTTTACTGCATCAGCCTGAGGACCCTTTGGACCCTGTACGACCTCAAATGAAACTGCCTGACCCTCTTCAAGGGACTTGTAACCGTTACCCTGGATTGCTGAGTAGTGAACAAAAACATCTTGTCCGCCGCCATCAACCGCAATGAAACCGAAACCCTTTTCAGAGTTGAACCACTTAACTGTGCCTGTTGCCATGTATTTATTTCCTTCGATATGTGGGTGATTCGAGAAATCCTCGACTCACGGTCTTCCTCTTGCTCCAGCGATACCGATTATGCAAAACATGAAACGGGTACTGATTAAGCGTCCGACTGAGATGAACTCTACCTCCTACCGCCCCGTATGCCTAAAGCGGGGGTAGACAGTTTCAGGCTCATGGGTGTGTAATTAAGGTGTTCACCAAGCAATTGGGAAGCGTAAATGCCGCTGGGGAAGGTCGCATTAGGCGCATCTTGCTAGGAGAACAATGGAACGTTTAACCACGCCTTCAAACCGTCAGCAGGTTCGAGGCTTCTTAACTATTCACTCAGCCCCATCTGCGCTGCGCCACCATATTGATTGGGCGATCCAAACGGTGCTGGGCAATTGGATAAAGCTTGCGTGGAGTCCGCAACCGTTAATGCCCGGGACATTTCGCACACAACTGGAGTTTCGTGGTGCACAAGGTGCTGCAGCAGAAATCGCTAGCTCACTTCGCAGTTGGCATTACCTAAACTTTGAAGTTATTGAAGGAACAGAATTGGGCGGTGAACTATTTCGTTTCACGCCAGAACTTGGCATCCATCGCGCGATCGTTGACCAAACAGGTGCGGTTCTAGTTAATGAGAATCAACTCTCGGCAATTCTTGCCAATTCTTTTGATGAGGAATCAATTCGAGAAGGAGTATCTGCCATGGTGGGAAATTCTTGGGAGAGCGAGCTCGATCGCTTTAGGGGTGTTGACCTTCAAGAACTTCCTCGTCTGCGTGCAATCTGATTGGTAGGATAAAGACATGACACAACTGAATGAAAGTCCAATTATCACTGTTGAGCGCCGCAAAGCGGTAACCATCATTATTTCCGCAGTAATTCTTTCGCTCGCTCTCGGCGGTGGATTGATGAAAGTTGGATCTGGTTTTGCTTCACGTAGCAGTGATGGAATAACTGTTACTGGTTCTGCAAAGACAACAGCAACAGCAGATAACGCGGTATGGACTCTTAGTGTCTCTCTTTCATCACCAACAGTTGCAATGGCTGTCAAGAAAGTCGATGCCGATGTTGAGGCACTTTCAAATTACCTCACACAGGGTGGAATCTCTGCTGAAAGCTTAACTCTTGGCGCGGTATCAACATTTGCCAATGAGGAGTACAGCAACGGCAATGCGACAGGACGTATTCTTTCTTATCGCGCATCTCGCGAAGTTACAGTTCGCTCAAAAGATGTTCAATTGATTTCTAAGCTCAGCCAGGGAATAGGGTCACTTCTTGCGACAGGTATTAATGCAAATAATTATGGCCCTCAGTACTACATTTCAAATCTGCCAGAGCTTCGCCCACAGTTGATGTCTGAGGCAATGAAAGATGCAAAGGTACGTGCAGAAGCATTAACTAAGGCTGTTGGCGGAAACATTGGTTCTCTTGTTAATGTCAAAGCCGGTCCAATTCAAATCACGACACCAGATTCAACTATGACAGCTGATTACGGTGCTTATGACACTTCAACAATTGAAAAGACAGTTACTGCAACTGTTTCTGTGACCTTTAAAAGCTAAAGCGGAATATTTCCGTGGGATCCACGGCGATGAGGTGCGTCAGCAATAGTTTTTGCTAGCGCACTTCTTGTCTTTGCTGGGTTTAACATTTCATCTACTGCGCCAATTTCAATTGCTTTTGCAACTCCGCCTGAAACGCGCTCGTGCTCTGCGGCAAGTTCTAACTCCATAGACTCGCGTTGTTCTGCTGGAATATCAGCCAATAGGCGACGATGTAGCACACGCACGGCAGCTACTGCGCCCATTACAGAAACCTCTGCATCTGGCCAAGCAAATACACGTGTAGCACCCAATGATTTTGAATTCATTGCAACATAGGCTCCGCCATAAGCTCGGCGAGTAATTAATGTAACCCGAGGAATAACTGCTTCGCCAAATGCGTGTAATAACTTCGCACCTCTTCGTACCGCACCTTCCCACTCTTGACCCGCACCAGGTAAGAAGCCCTGGACATCTGCAATCACAATCAGCGGAATACCAAAGGCATCACAAGTGCGCACAAATCGTGCCGCCTTTTCTCCTGCTGCAGCATCTAGCACCCCTGCAAGGTGTGCGGGGTTGTTAGCCAGAACACCGACGGTTGCACCACCTAAACGTCCTAAAACCGTTGTCATATTTGGTGCCCACATAGATAGCAGCTCAAGATGTTCTGCATCCTTATCCAGGATTGCATCAACTAAAGGATGGACTTCATATGTGCGCACATTAAAGGCAGGCACAAAAGCAGATAGATCAATGTCTTCAACATCAGGATTCATAAAACCTTGATTAGCAAAGAGCGCGGTCAAGATGCGAATATCTTCAATTGCTTCATCTTCACTGCCGGCAATAACGTGTGCAAGACCGCTGTTCTTTTTGTGGGCCTCAGGGCCACCAAGCAGTGCCATATCAATATCTTCACCGGTAACACTTTTCACAACATCAGGACCTGTGACAAAGATGCGACCTTCAGGAGCTAAGACAACAACATCTGTGAGCGCAGGTCCATATGCACCGCCACCCGCAGTTGGCCCCAGAACTAGAGAGAGTTGCGGGATGCGACCGCTTGCAGAAATCATTGATTGGAAAACTTCTCCAAATGCGTCAAGGGATGCAACACCATCACTTAATCGCGCACCGCCACTGTGCCAAATGCCAATGATTGGAACCTGCGCGCCCATTGCTGCTTTGTAAGCAGAGACAATTACCTTGGATCCATCCACACCGAGTGCGCCACTTTTTATCGTTGCATCGGATGCAAAGATAACAACTTTGTTGCCCTTAACAGTTGCGGTAACAGCCAACATTCCACACTCTGTGCGGGGGATTAGAAATTCAAATTTTCCATCATCAACTAAACGCTCGATCCGTGAAATCGGATCGCGTGGATCATGCGATGTGGGAGACATCTATAAGCTCTTAAAAGCCAATACAACGTTGTGGCCACCAAAACCAAAGGAATCATTAAGCGCTGCGATGTCACCGGCTGGTAATGCACGTGGTTTGTCGCGCACAACATCGACAGTAACGGCAGGATCCAAATCATCGATGTTAATAGTTGGGGGAGCCATTCGATCTTGCAGCGCCTTAACAATAAAGACAGATTCAACTGCACCCGCGCCACCTAACAAGTGACCTGTCATTGACTTTGTTGCAGAAACAGCCACGTGATCAGCATCTTTTCCAAGTGCTGCGCGCAAAGCATTTGCTTCGGCCACATCTCCTGCAGGAGTTGAGGTTGCATGAGCATTTAAGTGCACGATATCTGCTGTTGTTAAATCAGCATCTCTTAATGCGAATCTAACTGCGCGCTGCACACCAGCACCAGATGGGTCTGGGGCTGCAATATGGAAACCATCTGATGACAACCCTTGTCCTGCAATTTCACAATAAATCATAGCTCCGCGTGCTTTAGCGTGTTCATACTCTTCAAGAACAAGAATTCCGCCACCTTCACCAAGAACGAAACCATCACGATTTAGATCATATGGACGTGATGCACGTGCAGGATCATCATTACGAGTTGATAAAGCTTTCATTGCAGCAAAAGCTGCCATCGGAAGTGCGTGACAAGCTGCCTCAACCCCGCCACTAACAACAATGTCTGCGCGATTATTGCGGATCATTTCAAATGCATACCCAATAGCTTCAGCGCCAGAGGCACAAGCACTTACAGGTGTGTGAACTCCAGCTTGTGCTTGTAATTCAAGTCCAATGTTTGCCGCTGGCCCATTAGGCATCAGCATTGGCACGGTGTGGGGGCTAACTAACCGTGCACCTTTTTCATTCAAAATGTCGTATTGCTCTAGAAGAGTAGTAACACCACCAATTCCTGATGCGACTACAACGCCTAATCGCTCTTTATCTATTTCAGGAGATCCAGCATCTTTCCAAGCCTCACGTGATGCAATCAATCCAAACTGCTCTGAGCGATCTAGGCGTCTGATTTCAACGCGCTCCATTTGCTCACTTGGTTCAACTGCAACCCGCGCTGCGAAGGTCACTGGGATTGTTTGGGCCCATTCCTCGGTTAAAGATCGCACACCACTTTTGCCAGCCAAGAGGCCAGCCCAAGTTGTTGTTACATCTCCACCTAGAGGAGTGGTTGCACCAAGACCAGTGACAACAACGCGACGACGAGTCATTGTTTAAAAACTTACTTTGATGCGTTAACTATGAAATTGACTGCATCTCCAACAGTTATCAAATCTGTAACACTCTCATCAGGAATCTTTACTCCAAAACGCTCTTCAGCTGCAACTACAACCTCAACCATGCTGAGTGAGTCAACATCTAGATCGTCAGTGAAGTTCTTATCTAACTCAACTGATGCAGCAGGAATACCGGCTACTTCTTCAACGATTTCCTTTAGTCCTGCAAGTACATCTGCTTGTGCAAGTGCCATTGTCTTTATGTCCTCTTCTATATCGATCGGGGGTTCAAGGTGTTTATTGTGTATCAAGTGAGCTCTTACTTACGAGTATTGCACGCCGTAAGTGGCGTAAATCTCAAGAATTCTTAGGGCTTAGGCGGAAGTTCAACAACCTGTCCCGCATATACCAAACCGGCGCCATAACCGATTAGTAGCGCCAATTTTCCATGTAGTTCCGGATGCTCCTCCAAAATTCGATCCATAGCTAAAGGAATTGATGCAGCAGAAGTATTTCCGTTTGTGCGTATGTCATCTGCAATCAAAACAGAATCAGGAATCTTCATTTCCTTTGCCATGGTTTCGATAATGCGAATATTTGCTTGGTGTGGAATAAAGGCACCAAGTTCATCAACTGAGACTCCAGCTGCTTCAAGTGCCTTCAAACCAACTTTGCTCATTGAATAAACTGCCCAACGAAATACAACTTGACCCTGTTGGGAAATATTTGGCCAACCGAGTTCGCCAACACCTTTATCTGGATTCTTCTTGAAATCTAGAAATGAAGGAGTCAAGGTAATTGCATCACGAGAATCGGCATCCGACCCCCAAATAGTTTGTCCAATACGTGGTTGATCACTTTGACCAATAACTACTGCGCCGGCACCATCTGCAAAGATGAATGCAGTGGCCCGATCATCAGGATCTGTGTAGTCAGACAACTTTTCCACTCCAATTACTAAGACATTTTTTGATGTTCCGGAACGAACTAAATCACTTCCCATGGCAACGCCATAGCAAAACCCTGCACACGCCGCACTGATATCAAATGCTGCAGCCTTTGGATTGCCAAGTTCATTGATTAACTCAGTTGCAGCACTTGGTGCTTGGAACGGATAGGAAATCGTAGAAAGAATGACGGTGTCGATATCTGCAATTGTTAGCTTTGCCCGCTTTAAAGCCATTTCACATGCAGCTTTTGCCATCGAAATAACGGTTTCATCATCTCCGGCAAAGCGACGCGATTCAATACCTGTGCGCTGGATAATCCATTCATCAGTTGAATCAATGCGATCTACAATTTCTGAGTTTGGGACTTCACGCTTTGGGCGATATGTGCCGACAGACAAAATTCTGCTGTGACCTACGGGTGCAACTGTGATGCTCATGCGTGCCTTCCTGCAAACTCTCGTGCTGCATCCAAATCATCTGCGCTCTTTAGAGCAAAGGTTTCAATTTCACTAGCAGCGCGCTTGAGTAAGCCAACCAGAGTTCCGGCTGGTGGCAGTTCAATGACACCCGTAACTCCTAGAGATTTAAGAGTTTCCATACATAAATCCCAGCGCACTGGGTTAGCAATTTGATTTACGATTCGATTGAGGACATCTGCGCCATCTGTGACTACCTGGCCATCTTTATTTGAGATCACCTGAATTACAACAGGGTGGGTTGTCACTGTTGTGGCCAAGGTGCGAAGAGACTCTACTGCCGGTTGCATGAACTCTGTGTGAAAAGCTCCTGCAACAGCTAATGCTCGGACGCGAGCACCTGCTGGGGGATTCTCATTTAATGAGGCAAGTGCTTGTAGATCTCCGGCGGCAACAATTTGTCCAGCACCGTTGTCATTTGCAGCAACTAACTTAAGGGCAGAGATTTTTGCTAAGACTTCAGTGCGATCCCCACCAAGGAGAGCTGACATTCCAGAAGGTGACGCGCTGGCTGCTTTTGCCATTTCAATTCCGCGTGCTCTAACAATTCTTAGCGCTTCACTTTCAGAGATCGCACCTGATAAGGCAGCAGCTGCTAACTCCCCAACAGAATGGCCTGATGTAACTGCAAAATTCTTGACTCCGAGTGCGTGCGCACCGAGCAAGGATGCAGCAACAATTAGTGGTTGGGCATTGGCGGTGTCTTTGATTTCTTCAGCATCTGCAGCCGTCCCAAGGTGCAATAAATCCAATCCAATGGCATCAGACCAAGAAACCAGAAGTTCTTTTAACAACGGGTCTTGGATCCAGCTATTGAACATTCCTGGGGTTTGAGAGCCTTGACCAGGAGCGATTATTGCGAGCACGTGTAGATATTAGTCTGCTTACATACTTACTCTCTAGTACGAGAGCCGCAATTAAGCAGGATGTGTGTGCCTTGAATGAAAGTTAAGAGACTCTCTCTTCATTAACTTCCTGAAGATCCCACTGTGATTGTGGCGAGAACTCCGGATAATACATTGTTGCCGCTTCGGAACTAGGTTTTACAAAAATGAGCTTGAAAAGTTCAACGCTCATCAAGATGATTGCAGCTGGAAAAAGATCAAAAGATCTCTTGAAGAACCAAGGGGTCCCATTACGTAGCATCCAGACAACAGAATCTCTTTTGGACTTTTTTGGAGTTTCTTCAAATTCGATTGGATCAATTCTCCAGTTTTTTCTTATGAGTAGTTCACGAAAGTGTTGTGCCATTAGTTGATGCCCATACTTACTTGGATGCATACGGTCTATGTGCCACACCCGACGGTCATAGATATTCTCTATCGAACGGGTAATTAAGATTTGAGCATTAAATTCTCGGGCAGCAGAGTGAGTAACTCTATTAACTGCATCTATGCGACGCCCCAAAACTCTTCCAAGTAACCGTGGCAGTGGAACAATCTTTGTTGGATCATGAAGTTGCAGAAGTAATACATCTGAACCCGCCGCCTTTAGCTGTGAAATTGTATTTCGTAGATTTTGATGTAGTCGATCAGGATCAAATCCATTTCGTAAGGCATCATTTCCGCCGACTATCACTGCTGTGATGTCTGGCTTATGTTCCAGTGCTTTAGGCAATTGGACTTCAAGGACTTCACTTGATTGTGCCCCTGGTCGTGAAAGATTCACATAGACAAGGGGATCTTGAAAATGCTTAGCGAGGTAGTAACTCCATCCCCTCGTTGCTCCGGTTGCGTCGGCGTCGCCGACTCCTGAAGCCGCGCTATCTCCTAAAATTGCAAAGGTAGCAACGTTTGACATGGTTACGCCGCCTTCAGCCTTTTTTGATTGATAGTTACCTCGCGGCCTACGCCATGCAAGCGAAGCATCATCATCAATGTAGAACTCCACGGGAAATTCTCTGCTTGATGTTGACAGCGAATGGGCATAGACCTGTCTGCAGCACTGTATGCGAGAACCTTTTGAATAGCTTCTGCAAAGGATTTTGGATTGTTCTGAGCAACTGCTCCCACTGGTTGATGGGAATCTAAAAGCAAGAATTCACCAACGGCGCTCGTTGATGAAGCAACAACCGGTGTTCCTGAAGCCAGGGATTCAAGTGCTGCTAGACAAAAAGTTTCGATTGGTCCTGGCGCAATGGAAACATCAGCACTTGCAATGATTTCTGCCAGCATTTTTCGGTCAACGATATATCCCATAAATGTGACAGGTAGATCTTTAGAAATAGCCTTTAAATTCTTAAACATCGGACCCATACCCACATAAATTAGCCGCGCATTAACCCCTGCTGCCAGCAACTCCTTTAATGCCAATATTGAGTTTTGAGGATTCTTTTCCTTTGACATGCGACCACAGTGCAAAAGCAAAACGTCGGCACCCTTTAGAAGTTCAATTCTTAAGGTTTCGTTTCGACGATAAGGGGAGAAGTTTTCTAAGTCAACGCCAAGTGGTACGTGAGTAAGGTTTTTAGTATCAATTTCGCGGAATTCTCGGGAAGCAAATTCGGTTGTTGCAATAACGCTGTCGAAGCGCGTTGCCAATCTAGTGTTGTGCCATTTTACAAACCCTTTGAATTCAAATTTAAGGAAAGACTTGACGAGTCCAGAGAGTGTTTCATGGCTAAAAACAACTGTGTGAATCCCTCGCTTCTTAGCCCAGAGACCCACCTTAGATAAGGTGAAACGGTCAGAGACTTCCAAAGCATCGGGCTTGAGAGTAATGAGTAATTTCTTAATGTCGCGATTATTTCGAATGATTCGATATCCACCACTAAATGGCAAAACAATTGAAGGAACAGTTATCTTCTTACCATGCAAGGTTTCTTCACAAAAGAATCCATTACCAGGAACTATGTATGTGAATTCATGGCCACGGGCGATGTATCCAGATCCAAGCTCATGCAGTGTTGTTCTAATTCCACCAGATTTTGGTCCATAGAAATTAGCGATGTGAACAATCTTCATGCAACTCTCTCATCCTGCTTGGCCTGGTTCAGCGCCAAATCCATATAGTGTGAAACGAGCTGACTATTTACTAACTCCCAGGTGCGATGAATTACAGAGCCCCGAGCACGCTCGCTCATTAATCGGTGTTCAGAGGAGTACAGAATTTGATTGACGCTGTGGTTGAGGGAGTATGTGTTCGAGGTATCAATCAGGAAGCCAGTCCAGCCATGCTTTACTAAATCTGTTGGTCCACCAGAATTTGGCGCAATAACTGGAACACCTGAAGCAAGGGCTTCTTGGATTGATTGGCAGAATGTTTCATGCTTTCCAGTGTGAACAAAGATGTCTAGAGATGCGTAGTAACGAGCAAGATCTTCTCCACCTTGGTAGCCAACGAATTTAGCATTTGGCAGTTCACGTTCAAGTTTCATGCGAGACGGACCGTCACCAACAATTACTAATTGGATGTCATCACGCTTATCAAGAACAGCTAAATCATCAATTCGCTTTTCATTTGCTAAACGTCCGACATAGCCAACAAGTTTTCTATCTGGACGATCGCCCAGAAGTTCGCATCGCAAATTGATATCTCGCTTTTCAGGTGAGAACTTTACCGAGTCCACACCACGCTGCCATAGATGTACGTTGTCCACACCAGAATTCTTAAGGTCATCGCAAGACCAATTAGAAGGTGCCAATGTCCTAGTTGTGCGTGTGTGAATTCTTGCGACCCACTTCTTAAGAGAGTCATGAGCGATGGTTAAGCCATAGTGACGAGCAAAACCTGCTACATCGGTTTGATAAATAGACAGAGTTGGAATTTGAAGTCTTTCAGCAACTCGGGCTGCATAATTTCCGAGGAAGAACGGGGAAGCTAAGTGAATTACATCTGGAGAGAATCCATCGATTAGTGGTTCTAAAGTTTTGTGAGGAAAACCCACAGGCAACATGCCTTTCATTTCAAAGCTAGGAACACGTTTGACGCGAAAACCCGCGTACTCATTCACGCCACCGGCACTTTCAGGTGCGATTACAAGAGCCTCATGGCCTTGGCTGCGCAGATATTCGAGAACTCTCAAGACTGAGTTAGTAACGCCGTTGATTTGAGGGAGGAAGGATTCGGTCACAATAACTACCCGTAGCGGCGTACTCATGAGGATAGATTGAGGCAGTTCTCAGGCTTAAAGTAGAAGTTGAGGTTACAAGTTGGCAAACCCCACATGAAATCTGCTTTTAGGGTGGTGAATAGGGTTACTGACCAGTAACATTTGACGCATGAAGATTGCCGTATGCGTAAAGCAGGTCCCGGACTCATGGGCTGAAAAGAAAATGGTCAATGGAATTCTTGATCGAGAAAATGTTGATGCAGTTCTCAACGATCTTGATGAATACGCAGTTGAGGAGGCGTTGCGTATTGCAGAAGCTCATGGTGGAAATGAAGAGGGTGGCAGTAACACCATCACAGTAATTTCAATGGGTCCAGAGCGTGCAACTGAAGCGGTTCGCAAAGCGTTATCAATGGGTGTTAATGATGCAATCTTGGTGACAGATCCGAAGCTTGCAGGAGCAGATGCGCTCGCAACATCGGCAGTTCTAGCTGCAGTTATTGAGAAGGGTGGCTTTGATTTAGTTATATGTGGAACAGAGTCAACTGATGCACGCATGAGTGTTGTGCCAGCGATGTTGGCTGAACGATTAAATGCTGCTCAACTGACCTTTGCTTCAAAGGTTGAAGTTGATCCTGCAGCAGGCAAGGTGTCAATTACACGAGTTACAGAAGCTGGCGTTGATGAAATGCACGCACAGTTCCCATGTGTTATTTCTGTTGTTGAAAAGATTAATGAGCCTCGCTACCCATCCTTTAAAGGAATTATGGCTGCTAAGAAAAAGACAATTGAAATTAGAGATTTAGCAGCTGTTGGAGTCTCGGCAGAAGGTGCTTGGTCATTAGTTGAAGATGCAACACCACGTCCGGCACGTGCAGCAGGAATTAAAGTTACAGATGATGGATCTGGCGGCGAACAACTGGTTTCATTCCTAGCAGAAAAGAAGTTGATATGAGTACAGTTCTGATTCTGGCTGACTTTGTCGGCACAAAGGCAACTAAGACAAATGCTGAATTAGCTACTGCTGGCGCACGTATTGGCGAAGTCACAGCAGTTGTTCTTGCACCTGTTGGACAAGGATCAACATTTGCGGCTGCGATTAATCGTGGCCCAATTGCAAAGGTGATCATTGTTGAATCTGATGCGTTTGTAACCAATGGTGTTGCAGCCGTTGCTGATGTTTTGACCCAAGTTATTGCCGCGCAATCTCCAGCAGCAGTACTTATTGCATCTCATGCCTTTGGCAAGGAAGTTGCTGCCCGCACCGCAGTTAAGTCAGGTTCTGGAATCATTACCGACGCCGTAGATGTATCAGCAGATATCACTGCAACTCAGTTGGTATTTGGTGGTTCGACAACAGTGCACTCAAAGGTTTCACATGGCACTCCAATTATCACTGTGCGTCCAAATTCAGTAGATGCAAATACAACTGAATCAACACCAAGTGTCGAAACTATGTCATTTTCAGTCGCAGAATCTTCAAAGAAAGCAACAGTCACATCTTCACAACCACCAGTCCAAGGTGGTCGTCCTGAATTAACTGAAGCAAACATTGTTGTTTCAGGTGGACGTGGCACAAATGGAGATTTCAGTGCGGTCGAAAACTTTGCAGATTCACTAGGTGCTGCAGTTGGTGCCTCACGCGCAGCCACTGATGCAGGTTGGTACCCACACTCTTACCAAGTTGGTCAGACAGGCAAGACAGTTAGCCCGCAGCTCTATGTTGCAAATGGAATTTCTGGTGCCATCCAACACCGCGCTGGCATGCAGACCAGTAAGACAATCGTTGTTGTAAACAAGGATCCTGAAGCGCCACTGTTTGAAATCGCAGATTTTGGCGTGGTTGGCGATTTATTCGCTGTGCTGCCAAAGGCAACGGAAGGCATTAAAGCCCACAAGTCATAGACTTAGGCCTGTGCCTTCGATCTATGTAGACCATGCGGCAACGACTCCTATGTCGCCCGCCGCATTTTCGGCTATGTCAGATCAGTTACAGCAACTGGGCAATCCTTCAAGTTTGCACACACATGGTCGTGCAACACGTAAAACTTTAGAAGATGCCCGAGAAGTAATTGCCCAAAAAATTGATTGCCTGGCATCTGAAGTCATCTTTACAGCCTCTGGCACTGAAGCAAACAACATCGCCCTGAAGGGTTTGTATTGGAACGGTAAGAAAACTGGCAAGAATATTGTCGTCATTTCTTCAATTGAGCATCATGCAATTTTGGATCCTGCGCACTGGTTACATACACATGAGGGCGCCGAAGTTATACAAGTCCCAGTGACATCAAATGGTGTTATTGATTTAGCTTTCCTTAAACACCTTGTCGCTCATCATGGTTCTGAAATTGCTGTCATTTCGATTATGCATTCCAACAATGAAACAGGTGTGCTGCAACCTATCCAAGAGATTGTCGAAATCGCAGGCGATATTCCTGTTCACACCGATGCGGTTCAAAGTTTCACAAAGACGCCGCTTTCGTATAAGAAGTCAGGTGTTACTGCCCTGACGCTGAGTGCTCACAAAATTGGTGGACCACTTGGTATTGGTGCCCTGATCTTGCGCCGCGCATTTGAGATCCCTGCATTGCTACATGGTGGGGGACAAGAGCGGGAAATTCGCAGCGGCACATTAAACGCCCCTAGTATCGTGGCCTTTGCAACAGCTGTTAGAGATTCATACGATGCTAATAAAGTTTGTGAGTTAAGAGATGCATTTATCTCTGGTGTTAAGAGATTGATTCCAGATGCCTATATAAATGGTGAAAAGAGTGCTCGCTTGCCAGGAATCGTCAATGTAACTTTTCCTGGAACTCAGAGCGATACCTTGTTATTACTTTTAGATGGCGCTCATGTTTCGGCCTCAACTGGATCAGCGTGTAGTGCGGGAGTGCATGAGGCCAGCCATGTGCTTTTATCCATGGGCCACACCGAAGAAACAGCTCAGTCTTCGCTTCGATTCTCTTTTGGGGCCACTTCTACCCAGGCAGATGTTGATTTCGTTTTGTCAGTATTGCCCGATGTAATTAGCCGAGGACGGGCGGCCAACAAATGAAGCTAATTGCAGCAATGAGTGGTGGAGTTGATTCTGCAGTTGCCGCCGCCCGCGCAGTGGAAGCTGGGCATGAAGTAATTGGCGTGCACCTAGCCCTTGCGGCGAATCCGCAGAAGTATCGTTCCGGTGCACGTGGATGTTGCACAATCGAAGATTCACATGATGCACGTCGTGCAGCAGATGTAATTGGAATTCCTTTTTATATCTGGGATATGGCTGAAGAGTTTCACGACGGTGTTGTTGAAGATTTCTTAGCCGAGTACGCCGCTGGCAGAACGCCAAATCCATGTTTGCGATGTAATGAGAAGATTAAATTTGCAGCTGTCCTTGATCGTGCGCGAGCAATGGGATTCGACGGTGTTGTTACCGGTCACTATGCCAGAACAGAAATTGGCGAAAAGGGAAAGACTTTGCATCGCGCAGTAGATCACTCCAAAGATCAGTCGTATGTTTTATCTGTCTTAACTATTGAGCAAATCCAAGGAGCAATATTTCCACTGGGGGATACAACCAAGGTTGATATTCGAATCGAAGCAGAAAAGCGCGGCTTAGCTGTGGCACAAAAGCCAGATAGTCATGACATTTGTTTTGTTCCATCAGGGGATAACGCGGGTTGGTTACGTGATCGCCTCGGCAGTGAAGTTGGTCCAATTGTCGATCAAGATGGAAAGAAGATTGGCGAGCACAAGGGTGCTTACACATACACGATCGGACAGCGCAAAGGTTTAGGTCTAACCGTTCCAACATCTGATGGCTCACCACGATTTGTGTTAAAGATTGAACCTGTCACAAACACTGTTGTTGTTGGCGCACGTGAAGATTTGGCGATCAGCACAATGCGCGGGGAACGCCCTGTGTGGTGTGGACCAGCTGTAACTGATCAAGTCCAGCAAGGTTTTGTGCAGATTCGCGCCCATGGCGCAGCACTCCCGTGCACCTATTACTTTGATGGAACTTTGCTTGTTGCCACGCTAGAAGAGCCTTTACTGGGATTGGCTACAGGGCAAGCAATGGTTATTTACGATGGTGATCGCGTTGTCGGATCAGCAACAATTAGTGAGACTGAATGAGCACTAACCCGCGTCATGCCATGACCGAGTTGATTAATGAGATTCGGGATCATCAGTTTAAGTATTACGTCTTAGATCAGCCAACAATTACAGATGCGCAATTTGATGAGTTATTGCGCAAATTGCAGTTACTAGAGGACAAGAATCCCGAGCTGCGCGAATCAGATTCTCCAACCCAGCATGTTGGTGGAGGTTTTTCAACTCAATTCGAACAACGCGATCACATTGAGAAGATGATGAGCCTTGATAACGTCTTTGATCTTGAAGAACTTGCTACCTGGTTTGATCGAGTCGAAAAAGAGATTCCAAGCCCAACCTATCTGTGTGAGGTCAAGGTTGACGGTCTGGCAATCAACTTAACCTACGAAGATGGTCAATTAGTTCGCGGCTTAACGCGAGGCAACGGCGTTACTGGAGAAGATGTAACTTTAAATGTAAAGACAATAAAGAATCTGCCACACACCTTAATAGGAGACAATGTTCCGGCTTTGATTGAGATACGCGGGGAAGTGTACTTTCCGATTGCCGCCTTTAATGAACTCAATGATTCTTTAGAAGAATCAGGTAAGCAGCTGTTTGCAAATCCCCGAAATGGTGCAGCTGGATCGCTACGACAGAAAGATCCACGCGTTACTGCAGGACGTCCACTCTCGGTTGTTGTGCATGGTGTTGGAGCAAAAGAAGGTATTTACTTTGATTCTCAAAGCGGCGCCTATGGTGAGTTAAAGAAACTGGGTTTGCCAACGAGTGATCGATTTAGAGTGTGTGGCACACGTAAGGAAGTTGAAAAGTTTATTCAGCACTATGCAGACCATCGCCATGATGTTGAGCATGAAATCGATGGAGTGGTAATCAAAGTTGATTCTCTCTCACAGCAGCAACAATTGGGGTTTACATCCCGTGCTCCAAAGTGGGCCATTGCCTTTAAATATCCACCTGAAGAGGTAACTACTAAGTTATTAGACATCAAGGTAAGCGTTGGTCGCACAGGACGCGTAACTCCTTTTGCATTTATGGAACCAGTAAAAGTTGCAGGCTCAACGGTGACAAACGCAACCCTGCACAACGCTGAAGAAATTGTTCGCAAAGGTGTCTTAATTGGTGACACGGTAGTAATCCGAAAAGCTGGCGATGTTATTCCAGAAGTTTTAGGTCCTGTCATTGATAAGCGAACAGGTAAAGAAACAGCTTTTGTGATGCCAACACATTGTCCTGAGTGTGGTTCAGAGCTACGGGCAATGACCGAAGGTGATGTTGATATTCGTTGTCCAAATACACAAAGTTGTCCAGCACAGCTACGTGAGCGGATCTATTACATCGGCTCTCGCGCAGCCCTGGATATTGATGTCTTGGGTTATGAAGCAGCTGTGGCATTGCTAGATTCCAAGATAATCACCGATGAATCAGATCTATTTGATCTAACCGCTGACAAGCTAGTTACATCAGAATTTTTCGTAAAGAAAGATGGAACGCCTGCAGCAAATGTTGAAAAACTACTCGCCGCCTTAGATGAAGCAAAGACCAGACCACTGTGGCGAACTTTGGTTGCTCTTTCTATTCGACACGTTGGGCCAACAGCAGCGCAGGGGTTGTCATCTGCTTTGGGTTCTATTGATGCTATTTCAAAGGCAACTGCAGCAGAACTTGCTGATGTTGATGGTGTTGGTCAAATCATTGCCGATTCAATCGTCGAATGGTTTAGCGTGGATTGGCATCAAGAGATCATTAAAAAGTGGAGTGCTGCTGGCGTGAGAATGATTAATGAACCAACCCAAGTACTGCCACAAACATTGGCTGGATTGACCTTTGTTGTTACCGGGGGACTGGAGTACTTTAGCCGTGATGGAATATCAGAGACCATTACCGCCCATGGTGGAAAAGCGGCATCGGCAGTATCGAAGAAAACAGATTACGTTTTAGTGGGAACTGACCCTGGTTCAAAGTTAGCTAAAGCCCAGGAATTAGGCGTGCCAGTCATCGATGAGGCGAAGTTTAAAGAGCTTCTTTCAGGTAAGTAGTAGTATTTCACCCATGATCAATCTTGCATCAGAAATTCAGCGCGAACTTCCAGCATCACCACTTGCTTTTGGAGTTATGTCATTTGTGGTTTTTGTCGGACTTCTTTACTTAGTACTTCGCCTAGACCGAGACTAATTTGTCCCGAGTAGGTATTTACGGAGGAACATTTGACCCTATTCATGTGGGTCATTTGCATGTAATTACCCAACTCATTGAAAAGAATATTGTTGATCAATTATTAGTTGTGCCGGCAGGCGAGCCAATGCTTCGCAGCCAAGCACCTCGAGCTTCTGCCCAACAGCGCAGAGCGATGTGCCAGTTGGCGCTTTCTGATTTACCAGCAGATGTTGCAAGCAAAGTTCAGGTCAATCCAATTGAAGTGCTGAGAACTGGGCCCAGCTATGCCATTGATACGGTTGAAGCGGTCGCGCAAAATTATCCAAATGATTCAATTCTTCTAATCGTTGGACAAGATGCAGCTGACAAATTAGATCAATGGCACCGCATCGATGAGCTGCGAACCAAGGTTGAATTTGTTGTTATTTCACGACCTGGATTTGAAGGACATGGAATTGATATTGGGGCTTTGCCAGTGTCAGCGACCACAATTAGAGAGGGTTTGAGCGCAGATGTTTCGTCATCGGTAGCTGCATTTATACGGGAGAATAACCTCTATGACAATTAGTAAAAGAGCCCACGAGATCACTCAGATTGCAGCACACGCCGCCATCGACAAGATTGCAGTAGATGTTGTTGCCCTCGACCTTTCTGAACAATTGGTTCTTAGCGAAGTCTTCTTAATCGTTACGGGTCAAAATGAAGCACAGGTTGATTCGATTGCAGATGAGGTAGAGCGCAAACTTGCAGCAGCAGGGGATAAGCCAATTCGTCGCGAACATGGTGCTGAATGGATTTTGCTTGATTACTCAGATTTAGTTGTGCATGTGCAAAGCGCAGAACTGCGTAAGTACTACATGCTAGATCGCTTATGGAATGACTGCCCAACAATCGAGTTGGAGGCTGTGAAGGAGGCTGCAGTTAATGGCCGCTAACAGAGTTGTTCTATGGCGACATGGTCAAACAGATTGGAATGTCGTTAATCGTTTTCAAGGACATTCAGATATTGATTTAAATGAGGTTGGTGTTTTCCAAGCAAAGCATGCTGCCCAAATTCTTGCAGGGATGAATCCAACTGCAATTATTTCTAGTGATTTAGGACGTGCTCGAGATACTGCCCAAGAGCTTGCAAACTTAACTGGACTAACAGTTGAAATAGATGCAGATCTTCGGGAAACCAATGGTGGGTTATGGGAAGGTAAGACTGGCGCAGAAAATCGCGCAGATGATTTCCAAAACTTTATTCGCTGGATTGATGGCGAAGATAATCCTGCCGGCACAACCGGTGAGCGCCGTAGTGAAGTTGCAGAACGTGCAATTCGCGCAATCAAGAAAGCACTAGGGGAAAAAACAGATCAAGTTTTAATTGTTACGACACATGGTGGAACAGCCAGATGTATTCTCGGCGCGCTCTTGCAGCTACCACTATCTCATTGGGGCGTTATTGGCGGACTTTCTAATGCATCGTGGTCAATCTTGGAACGCAATCCCCGTCAGTGGAGTTTGGTTGAACATAATGCAGGATCTATTCCAGAACCCGTTTATGGCGAAGAAAGCGGTGCGACATCGGCTTAAGCCCAACGCTGCAGATGCGGTAAGGTCTGCACTCGCACGAAAATCGGGGCTATAGCGCAGCTGGTAGCGCACCTGCATGGCATGCAGGGGGTCAGGGGTTCAAATCCCCTTAGCTCCACGTATGAATAACAACGTGAATGACGAGCGCGAGCACGCGGCATATGACTTTGCCTACGTGCAGGAAAAATGGCTGCCCGTTTGGGATCAGTTGCAACCATTTAAATCCGGTCGCTCAGATGACACACGTGAGAAAAAATATGTTTTGGATATGTTCCCGTATCCATCTGGTGATCTTCACATGGGTCATGCCGAGGCATATGCGCTCGGCGATGTAATCGCTCGTTACTGGGCGCAAAAAGGTTTCAACGTTATGCATCCAATTGGTTGGGATGCCTTTGGATTGCCAGCTGAAAATGCAGCAATCAAACGTAATTCAGATCCTCGTATTTGGACTTATGAAAACATTGAAGTTCAAAAGGCCTCAATGCGTCGATACGCATGTTCATTTGATTGGGATCGAGTTTTTAACACATGCGACCCTGAGTATTACAAATGGAACCAGTGGCTATTCCTAAAATTCTACGAACGTGGCTTGGCATATCGAAAAGATTCAGCAGTTAACTGGTGTCCTGGTTGCCAGACAGTTTTGGCAAACGAACAAGTTGTTGCGGGACTGTGTGAGCGTTGTGATTCAACTGTTACCAAGAAGAAATTAAATCAGTGGTATTTCAAGATTACTGATTACGCAGACCGCTTACTAGATGACATGGCACAGCTAGAAGGTCATTGGCCTGACAAGGTGCTAACAATGCAGCGCAACTGGATCGGACGATCCACCGGTGCAAATGTTAACTTCGACATTGAAGGTCGCAGCAAGCCGATAACAATTTACACAACTCGTCCAGACACTCTATATGGCGCAACATTTATGGTTATTGCAGTTGATAGTGAATTAGCAGCAGAGCTTGTTCAAGGAACTGGCGTTGAAGCAGAGTTTGCAAAGTATTTGGAGACAATCAAGGCGGCCAGTGATATTGATCGTCTTGCGACCGATCGCCCAAAGAGTGGTGTGTTCTTAAATCGTTATGCAATTAACCCAGTAAACGGCGAGAAGTTGCCCATCTGGGCTAGTGATTATGTTTTGGCAGATTATGGAACAGGCGCGATTATGGCTGTTCCAGCTCATGATCAGCGTGACTTAGATTTTGCTAGAGCCATGAAGTTACCAGTTCGCGTAGTTGTTGAAACTGGCGAAGAGGATCCGAATGCATCAGGTGTTGCAACTGGCGGAGATGGAAAGCTTGTTAACTCAGATCTTTTGAATGGTTTGAACAAGGCTGAAGCAATCGCAGCTATCAACAAGAAGTTAGAAGCAGATGGCAAGGGCGCAGCAGCTCGTAACTATCGTTTGCGCGATTGGTTAGTTTCACGCCAGCGCTACTGGGGCACACCAATTCCTATCATTCACTGCCCATCATGTGGCGAAGTTCCTGTACCGGCAGATCAACTTCCTTTAACCCTGCCAAATGCTGAAGGTTTAGATTTAAAGCCAAAGGGAACATCACCACTGGGTGCTGCAACTGATTGGGTGAACGTTAAGTGCCCTAAGTGTTCTGGGGATGCAAAGCGCGATACAGACACGATGGATACATTTGTTGACTCTTCCTGGTACTACCTACGTTATGCAGACCCAACAAATGCAACTGAGCCCTTTTCTAAAAAGAGCGTTGATACCTGGCTACCAGTTGATCAATATGTTGGCGGTGTAACTCACGCTATCTTGCACCTTCTATATAGCCGTTTCTTTACAAAGGTTTTAAATGACATGGGAATGGTTGATTTCAATGAGCCCTTCACACGTTTACTCAACCAAGGAATGGTTGTCATGGATGGCTCTGCAATGTCAAAGAGCCGCGGTAATTTAGTTCGACTTTCAGATGAACTTGAAAATCACGGCGTTGATGCAATCCGTCTTTCTATGGTTTTTGCTGGTCCGCCAGAAGATGATGTTGATTGGTCTGATGTTTCACCATCTGGTTCAGTCAAGTTTCTAACGCGTGCCTGGAGATTATCTGGCGATGTAACAAGTGCGCCAGGCGTTGATTTCACCACTGGTGACCTTGGTTTGCGCAAGGCAACTCATAAAGCTCTACACGATGCTTCTTTTGCTGTTGAATCATTCCGTTTTAATGTTGCAGTTGCGCGCGTGATGGAGCTTGTTAATGCCACACGTAAGGCGATTGATTCTGGTTGCGGCCCAGCAGATCCTGCAGTCCGTGAAGCGGTAGAAGCAGTTGCAATTATGGTTTCACTCGTTGCTCCCTTTACGGCAGAAGAGATGTGGGAACGCCTAGGCCATAAGCCATGTGTTGCACTTGCTGGTTGGCCAGTAGTTGATGAAAAGCTACTTGTGGCAGATGCAGTAACCGCTGTTATTCAAATTAATGGAAAGATCAAAGATCGCCTTGATGTTTCCCCAACAATTTCCGATGCAGACCTTGAAAAGGCAACACTTGCCTTGCCAAGTGTTGTTGAAGCACTGGCTGGAGCAAGCGTGAATAAGGTAATTACACGCGCTCCAAAGCTCGTAAATATCGTTATCAACAATTAATTAGGTAGCACATCTAGGCACGCAGTCTGCAACTCACAATGCGGCAATGGAACAGCTGCGAAGTGCCTTCGAATCATTACGAAATTGGTGGTTTGATCTTCACTACTCTCAAACTCAAAAACGAGCACTGCTAATAATTGGTTCTCTCATACTTGTGCTCTCTACGTTCATAGTTGCACGTGGCAATTCCCAGTCAAGTGAGGCAGCACAGGTAGTTCCAATTACGATTGCAGAGCCTGAGATCTTTGTTGATGTCACTGGTGCAGTAAATAACCCAGGTGTCTACACACTGACTGGAAAGTCTAGAGTCATCGATGCGATCAAAGCAGCAGGAGATAGTGCGCCGGGGGCAGATTTGAGCACAATTAATCTTGCTCGTGTCTTAAATGATGGTGAGCAGATCTACGTTGACTCAACAGTTATTAACAGCAATGGTGTGCGAGTTTCAAAAGCGGTGCGTTCTGGACCAATAAATATCAATAGAGCAACTGCCCGGCAATTAGATGCTTTAGATGGTGTGGGACCTGTTATTGCCCAACGTATTGTTGATTACCGAAAGATCAATGGATCCTTTTTAACAATTGATGATCTACAAAAGGTGAGCGGAATTGGTGCTGCAAAATTCGCGCAAATCAAAGCAAAAGTCAGGATTTAATTGATTACAGAGCGGTAGCACTAGGGGTTGCTCTGTGGTGTGGTGCTTTGTTGCAAAGCGCCGTCTCTCCTTGGCGTATTTGTCTAGCTGCGCTCATTCTGATTCCAATTGGATTCCGCAAAGCCCGTTTCCTAGTTTTTGTCGTAGCAATTCTTGTTGGAGCAACGGCAATGTCTATCCGCCAGGCTTCACTAGAGAATTCTGCAATCGCCCATCACTTTGATTCACAAGTGAATTTCACAGCCCAGGTAATGACAGATCCGAGTCAAACTCTGACTGGAAAGTATTCATTTACCGCAAGGTTGTTGGCTTTTGACATCGGCAAGAAACACTTTCAATTGCGCGTTCCGGTGCGCATCATTTCTCAGCAAAGCCTGCAACTGCTTCCGGGTCAGACAATTAGCGCAACTGCTCGGGTAGTAGAAACTAATGAATCACGAGTTGCTGCCATGTTGCTTGTTGATAAAGAAATGGAAGTGGTAACTCCGCCTTCGCGGTGGGCAGCTGCACTCGGTGCGATCAGAACGGGTTTGCGCACACATTCAGGCGATGGTGATGCTGGCGCATTAATACCCGGAATGGTGCTTGGGGATACGTCAAAGCAAACCGCGCAGTTCAAAGATCAAATGAAAAGATCTGGTCTAACACACTTGGTTGCCGTCAGTGGTGCAAATTTTGCAATAGTTTCTAGCTTTGTTTTGTGGTGCATGCAGTTTCTGATTCGTTCCACCAAGTATCGAATGATTGCAACAGCAATTGCTCTCACCTGCTTTATTGCACTAGTCAGGCCATCACCTTCGGTCTTGCGAGCAGCAGCCATGGCAGCGGTACTTCTATCGGCCCATGCAACTAAACGTAAAACAGATTCATTGCCGGCTTTAGGGTTTGCAATCGCAGCCGTTGTCCTCGCAGATCCCTGGCAATCCCGTGATGCTGGTTTTGCGCTCTCTGTTATGGCCACAGCAGGGTTACTCCTATTTGCACCGATTATTGAGAATCATCTACCTACGCATAAGAAGCTAGCCGGGGCACTGGCGCCCCCGATAGCAGCAATTGTTTTTTGCTCACCTATTTTGGTTGCCCTGTCGGGCTATCTATCGCCCATGAGTATTTTCGCTAATCTTTTGGCAGCACCATTTGTTGCTCCGATAACAATTGTGGGTTTTATAGGCGCATTGGTGTCACCATTTGCTCCAGTAGTGACATCAGTATTGATTTACATCATAAGAGTTCCAGCAGGAGCGATCGTAGCTATTGCCCATTGGAGTTCAGAGTTTCCAGTCCTAACAATCCATAACGGATCTATTGGTTTTGCAATAGTTGCATTCTTGGTGGGATTTCTCTGGTTGTTCAAGAAAAGTTGGCGTCGCAGCACTGCCGTCATTGTCGTAGTTATTCTCTCGCTAACATGGTTTCAACGTTGGCCCGCAGGTGATTGGCAGATTGCAAACTGCGATGTTGGTCAGGGCGATTCCATGGTCATTAACTTGCAACATGGCCGAGGGATAGTGATCGATGTTGGGCCAGATCCTGTGGCAGAAAATAAGTGTCTGAGGAATTTAGGGATTAAAGAGATTCCGCTTCTCATCCTGTCTCATTTTCATGCCGACCATGTTGGGGGATTGTCAGGTCTTTTGCAATCGCGAAAAGTTGGCCAGGTGTGGATTAGCAATAACTTAGAGCCATTGCTAGAAAGTGCCCACGCTTTAATGCTTTTGCGAGAGAGTGAAGTCGTCACCGTGCAGAAAGGATTGGTTTCGCAAATTGCAGGGATTCAATTTCAAATCTTATGGCCAGAAAATTCAACCAATAATTTTGTAGCTATGCCGGGTGAAGGCTCGCAGATCAATAATTCGAGTATTGCAATGCTTGTCACAGCAGCTGACTGGAGCATCTTCACCGCAGGTGATCTTGAACCACCTGCCCAACATGAAATTCTGGGATCGGTTAGCAAAGTAGACATATATAAGGTGTGCCATCACGGATCCAAGTATCAGGATCTGGAGTTAATGCAGGCTTTATCAGCCCAAATAGCGGTGATAAGCGTTGGGGCTAAGAACTCTTATGGCCACCCCGCACCAGAAACTATTGCCTCTCTGACTAGACTCGGCACGCAAGTTGTTCGAACAGATAGAGATGGCGCAGTGGCCATAACGGCTAAGGTCCATCATCTGCGGGTTCGTAAAAGCAAAGGAACAATTAGATTGTTCTACTGGAGTTAGGGGGAGTGCAATGAATGCGTTGTATTTGATCCTTGGCTCTGAGTCTGCTCTAGCAGATCGAGCATTAACTAAATTAAATGCTCAGCTTAAAGATGAAAATGCTGAGATAACTACTTTGTTTGCAGCAGACACAATTGTGGGCGATATTGCCGATGCACTTGCGCCATCATTGTTTTCTGAACGGCGTGCCTTAATCATCCGTGACTTACAAGATTTGCCTGAAGATAATCGCGATGAAATCACTCGCTATATCGGGCAACCAGATCCAACTACAACGGTGATCTTTGTTCATAAAGGTGGAGTTAAAGGCAAAGCACTTCTAGATGCGATTAAAAAAGCACAGCCAGAAATAATTCCATGTGATCCTTTGAAGAAGGAAGCTGAAAAAGAGGATTTCGTTAAGTCCTTATTTTTGGATTTAGGACGAAAGGCATCAGCTGGTGCAATTGCAGCATTGGTTGGCGCACTTGGAAATGATTTGCGTGAGTTGCAAGGTGCGGTTGGACAAATTGCCGCCGATGCACCCGCTGGATTAATTGATGAAGCGATGGTTGATACCTATCACCAGGGTCGAATTGAGACTACGGGCTTTGATGTTGCAGATGCAGCGCTTGATGGGAATTTATCAGCAGCACTTATTTCACTCCGAAGCGCACTTGAAACAGGTACCGATCCTGTGATGATTACGAGCGCGATTGCATCATCACTTCGTTCATTGGCGAAGGTTTCTGGGGCTAATCGAAACCAAAAATCATTTGAATTAGCAGGACAGCTAGGTATGGCTCCATGGCAGATCGATAAGGCTAGAAGGCAGCTCAACCGCTGGAGCCCGGCCCAAATTGCCGATGCTGTGGGCGCAATTGCCCAGGCAGATGCTGAAGTTAAAGGTGCGGCAAGTGACCCCATTTACGCCCTAGAAAAGGCTGTGACCAGGATCGTTCAATCGTAATTTGACCGCTAAGCACACGCTTGCGTACGCTTACCCTCTGCCCACGGACCTCATTTAGGTCAAGGCTTAGAAACTGAACTGGAGTAACACGTGTACGCAATCGTTAAAGCTGGCGGACGCCAGGAGAAGGTCGCAGTTGGCGACACAGTAATCGTTGATCGTATCGACGCTGCTGCTGGCTCAACTGTTTCATTCCCTGCTGTGCTCGTAGTAGATGGTGCTGCTGTTACAACAGACCCAAAGGTTTTGTCTGGCGTTAAGGTCACTGGCGAAGTTATTGAAGAGCTCAAGGGACCAAAGATTGATATTTTGCGTTACAAGAACAAGACAGGTCACCGTCGTCGCCAGGGATTCCGTGCGCAACTGACTCGTGTAAAAATTACCGCCATCAACGGCGCGAAGTAAGGGAGACGAAGTAAATGGCAAGTAAGAAGGGTGTCTCCTCGACACGAAACGGTCGCGATTCCAATCCACAGTACCTTGGCATCAAGCGTTTCGGCGGACAAGAAGTTAATGCAGGCGAAATTCTAGTTCGCCAGCGCGGTACACATTTTCACCCAGGCAAGAACGTAGGTCGCGGTAAGGATGACACTTTGTTTGCACTAGCTGCAGGCGTTGTTGAATTCGGTCGCGCTCGCGGTCGTCGCGTTGTGAATGTGGCTCCGGTAGCTTAATTCTAGGTTTCTTGTAAAAGAGCGAGCCGTAATCATGCGGCTCGCTTTTTTCATTCATTGAAGTTTTTCCACCGGAAAAGAAGGGAGTTAATAAGTGACAACATTCGTTGATCGCGTAACTCTCTATGCCATTGCCGGAAAAGGTGGCGATGGTTGTGTTTCTGTAAAGCGTGAAAAATTTAAGCCACTAGGTGGACCAGATGGCGGTAATGGCGGACGTGGCGGAGATGTAATTTTAATCGTTGATCCAAGTGTTACGACTCTGCTTGATTTTCACCATTCACCTCACCGCAGAGCAACTTCGGGACATCAGGGATATGGCGATCGTAAAGATGGTCACCAAGGTGAAGATTTAATTCTTGGAGTTCCAAATGGAACTGTTATTTACGATAGCAATGGCGAACAAATCGCAGATTTAATTGGCACCGGAACAACTTTCATCGCTGCTCAAGGTGGCTTTGGTGGCCTAGGGAATATGGCGCTGTCTTCATCAAAGCGTCGCGCACCAGGCTTTGCATTACTTGGTGAGCCAGGTGAAGAGCGCACACTAATTCTTGAACTAAAAAGCGTTGCAGATATTGCGCTAGTTGGATTTCCAAGTGCAGGAAAGTCATCACTAATTGCAGCAGTTTCTGCAGCACGCCCAAAGATTGCAGATTATCCATTTACAACGTTGGTTCCAAACCTTGGCGTTGTTCAAGCTGGCGAAACAAGATTTACGGTTGCAGATGTTCCGGGACTTATTCCAGGTGCATCTCAGGGTAAGGGCTTAGGCCTTGAATTTCTGCGCCATGTTGAGCGCTGTGTTGCTTTGGTACATGTTCTAGATTGCGGAACCTTAGAAACAGATCGAAACCCAGTTGCAGATCTTGAAGCAATTGAAAATGAGCTTGCGCTATATGGCGGACTTGAAGATCGCGTTCGCATTATTGCGCTGAACAAAATTGATTTACCTGATGGTCAAGCAATGGCAGATATGGTTGAGCAAGAGTTACGCGAAAAGGGTTATGACCTTTATCCAGTCTCTGCCGCATCCCGTGCTGGCTTACAAGATTTGATCTATGCCATGGGTCGTTTGGTTCAAAAGAATCGCGCAGATGCAGGCGTTGAAGAGCGCACTCGTATCATTTTGCGCCCAGTTGCTGTTGATGATTCTGGCTTCTTAGTTAATGCCAATGCAGATGGAACATTTACTATTCGCGGCAAAAAAGTTGAACGTTGGGTTCGACAGACAAACTTTAAAAATGCTGAAGCAATCGGTTACTTGGCTGATCGTCTGGCACAACTTGGAGTTGAAAAAGAGTTGTTTAAAAAGGGTGCTGTCGCAGGAAGTGAAGTACGAATTGGCGACGGAGACACAGAAGTTATCTTTGACTGGGAGCCAACGATTGAAGCTGGAGCAGAGCAGTTAGCTGGTCACCTACATCGCCGCGGTGAGGACTCACGTCTTGAATCAACATGGAACATGCCTGAGCGCGTTGAAGATATTTTGAACGAGGATGAAATCGCCAAGCAGTGGGAATACAACGTAGTTGACCCACACACACCTAAACTTTCAGCCATCATTGTGAAAGAACCAGAGGATGGAGATGACAAGTGAGCCGAGAGCAGATCACCTCTGCACAGCGCATCGTCATCAAGATTGGCTCGTCCTCTCTCACTGGTAAAGCCGGTTCCACACTTGATGCAGATGCAGTTAACAAACTTGTTGATGTTGTTGCCACCTGTAAAGCACGTGGCGCAGAAGTAGTAGTTGTTTCTTCTGGTGCAATCGCCGCTGGCCTTGCTCCACTTGGTTTAACAACACGTCCAAAGGATCTTGCAACTCAACAAGCTGCAGCATCAGTTGGCCAGGGCTTACTTATTGCCCAATACACACAAAGCTTTAATCGTCACTCCCTAACGGCGTCGCAAGTGCTTCTAACAACCGAAGATGTGGTGCGCCGTTCGCATTACCAAAATGCACAGCGCACCCTGTTTCGCCTGTTGCAATTAGGTGTTGTGCCAATCATTAATGAGAATGACTCTGTTGGCACAGGCGAGATTCGTTTTGGCGACAATGATCGTTTGGCCGCACTTGTTGCCTTGCTAATTGGCGCAGATCTATTGGTATTGGTCTCAGACATTGATGCGCTCTATGACGCGCCTCCTTCACAAGTAGGAGCGCAGAGAATCCATGAAGTTTTAAACATTGCAGAGATTGAAAATGTTGTACTGGGTGGCGCTGGAACTGCAGGTGTTGGTAGTGGGGGAATGGTTACCAAGGTGGAGGCGGCACGTATTGCGACCTCTGCGGGAATTCCAATGTTGTTGACATCTCTAGCTGATGCAGAAAAGTCACTTCGCGGCGAAGAACATGGAACTCACTTCCATGCCCAGGCACGTAAAACTACATCACGACTTCTTTGGCTCGCACATGCAACTACACCACAAGGAAAGTTAATTCTTGATGCAGGCGCGGTAACTGCAATTTTAGAACGTGGAGTTTCGTTACTTCCTGCCGGTGTTACAGCTGTTGAGGGCGAATTCATTGCAGGAGATGCCGTTGAATTAGTTGGCCCAAATGGAAAAGTAATTGCACGTGGTCTGGTTGCATTTGATTCTGAAGATTTGCCTCAAATGTTGGGGCGTTCTACAAAAGAACTTGCTGCATCATTAGGCGCAGAGTATGAACGTGAACTAGTTCATCGTGATGATTTGGTGTTGATCTAAATGAGCGCGCAGACATTAATCAACACATTAGCTGACACGGCTCGTATTGCTGGTCGCACTTTGACTGTTGCAACTGGCGCAGAGCGTAAAGCAGCACTTGAAAGTATTGCTCATGCTATCGAAGCGCGCAGTGCTGAAATTCTTGCTGCAAATGAAAAGGATATGGCTGCAGGACGTGCAGCAAATCTGAATTCATCACTCTTAGATAGGCTCTTGTTAACTCCCGAGCGCATCAAGGGGATTGCCGGAGGAGCGCGCCAAGTAAGCCAACTTCCAGATCCGCTGGGTGTCACATTGCGCAAATCAACTTTGCCTAACGGTATTGAATTGCAACAAATTTCAGTTCCATTCGGCGTCATTGGAATGGTCTATGAAGCCCGTCCGAATGTGACTGTTGATGCTGCAGTAATTTTGTTGATGTCAGGAAATGCTGCGCTTCTTCGTGGTTCATCTAGTGCTTCCCATAGCAATGAGATTTTAGTGCGCGTCATGCGTGATGCTCTTGCTACAACGTCAATTTCACCAGATGTAATTCAACTAGTTCCATCGGAAGACCGTGAGACGGTTAAAGCTCTACTAAATGCCAGGGGTAAAGTGGATTTAGTGATTCCTCGAGGAAGCGCTGCTTTAATCCGTATGGTCGTTGATGAATCAACTGTTCCAACAATTGAGACAGGTGCCGGTGTTTGCCATGTTTACATCGATGAGTTTGCAGATCTTGCAAAGGCTTTGCCAATCATTCTCAACTCAAAGGTCCAGCGTCCTAGCGTGTGTAATGCTGCAGAAACGGTTCTTCTTCATACTGCAATAGCTAATGAGTTTGGGCCAGTTGCACTTAAGGCGTTGCATGAAGCTGGGGTTATTGTGCACGCAGATGTTGCAACCCTTGCGATTGCTAAGAGTGCTGGTGTTCCAGCAACGCTGGCAACGGATGAAAACTTTTGCACTGAGTACGGAACTTTAGAGATCAATGTTGCCATCGTTGGTTCTGTGGACGCCGCGAGTGCTCACATTGCTAAGTTTGGAACTCAGCACACAGAGGCGATAATTTCTGAAAACAAAGAAAATGTTAAGAGATTCATCGCTTTGGCAGATTGCGCAGCTGTCATGGTCAATACATCCACCAGATTTACAGATGGAGAGCAGATGGGATTTGGGGCTGAAATCGGTATCTCAAATCAGAAATTACATGCCCGCGGCCCTATGGGACTTGAAGCAATGACCACAACGACTTGGATTGTTACCGGGAATGGGCAAATTCGCAGTTAGCCTGCAATTTAATTAGACTCCAGCCTATGAGCAGCCTTTCACGTGATGATGTCGCAAAACTTGCAGGCCTAGCCCGCATCGAAATGAGCGATGAAGAGTTAGTGAATCTGTCTAATGAATTCACAGTTATTTTGGATGCTGTTGCCCGAGTTCAAGAAGTTGCTGGCGCAGATGTTGAACCAACCTCGCACCCACTGCCTCTTCGCAATGTTTTCCGCCCAGATGTAGTGGTGCCAAGTCTTACACCTGAAGAGGCGTTATCTGGGGCACCAGCACAAGAAGAACAACGCTTCCGCGTTCCGCAGATTTTGGGTGAAGAATGATTCGCAATAACGCAGCCGACATGGCAGCAAAACTTGTTGCCGGAGAAATTACATCTGTGGCATTAACGCAGGCTCACCTTGATCGAATATCGGCAGTTGATGGTGATGTTCATGCATTCCTTCACATTGATACCGAAGGCGCATTGGCACAAGCTGCTGCAGTTGATGCAAAGCGCGCAAAGGGTGAAAAATTATCACCACTTGCAGGTGTTCCACTTGCACTTAAAGATGTTATGGCCCAAAAAGGTATTCCAACAACATGTGGTTCAAAGATCCTTGAAGGATGGCGACCACCGTATGACTCAACAGTTGTTGCAAACCTAAAAAAGAATGACATTATTATTTTGGGCAAGACAAACATGGATGAGTTTGCAATGGGTTCTTCAACTGAAAACTCTGCCTACGGTCCAACACATAATCCTTGGGATTTAACTCGCATTCCTGGCGGTTCAGGTGGTGGATCATCTGCAGCCCTTGCCGCTTTTGAAGCACCTCTTGCAATTGGTACGGACACAGGTGGATCCATTCGCCAACCTGCAGCTGTCACAGGAACTGTGGGAGTTAAGCCAACCTATGGCGGAGTTTCTCGTTATGGCTTAGTCGCTTTTTCATCATCCCTTGATCAAGCAGGCCCGTGCGCACGCACAGTCTTAGATACAGCCCTATTGCATGAAGCAATTGCCGGACATGATCCTAAGGATGCGACAAGTATTAATGCAGCAGTGCCTCAAGTCGTTGCCGCTGCAAGATCTGGTGATGTTAAGGGAATGAAGATCGGTGTAGTAAAAGAACTCAACGGTGATGGATACCAACCAGGAGTTCGTGCGCGATTTGAAGAATCACTTGAATTGTTAGCAAAAGCTGGAGCAGAAATCGTTGAAGTATCTGCACCTAACTTCGAATATGCCCTTGCCGCCTACTACTTAATTGCGCCATCTGAATGCTCATCTAACTTGGCTCGTTTTGATGCGATGCGTTATGGCTTGCGCGTAGGAGATGTTGATGGAGCCTCAGCAGAATCAGTAATGAATCTGACTCGTGAGGTTGGCTTCGGCAAAGAGGTAAAGCGCCGTATCATTTTGGGAACTTATGCTCTCTCATCTGGTTATTACGATGCCTACTACGGAAGTGCACAAAAGGTGCGCACACTGATCACACAAGATTTCACAAAGGCTTTTGAGAAGGCAGATGTTTTGGTTTCTCCAACATGTCCAACTACAGCATTTAAAATTGGCGAAAAAGCCAATGACCCACTTGCGATGTATTTAAATGACATTGCAACAATTCCAGTAAACATGGCTGGTATTGGCGGAATGTCGTTGCCATCAGGTTTGGCAGATGAAGATGGATTGCCAGTTGGTTTCCAGATTATGTCTCCGGTGATGAAGGATGAGCGCATGTACTCAGTTGGTGCGGCTCTTGAAGCAGCGCTCCTTTCCAAGTGGGGTGCTCCATTACTGGATAAGGCTCCAATCATGGGAGGTGCCAGATGACGCTTTCATATGATGATGTAGTTGCTAAGTACGAACCTGTATTGGGACTTGAGGTTCACGTTGAATTAAATACAAACTCAAAGATGTTTTGTGGTTGCAGCACAATCTTTGGTGCAGAACCAAACACACAAACCTGTCCTGTTTGTTTAGCGTTGCCGGGGGCATTGCCTGTTGTAAATGAAAAGGCAATTGAATCAACGATCAAGATTGGTCTTGCACTTAATTGTTCTATTGCGCCATTTTCACGTTTTGCACGAAAGAACTACTTCTATCCAGATATGCCAAAGAACTTCCAGATTTCTCAGTATGACGAGCCGATCTGTGTTGATGGCTATGTTGATGTTGAAATTGAAACAGATGAAGGACCAAAGAAGTTTCGCGTTGAGGTAGAGCGCGTGCACATGGAAGAGGACACGGGTAAGTCATTGCACGTTGGTGGGGCAACCGGTCGTATTCATGGCGCTGAATACTCACTCCTTGATTACAACCGCGCAGGTATCCCTTTAGTTGAAATTGTTACCAAGATTGTTCCTGGCACAGGAAAGTACGCACCAGAGGTAGCAAAGGCTTATGTTGCAGAACTTCGTGACATCTTGCGCTCATTGGGCGTTAGTGATGTGAAGATGGAGCAGGGTTCACTTCGTTGTGATGCCAACGTGTCATTGCGATTAATTGGCGCTGAAAAGCTTGGCACGCGTAGTGAAACTAAGAATGTGAACTCACTTCGTTCTGTAGAGCGCGCAATTCGCGGCGAAATGATTCGCCATGCAGAATTGCTAAATGCTGGTGGACGAGTTGTTCAAGAAACTCGTCACTTCCAAGAAGACACAGGCCTTACTCGCTCTGGTCGTTCAAAGGAACAGGCAGAGGATTACCGTTACTTCCCAGAGCCAGATCTTGTTCCGGTTGAACCAGATGCTGCATGGATCGAAACATTGCGTGCAGCATTGCCGGAGCGCTCATCAATTCGTCGCAAACGCTTACAAGAAGCATGGGCTGTTCCTGACAAGGAAATGGCTGCAATGATTAATGCAGATGTCCTAGATATTGTTGAAGCAACTGTGCTTCTTGGCGCAGATCCAACAAAATCTCGCACGTGGTGGCTTGGTGAAATCTCACGTATTGCAAACGATAAGGATGTTGCGATTACAGAGCTAGCAATTACTCCTGCTGATGTTGCAGAAATCGTGGCACTTGTTAATGCAGGAGAACTAACTGACAAGCTTGCACGACAAGTTGTTGAAGGCGTTATAGCCGGTGAAGGAAAACCATCAGAGGTTGTTGCAAAGCGTGGAATCAAGGTTGTTAATGATGATGGCGCATTAATGGCAGCAATTGAAAAGGTTTGCGCTGAGCAAGCAGAGACTGCTGACAGGGTTCGTAGCGGACACCTACCTGCAGCAGGAGCCCTAATTGGCGCTGTCATGAAGGAGACAAAGGGCCAAGCAGATGCTGCCAAAGTTCGCTCATTATTGCTATCCCATTTAGGCCAAAGCGAAGGTTAGACTCAGCTCATGCCCAATATGAAGCCGCGTTCTGGAATGGTCACTGATGGACTTGAAAGAGCCCCAGCACGTGGAATGTTACGAGCTGTTGGAATGGGCGATGCTGATTGGGTAAAACCACAAATTGGCATTGCCTCATCATGGAATGAAATCACGCCATGCAACTTGTCTCTTGATCGTTTGGCCAAGGCATCTAAGCAAGGTGTTATTGATGCCGGTGGATTCCCTATGCAATTTGGAACAATTTCTGTTTCTGATGGAATCTCAATGGGCCATGAAGGAATGCATTTCTCTTTAGTATCACGTGAAGTAATCGCAGACTCTGTCGAATGTGTAATGCAAGCAGAGCGTTTAGATGGAATGGTTACCTTCGCTGGATGCGATAAGTCATTGCCTGGAATGATGATGGCAGCGGCGCGTATCGATGTTGCAAGTGTTTTTGTTTATGCGGGTTCTACATTGCCAGGCCAGGTTGATGGTAAAGATGTAACAATCATTGATGCATTTGAGGCTGTTGGTGCGTGTGCTCGGGGATTAATTACACAGGAGCGAGTAGATCAAATTGAACGAGCAATCTGCCCAGGTGAAGGTGCTTGCGGAGGTATGTTTACCGCAAACACAATGGCAAGTATTGGTGAAGCAATTGGACTTTCATTGCCAGGATCTGCCGCACCTCCAGCAGTAGATCGTCGACGTGATACTTATGCAATTGCATCTGGCGCAGCTGTCGTAGAACTCATTCGCCAAAGCATTACTACTCGGGATATTTTGACTAAGCCTGCCTTTGAAAATGCAATCACAATTTTGATGGCCTTGGGTGGTTCTACCAACGCCGTACTTCACTTACTTGCAATTGCTAACGAAGCACATGTAGATCTATCTCTGGATGACTTCCACCGCATTGGTTCAAAAGTTCCGCTACTTGGAGATCTGAAGCCATTTGGTCAGTTTGTAATGAGTGATGTCGACAAGGTTGGCGGAATTCCAGTCGTTCTCAAAGGCCTACTAGATGCTGGTTTATTACACGGTGATGTTTTAACAGTTACCGGTAAGACGATGGCTGAGAACTTAAGGGAAATTAATCCTCCTGATCCAGATGGGCAAATTCTAAAGGCAGTTTCTGCGCCGATTTCTACAGATATTGGCATCACAATTCTTGGTGGTTCTCTTGCAACTGAAGGCGCTGTTTGCAAAACAGCAGGTATTGGAATCGAAAGCTTTGAAGGTCCTGCTCGCGTATTTGAACGCGAACAAGCGGCCATGGAAGCGTTAGAAAATGGATCAATCACAGCCGGAGATGTAGTTGTTATTCGCTATGAAGGTCCAAAAGGAGGACCTGGTATGCGCGAGATGTTAATGATTACTGGCGCAATCAAAGGTGCTGGACTTGGCAAGTCAACATTGCTCTTAACTGATGGACGTTTCTCTGGTGGTTCAACTGGTCTATGTGTTGGCCACGTTGCACCTGAAGCTGTTGATGGGGGACCGATCGCATTTATTAAAGATGGTGACATGGTGCGCATTGACATTAATAATCGGACATTAGATTTGTTAGTGGATCAAGCAGAACTTGAAGCCCGAAAAGTTGGCTGGACGCCACTGACCCATAAGTACACCCAAGGTGTTTTAGCCAAGTATTCAAAGTTGGTTCAGTCCGCATCCAAGGGTGCGATCTGTCAGTAGCTCTCTCACAATATGAGATCTGCATCTCATCCCTTGACGTTGAGCCTGCTTCATTGGAGAATAGGCACATGAGCACAACATTCGTGGTGGTGATTTAAAGGCGCGTGATCGATTTGTGATCAGGCGCCACCCTCAGTTATCTGGGGGTTTTTTCATTTCACATACAAGCAGGTTATGCCTAACGAAAGACCAGAACGAAAGGAGATGGATATGAGCAAGAAGATGAGTGGCGCTAAATCACTCGTGCAATCTTTGGAGTCTGCCGGCGTCGATGTGATGTTTGGAATTCCAGGTGGTGCAATTCTTCCTGCATACGATCCCATCTTTGATAGCAGTATTCGCCACATCTTGGTGCGCCACGAACAAGGCGCAGGACATGCCGCAACTGGTTATGCCCAAGTAACAGGTCGGGTTGGTGTTTGTATTGCAACTTCTGGTCCAGGTGCAACAAATCTTGTTACGCCACTTGCTGATGCGGCCATGGATTCAGTTCCGATGGTTGCAATTACGGGCCAGGTGCCGTCGGCAGCAATTGGAACAGATGCGTTCCAAGAGGCAGATATTCGCGGAATAACAATGCCGTTCACAAAACATAATTATTTGATCACTGATCCACGAGATATTCCACGTGCAATTGCCGAAGCTTTTTATATTGCTTCATCAGGTCGCCCAGGACCAGTACTCGTTGATATCGCAAAAGATGCATTGCAGAAAGAAACTGACTTTGTGTGGCCAAAGGATTTATCTTTGCCTGGCTACCATCCCCAAATCGAACCTGGAAATCAGGCGATTAAAGATGCTGCAGCATTAATTGCTCAATCATCAAAGCCAGTTTTCTATGTTGGCGGCGGCGTAATCAAATCAAATGCATCAAAAGAGTTGATGCAACTTGCCGAATTAGTTGGCGCACCTGTTGTAACAACATTGATGGCACTTGGATCCTTCCCAGATAGTCACCCACAACATTATGGAATGCCTGGCATGCACGGAACTGTTGGTGCTGTAACGGCGCTACAAAAGGCTGACTTACTTATTACTTTGGGTGCACGTTTTGACGATCGTGTTACTGGAAAGCTTTCAACCTTTGCTGTCAATGCAAAGGTCATCCACGCAGATATTGATCCTGCCGAAATCGGTAAGAATCGCTTTGCTGATGTCCCAGTAGTGGGCGATCTCAAGCACACAATTGCTGCACTTATCCCTGCGGTAAAGGCAGAGTTTGCAAAGGGACGCGCAGATCTTGCTCCATGGCTAGCGGCAATGAACAAACTTCGTGCTACTTATCCTTTGGGTTATGACATGCCTAAAGATGGTTCATTGTCACCGCAATATGTAATTGAACGAATCAGTGCGCTCACTGGTCCCGAAGCAATTTATGTTGCTGGCGTTGGGCAGCACCAGATGTGGGCTGCGCAATTTGTTAAGTATGAAAATCCACGTACATGGTTGAACTCAGGCGGACTGGGAACAATGGGTTACGCCGTTCCTGCTGCAATGGGCGCAAAAGTTGGCGCACCAGATACAACAGTGTGGGCTATTGATGGCGATGGATGTTTCCAGATGACAAATCAAGAACTTGTGACGTGTGCGCTGAACAATATTCCTATCAAGGTTGCAATCATTAACAATGAATCTCTTGGGATGGTGCGTCAATGGCAGACCTTGTTCTACGAAGGCCGATACTCAAATACAAATCTTGAATCAAAACGGGTACCAGATTTCGTAAAACTTGCCGATGCAATGGGTTGCGTCGGATTAACCTGTGATCGACCAGAAGATGTGGATGCAATCATTAAGAAGGCGAACTCGATCAATGATCAACCTGTGGTTGTTGATTTCAGAGTATTCCGTGATGCGATGGTGTGGCCAATGGTTGCTGCTGGAACTTCAAATGATGATATTAAAATCGCGCGTGAAATGGCGCCTGACTGGGATTCACAGGAGCTCTAATGAGTACTCATACGCTTTCAGTTCTGGTTGAAAACTCACCTGGTGTACTTGCACGCGTTGCTGGGCTTTTCTCACGTCGTGCTTACAACATCGATTCTCTTGCGGTAGGTCCAACAGAAAATCCTGATATTTCAAGAATGACTATCGTCATTAATGTTGAAAGCCATTCTCTGGAACAGGTAATTCGCCAACTCGATAAGTTGGTAAACGTCATTCACATTGCAGAGCTAAAGCTAGAAGATTCTGTTCAAGCTGAACTTCTACTTGTGAAGATTTCTGCCACATCTAAAAACAAGTTTGATGTTGAAGCGGTCCTTGAGACCTATGGTGCATCAATTGTTGATGAGGATTCAGACTCTGTGACCCTAGAGGCTACGGGCGATGCGACAAAGATCAGTGACCTACTTAACGCTTTAGAGCGTTTTGGCATCCGTGAACTGGCCCAATCAGGCTTAGTAGCGATCGAGCGTGGCAGTGGTTCTTTGGCAGACCGTACCCTTAGCACTCAAAGTATTCCTACCGCTGACAGCGGTCAGGCTGATTACCAAAACTAAAGACACCAACACAAAGGCGAATGGAGAAATACCGTGGCAGCAACGATGTATCACGAAGAGGATGCTGATCTTTCAATCATCCAGGGTCGCAAAGTCGCGATCATCGGTTACGGATCACAAGGGCATGCACATGCACTTAACTTGCGCGACAGTGGCGTAGATGTTCGTGTTGGCTTAAAAGATGGTTCACCATCACGTGCCAAGGCAGAGGCTGAAGGCCTTCGCGTTGTGAGTGTTGCGGAAGCAGTTAAGGAATCAACTGTCATCATGATTTTGGCACCAGATCACTTGCAGCGCCACATCTATACAGATTCAATTTTGCCAAACCTTAAAGATGGCGACGCATTGTTCTTCGGACATGGATTTAACATCCGTTTCGGATACATCAAGCCATCAGCATCAGTTGATGTCTGCATGGTTGCACCTAAGGGTCCTGGACACTTGGTACGGCGTGAATACGCAGCAGGTCGTGGAGTTCCAGTAATTGTTGCTGTTGAACAAGATTCAACAGGAAGTGCATGGCCATTGACGCTTTCATATGCAAAGGCAATTGGCGGACTTCGCGCAGGCGGAATCCTTACAACATTTACTGAAGAGACTGAAACAGATCTATTCGGTGAGCAGTCAGTTCTTTGTGGTGGTGCATCACAGCTAGTTATGTATGGTTTTGAAGTTCTCACCGAAGCCGGATACCAGCCAGAGGTTGCTTACTTCGAGTGCTTGCACGAACTTAAGCTAATTGTTGACCTTATGTATGAAGGTGGAATCGCAAAGCAGCGCTGGTCAGTCTCTGACACAGCCGAATTTGGTGATTACGTTTCTGGTCCACGTGTTATTGATCCACACGTCAAGGAAAACATGAAGGCAGTTCTTGCAGACATTCAGAGTGGTGTCTTTGCAAAGCGCTTCATTGATGATCAAGAAGCTGGTGCACCTGAATTTAAGTCACTTCGCACTAAGGGCGAGACACACCCAATCGAGGCTGTTGGCCGCGAACTTCGCAAGATGTTCTCTTGGATGAAGCAGTCAAAGGGCGACGATTACAAAGAAGGCAGCGCAGCGCGTGGCTAAACCTATTGTTTTAATCGCTGAAGAGCTCAGTCCTGCAACACTTGAAGCGCTAGGTCCTGATTTCGAAGTTGTTAACTGCGACGGTGCAAACCGCGCTGAACTTCTGGCAGCACTTGGTAAAGGTGTGGATGCGGTTTTGATTCGTTCAGCAACAAAGATGGATGCTGAAGCAATTGCTGCAGCGAAGGGCTTGAAGGTTATTGCTCGCGCAGGTGTTGGCTTAGATAACGTTGATATCCCCGCAGCTACTGCTGCTGGTGTCATGGTTGTTAATGCACCAACCTCAAACATCGTGTCAGCTGCCGAATTAGCAATTTCATTGCTGATGGCATCTGCACGTTTCATTTCGCCAGCACACGCAGCATTGCGTAATGGAAAGTGGGCGCGTTCTAAGTACACAGGCGCAGAAATTTTTGAGAAGACTCTTGGGATTGTTGGCTTTGGCCGCATTGGTCAATTAGTTGCTCATCGCATGCAGGCATTTGGAATGGATGTAGTTGCATACGATCCATATCTACAGCCAGCACGAGCGGCACAACTTGGCGTGCGCCTTGTTGAACTTGATGAGCTACTTAGGATTTCAGATTTCATCACTATTCACCTTCCAAAGACAAAGGAAACTGCAAACCTAATCGGTGTTGATGCATTGGCGAAGGTAAAGCCTTCTGTGCGCATCATCAACGCTGCTCGTGGTGGCGTTCTTGATGAGGTTGCACTATTTGATGCAATCACTGAAGGTCGTGTCGCAGGAGCTGGTCTTGATGTGTTCTCAACTGAGCCATGCACAGACTCACCACTATTTACTTTGGATCAAGTCGTTGCAACGCCGCACTTAGGTGCATCAACTGATGAGGCACAAGAGCGTGCCGGAATCGCAGTTGCTGTTTCAGTACGTAAAGCACTTGCTGGGGAACTAGTTCCTGATGCAGTAAATGTTAAAGGTGGAGCAATTCACGAGGAGATTCGTCCAAGCTTGCCGTTGGTTGAAAAGATGGCTCAGATTGCAACTGCAATCGCAGGTGAAGCTCCAGTTAGCATGGACTTAACTGTTAAGGGCGATATTTCAGAACACGACTCTTCAATCCTTGCAACAAGTGCGCTTAAAGGTGCATTACTTGGTTGCGGACTTTCGGATGTCACATACGTCAATGCACCAGCACTTGCTGCAGAGCGTGGGGTTACATCTGCTGTTACTACAGATCCTGAGAGTCCCGAATACCGCAGCATGATTTCACTTCGCGCTGCACTTGCCGATGGCAAGATCGTTACAGTTGATGGAACCTTGATGGGTATTCGCAAGGTTGAAAAGATCATTGCAATTGATGGATTTGATCTAGATCTTCCACCAACAGAAAATCTCTTGTTCCTTCGTTACTCAGATAAGCCAGGTGTCGTTGGCACTGTCGGTAATGCTCTTGGAAAGGCTGGGATCAACATTGCAGGAATGCAGGTTGCACGTAGCGCAGCTGGTGGAGATGCTTTGATGGCGATTACAGTTGATTCAGTCATCAGTGATGAACTAACAGCTTCAGTTAAGAAGGAAACTGGAGCAGAAGTAGTGCGCTCCGTAACTTTGGTGGGGTAATGACAACTATTAATTTGGCAGTTATTGCCGGGGATGGCATCGGCCCTGAGGTTGTAAACGAAGGTCTCAAAGTTCTAGATGTTGTTGCTAAGAAGTATGGAGTTGAATTCAAAAAGACTTCATATGATCTTGGAGCAGCGTATTGGCATCGCACCGGTGAAGTTTTGCCAGATGCAACGTTGGCAGAGCTTGCAAAGGCTGATGTAATTTTGCTCGGAGCAGTGGGAGATCCAACTGTTCCAAGTGGAGTGCTCGAGCGTGGCCTTTTACTAAAGCTTCGCTTTGCATTTGATCACTACATCAATCTTCGCCCGGCGCGTTTGATGCCTGGTGTTACAGGACCTCTTGCAACTAAAGCACCAATTGATTTTGTTGTTGTTCGTGAAGGCACAGAAGGCCCATATGTTGGTGCTGGCGGCGTCTTGGCAGAGGGAACTGATGCAGAGATTGCAACAGAAGAGAGTTTGAATACCCGTAGGGGAGCAGAGCGTGTAATTCGTGATGCTTTTGAGCGTGCTTCAAAGCGAGATCGCAAGAAGCTAACCCTTGTTCATAAGAACAATGTGTTAACTCGTGCTGGCGGTTTGTGGACTAGAACATTTAATGAGGTTGCTAAGGAATACCCAGCGATTACAACAGATTATTTGCACGTTGATGCAGCATCAATGTTCTTTGTGACTAATCCTGAACGTTTTGATGTTGTCGTGACAGATAACTTGTTTGGAGATATCTTGACTGATATCGCTGCAGCAATCTGCGGTGGTATTGGACTTGCAGCCTCTGGAAACATCAACCCAACCGGTAAGTTCCCATCAATGTTTGAGCCTGTTCATGGCTCAGCTCCTGACATTGCTGGAAAGAATTTGGCTGACCCAACGGCAACAGTTATGTCAGTTGCGATGATGCTAGATCATCTTGGTTTTGCAGATGCTGCGCGCGATGTTGAACGTGTAGTTGCAGCAGATCTTCTAGCTCGCGGCGATAAAAAGCGCAGCACAAGTGAAGTTGGAGATGCGCTAGCAAGCGCGTTGTAATCTCATGAAGATCACTCTTAATCCAAACGCCAAAGATGCTGCTACACGCGATGCGTTAGTTGCCGAAGGTGGATTCGGTAAGTACTACACCGACCACATGGTTATGTGCGAATGGAGTGAGAAGGATGGTTGGGGTGAACCTCACCTAATGCCATATGGTCCAATTTCTTTAGATCCAGCCACAGCTGTTTTTCATTACGGCCAAGAGATATTTGAAGGCATGAAGGCATATCGCCAGCCAGGTGGATCAATTTCATTGTTCCGACCAACTGCCAATGCAAAGCGTTTTGCAAACTCGGCTAAGCGTTTAGCTCTTCCAGAAATGCCTGTTGAATTATTCATGGAAACAGTCGAAGCACTCGTTAAACAAGATGCAGGCTGGGTACCAAACAAGGTGGGCGAGTCTTTGTATATCCGCCCGTTCATGATTGCAACTGAGGTCGGACTTGGAGTTCGTCCAACAAATAAGGCTTCATACATTCTTATTGCAACACCAGCAGGTGCTTATTTTGATCCTTCAAAGGCAGTTTCTGTTTGGATCTCAACTGAGTATGTGCGCGCTGCTCAAGGTGGAACTGGCGAGGCAAAGTGTGGTGGAAACTATGCGGCATCACTTATTGCACAAAAGGCTGCAGCAAAAGAAGGTTGCGATCAAGTTGTGTGGATTGATGCAAAAGAGCGCAAATGGGTTGAAGAGATGGGTGGCATGAACCTTTACTTCGTAAAGGGTAAAGGTGCAGGTGCAAATGTCATTACGCCAAAGCTAACCGGAACGTTATTGCCAGGAATTACTCGCGATTCAATTTTGTCAGTTGCAGCAGATCTTGGTTATAAAGTTGATGAAGTTATGTTGTCAGTTGATGATTGGCGAGATGGCGTTACATCAGGTGAAATTACTGAAATCTTTGCGTGTGGAACAGCAGCTGTTGTTTCTCCTGTTGGACAAGCAAAAAGTGCCATGGGCACGTGGGTAACAGGTGATGGACAACCAGGATCAATCACAATGCAAATCCGCAACCACTTATTAGGTATTCAGCACGGCACAATTGCAGATTCACACAACTGGATGAGTGCGGTTAAGTAATGCCAGTAAATGATGCTTTTCATATCTATGACACAACCCTTCGCGATGGCGCTCAACAAGAGGGATTAAATCTTTCAGTCCACGACAAGCTCAATATCGCGCGCCACCTAGATGATCTTGGTGTTGGCTTTATCGAAGGTGGCTGGCCAGGTGCTAACCCGAAAGACACTGAATTTTTTGCACTTGCTAAGAAAGAATTGAAATTAAAAAATGCAACCTTTGTGGCATTCGGTGCAACTCGCCGTCCCAATGCAAATGCTGCCGATGATGTTTTGCTGGGAGCATTAAGAGATAGCGGTGCACCTGCCGTAACTTTGGTTGCAAAGGCATTTGATCGCCACGTTGATCTTGCGCTGAAAACTACCTTGGATGAAAACCTTGTGATGATTCGTGACTCAGTTACGCACCTTCGTGAAGAAGGCCAGCGCGTTTTTCTAGATGCAGAGCACTTCTTTGATGGTTATCGCAGTAATCGCGCCTATGCACTAGAGGTTGTGCGAGTAGCAGCGGAAGCCGGGGCAGATGTAATTGCTCTTTGTGATACCAATGGTGGAATGTTGCCAGATGAACTTTCACAGATTGTTCATGATGTTCTAACAGCAAGTAATGCTCGACTTGGTATTCACTGTCACAACGACACCGGGTGTGCGGTGGCAAACTCCATGGCAGCAGTTGCTGCCGGTGCAACACATGTCCAGGGAACTTTAAATGGCTATGGAGAGCGCACAGGAAATGCTGACCTAGTAACAATTATTGCAAACCTTGAGTTAAAGAAGCAGCAGCTTGTACTCCCAAAGAATGCACTGCAAGAGGCATTTAGAATTTCACATGCAGTAGCTGAAATTACAAATGTGGCTCCAAGTTCTCGTCAGCCATACGTTGGCGTTTCAGCATTTGCTCATAAGGCGGGGCTGCATGCAAGTGCAATCAAGGTTGATCCATCGTTGTATCAGCATGAAGATCCTTCATCAGTTGGTAATGACATGCGTATGCTGGTTTCTGACATGGCAGGACGTGCATCAATCGAGTTGAAGTCACAAGAGCTCGGTGTTGATCTTGGTGGAGATAAAGAACTTATTGGGCGCATTGTTGACCGTGTTAAAGAAATGGAATCTCGTGGATTCACATTTGAAGCTGCAGATGCCTCATTTGAATTACTGGTCCATGAAGAGATGTCAGGAAAGCGTCCAACGTTTTTCACTATCAATCACTGGGTTACATCAGTAGAGCGCGCTGTTGATCAAACCATCACAACAAAGGCAGAGGTAACTGTCACCGCAAGTGGTCAAGAGATCACATGCAAGGGTGAAGGAAACGGACCAGTTAACGCATTCGATAATGCGTTACGTACCGGGTTACTCAAGTTGTATCCAGAACTTTCATCCCTTGAACTAACCGATTACAAGGTTCGCATCCTCGAAGGTCGTTTAGGAACTGGCGCTGTAACCCGCGTTTTGGTCGAAACAACTGATGGCAAGGGCGAATGGAACACGGTGGGTGTCCACGAAAACGTTATTGCAGCATCTGCAATGGCACTTGAAGATGCAGTTACCTTTGGGTTACTGCGCCAGGGACGTAAGCCCGAGTAAACTCACACCGTGAGCGATGAATACGAAAAGCTAATTGCGGCTTTTACTCGCCACTTAGAAGTCGAACGAAGCCTTTCTGTTCACACAATCCGTGCCTATCTTGGTGATCTTGAAAGTTTGATTGCACACCTTGAGCAAATTGGAGTCACAAGTATTTCCCAATTAGAGCTGACTCATTTGCGCTCATGGCTTGCTAATCAACAAGTTACAGGGGGTGCGCGCACGACATTGTCACGTCGGGCGGTCTCTGTGCGCTTGTTTACAAAGTGGGCTCTTAAGAATAAGTATTTAGAAAAAGATGTTGCAGCCACACTTGCAACCCCAAAGGGGCATCGCACACTGCCTGAAGTACTCGAAATAGCAGATGCAAAGGTCGCCATGGATTCACTGGCTACGCGGGCGGCCGAAGAAGAAACACCTATTTCATTACGCGATGTTGCGATGGTTGAAATGTTGTATGCATCCGGTGCTCGTGTGGCCGAACTGTGCGGACTAGATCTGTCGGACATTGATTACGACCGTCAAACAATTCGAGTGTTAGGTAAGGGAAATAAGGAGCGCACAATTCCATTAGGTAACCCTGCGATGAAAGCGTTGACTGTCTGGCTCAAAGATGGTCGTGAATCTCTGAAGAACTCACAATCTGCAGCAGCTGTGTTTCTTGGTGCCCGCGGGAAGCGTATTGATCAGCGAACAGTTAGAACTGTTGTCTATAAAGCATTGCAAGCAATTGAAGGCATTGAACGCATGGGGCCTCACGCATTGCGTCATTCAGCTGCAACTCACTTATTAGAAGGCGGTGCCGATTTGCGTACGGTGCAAGAAATCTTGGGTCATGCATCACTTGCCACAACACAGATTTATACCCATGTCTCTACGGAGCGTTTACAAAAAGCGTTCAAGCAAGCACATCCACGCGCATGAGAGCATCACTAGTAGTTATTCCAACCTATAATGAAGCTGAAAGTATCGGGCAAATACTCCATGGCTTGAAAAGCCTTGATGTTGATGTGTTAGTCATTGATGATGGATCACCCGATGGCACAGCTGACATTGTGCGGATGCACAAAGTTGAAGTTATTGAACGTGAGGGCAAGCAAGGTTTGGGCAGTGCCTATCGCACTGGATTTTCAATTGGCATTCAGCGCGGATACACCTACATCATTGAAATGGATGCTGACGGGTCTCACCAGGTGCAGGACTTAGAGAAAATGATGGAATGGATAGGTGGCGCTGACTTACTTATTGGTTCTCGCTGGGTTGCAGATGGTGCTATTAAAAATTGGAGTAAATTTCGAGAGTACCTATCTAAGTCTGCAAATGCATACACCAATTTGCTCTTATCACTTGGAGTGAAAGACACAACCTCTGGATTTAGGATTTACACAACTGATTTACTCAAAAAAATGGAAGTTTCAACTATCCGTAGTGAGGGATATTGCTTTCAAATCGAAATGACCCGCCGGGCAATTGCTCGCGGGGGATCGATCGCTGAAATTCCAATTACATTTGTTGAAAGAATCTATGGAAAGAGCAAAATGTCCTTTGCTATTGCCCTCGAGGCTGTTGTTCGCATCACCGCCTGGGGAGCTCTACGCCTAATTGGGCGGTAATTTCCACGCTCACGCTCAGGTAAGATTTCCCCTGCACCAACCTTCGGGTTGGTGACATCTCAGCACTCACTGACTCAGGTCGGCATAACCACCTCGGTCCACATGAAATTGTGGTCGGTGATTTTGAGTGCGACGGGCCTAACAAATTGTTTGGCCATAAACCGAGCGGGTTTATTGCGCACTGCGCAAAAACCTAAGAAGGAGTATGCCGTCATGGCAGTTGTAACAATGCGAGAGCTCCTCGACAGCGGAGTCCACTTCGGACACCAGACTCGTCGATGGAACCCCAAGATGAAGCGCTTTATTTTCACAGAGCGTAATGGCATCTACATCATCGACATCCAGCAATCACTTGCACTTATCGATTCAGCATATGAATTTGTTAAGGACACAGTTGCTAAAGGTGGCCACGTTTTGTTCGTTGGAACAAAGAAGCAAGCACACATGCCAATCATCAACCACGCTGCACGTGTTGGAATGCCAACAGTGACAGAGCGTTGGTTAGGCGGAATGCTTACTAACTTCCCAACTGTTTACAAGCGTATTCAGCGCCTGAAAGAGCTAGAAGCTCTAGAAGAGAAGAATGATCTACTTCTAACAAAGAAGGAACTTCTTGTTCTTCGTCGCGAACGCGAAAAACTATTTAAGAACCTAGACGGAATTCGTCACATGACTAAGTTGCCTTCAGCAATTTGGGTTGTTGACACAAAGAAGGAGCACTTAGCAGTTCAGGAAGCTAAGAAGCTTGGTATCCCTGTTATTGCAATCTTGGATACAAACTGCGATCCAGATGAAGTTGATTACAAGATTCCTGGTAATGATGATGCAATCCGTTCAATTGACTTGCTAACACGCGTTATCACCGATGCAATTGCTGCGGGCCTTAAGGCACGTTCTGCAAATGTTAAGGAAGAAGCTAAGTCAGATGCACCAGCAGAAGTCGCTGCAGGCGAGCCTTTAGCTGATTGGGAGAAGGAAATTCTCGACGGAACTCCAACAGAGACAGCAGCTGCAGCACCAACAACACCGGAGGCATAAATTGGCTAACTACACAGCTGAAGATGTAAAGAAGCTTCGCGAAGCAACTGCAGCAGGAATGCTGGATTGCAAGAAGGCTCTTGATGAAGCAGATGGCGACTACAACAAGGCGCTAGACCTCATCCGTGTTAAGGGACTCAAAGGCGTTACAAAGCGCGAGGGTCGTTTAACTTCAAACGGCGCAGTTGTTGCAAAGGTCGAGGGCAACCTTGGCGTGATGCTAGAACTGAACTGCGAAACAGACTTCGTTGCAAAGGGTGAGCGCTTCGTTGCACTTGCAGATGAGCTACTTGCCCATCTACAAAACGCACAGTCTGATTCAGTAGAAGCGTTCTTGGCCTCAACAATGGCTAACGGCAGCACCGTTCAGTCAACAGTTGATGATGCAAACGCAACTTTGGGTGAGAAGATTGAAGTTCGTCGAATCGCTGTTATCAAGGATTCACCAGTTGGAATTTACCTGCACCGCACAAGCCCAGATCTTCCACCACAGGTTGGTGTTTTGGTTGAACTTGTTAAGGATGCAACTGAAGTTGGCAAGGACATCGCACAGCACATTGCAGCATTTGCCCCGCAATTTGTGAATCGCGAACAAGTACCTGCTGACTTGATTGAAAACGAGCGCCGTATCGCAGAAGAGACAGCGCGCGAAGAGGGCAAGCCTGAGGCTGCTCTTTCAAAGATCATCGAAGGCCGAGTGGCTGGCTTTGTTAAGGAAGTTTCCTTGATCGAGCAGTCATTTGCTAAGGATGCAAAGAAGACTGTAAAGCAGATCCTCGATGAGGCAGGAACAGCTGTTAAGGCTTTCCATCGCTTCCGCGTGGGTCAATAAGGTCTAGGTCGGATCGCTTAGACTTAGAATAACAACCAGCGGTTAAGAGCCGAATAATTAAAAGTTGGAGGAGCACTCATGCCCGGTACAAGAGGTACGTATCGGAGAGTGCTCCTTAAACTTTCTGGAGAAGTTTTTGGTGGAGCTAAAGGCATCGGTGTTGATCCTGATGTTGTGCAAGATATTGCAAAGCAAATCGCTGACGTTGCTCGAAGTGGAGTTCAGGTAGCAATCGTTGTTGGTGGTGGTAATTATTTCCGCGGAGCTGAACTTTCACAGCGCGGAATGGATCGCTCTCGCGCCGACTATATGGGAATGCTTGGAACAGTTATGAACTGTTTAGCACTTCAGGATTTTCTAGAAAAAGAGGGTGTTCAAACCCGTGTTCAGACTGCGATCACTATGGGACAAGTTGCAGAGCCATACATCCCACTTCGCGCAATTCGCCACCTTGAAAAGGGTCGCGTAGTTATTTTCGGAGCTGGCGCGGGAATGCCATTCTTCACAACAGATACAGTCTCTGCCCAGCGCGCACTTGAAATCGGTGCGGAAGCGCTTCTTCTGGCTAAAAGTGGTGTTGATGGCGTTTACAGCGCAGATCCTAAGAAGGATTCAACTGCCACCAAGTACGACACCATTACCTACGACGAAGTTCTTTCAAAGTCATTAGCAGTTGCAGATGCCGCAGCCTTTGCGCTATGCCGCGAGAACAAGTTGCCGATTGTCATTTTTGATTTAATGGAGAATGGAAACATTGCACGCGCTGTGCGTGGTGAAGTAATTGGAACTCTTGTCGCATAAGCGACAGGCTTGTAGTAAGAAGTAGTAAGAGGAGCAAGGACCATGGCAGATGTAGCAAGCGCTCTCAAAGACGCTGAAACAAAGATGAACAAAGCGGTTGAAGTTGCAAAAGATGACTTTGCCACTGTTCGCACAGGTCGCGCACATCCATCAGTATTCAACAAAGTAATGGTTGATTACTACGGTACTTACACCGCCTTGTCACAACTTGCCTCGATTCAGGTGCCAGAAGCACGCATGGCACTTATTTCACCATTTGATAAAGGGGCCATGGCTTCAATCGAAAAGGCTATTCGTGAATCAGATTTAGGCGTAAACCCAGGAAATGACGGGACAGTAATTCGAGTTAACTTCCCACAGTTAACTGAGGAGCGTCGCAAGGAATACATCAAGGTAGTTAAGGGCAAGGCTGAAGATTCAAAAATTTCAATGCGTAATATCCGTCGCGCGGCAAAAGAAGCCATGGAAAAAATGGAAAAAGATGGTGAGATTGGAAAAGATGATTTAGCGCGCGGTGAAAAAGAATTAGAAAAAGTAACTGCAGATCACGTAGCAAAGATCGATGACATGCTCAAACACAAGGAGGTTGAACTCCTCGAGGTGTAAGGGGTTCACTCATGTCTGACATCCACTCGATCAACGAAGCGATCAACAAGAAGGCAGGGCGAAAGCTTGTGCCTTCAATTGTCGTTGGTCTTTCTTTACTTGGACTGATCTGGTTTTCACTTTCGGTATACAAGGAGCTATTCCTTGTTGTATTGGCAACTGCAGTAGTACTAGGAATCCGTGAAATTGTTCGAGCATTTAATTCTAGATCCATCCCGATTTCTTTTCCTTCACTCTCCATAGCTGCCATTGGACTCCTAGGTGCTGCGTGGATTGATGGAATCGCAGGTCTTGCGATTGCGACTGCAATTTCATTTCCAATTTTGTTGATCCGGTTGCTTTTAAATGGCCCTGAGGGCTTTGTCGGTAAAGCCACAGCTACAACCTTTACTCTTTTGTACCTTCCCTTTCTAGCAGGCTTCCTTATTTTGCTGGCAACACCAAGTAATGGCTTTCAGCGTGTAATGACCTTCGTAGTTTTAGTGGGTTGTAATGACACCTTTGGATACTTTGTTGGAGTTTTGTTTGGTAAACATCCATTAGTCCCAACGATTTCTCCCAAGAAAACTTGGGAAGGTTTAGCTGGTTCAGTTGTATTCACAATCATTGGTGGGTGCCTTGCTTTCCATTACATAATGAACATGCATTGGTGGATCGGCATCATTGTTGGTCTAATGATTGTTTTCACAGCTACTTGTGGTGACTTAATTGAAAGTGCCATGAAGCGAGATTTGAGTTTGAAAGATATGGGAACCCTATTGCCAGGCCATGGTGGGATGTTAGATCGACTGGACTCTGTTGTTTTGTCAGCACCGGCCATGTGGTTGGCACTTGAATTAGTAAAGCATTTCTTATGAGCGGGCACATTCCTGAGGTAAAACTAGTTTTTGATGAGCCTGTTCAGCGCAAAAAGGCGCCGAAGCATCTTGCAGATTTCTCTCCTGCCGAACGTAAGGCCTTTGCAAAAGAGCTTGGGTTTGAGCCATTTAGAGCGACGCAAGTAGCCACTCATTACTTCAGTCACCTTTCTAGCAATCCAGAGGAATGGACTGACATTCCTGCGGGAGAGCGCCAGGCAATAGCAGATGCATTGACACCACAGATGATTACCTTGGTAACAACTCGCACGACCGATAATGGAATGACTCGAAAAGATTTGTGGAAACTACACGATGGCGTTCTAGTTGAAAGTGTGTTGATGCGCTACACCGACCGCGTGACAGTCTGTATTTCCTCTCAAGCTGGCTGCGGAATGAACTGCCCGTTTTGTGCAACAGGACAAGCAGGTCTAACAAGAAACTTATCTGCAGGTGAGATTACAGACCAAATTGTTGCTGCCGCACGTGCATGTGCCAATGGTGAACTACCTGGTGGGCCAACTCGTCTTTCAAACATCGTGTTTATGGGAATGGGCGAACCATTAGCAAACTACAACGCTGTTGTGAGAACGCTGCGTAACGTAACTGATGCAAACCCAGATGGTCTTGGTATTTCTGCACGTTCTGTTGTTGTTTCAACCGTTGGACTTGTTAACGGAATTGAAAGACTAATGGATGAGGGCATTAACTGCACCTTGGCTGTCTCTCTTCACACTCCAGATGATGAGCTGCGAGATTCACTAGTTCCGATCAACAATAGATATAACATTAGAGAAGTACTAGCGGCAGCAGATGCGTATGAAAAGAAGACGGGCCGGCGTTATTCCATCGAATACGCACTTATTCGTGATATCAATGATCAATCCTGGAGATCTGATTTATTAGGTCGCTTGCTAAAAAATCGTAATGCCCACGTTAATTTGATTCCACTTAACCCAACCCCGGGATCAAAGTGGACCGCCTCTCGCCGTGAGGATGAAGCAGAGTTTGTTCGTATCTTGGAAAGTTACGGTGTTCCGGTAACTGTGCGCGATACCCGAGGCCGCGAAATTGATGGTGCCTGCGGTCAGTTGGCAGCAGCTGAGAAAGTTTCACCTACTAGTTAGATTCTGCTGGAATTGCTAGGCTCTGGCACATGAAAAAGCTCAGTAACTTCATTAATGGTAAGTCTGTAGAGTCAAAATCAGGTGAAACTACAACCCTGGTAAATCCAGCCACAGGCCAACCTTTTGCAACAGCCCCTAACTCAAATGCAGCAGATATTGATGCAGCGTTTAAGGCGGCAAGTGATGCATTCCCAGATTGGCGCGATTCAACACCGTCTCAGCGCCAACGCGCACTGTTAAAAATTGCAGATGCAATTGAAGAACGTGCTGAAGAGATTATCGCGATTGAATCTGAAAACACAGGCAAGCCAATTTCGCTGACAACAACAGAAGAAGTACCTCCAATGATTGATCAGATTCGATTCTTTGCAGGCGCTGCTAGAAATCTTGAAGGAAAATCTGCTGGCGAATACATGCCAGGAATGACGTCGATGATTCGCCGCGAACCTGTCGGAGTAATTGGGCAGGTAACACCATGGAACTATCCAATGATGATGGCAGTCTGGAAGTGGGCACCGGCAATTGCTGCAGGTAACACTGTTGTACTTAAGCCAAGTGACACTACGCCAGCTTCAACTGTGTGGATGGCTAATTTGATGGCCGAATTTTTACCTGCAGGTGTTTTTAACGTTGTATGTGGTGAGCGCGAAACAGGTGCATCACTTGTTAATCACGCCCGCCCCGACATGGTTGCAATTACTGGTTCAGTTGCTGCAGGAATTAAGGTTGCTGAATCTGCTGCAAAACAATTAAAGCGTGTGCACTTAGAGCTAGGTGGCAAAGCACCAGTTGTTGTCTTTGCAGATGCGGATTTAGCTGCAGCTGCCGAAGCCATAGCAGTTGCCGGATACTTCAACGCTGGTCAAGATTGCACCGCAGCAACACGTGTGATCGTCCAAGACTCTGTTTATGATCAATTTGTCGCACTCCTTACCGAACAAGCCAAGCAGGTTGCCATTGGCGCACCGGCGGACGAGGATGTTTTCTTAGGTCCGGTTAACAACGCTAATCAATTAGCTCGGATTACAGATCTCTTGTCCCGCGTCCCAGCACATGCCCAGGTTATGACCGGCGGTAGCGCGTTAGATCGCCCAGGCTTCTTCTTCCCGGCAACAGTTGTTGCTGGATTGCAGCAATCAGATGAGTTGATTCAGAAAGAGATTTTTGGCCCGGTTATTACCGTTCAAAAGTTCACCGATGAGGTTCAGGCAGTCGCCATGGCTAACGGGGTGGAGTATGGATTGGCCTCAAGTGTGTGGACGACCAACCACGGAACTGCCATGCGTATGGCTAAGGCCTTTGACTTTGGCTGTGTCTGGATCAATACCCACATTCCGATTGTCGCTGAGATGCCACACGGCGGTTTCAAGCGCTCTGGTTATGGCAAAGATCTCTCAGCATATGGCTTCGAGGATTACACCCGAATTAAGCATGTAATGACTAATCTTGGGGCGTAGTATTTCCCCTTGTTCCAACCCATCTATCAACCCACAACCCACAGGAAGCTTGAGGCTCGGTAATCCGACAACTAGCTTGTGCTCAACCCTTAAGGAGTAAATCAGTATGTCAAAAGAAAGTTCACTCTCACCAGAGGCAAAATCTATTCTAGGTGCAATGGTTTCTCGCCGCGGAGTACTCGCAGGCGCAGGCAGTTTAGGTGCAGCAGGCTTACTTGCTGCATGCGGTGGCGGATCAGATTCTGCTGACAGCGCTAATTCAGTTCGCTGGGGTAACTGGCCGTTGTATTTAGATTACGACGAAGAAACAAAGAAGTACCCAACACTTGAAAAATTCCAAGAGCAGACTGGCGTAACAGCCCAGTACTTTGAAGATTACAACGACAACGATGAATTTTATGGAAAGGTTCAAGCTCAGCTTAAATTGGGTGAGGACATTGGTTATGACGTAGTCACACCAACTGACTGGATGGCTGCACGCTGGATCCGTCTTGGATACACACAAAAGTTTGATGCAGCAAACATTCCTAACAAGTCAAACATTCTTGATTCACTAACATCACCGTCATTTGATCCTAACCGTGAGCAATCATTGACATGGCAGGGCATCATGGCTGGATTTGGCTGGAACACTGAAAAGAATCCAAAGGGAATCCGCACACTTGAAGAACTCTTTGCACCGCAGAACAAGGGAAAGATTGTTGTTCTCTCAGAAATGCGCGACACTATTGGAATCATTCTTCTTGCGCAGGGTGTAAATCTGCAGACAGTTACTGAAGATCAGTACATGAATGCTGTTGATTACATGACTAAGCAGATTAGTGATGGGTGGATTCGTGGCGTGAAGGGCAATGAATACGCTGAAGATCTCACTTCTGGTGATGCAACAGCTGTAATCGGCTGGTCTGGCGATATGTTCATTTTGAAGGCTGAAAATGAAGGAAAGTTTGACTTCGCAATTCCAGAGTCAGGCGGAACAATTTCAGGTGATAACTTGATGATTCCTTCAACAGCATCTGCAGAAGGTAAGGCAAATGCCGAGAAGTTGATCAACTTCTACTACGACCCAGCAATTGCAGCTGAAGTTGCTGCATATGTTAATTATGTCTGCCCAGTTAAGGGTGCACAGGCTGAGATGGAAAAGATTGCTCCAGAACTTGCGAGCAGCCCATTCATTTTCCCTGATGATGCAATGTCAAAGAGACTCAACGTCTTCCGCTCACTAACCCCAGCAGAAGAAACTTCTTGGACCGAAGCATTCCAGAAGGCCGCCGGCAACTAGTGGCGGACGTTTCATCTGCAACGCACGGCGACTTACGCCTGACGCGTATAACAAAGTCGTATGGAGATTTCACCGCAGTTAATGATTTGTCATTGACTATTCCTGAAGGCTCATTTTTTGCATTACTTGGGCCTTCAGGATGCGGCAAGACGACAACTTTGCGAATGATCGCAGGGTTAGAAGAGCCAACCGTTGGAAGCATTCATTTGGGCACTACTGATATTACGACTAAGCGTCCGTATCAGCGCCCCATTAATACCGTCTTCCAAAACTATGCACTGTTTCCACACTTAACTATTTTTGAAAACATTGCATTTGGTTTGCGCCGTCGTGGAATCAAAGATGTCGATGCAGATGTAAACAAAGTTCTAGATCTAGTTGAGCTACCTCACCTTGCTCAACGCAAGCCAACTCAGTTATCTGGCGGACAACAGCAGCGCATCGCGCTAGCTCGCGCAATTGTTAACCGCCCAGCTCTTCTTTTGCTCGATGAACCATTAGGCGCACTAGATCTCAAGCTACGTCGCCAGATGCAGATCGAACTCAAGTGGATTCAGCGCGAAGTTGGCTTAACTTTCGTGCACGTTACACACGATCAGGAAGAGGCCATGACTATGGCCGACACCATCGCGGTTATGAATGAGGGCGAAATTGAGCAGATGGGCTCTCCTGCAGATCTATACGACAACCCTGGTACTGCTTTTGTTGCTAACTTTTTAGGCCAATCAAACCTCATCAAGGGGCGCATCGAGGGCACTGACGGAGACAACCTAGTAGTCGATCTATTTGGACAAAAGATTTCAATGCCAAAGAGTCGAAGTCACGCAGTAGATAGTTCGATTTATGCAGGAATTCGTCCAGAGAAATTCCGTATTTCACTAGTAGGAACACCTACACGGGGAAATATTTTGACCGGTGGACGCATTGAAGATGTTTCATACATCGGAGTTTCAACCCAGTACCAAGTAACCATGCCTTGGGGACAAGAAGTAATGGTCTTTGAGCAAAATGATGATGGTGTTCCACCATTTGATAAGGGCGATGAGGTTGTAATTTCTTGGGAGCCTAACTTCACTTTTGCTCTGCGCGGCGATGATGATGTCGAGGCAGGACTTGAAGTTAATCCTGAGGAACTAGACGAAGAATGAGCAACGCCTTGTCTAAGGTGAAGTTGCCTTACCTGTTGTTGTTGCCAGGATTTTTGTTCCTGTTTACCTTCTTTATTTTGCCTATTGTTAACTTGGCTCAGACTTCCACCCAAACACCAATCGTTGGGGGAGACACTGGTCAGTACGAACAGACTTTACAGTTTTCAAATTACATTTCAGCCTTTACTGAAAATAAAGAACAGTTTGCACGATCATTCATATTCGCTTTATGTGCCACTGTTTTGGCATTAGCTATTGCCTATCCATTGGCTTATGCAATTGCATTCAAAGCTGGCAAATTAAAGAATTTTTTATTGGTATTAGTTGTTGCTCCATTTTTTGTTTCATTTCTGCTTCGTACAATTGCTTGGAAACAGATACTTGGTGAAGAGGGCTTTGTTGTTCCGACCCTTCGAAGTATAGGAATAATTGGTCAAAGCACCACGCTTACATCGACATCTTTTGCTGTCGTGATGGGCATGACATATAACTTCTTGCCCTTTATGACCTTGCCTTTATACGCATCCCTTGAGCGCATCGATCCACGCACCATGGAGGCATCTGGAGATCTATACGCAAACGGAATTACTACTTTCCGCAAAGTAACTCTGCCCTTATCTATGCCCGGAGTCGTGGCAGGCACCTTGTTGACCTTTATTCCTGCTGCAGGTGACTATGTGAATGCCGCAATTTTGGGAAGCCCTAATACCAAAATGATCGGAAATGTTATTGAGTCCCGGTACTTCAAGATCGTGGATTACCCAACAGCTGCAGCCCTTTCCTTCACCTTGATGGCTGCAATTTTGATTCTTGTGACTATCTATATTCGCAAAGCTGGAACGGAGGAGTTGGTATGAACAAGCAAATAGATGCAACGATTCCTACGATTCCAACTAAGGCTCGACTATCACGCTGGTTTGGGCGCAACTTAATTCGTATTTACGCAGTATTTGGCTTTACCTATTTGTTTATTCCAGTTTTGTACACCTTTGCTTTCTCCTTTAATGATGCAGGTAAATCCAACCTAATTTGGAAGGGCTTCACATTAGATAACTGGAAGAACCCATGTGGCGCACCTGAAGTGTGTACAGCCCTTGGTAACTCAATAAAGATTGGTTTGCTGGCAACAGTATTTTCAACGATTCTAGGAACCATGATTGCCTTTGCAATCGGGCGTTATGCATTTAAGGGGCGCTCATCTTCGAACTTGCTGATTTTCTTGCCTATGGCAACACCTGAAATTGTCTTGGGTGCTTCACTACTTTCCTTGTTCTTGGTATTTCACATTAACCCTGGCTTCTGGCCAACAGTTATTGCACATGTGATGTTTTGTATTTCGTTTGTTGTAGTTACAGTCAAAGCTCGTATTGCCTCGTTAGATCCACGCCTTGAGCAAGCTGCGATGGATCTTTATGCAAATGAACTAGAAACTTTCCGTCGGGTGACTTTACCTTTGGTCGCACCTGGTATTGCAGGAGCAGCATTACTTGCCTTTAGTTTGTCTTTTGATGACTTTATTATTACCAACTTTAACTCCGGAACATTGAAAACTTTCCCTGAGTTTGTTTACACATCTGCTGCTCGTGGTATTCCGGCTCAAGCAAACGTGATTGGTTCTGCGATGTTCATATTGGCACTTCTCATTGTGATTGCTGGTCAGTTCGTTGGTAAAAAGGTAAAGGTTTCTAAGTGACCAACCACGGCAACATGTATGGCCCTAGCTTTACTTTTTTGGGTATTCCAGCCTGCGATCTTGATGATCCAGCCTCTTATAAAGGCGCAGATGTAATCATTGTTGGGGCACCTATTGATAGTGGGACTTCGCATAGATCTGGTGCCAAGTTTGGACCACAAGCAATTCGTGGGGGAGATTACCTGCCGCATGATGGTTCTAGACCTCATCTTGCACTGCGCACAGATGGCTTGAAAGATCTCAAAGTTTTAGATGCAGGGGATCTGATGATGCCTGGTGGAGATTTAGTGGCATCACTAGAAGTATTGAGAAATGCAACTGAAAAGATCTCTCGCGCAGGAATAATCCCAGTTGTGCTTGGAGGAGATCACTCCATTGCATCAGCAGATGTTGCAGGAATTGCCAACCACTTAGGTCACGGAAAAGTTTCTATGATTCACTTTGATGCTCACGCTGATACTGGTGAGGATCAGTTCGGAGCGTTGGTGGGTCACGGAACTCCGATGCGAAACCTAATTAACAATGGTTATGTTCGTGGGGATCGCTTCTTACAGCTAGGTCTACGTGGATATTGGCCAGAGGATGCAACCCTTAATTGGATGCGCGATCAAGGCATGCGTTCATATGAAATGACTGAGATACATCATCGTGGATTAAAAGCGGTGCTGGATGAATCTTTTGCAACGCTAGTTAATGGTTGTGATGGTGTCTTTCTTTCTGTAGATATTGATGTTGTAGATCCCGGGATGGCTCCAGGAACTGGAACACCAGAACCTGGTGGGATGACTAGCCGTGAATTATTAGAAGCGGTGCGACGAATTTGTTTGGAATTGCCAATTGTTGGCATTGATATTGTTGAAGTCGCTCCACCATTTGATACAGCAGATATCACAGCAATTTTGGCTAACCGCGTAGTTCTTGAAGCTTTGAGTGCGATTGCAAAGCGTCGTTCCGGCACGCCGTATTCGCCCACTCAGAACCTTCTCGATAGATAATTGAGGATTTCTAAGGTGTCAGCGGTATCGTGCATACTTCAAAGCAACTTCTCACGTTAGGCAATTAATGGAACTTCTTGGAATTCTCGCCTTTGTTGTTGCGCTCCTACTTTCTGTAATGATTCATGAGTTTGGGCATTACATAACTGCGCGCAAATATGGGATGTGGGTTTCAGAGTTTTTTGTTGGCTTTGGAAAGAGAATTTGGTCTGTTCAGCGCGGAGAAACTGAGTTTGGAGTCAAAGCGATTCCAGCAGGCGGCTACTGCAAGATCGAAGGTATGTCTCCAAGTGATCAACTACCCGTTGGGCAAGAGGATCGTGCTTTCTATAAAGCCTCATCCGGTAAGAAATTAGTTGTTTTGGGTGCGGGATCTTTTCTCCATTTTGTATTGGGCTATCTACTGTTGTTCACCCTTTTTGCCGGTATCGGAACAAATCAAGTTCTTCCAGTTATCAGCGAGGTAGTTCCTAATTCAGCGGCCGAAGCCGCAGGTATCAAGCCAGGAGATGAGATTCTTTCCATCAATGGCAAGAAAGTCACCGAATGGTACAAAGATGTTGAAGTTATTCGCCAATCACAAGGCAAAGAACTCACACTTGTACTTGATCGAAATGGCCAAGAGATCTCAATTGCAGCTTCTGGTCGATTGACTGATATTGATGGAACCAAGAGATATGTTCTTGGAATCGTCAATGATGTGGGTTTAAAGCGTTCAGGGCTGTGGGTTTCGCTCAAGAACTCTGCCATCGTGACTAAGAGCTTCTTAACTGAAAGTGTTAAATCATTAGCAAAGTTGCCTGAAAAGGTGCCGGCGCTATGGGGCGCAACGGTGCGCGGTGAAGAACGAGATGCCAATGGTTTAGTTGGTGTTGTAGGCGTGGCACGCGTTTCTGGCGAAGCAGTTGGAAGCGACAAACTCACTCCGATGGAGCGCTTAGCTACCTTTGTGTTGATTGTTGCAAGCCTGAATATCTTCGTCGGAATATTTAATTTGCTTCCAATACTTCCACTAGATGGTGGACATATGGCAGTTGCAATTGCTGATGAGATCCGTGCCTTCTTTGCTCGTTTGCGCGGTCGTCCGCGACCTGCCCAAATCGATGTGACCGTTCTAACCCCAGTAACAATGGTGGTTTTTGTCGTTCTTGCATGTTTGACCTTGCTTCTTTTGGTTGCAGATGTCATTAATCCAGTGACGCTGAACCTCTAATTCGGCACTTTTACCGTGCGTAGTGCAGAATAAAGCCATGGTTGATCTCGGAATTCCAAGTGCACCACCTCCAACGTTGCACCCTCGCCGTAAGACTCGCCAACTCAAGGTTGGTTCTGTCGGCGTAGGAAGTGACTCTCCGGTCTCAGTTCAATCGATGTGCACCACTCTTACCGCAGATGTGAATGCAACATTGCAACAGATTGCAGAGCTAACAGCTTCTGGTTGCCAGATTGTTCGAGTCGCGGTGCCAAGTCAAGATGATGCAGATGCTCTTGCTCAGATTGCTAAGAAATCACAGATTCCAGTGATTGCAGATATTCACTTTCAACCAAAATACATCTTCGCTGCAATTGATGCAGGGTGTGCTGCGGTGCGCGTTAATCCTGGAAACATTAAACAATTTGATGACAAGGTTAAAGAGGTTGCAAAGGCTGCCGGTGATGCCGGTATTCCAATTCGCATTGGCGTTAATGCTGGTTCACTAGATCCACGTTTGCTTGCAAAGTATGGAAAAGCAACACCTGAAGCGTTGGCTGAATCTGCATTGTGGGAAGCATCGTTATTTGAAGAGCATGGATTTTCAGATATTAAGATCTCTGTGAAGCATCATGATCCTGTAACAATGGTTAATGCTTATCGAATTCTTGCGGCCAAGTGTGATTACCCATTACACCTTGGCGTGACAGAGGCTGGTCCAATTTTCCAAGGCACGATTAAATCTGCAACAGCATTTGGAATCTTGTTAGCTGAAGGCATTGGCGACACAATCCGCGTTTCATTATCGGCACCTCCTGTTGAAGAGGTGAAGGTGGGAATCTCAATTCTTGAATCTCTCAATTTGCGTCAGCGCAAACTTGAAATCGTTTCATGTCCTTCATGTGGGCGCGCACAAGTTGATGTGTATACATTGGCTGAAAAGGTGCAGGCTGGATTGCAAGGAATGACAGTTCCATTGCGTGTGGCTGTTATGGGTTGCGTTGTTAATGGCCCAGGTGAAGCACGCGAAGCTGATCTTGGTGTCGCTTCAGGAAATGGCAAGGGACAGATATTTGTTAAGGGCCAGGTCATTAAGACTGTGCCAGAAGCACAAATTGTTGAAACTCTTATCGAAGAGGCGATGCGTTTAGCAGAAGAAATGGAAGCCGCCGGAGTTGCTTCAGGGCAACCTTCAGTTGATGTTCGATAAGGTTTGCCCATGTTGAAAATGTCTACGCTATTTTTGCGTACTCTTCGCGATGACCCAGCAGATGCTGAGGTTGCAAGCCATAAGCTTCTTGTTCGGGCTGGATATGTGCGCAGAATTGCCGCTGGCATTTATTCTTGGTTGCCACTTGGCGTGATCACACTTCGAAATGTTGAACGTGTAATTCGTGAAGAAATGGATAGCGCTGGTTTTCAGGAAGTCAATTTTCCGTCACTTCTTCCACGCGAAGCTTACGAAACTACTAATCGTTGGGAAGAGTACGGTCCAGCCTTGTTTAGATTGCAAGATCGCAAAGGTGGGGATTACCTACTAGGTCCAACGCACGAAGAGATGTTTACCTTGATGGTTAAAGGCGAGTACTCATCCTATAAAGATTTGCCATTGAGTATTTATCAGATTGGAACCAAGTTCCGTGATGAAGCTCGTCCACGCAGTGGAATCATCCGAGGCCGAGAATTTGTCATGAAAGACTCGTACTCATTTGACAGTGATGATGCAGGACTTGAAGTCTCATATCAAGAACATCGTGAAGCTTATGTAAAAACTTTTGATCGCCTGGGGATGAGATACAAGATCGTTAAGGCAGTATCAGGTGCCATGGGTGGATCTAAATCTGAAGAATTCTTAGCACCTTGTTCAACAGGTGAAGACACGTATGTTTTGTGTCCTAAGTGTGGATTTGCCGCAAATGTTGAAGCGATGGTTACTAAAGTAGCAGCCGAGGACTCTTCGAAAACTCCTGCACTAGAAGATTTTGATTCACCCAATACGCCAACAATTGATTCACTAGTTGATCTACTGAACGCAAAGTTTGGTGGGGGATTTACTGGTGGAAATACACTGAAAAATGTGATGCTGATGGCAGATAACAAAGCTGTATGTGTGTTAGTTCCAGGAGATCGCGAAGTTGATTTAAAGCGTTTCCAAGAGAATCTTGGTGGAATACATGAACTTCGTGTATTTGAAGACGCAGATTTTACAAAGTTCCCTGGACTAGTCAAGGGTTACATCGGGCCACAGGATGCAAAGAAATCTGGAATAACGGTTTATGCCGATCCACGTGTAGCACCCGGAACTTCATGGGTAACTGGTGCCAATAAAAAGGATCGTCATGCTAGAAATGTAGTTAATGGTCGTGATTTCACACCAGATGGATATGTAGAGGCTGCTGAAGTGCGTGCAGGAGATGCATGTCCAGAGTGTGCAACACCAATTGTTATTGATCGAGCAATTGAGATTGGCCATATCTTCCAACTTGGCCGTAAGTATGCAGAGGCGTTAAATCTGACAGTTCTTGATCAGAACGGTAAGTCGCAGATTGTCACTATGGGTTCATATGGAATCGGTGTAACGCGCGCAGTTGCGGCAATCGCTGAGCAAACTCATGATGAAATTGGGCTTAATTGGCCAGCAGAGTTAGCCCCAGCCAAGGTGCATATTGTTGCCGCAGGTAAAGATGATGTGTTGTTTGAAACAGCGCTCAAACTAGGAACTGATCTTGAGGCGCAGGGAATTTCTGTCATGCTAGATGATCGTCGTGATGCAAGCCCTGGAGTCAAGTTTAAGGACGCTGAGTTGATTGGTAATCCAATCATCGTTGTGGTGGGCAAAGCTTTAGCTGAAGGAAATGTTGAAGTTCGAGTGCGCAAGAGTGGTGACAAAAAAGAGGTTGCACTTGCAGTTGCGGTAACTTCGATCGCAGAGCTACTTAAGTAATTGTGTTTCAGGATTTATCACTTGCAACAGCGCTTTTTCTTTTAGCAGCATCCTTTTTTGCAGGCTTTATTGATTCCATTGCTGGCGGTGGCGGGTTAATTCAACTTCCGGCATTACTGATTGGTTTACCAAAGTCAGAAACTGCCGAGGTGCTTGGAACCAATAAGTTATCGGCAGTATTTGGCACAACAACAGCTGCTGCGCTCTATAGAAAGCAGATTAAGCCTGTTCCAAAGATATTAATTGCGATGGGTGTGCCAGCTTTTCTGGGCTCTGCCGGGGGAGCAGTTCTTGCTTCCAAGATTCCGACTAGCAGTATGCGGCCGATGGTTTTGATGCTATTGATCATTGTCGCGATTTACACATGGTTTAAACCTGATTTAGGAAAGTTTGAAAACCTACGTCATCTGCCAAAGCGTAGAGTGCAAATTGCTGCAATTGCTGGGGTGGTCATTGGTTTTTATGATGGAATCTTTGGACCAGGAACTGGATCTTTCTTGATGCTTATTCTTGTTGCATCACTTGGCTATGCCTTCATAACTGCATCTGCAATTGCAAAAGTGGTCAATGTCGCAACCAATGTTGGCGCAATAATGGTCTTTGGAGTAAATGGCGCAGTTCTGTGGCAGATCGGCATCATCCTAGGAATTGCAAATATATCCGGCGCAGTCATTGGTGCGCGTCTGGCCATCAAAGGTGGCTCGACATTGGTGCGCAAAGTCTTCTTGCTAGTTACTGTGGCATTGATCGTGAAAGTAGGAATTGCAACCTTCTAATTGTTCGCGTTACAATTAGAGCACAACTTAATAGAAAGAAGAATGTGATGGCTCTTAAGGATTCAATCGCCGATGCAATTCGACCTGCCGTAGAAAACGCGGGTTTCTTTCTAGAAGATGTCTTTACAAGCAATCCTGGTAATCACCGCATCGTTACCTGCATGATCGATGGAGTTGCCCCACTTAGCCTTGATGAAGTAACAGTTGTTAGCCGTGAAATCTCTGCAATTCTTGATGAGTCACCATTACTGACTGAGGCCTTTACTTTGGAAGTTACTTCGCCTGGAATTGAGCGTCCTCTCACATTGCCTCGTCATTGGACGAAGAATCTGACCAGAATTGTGAAAGTTACTCTAAACGATGACAGTGAAGTGTCAGGACGCCTCACTGAGTTTGATGAAGTCAGAGCAATATTGATAGAAAACATCAAAGGTCGCATGAAGACTCATGAAGTTGCCTTTGCAGATATCAAGCGAGCAAACGTTGAGATCGAATTCAATCGTAAGGATGAGATCTAATGCATGTAGAGATGTCGGCATTAGCTGCCCTTACAACAGAAAAAGACATTCACCTTGAAGAGCTGATTTATGCAATCGAGGTTGCAGTTCTTGGTGCATACAACCAAACAGAAACTGCCAAGCGCCATGCTAGAGCTCATTTGGATCGCGAGACTGGTGAAATTTCTATTCTTGTTCCAATTTTTGGTGAAGACGGAACTCGCATTAGCGAAGAGGTTGATTCACCTGATGGATTTTCACGTATGGCAACATCGACAGCTCGCCAAATTATTAAGTTAAAAATGCGTGAGACTAATGATGCAGAGATTGTTGGAGAGTTCACAGCATCAGTGGGAGATGTTATTTCAGGCGTTGTGCAACAGGGTCGCGATCCCAAGATGATTAACGTCAATCTTGGTCGCGTTGAAGGACGTATCCCGCCACAGGAACAAGTGCCCGGTGAGGTCTATAACCACGGTGATCGCATTAAGTGTTTCGTTGTTGAAGTGAAGCAAGGGTTAAAGGGACCCGAAATTATGTTGTCCCGTTCTCACCCAGCACTTGTGAAACAGCTATTTGCCTTTGAAGTTCCAGAAATTAATGATCGCATCGTTGAAATCATGGCCGTTGCGCGCGAAGCAGGACACAGAACAAAGCTTGCCGTTAAAACTCATCGCGCCGGTGTTAGCCCAAAAGGATCGTTGATTGGTCCTATGGGATCTCGTGCACGAGCCGTGATGGATGAGCTACACGGAGAAAAGATTGACATTGTTGATTGGTCTGAAGATCCAGCAGAGTTTGTTGCAGCTGCACTTGCTCCTGCAAAGGTCAGTTCAGTTGAAATCACCGATCTAGCATCGCGCAGCGCAAAGGTGATTGTTCCGGATTACCAGCTCTCATTGGCCATCGGTAAAGATGGACAGAACGCCCGCCTTGCTGCACGTTTGACTGGCTGGCGTATAGATATACATCCCGACACAGTTGTTCCCGCTGCCACAGACGCAGCATTATGAGAAGAGGGCTCTAGTTGGATACCATGAGCCAGTTGAATTCACATTTTCCGGTACGTAGCTGTATTGGCTGCCGAAAGAAGGCGAACCCAGCGGCATTAATTCGAGTGGTTTTGATCGATGGAAAATTGATTCCAGATATCAAAGGCGGTGCTCCAGGTCGGGGCGCTTGGCTTCACAAGAAATGTGCAGAAGGTGCGATAAGTCGAGGCGCTTTTCGTTTTGCTTTCAAGCAAGATGAGGCGATCGATGTATCGGAACTTCTGAAGTTTCTTGAAAGTTAGTTCGGATGCATGAGTTACTAATGAAAATGACATACAACGAATGGATATGAAAGTTATGAAACTCAAATGAGCTCGTTAGAACTATGAGGTCGTTCAACTAAGGCTTGCATTTGAGAAAATGCGGGCCAAGACAGGAGAAATGTGTCAAAGGTCCGCGTACATGAGTTGGCAAAACAACTCGGTATGGAGAGCAAGGTTGTCCTTGCAAAACTCCAAGAAATGGGCGAGTTTGTTCGCTCCGCATCATCAACAGTAGAAGCGCCGGTTGTGCGCAAGTTGATCGAAATGTATCCCGATGCAAAACCGGTCGAGGAGAAAAAGCCTGTCAAAAAGGCTGCTGCAAAGAAAGCTGCAGCAAAGCCAAAGGGTGAAGTCAGCGCTGAACAAGCAGCTGAACTTGCAGCTGAACTTGGCGTAGACATTGAAGCGCTCAAGCTTGAACAAGCAAAGGCGATTGCTAATAAAGAGGAAGCTGCAAAGCATGAAGCAGCAGACCGTGCCGCAGAAAATGCTTCTCCTGCAACACCAACAGCACCTGCCGCCCGTCCAGGTAACAATCCATTTTCAACAGGCGGTGCGGTTCCGCGTCCACCTCGTCCAGGAAACAATCCATTTTCAACAGGTGGTGCAGTTCCGCGTCCACCACAACGTCCACAAGGAACTGGAGCACCTCGTCCAGGAATGGCCGGATCTCGTCCAGGTTCTGTTCGTCCAGGATTTGCAGCACGTCCAGGTGGTGCACGACCTGCAACAGGTGGACCATCAACAGGTTCAGGTTTTCCACCACGCACTGGTGGCGCACCATCATCATCTCCATACAAATCAAATACACCAGGTACTGGCGGCGCTGCTCCTGGTGGTCCTCAACGTCCAAGTGGCGGTCGTCCACCACAACGCGGTGGCGCAGGTGGAGCATTCGGCAAGAATGCAAGTAAGAAATCTGGTCGTAAACAAAAGTCACGTAAGGCATTACGCGATGAGTTTGACAATATGCAGGCACCACAACTTGGTGGCGCAGTTGTTCCTCACGGTGATGGCAAGACGCCTATTCGTATGCGTCGCGGAGCTTCATTGGCAGATTTCGCAGACAAGATTGGTGCAGATCCAGCAGCGTTAGTTGCAGCACTATTCCACCTTGGTGAAATGGTTACGGCAACACAATCTGTCGATGCTGACACTTTTGAAATTCTTGGTGTTCAACTCGGATATAACATTGAAATTGTTAGCCCTGAAGATGAAGACCGTGAATTACTACAAGACTTCGACATCGACTTAGCTGGCGAACTAGATGATCTTGATCCAGACACATTGGTTGCACGTCCGCCAGTTGTAACTGTTATGGGTCACGTTGATCACGGTAAGACTTCTCTTCTAGATGCGATTCGTAAATCTGAAGTTATGAAGGGTGAAGCAGGCGGTATTACCCAGCACATTGGTGCATACCAAATTCATCATGATCATGATGGCACTAACCGTGCGATTACCTTTATCGATACACCAGGTCACGAGGCGTTTACCGCTATGCGTGCACGTGGTGCGAAGGTAACTGATATCGCTGTACTTGTAGTTGCCGCAGATGATGGAATCATGCCTCAGACAATTGAAGCTCTAAATCACGCACAAGCCGCAGATGTTCCTATTGTGGTTGCTGTTAACAAGGTTGATAAAGAGGGTGCAAACCCAGACAAGGTTCGCCAACAGCTAACCGAGTACAACTTGATCGCAGAGGAGTACGGCGGAGACACAATCTTCGTAGACGTTTCTGCAAAGGCTGGTATCGGTATTGATCAGTTGATCGAATCAATTTTGCTGACAGCAGATGCTGCTATTGATCTTCGCGCTGTTGCTAATGATGATGCTCGTGGTGTTGCTATTGAAGCTCACCTTGATCGTGGTCGAGGTCCAGTTGCAACTGTTCTAGTACAACGTGGAACACTCAAGATTGGTGATGCAATCGTTGCCGGTAGTGCATTTGGTCGTGTTCGTGCGATGTTGGATGAGAACGGCGACAACGTTGCTGTTGCTGGTCCTTCTCGTCCAGTTCAGGTACTTGGATTTACATCTGTTCCAAGTGCTGGCGATACCTTCCTAGTTGCTGATGAAGACCGAACTGCGCGCCAGATTGCTGAAAAGCGTCAAGCAGCAGAACGTAACGCACAGCTTGCTAAGGCTCGCAAGAAGGTTTCACTGGAAGACTTCATGGAGCAGTCCAAGATTTCAACACTTAACCTCATTCTTAAGGGTGACGTTTCTGGTTCTGTTGAAGCACTAGAAGATGCATTGATGCAGTTGGATGTTGGCGCAGAAGTAGATCTTCGCGTTATTCACCGCGGTGTTGGTGCAATCACTAAGAGCGATATCACCTTGGCATCTGCCTCAACTGCAGTTGTGATCGGTTTTAACGTTAAGCCAGAGCCACAAACTGCAATTTATGCGGATCAAGAAGGCGTTGAAGTTCGTTTCTACTCAGTTATCTATAACGCAATTGAAGAGATTGAGCTTTCCCTTAAGGGCATGCTCAAGCCTGAATATGAAGAATCGATCATCGGTAGCGCCGAAGTTCGTGAAATCTTCAAATCTTCAAAGGCTGGAAACATTGCTGGTTCTGTTGTTAAGGATGGAGTCATCCGACGTAATGCAAAGGCACGTATTTTGCGTAACGGAACAGTCTTGGTTGATAACCTCACAATTGATTCGCTCAAGCGATTCAAGGATGATGCCACCGAAGTCCGCGAAGGATTTGAGTGCGGTATTGGCCTTGGCAACATGAAGGAGATCGCACAAGGCGACATCGTTCAGTGCTTTGAGATGGTTGAGAAAAAGCGAGCATAAGAAATGGGTCAATCACATCGCACACTGAAGGTCGCCGACCGCATCAAGGTAGTAGTTGCAAACCTGCTTGAGACAAAGATTAAAGATCCGCGTCTTGGTTTTGTAACTGTTACCGATGCACGTGTTACTGGCGATCTTCAGCAAGCTTCTGTGTTCTATACAGTCCTTGGTGGACTAGATGAGCGTGCAGCAACTGCTGCAGCACTAGATAGCGCTAAGGGTGCAATTCGTTCTGCACTTGGCCGCGAACTGGGCCTTCGTGTTACACCGAGCATTGAATTCTTTGAAGATGGTTTGCCGGAGAGTGCTCTTGCTCTTGATTCTTTGCTTGCAAAGGTTCACGAGCAGGACGCGCAGGTTGCAGAGCTTCGCAAGAATGCAAGTTATGCTGGGGGAGAAGATCCTTACAAAGCTCCACGTGTAATCGAAGAAGAGTAGCGACGCACATAGTGCACGAGCACGGATTTCTGGTTGTAGATAAAGAGCCAGGCATGACAAGCCATGACGTGGTTGCAATTGCACGCAAGGCTCTAGGTACACGCAAAGTCGGGCACGCAGGAACTCTGGATCCGATGGCTACGGGCATCCTAGTTTTGGGATTTAACAACGGAACTCGTCTCTTGCAATACATAACAGATGGCAACAAGAGCTATCAAGCAACAGTTGTTTTGGGAGCTGCAACGGTTACTGATGATGTTGAAGGCGAAGTAATAAGCACGGCAGATACATCTGCAATTACGGATGCTCAGATTCATGAAGAGTTTTTACAGATGCGCGGCACAATCATGCAACGACCAAGCTCTGTCTCTGCTGTAAAAATCGATGGCGAACGTGCTTATGATCGAGTTCGATCAGGTGAAGAAGTTGTTTTGCCGTCTCGTGAAGTTACCATTTCGCAGTTAGATGTTCTTGCAATCCGTAGGCTTGAAAAAGGTATTGAAATCGATATCGAAGTTACATGCTCTGCTGGAACATTTATCCGTGCCATCGCTCGTGATTGCGGTGATGCATTAGGCGTTGGGGGACACCTCAACTTGCTGCGTCGTTCACGTGTTGCGGGCTTTGGTCTTGATAGAGCTGTCACCTTGGCCCAGTTAAAGAGTGGTGAGTTTTCAACCTTAGATTTAGCAGATGTAGCACGAGCAACATTTGCTGTCCGCGAGATTGCAATGGATGAAAAGCTCGAGCTCTCATTTGGACGCACATTGACTGCAAATCCAGATAATCAAATTTATGCAGGAATTTCTGCAACTAACCAGTTAATCGCTCTGCTACAGAATCTCGATGGCAGGGCTAAACCGATCGCTGTATTCGCGGCGGCGCAGTAACTCTGAGACAATGGGCTTATGAGCATCGTCGTTATTGGTAACTTTGATGGAGTCCATAAAGGACACCAACAAGTACTCAACCGTGCCAAAGAAATAGCCGGGGATGAAAAGATTATTGCGCTGACCTTTGATCCACACCCAGTATCTATTTTTGCACCAGAGAGAGCACCAACTTTGCTGACCATCTTGAGCGACAAGATTGAACTACTTAAGATTCATAACGCCGACCAGGTGGCGGTTATTAAGTTCACTAAAGAGTTTGCTGCCATGGAACCTGAGGAGTTTGTTAATAAGGTGTTAGTAGAACAATTAATGGCGACCACAGTTATTGTTGGTCAGAACTTTACATATGGTTTTAAGGCTGCAGGTAATGTCGCAACTCTGGCCCAACACCCTGAATTCAAAACTATTGTTTTGGATCTTCAGTCAAATGCAGAAGAGGCAATTTCTTCAACTCGTATTCGCTCAGCAATAGTCAATGGCGACGTTGAAAGTGCCAGAGAGATGTTGACCCGCCCGCACCGCTTAGATGGCATCGTTGTTCATGGCGAAAAACGCGGTCGTGAAATTGGATATCCAACTGCAAATCTTGGAAACATAGATGGCCAAACAATTCCAGCAGATGGTGTGTATGCAGGATGGTTAACAGTTGGAATTGATCGCTGGCCGGCTGCAATTTCAATTGGAACTAATCCAACATTTGAAGGAGCTCGAGGTCGACAGGTTGAGGCATACGCACTTGATCAAGTGGGCCTTGATCTCTATACAAAGCCTGCAACGATCGAATTTGGCTGGAGACTGCGAGAGACTTTGAAATTTGATGGTCTTGAGCCATTACTTCAGCAAATGGCAAAGGATTGCGCCGAGGCCCGGAGATTAACCGAGCTATAAGCGGGCAATTCCACCCGATTTCACCTATTCATAGGCTCGCTGGTAGCCTAGCCCTTCAGTCGAGATAGCGAATCTTTCGTGAATCAAACCGAAAGAGCCTCGTGCTCAGTAAACAAGGAGAACAAGAAATGGCACTAACACCAGAACTAACGAAACAAATCATTGCTCAGTACGGTTCTACTCCTACTGACACAGGATCACCTGAAGCTCAGGTCGCTCTTCTTTCAAAGCGTATTGAACAAATCACAGATCACTTGAAGACTAACCCACATGATCACCACAACCGTCGTGGTCTTTTGTTGCTAGTTGGACGTCGTCGCCGCATTCTTCAGTACCTAGCAAAGACAGACATCAATCGTTACCGTGCAATTATCGAGAAGCTCGGTATTCGCCGCTAATTAAGTAAACACAATCTGCCGTAAAGCAATGGTCCTCGGTAGTGGTTTCCGCGCTAGAGATTCAAAGCGCGTGAACTTCGATCGAAGATTCATTCTCTTGGCAGATAACAAAGCACGATAATTTTGTCGCGCTTTTCAATCTACAAAGAGGAGGACCCATGGAGGGTCAAGAGGTTCAGTCAGCCGTTGCAATTATTGATAACGGAAAATTCGGAAAACGAGAAATTCGTTTTGAAACAGGACGCCTAGCGCGCCAAGCAGCAGGAGCTGCAGCAGTTTACCTAGATGATCAAACAATGATCTTCTCAGCAACAACTGCATCAAAAACACCAAAGGATCAATTTGATTTCTTTCCTTTAACAGTCGATGTTGAAGAGAAGATGTATGCAGTTGGTCGTATTCCAGGATCTTTCTTCCGTCGTGAAGGTCGTCCATCAGAGGATGCGATTCTTACTTGCCGTTTGATCGACCGTCCATTGCGTCCATCATTTGTTAAGGGACTTCGTAACGAAGTTCAGATCGTCGTGACAGTAATGGCACTAGATCCAGATCATATGTATGACGTTATTGCGATTAATGCTGCATCGATTTCAACACAACTTGCAGGTCTTCCATTCTCTGGTCCAATCGGTGGCGTTCGCGTTGCTTTGATTGATGGTCAGTGGGTTGCATTCCCTAACCACTCACAGGTTACTAACGCTGTCTTTGACATGGTTGTTGCAGGTCGCATTAGTGATGATGGTGATGTTGCAATCATGATGGTTGAAGCAGAAGCTACTTCTCGCACAATTGAATTAATCAAGGGTGGCGCACCAACTCCTAATGAAGAAGTTGTTGCACAAGGCCTAGATGCTGCAAAGCCGTTCATCAAGATTCTCTGTGAGGCTCAAGCAAAGCTTGCAAAGGTTGCCGCAAAGCCAACTGCAGATTTCCCAGTCTTCTTGGATTACCAGGATGATGTATTTGCAGCTGTTGAAAAGGCCGCTAGTGCAGATCTTGCAAAGGCGCTAACAATTGTTGGCAAGCAAGAGCGCGAGACAAAGATTGATGAGATCAGTGCAGCAACAAAGGAATCTGTAAGCGCCAAGTTTGAAGGTCGTGAGAAGGAAGTTCCTGCAGCATTCCGTTCATTGACGAAGAAGCTAGTACGTCAGCGCGTATTGCGCGACAAGATTCGTATTGATGGTCGCGGACTTCGCGATATCCGTGCGCTCTCTGCTGAGGTAGAAGTTATTCCTCGCGTACACGGCTCAGCAATTTTCGAGCGTGGAGAGACACAGATTCTTGGAATCACAACTCTTAACATGCTAAAGATGGAGCAACAGCTAGATACGTTGAACCCTGAAAATCACAAGCGTTACATGCACAACTACAACTTCCCACCATATTCAACTGGTGAAACAGGTCGTGTTGGTACACCAAAGCGTCGCGAAATCGGCCACGGTGCACTTGCTGAGCGTGCATTGATTCCAGTACTTCCATCACGTGAAGAGTTCCCTTACGCAATCCGTCAGGTTTCTGAAGCACTTGGTTCAAATGGTTCAACATCTATGGGTTCAGTATGTGCATCAACACTTGCACTGTTTAACGCAGGTGTTCCACTACGCGCACCAGTTGCAGGTATTGCAATGGGTCTAATTTCAGATGATGTCGATGGCAAGGTTGAATACGTTGCTTTGACAGATATCTTGGGCGCAGAAGATGCATTCGGAGATATGGACTTTAAGGTTGCGGGAACAAAGGACTTTGTTACAGCGTTGCAGCTAGATACAAAGCTTGATGGAATTCCAGCATCTGTTCTTGCAGGAGCGCTATTGCAGGCAAAGGAAGCGCGTCTTGCGATTCTAGATGTCATGAATGAAGCAATTGACGCACCTGATGAGATGAGCCCATTTGCTCCTCGCATTATTTCTGTGAAGATTCCAGTTGATCAGATCGGTGCAGTAATCGGGCCTAAGGGCAAGATTATTAACCAGATCCAAGAAGAAACTGGCGCAGATATCTCAATTGAAGATGATGGAACCATCTACATCGGTGCAACCGATGGACCTTCGGCTGAAGCTGCCCGCGCACAGATCAATGCAATTGCAAACCCACAGATGCCAGAGGTTGGCGAGCGATACTTAGGTACCGTTGTGAAGCTTGCTGCATTCGGTGCATTCATTTCATTGATGCCAGGTAAAGATGGCTTGCTCCACGTATCTCAGATTCGCAAGATGCATGGTGGAAAGCGCATTGAAAACCTTGAAGAGGTTATGAAGGTTGGCGACAAGATCCAGGTTGAAATCGGCGAGATCGATCCAAAGGGCAAGTTGTCTTTGGTTCCTGTACTTGAAGATGGAACAACTGGTTCAGCTGAATAAATGAGCGTTCGTCGTTCAGTTTTACCTAGCGGTCTGCGTATCGTTACTGAAGAAGTTCCTTCGGTACGCAGCGCCGCGATCGGTATTTGGGTAAATGTTGGATCTCGTGATGAAACCCCGGCTGTTGCCGGGGCTTCTCACTTTCTAGAGCATTTACTCTTCAAAGGAACAAAAAGACGAAATGCCTTAGAAATTTCTTCATCAATTGAATCAGTTGGTGGCGAAATGAACGCCTTCACCAGTAAGGAATACACCTGCTTCTATGCGCGTGTTATTGATACAGATTTACCGATGGCAATTGATGTTGTTTCAGATTTGATCACTTCATCGATTGTTACAGCTTTAGATGTTGATGCTGAACGCAAGGTAGTTTTGGAAGAAATTGCCATGCGCGATGATGATCCCAGTGATTTGGTGCATGACTTATATGCCGAGACCTATTATGGAGACACCCCGCTAGGTCGTCCAATTCTTGGAACGATAGATTCAATCAAATCGATGTCTAGAAATTCTGTCTTTAATTACTACAAGAAGCGCTACTTGCCACAGGATTTAGTTGTTGCTGTTGCAGGAAACATTAAGCACAAAAAAGTTGTCGCGATGGTTGAGGCCGCACTTTCTAAGGATGGCTTCCTGGATGTGACTGGTGCACCAGTGATTCGCCCAAGTACACCTGTTAAAAAAAGTGCGCAGCAATCAGTTGGTTTGATAACACGTCCTACAGAGCAAGCTCATATGTTCTATGGCATGGAAGGCGTTGCACGCCACGATGATCGACGCTTTGCAATGGGAATCTTGGCATCAGCACTCGGTGGCGGAATGTCATCGCGTTTATTTCAAGAAATTCGTGAAAAGCGAGGACTTGCATACTCGGTGTATGCATACGCACAGCAGTTTGCAGGTAGTGGCCAAATAGGATTTTATGCAGGATGCAATCCAGCAAAGGCGATTGAAGTTGTTGAAATCATTCGCGAGGTGTTGGCAGATGTTGCCGATCATGGAATGTCTCAAGATGAAATCGAACGGGCTAAGGGTGCAGTTCGAGGTTCACTGGTTTTGAGCCAGGAAGATTCAGGCTCTCGCATGAGCCGCATCGGTAAGAATGAGATCGTCTATGGCCACGTGATGGGCTTTGACGATATTTTGAAGGCTGTTTCAGCGGTGAACGCCCAGGACATTAAGGAAATTGCTAGCGCGTTCTTAACAAAAACGCCTACCCTTGCCGTTGTGGGTCCATTCAAATCAGAGTCTAAGTTTGAGAAGGTGTTGAGCAAATGATCAATGTTGCGGTTTTAGGTGCGCGCGGTCGAATGGGATCTGAGGTTGTTAAGGCTGTTGAAGCAGCTGATGGTTTGGCGCTGGTTGCAGCACTTGATTTAGGAGATTCACTTGACCAATTAAAAGGGTCTGCAGCACAAGTAGTAGTTGATTTCACTACTCCAGATAGTGTGATGAAGAACCTAGAATTTTTGATCAACAATGGAATCCATGTTGTTGTTGGCACAACAGGATTTGACGATGCAAAGCTTGCAACTGTTAAAGGTTGGCTCGCTGCAAATCCAACTGTGGGAGTGCTAATTGCCCCTAACTTTGCTATCGGCGCGGTGTTAATGATGGAGTTTGCCGCTAAGGCAGCTCAATACTTTGAATCTGCCGAAATTATTGAACTTCATCATCCTGCAAAGGTTGATGCTCCTTCAGGAACAGCAGCGCGCACTGCAGAGTTAATGACTGCCGCTCGTAAAGAAGCCGGTCTTGGCGCAATGCCAGATGCCACAACAACATCTTTAGAGGGTGCTCGTGGCTCATTAGTTGGGGATATTCCAGTGCACTCAGTCCGTGCTCGTGGATTAGTTGCACACCAAGAGGTTTTGTTTGGCGCATTAGGGGAGACTTTAACTATTCGTCACGATTCAATTGACCGTGCAGGATTTATGCCAGGCGTTATTCTTGGCGTAAGAAAAATTGTTAATAATCCAGGGCTAATTCATGGCCTAGATAAGTTTATGTAAGGAGCAACACATGTCAAAAGATCAAATCACAATGTATGGCGCAGATTGGTGCGGAGATTGCCGACGCTCAAAGCGCTTATTTGAAGAGCTCAATGTCGAATACACATTAATTGATACAGATTCAGATTTAACTGCCGCTGACAAGGTCATCGAAATTAATGGTGGAGCAAAGTCAATTCCAGTCATTGTTTTCTCCGACGGTACTCACCTAACAGAGCCATCAGATAATGATCTGAAGGCAAAACTTGTTGCGTTGGGGATTATCTAAAGCCAGCGATATACGGCAGCAGATGAAACTGCAGCTGAGAGTACAACGACTGGAAATGGCGCTTTGAGAAAGAGCGCAATAATTGCAACCGATAGGCCAACTAGGCGTTGGTCAATCATGAGTTGTGACTTTTCGGAAAAAGACTGGACGGCAACCAATGCGCTAAGCAATGCAATAGGAATCAGTGCGTTAATGCGTTGAATCTTTGGGTGTGAAAGCCAGCGCTCTGGCACTGAATGTCCTGAGTACTTAAGCGCAAATGCGATGACGCTAGTTCCTATGGTCGCGATCCAGAATGCACTCATCGCTTCAGTCCTATAGCTATTGCAATAAATGCAGTGGCAATAATGGGAAGACCTGCAGGCAAGATCGGGGTCATAGCGATTGCAAAGAGCGCGCAACTAACAGCCAGAATACGCTCAAACTTTCCTGTTAATCGTGGCCACACGAGTCCCAAGAATGCTGCGGGAACGGCTGAATCAAGACCAAATGCGCGGACATCGCCCATTGCCTGAGCACCTAGTGCGCCAGCAAGGGTGAAGAGGTTCCAAAATACAAAGACTCCGATGCCCGTGTACCAAAAACCTTTGCGCATGGCATCAACACCGCGAGATTCTTGGCCAAGTGCAACAGCGGTTGATTCATCAATAGTTACTTGTGCGGCAACAATTCGCTTTAATCCAGAAACTTTAAGTCGGGGAGCCATGATGACTCCATAGAGTGCGTTTCTCACACCGAGCAAAGATGCAGTTGCGATTCCACTCAATGCAGATCCACCGGCACCTAGAACACCGATGACAGCAAATTGAGATGCACCAGAAAAAGTCAGTAAGGAGAGAATGCAGCTTTGCAAAACAGTAAAGCCATTGGCCACGGCAGCGGCGCCAAAAGCCACCCCATATGCACCAACGGTCAGTGAAACACTGAGCGAATCACGCAATGTGGTGGAGGAAACCTTGGACACGCGGACATTGTGCCGTATATATCCAAAGGCTGCTAGGGGCTTCTAGATAGGGTGCGACCATGAGTGAAGAAATTATTTACCGCGATGATGTGACCGTTGAATTGGTGAAGGCTAGTGCTAGCGATGCAGATGTTATTTGGGCCGCTCGAGTGTCAACTGCTGGTGAGCAATCAATGGAGGAAATTGGCGAAGATCCAGCGCGTTCTGCAGGTTTGATTAACTACCTTGCACGTGAACGTCACGGTTCTCCATTCGAGCACACATCAATGACCTTTTTTGTCTCTGCACCTATTTTTGTTTTTCGTGAGTTCATGCGCCACCGCATCGCTTCATACAATGAAGAAAGTGGTCGCTACCGCGAACTAAAACCAGTTTTTTATATTCCATCTGCCGAGCGCAAACTGATTCAAATTGGCAAGACTGGTGCATACACATTTGTTGATGGCACTAAAGAACAATTTGATGTGACGGTAGCGGCCATGAAGGATGCCTATGTCATTGCATACGAGAGCTATCAAAAAATGTTGGAAGCCGGCGTTGCCCGTGAAGTTGCACGTGTTGTCTTGCCAGTTGCAACATATTCATCGATGTATGTAACTATGAACGCCCGCGCATTAATGAACTTCTTGTCCTTGCGCACCGCCCGTGAAGGTTCACACTTTCCTAGCTATCCTCAACGTGAAATCGAGATGGTTGCAGAGAAAATGGAAGCAGAATTTGCGAAATTGATGCCACTTACATACGCAGCCTTCGAAAAGTCTGGACGAGTCGCCCCTTAATTCGGGTAGAGTTCACGGCATGACAATCGCACCTCCATTTGGACGGCTTCTGACCGCAATGGTCACGCCCTTCAAAAAAGATGGTGTGATTGATTGGGCAGGTGTTGAGACTCTTGCAGCTCACCTAGTCGCAAATGGCCATGATGGAATCGTGGTTAACGGAACAACAGGTGAAGCCCCAACGACTAAGTCCTCTGAAAAAGAGGAGATCATCCGCGTTGTCAGAAACGCAGTGGGCTCATCGATTAAAGTTTTATCTGGTGCTGGAGACAATGAAACTGAATACTCCATCAATCAAGCAAAGCGAACTGAAAAAGCAGGTGCAGATGGTTTGCTGGTAGTTACTCCTTATTACAATAAACCACCACAGGCTGGAATTGAAGCTCACTTCCGCGCTGTTGCAGATGCAACTGATCTGCCAATGATGATGTATGACATTCCTGGTCGCACTGGTGTTCCAATCGAGCCAGACACAATCGTTCGCCTAGCAGAACACCCTCGGATCGTTGCTCTGAAAGATGCAAAGGGAGATGTTGCATCAACCTCATGGGTTATTAAACGCTGCGGAATTCCTGTTTATTCAGGTGATGACATTCTTAATTTGCCACTTCTTTCAGTTGGCGCAGTTGGATTTGTCTCTGTCTGTGGTCACACAGTCGGAAAAGACCTTCGTGAGTTATTAGATTCTTGGTTTGCAGGAAATGCAGTGCGTGCTTTAGAAATCCACCAGAAGTTGTTACCTGTTTACACAGGAACCTTCCGAACTCAAGGTGCGATTCTTACAAAGGCCGCGCTCACATTAATGGGCCTACCTGGTGGCCATACTCGTCTTCCTCTAGTCGATGCTACTGATGCACAGATCGCCCAACTGCATGAAGATCTACGTGCCGGTGGCGTTGCAGTTAACTAATGAATCATCCGCACCCAAATCTAAGTGCTCCGCCAAAGTTAGTCGATGGCGGTATGCGCATAGTCGCACTTGGTGGCCTCACTGAAATCGGCCGAAATATGACAGTATTTGAGTATAAATCAAAGCTGTTGATAGTCGACTGCGGTGTGTTATTTCCTGAATATAATCAGCCAGGCATTGATTTAATTCTTCCTGATTTTTCTTACATCAGAGATCGTTTAGATGATGTTATAGGTATCTTTTTAACGCATGGTCATGAAGACCATATCGGGGCAGTCCCTTATCTATTGCGCGAGCGTGGCGATATTGCAATTTACGGTTCTGCTTTGACCCTGGCACTCATAACAGCAAAGTTAAAAGAACATCGCATTACTCCACTGACACGTGAAGTGAAAGAAGGTGGCACTGAAGACATTGGTCCTTTCACCTTGGAGTTTGTGGCAGTGAACCACTCAATCCCAGATGCATTGGCCGTTGTCATCAATACCGAAGCAGGCCGAGTGTTAGCAACTGGTGATTTTAAGATGGATCAACTGCCATTAGATGGCAGGATTACAGATTTGCGAACATTCGCACGGTTAGGTGAGCAAGGCGTTGATCTATTCATGGTTGATTCAACTAACGCCGATGTTCCAGGATTTACTCCGTCAGAGCGCGAAATTATGCCCGCCCTTAATCGAGTAATCTCCTCAACCAAGCGTCGCGTCATCGTTGCATCGTTTTCTTCACATGTTCACCGCGTGCAACAAATTATTGATGTTGCCGCGCAGCATGGACGCAAAGTCGTATTCATTGGTCGTTCCATGGTTCGCAATATGAAGATCGCAGAGGATATGGAATATCTCAATGTTCCGGCTGATTTAGTGATTGATGCAAAAGATCTAGATCAATATGATGACAATGTTGTTTTGATTTGCACAGGTTCACAAGGTGAACCAATGGCTGCGCTCTCTCGCATGGCTAACGGAGATCACCAGATTCGAGTCGGTGAGGGCGACACGGTAATTCTTGCCTCATCACTTATCCCCGGAAATGAAAACTCTGTCTTTCGCATCATTAATGAATTAACGCGATTTGGTGCAAAAGTGGTCCATAAAGCTAATGCAATGGTGCACGTATCAGGCCATGCTGCAGCAGGAGAGCTGCTTTATTGCTACAACATAGTCAAACCTAAGTACGTGTTGCCAATTCATGGAGAATGGCGTCACTTGAAAGCGAATGCTGAACTTGCAATACAATCAGGAGTTCCAAGGGAAAATACATTTATTATTGATAACGGTGTCGTTATTGACATGGTTAATCATGAAGCTGAAGTTGTTGGTGCAATCCCAGTGGGCTTTGTCTTTGTAGATGGACAGAGCATTGGTGATATCACTGAAAGCTCATTGAAGGATCGACGCATTTTGGGCGAAGAAGGATTCATTTCATGTGTTGTTGTTATCGATTCTCAAAGCGGCAAAATCGTTGCAGGTCCAGATATTCATGCACGAGGTTTTAATGAAGATGCTGCGATGTTTGATGAGGTCAAGCTACGCATTGAAAAAGCCCTTGCAGCAGCAGTGGTTGATGGAATCAATGGAACCCATCAACTATCTCAAATTGTGCGAAAGACAATAGGTGGATGGGTTGGGGGAGAGCATCGACGAAAGCCGATGATTGTCCCTGTCGTTATTGAAGTTTAAAGTGCGGCGCGCCTAGTAGGTTCCAATTTGTTAACCCTTTACGATCGGTCGTGTGGCTAAAAGAAAAAAAGCAAAATCCAAGACGGGTGCTGTAGGCGGAGCACTGGGTCGTGGTGTTGGTGCCACTTGGCGGTTTATTGCAAAGTCATTAGGTAGAAGCGTTCGCTTTATTGCTCGTGGTGCCAGAGACTTAGATCCAGCACATCAACGGGATGGGATCGCATTTCTCATTTTGATTCTCGCCTTGATTGCAACGGCTGGCACATGGTTTCACTCCGACAACCTTGTAGGTCGAGCGGTTTATTCCTTTATATATGGTGGCTTTGGTCGCGTTGGATTTATCGCACCCTTAGTTCTCATTTACTTTGCATTTAGATTATTTCGTGTTCCAGAGGATTCAAAAGCTACGGGACGAATCATTATTGGCACGCTGGCACTTGCGGTTTCATCAACAGGACTCGCACATTTATTTAACGGTTCAGTTGGAACGGGCGCAACTGCAATGCGCGAAGGTGGCGGATGGCTTGGATACGGCATCACACAGCCTTTAGTTGGTCTAATGACATCGGTACTTGCTTATCCTGTTTTGTTTATCGTATGTATTTTTGGTTTATTGGTAATTACTGCAACCCCTGTCTCTGAAATTCTTTCTCGTATCACCACTTCCAGTAAGTGGTTGTGGTCAAAGCGACCTGAACGAGCAGAGCGCATAGAAGAAGAATTCGAGATTACAGATACTCCAGCTTTTGACACACCAGTCGTGGCAGCGTGGAATGAACCAGATGAAGAGGAAGAAGAGCTAGACGAAGAGAGCTTTGACGAAGAGTTCACCGTCCCAGTTCCGGTTTCTCCGGTTGCCCATGCCAATGAAAATACAGTTGCAGCCAAGCGTCCGGAGCAGTTACTACTAACTGCAGATGTTGTTTACGAACTGCCTGCTGCAGATATTTTGCGAGCAGGTCCTGCTGCCAAGGCCAAGAGCAAGGCAAATGAGGTTGTAGTTGCTGCTTTAACTGAGGTCTTTTTACAGTTCGAAATTGACGCCCAAGTTACCGGTTTTATGCGTGGTCCAACTGTTACTAGATATGAAGTTGAACTGGGTAACGCTGTTAAGGTCGAGCGAATTACAGCCCTTGCTAAGAACATTTCTTATGCTGTTGCTAGTAGCGATGTTCGCATCCTCTCGCCAATTCCAGGAAAGTCTGCCGTCGGCATTGAAATCCCAAATGCAGATCGCGAAATTGTGGCATTAGGTGATGTTTTGCGCTCAACTGTCGCTGGCCAGGATCTGCATCCCATGCTTGTTGCTTTGGGTAAGGATGTCGAAGGCAATTTTGTGTGTGCAAACCTTGCCAAGATGCCTCACCTTTTAGTTGCTGGTGCAACAGGTGCGGGTAAATCTTCAATGATTAACGCAATGATTACCTCAATTTTAATGCGTGCTACTCCAGATGATGTGCGTCTTGTGCTTATCGATCCAAAGCGAGTGGAACTAACTGCATATGAAGGTATTCCACATCTAATTACTCCAATTATTACCAATCCTAAGAAGGCTGCAGATGCTTTAACGTGGGTTGTGCGCGAAATGGATCTTCGCTATGAGGACCTTTCTACATTTGGCTACAGACACATTGATGATTTCAATAAGGCTGTTCGTGCTGGAAAAGTTGTTCCTCCACCGGGTAGTGATCGCACAGTTGAGCCTTATCCATATCTACTCGTCATCATTGACGAGCTTGCAGACCTGATGATGGTTGCAGCAAAAGAGGTTGAAGAATCTGTAGTGCGTATTACTCAGTTGGCACGATCTGCGGGTATTCACCTAGTCCTTGCTACACAGCGCCCATCTGTAGATGTTGTAACTGGGTTGATTAAAGCTAACGTTCCATCTCGACTTTCTTTTGCAACAAGCTCACTTGCTGATAGTCGAGTTATTTTGGATACGCCAGGTGCTGAAAAGCTAGTAGGACAAGGTGATGCCTTGTTTATTCCTATGGGATCAAGCCGGGCAATTAGAATTCAAGGGGCATATGTATCAGAGCGCGAAATTGAAGCGGTCACAACGCACGTTAAAAAGCAGTTAAAACCTCGATATCGCGATGATGTGACTGCACCTGTTAACCAAATGAAAATGGTTGATAAGGAAATCGGCGATGATTTAGATATTTTGTGCCAAGCAGTTGAACTAGTTGTTGGCACGCAATTTGGCTCCACGTCTATGTTGCAAAGAAAGTTGCGAGTAGGTTTTGCAAAAGCTGGACGCTTGATGGATCTGATGGAATCCCGAGGCATCGTTGGACCATCGGAAGGTTCAAAGGCACGCACTGTTTTGGTGAAGCCTGACGAACTAGATTCGGTGCTGGCAACCCTTCGTGATTATTAATAGACGGTGAATAATTGGGGAGGTGACCCTCTTTCACCCCTAATTCTCACGCCTGCATCTATCCACCCCTGACCGTTCTACGTTAGATTTATGTTCCACCCCATAGCCAGTTTGAGGATTAGTTCATGTCTCTTGGATCAATGATTACTCAAGCACGTAAGAGTGTTGGGTTGAGCATTGAGGATCTCTCGGCTTCCACAAATATTCGAAGTTCACTATTGCGAGAGATGGAATCGGATTCGTTTCATAATTGCGGTGGCGAAACTTATGCGCGTGGGCACATTCGTAATATTGCTACAAAACTAGGTGTTGATCCACTGATTTTTATTGCCGCTTTTGAAGAAGAACAAATGCGGGTGGATCGCTCGATAAGAGATTTACTCGTTGAAAATAGTGTTATGCGATTACCAGAACAGGCCCGCAAGGTCTCCTGGAAGGTATTAGCAACAATTTCAGTTGCATCATTATTTGTCGTGGGACTTGCGCAGATTATTATTTCAAACACAGCTTCTGTCGATATTCCTACACCGATTGCTTCAACTACTGCAACGGAAAGTGCACCTGCATCACCTGAAGCAACAGAACCTGCTCCGACAGAGGAAGCAACTGTTTCAACGGGTGCTGGAGTAGAAATTGTTATCACAGCATCTCGTGCAAAGAGCTGGCTCTTTGTCTCTGATGCAACGGGACGTACTCTCTTTAGTGGGCAAATTGCACGAGGTGGTACTAAAACCTTTACCACCGATGTTTCACTTAATGTAAAAGTGGGCAATGCAGGAGGCGTAGATTTAACTGTCAACGGTAATAAAGTCGATTCAATCGGTGCGGACGGGGAAGTAGTTAGCGTGTCGTACGGAGTAGATTCTTAATAGCCTTAAACAGGGTAAGATTGCGCAAATGAAGCGCACCGTTGCAGTAGTCACTCTTGGATGTGCACGCAACGAAGTAGATTCTGAAGAGTTAGCCGGCCGATTAGCTGCCGATGGTTGGACCCTTGTCGACGATGTTGAATCAGCCGAAGTTGCACTTGTAAACACCTGTGGCTTTATCGAGTCTGCAAAGAAGGATTCTATTGATACATTGCTTGAGGCAAATTCCCTCAAAGGTCATGGGGTTACACGCGCAGTTGTTGCCGTTGGTTGCATGGCTGAGCGTTATGGAAATCTCCTAGCCGAGGAACTGCCTGAAACAGATGCAATTCTAGGTTTTGATGACTACAAAGAAATTTCAGCTCGACTGCAATCAATTATCGCCGGTGAATCTCATAAGGCACACGTTCCACGCGATCGTCGTGCATTGCTACCAATTGCTCCAGTTGATCGCGCCGATGCGCGCGAGAGTGAAGAGTTTTCCAGAAAGCGTTTAGGCACTGCGCCGTGGGCGCCACTAAAGATTGCCTCAGGTTGTGATCGACGCTGTTCATTCTGTGCGATTCCGTATTTCCGAGGTTCTTTCATCTCAAGACGCCCAACCGACATCATTAAAGAGGCGCGTTGGTTGGCTGAAAATGGCGTCTCTGAATTGTTCTTGGTCAGCGAAAACACGACGTCTTATGGAAAAGATTTAGGTGATCTACAGCTGATGGAAAAGATCTTGCCGGATATCGCGGCGTTGCCAGGAGTAGAGCGAGTACGTCTTTCATATTTACAGCCAGCAGAGATGCGTCCGACATTGATTCAAGCGATGATTGCGACAGATAAGGCTGCTCCGTACTTTGATTTATCATTCCAGCACACAAGTCCAACTGTGCTTCGCAGGATGCGTCGCTTCGGCGATAGTGAGAAGTTTCTACATCTAATCAGCCAAGTCCGAGCAGTGTCACCAGAGGCCGGAATTCGTTCAAACTTTATTGTTGGTTTTCCAGGTGAAACGCAAGAGGACTTTGATGATCTGGCTGACTTCATTACTAAGGCAAAATTAGATGCGGTCGGTGTCTTTGGTTATTCTGATGAGGACAACACTGAAGCCTTAGATCATTCAGGCAAGATTGATACAGATGTGATTGCCCAGCGGGTTGAAACGTTATCGGCACTTGCCGATGAGATGGTTTCATTGAGAGCTCAAGCGCGAATTGGCGAAAATATAAGAGTTCTTATTGAAGATGAAGAGCTGCAAGAAGGTCGTGCGGCCCACCAGGGACCTGAAGTAGATGGAACCACATCATTTATCGGTACTAACTACACAGTTGGGCAATATGTTGACGCTGTCGTTATCGATTCGATGGGTGCGGATTTGGTGGCTAAGCCCTTATGAAGCTACCCACATTCATAACTCCCAATTTCATAACTGTTATGCGTTTACTGTTTGTTCCAGTTGGCGCGTACACGCTTTTTAAAAATGGTGGGGATGACCCAACTTGGCAATATATTTCTTGGTGTGTTTTCTTTGTGCTCGGGCTTTCAGATATTCTTGATGGAAAATTGGCCCGTAGCCGGGGAGCGATTACAAAGTTTGGTGAGTTCTTAGATCCGGTTGCCGACAAATTTATGATCGGCACCGCAATGGTTTCACTATCGATTCTAGGAAGAATGCCATGGTGGATCACTTCTGTGATTTTGTTCCGGGAAATTGGAATCACACTGTTTCGTCTCTCTGTCATCAAGCGGGGAGTGATTGCAGCTAATAAGGGTGGCAAGATCAAGGCAACGATGCAGAACTTCGGCGTTGGATTCTATGTTCTGCCCTTGAGCACCAATCTGTACTGGTTCCGCGATGGCTTTATGTATGTTGCAGTGGTACTCACTATCGTCACGGGTGTGTATTATGTAAAATCTACCTTCACGCCTAAAGCGTGATTTAAGAAGGGTTTGGCAGATGACGTTAGCAAACGAGATCCTTGGCTTCTCTGCCGAGATCGTTGAACATCTACGCGAATGCGGAGAAACAATTAGCACTGCTGAGTCACTCACTGCAGGATCTGTAAGTGCAGCAATTGTTATGGTTGCGGGGGCATCTGATGTTTTTGTTGGCGGAATGACGGCTTACCGCGATGAGATTAAGATTTCGCATCTAGATGTTGATCCCGCACTTATCGAAAAGCACACCGTAATTAGCGAAGAGGTAGCAGTTGCGATGGCTAAGGGCGCTATTAAAACTTTTGGAACAACGTGGGCCATCGGCACAACAGGTGTTGCAGGCCCTAACCCCTTGGGCGGTTCTGTGGCAGGTGTGGTGTGGGTAGCGATTGAGGGCCCGGTAAGCCACACGATCGAATTGTCCCTTTCTGGAGATCGTGATTCTGTGCGAAACGCAGCTACATCAAGCGCGATCTCTACCTTTGCGCGTATCCTTAGACATCGCGTTTAAAGATCGACAATTGAGGGGAGTATGACAATGGTTCTAGTTCGTGAAGCTATTGGCCAAACCCTTCGTTCTGCACGCACCGCCCAAGGTCGCACATTGCGCGATGTTGCCCGCGATGCACGAGTCTCACTTGGATATCTCTCCGAGGTCGAGCGCGGACAAAAGGAAGCTTCCTCTGAATTACTTAATGCAATTTGCGTCGCATTGGGACTTTCTCTATCCGGCGTTTTCAGCGATGTATCTGCAGAGCTCAAGAGCCGTGAGGGCGTAACTCTCACTGTTGTCGATGCCGCTTAATAAGTACGCGCCACAAGTAGCAACTCACCGCCGTACACAAAACGCAATCCTTGAGGCTGCAAAACAGTTAATTGCAACTACTGGATTAAAAAAGATGTCCATGATTGAGATTGCCGATGTGTCTGAAGTTTCTCGCGCTACTTTGTATAACCATTACAGAGACAAAGAGAGCGTTATCCGTAGTCTGTGTGAATCAGAGATGAAACGGTTAGTTGAAATTGCTCAGGCTGCTCCAGATGCAACCTCTGCCCTGGAACAGATTTCTATAGAAGTGTCTACTGACAAAGCATTAGCGGCGCTGCGCACGCAAGATCCTGACTCATTGACCATTGCATTAGCAGCTCAAAGTGAGACGTTGTGGAAAGCGTTTTCTATCGCAATGGCTCATTTATTGGGCAAAGAAAAAAGTGAGCTGGCAACACGATGGTTAATCGGGCAAGCCTTGCATCCAATTACTCCTGCACAATCTCGTGCACAAGCAGAAGCAATTACTTCAATTGCGAATCTCTGATCTGCGCGAACGCATTACCTTGTCATTTGGTGATGCATGGGCTCCTTCATTTTCATCAGATATCGCATTGTCTGAATTAGGTAGCAAAAGTGTGAATGAAGCCCTGGCTGCTGGGCTCGAACCAGATGTCATTTGGAAAGCGGTGTGCAAAGCACATCCAAACGAGACAGAAAAGCACAGGTACTAAAGGTGCCAGTTAGCTCCCATCGCTACATACAAGACCTGAATAATCCCGCACTTGTCCTTGTGCATGGATTGGGTTCTGCCGGAAATATTTGGAAAACTCTGGTTCCGCAGTTGATTGAAAATTTCACGGTCTATGCCATAGACCTTCCAGGTCATGGTGATGCACCGCTTGGTGACAATGAAGAAATGGATCCACGATCTCTTGCTCAGGCGATAGTTGATTACATGGTCAATGACATGGGTGTTCAAACAATGCATGTGGCAGGAAATTCCCTTGGGGGATGGATCGCATTAGAAATGGCTGCAGTTGCTCCAGATAATGTTTTAAGTGTTACTGCTCTTGCTCCAGCTGGTTTATGGCACGAACAACCACCGCGAAAGTTTCCACCTAGTCTTGATGCAAGAATCCTTGCAAAGATTTCACAGTACTTTATGAAGACTGCCTATCGAATCCCGCTTCTTAAAGCTATTGGTTATAAGAAGATCACTCACTTGTGGCGCGAATTAAGTTTTGAATCCTGTCGTGATTCAGTGATTGCGATGGCCAAATCCAAGGGATATATGCCGATGTGGCATGGTGCCAATGGACGCAGGTTTGAATCTGTAGTGCCTGAAAAAGTAAAGCTCTCAGTTGTTTTTGGAGATGAAGATCTAACGTTGCCAGAAGAGATTGCTCAAGAAAAAAGCGTTGCACCACCTCATTCACGGTGGATTGTTGTCGATAACTGCGCACATGTAATTATGTGGAACTATCCAACATTAACTGTTGAACTGATCAAGAAGACAGCTCTGATAGCGTCATAGAGACGCCTTAGCAATACACCTCTAGTACCCAGGGATTTTTCCTATCTCCTTCAAGCAGTTCACATTCAAATTGCTGCGAAACAATTGCTTCAAGTTCAACTGGATTACTCGGAATTTTTGTTGACTTTAGAATGTGATGAGTTACTTCACCCCGAGTCTTTTTTGACATATGAGTGATTACCTTTTTCTCACCATCGATTTTGGTGAAGACCTTGATCTCAACTGTGATTGCAACGGGGGATTGCCACACTGTTTGGTAAGTTGATGAACGACAATCGATGATTAGTTCAGTTTCTGCGTGGTCTAATACATCTGCAACTTGGGCAGCCATCTTCTTATTCTTGATCTTTTCTTTGTAAGGCTCGATCAGATCCAAAGGGCGCACAACGCCGTATTTGGCCGAGATGATTGCTAGGCACGATTGGCCGAGTTTCTGCTGGACTTTAGTCAGAGAGCTCCACCGTAGGGCGGCGTAGAGGACGCCTGTGTAGACCTCGATTGCCGGCCCAGGGAGCTCAGATTTCTTCTCAGAGGGCGGCAGCAGGATTAACACCAGCCCAGTATGACGGGGCGACATGCCTCTAGTTGCTCGCGGCGACACGCCTAATTCCTGTCAGTGCCACCTGTTACCTTTCGAACAGATGTTCGGATAAACTTTCCGTGTACAACCAGAGCGGTTCCAACCTCCGCCTGCAGCTCTTCTCCACACCTGTTGTGGAGCTTCTGCAGTCCGTCGTTGGGTCTCCGTACCTTCTGGGCCAGACCAAACGAACTGCATAGCGCAGGACGTTCTATCGAAAGGAATGTACGTGGCTACTGAAAAAAGTAACAAAGCAAACGATGCAGCACAAGATAAAGCCAACGTTGAACGCCACAAGGCGTTAGACACAGCCCTAGCCCAGATCGAACGTCAATTTGGTAAAGGCGCAGTAATGAAGATGTCAGAGCGACAGAACACAGTCATTGAAGTTATCCCAACTGGTTCAATCGCCCTAGATATCGCACTTGGTATTGGTGGACTTCCACGTGGCCGTGTTGTTGAGATTTATGGACCAGAATCTTCAGGTAAGACAACTCTTACATTGCACGCAATTGCAAATGCTCAAAAGGCTGGTGGCATCTGCGCATTTATCGATGCAGAGCACGCATTTGATTCAGAGTATGCAAAGAAGCTTGGTGTTGATATTGATGCACTATTAGTCTCACAGCCAGATACTGGTGAGCAAGCTCTAGAAATCATGGACATGCTTATTCGTTCAGGTGCTCTTGATCTAGTTGTAGTTGACTCAGTTGCAGCACTTGTTCCTCGCGCAGAAATTGAAGGCGAGATGGGTGATTCACATATGGGTCTACAAGCTCGTTTGATGTCTCAAGCACTTCGTAAGATCACAGGAGCGCTGCACCAATCAAAGACAACTGCGATCTTTATTAACCAGCTGCGTGACAAGATCGGTGTCTTCTTTGGTTCACCAGAGACAACTACAGGTGGAAAGGCGCTTAAGTTCTACGCTTCAGTTCGTCTTGATATCCGCCGTATTGAAACACTTAAGGATGGCCAAGAATCAGTTGGTAACCGTACCCGCGTAAAGGTAGTCAAGAACAAGATGGCTCCACCTTTCAAGCAGGCAGAGTTCGACATTATTTACGGCACAGGTATTTCACGCGAAGGCTCACTCATTGACATGGGTGTTGAAATCGGTGTGGTTAAGAAGTCTGGTGCTTGGTACACATACGAGGCAGATCAGCTTGGTCAGGGTAAGGAAAATGCACGTGCCTTCCTACTTGATAACCCAGATCTAGCCAATGAGATTGAAAACAAGATCCGCGAACACTTTGTTCCAGTTGAGGTCGATCCAGCACTCGTTGCTGCCATTGATGAGGCTGCCGCAGAGGTGGATTTTTAAGCTCCAATGCTTGAATACGCCAAATGTTGATATATAACAGCGTTGACCAGGAGGCTGACCCTTACTCAATCGCAAACACCATTGCACTCAATGCTTTGGTTGCTCGCGCAAAGAGTAAGGGTGAGCTTCTGGCTCACTTAAAAAAGCGTGGGGTTGAAGATGATGTTGCCCAGGCAACGATTTTTCGCCTTCAAGAAAACGGCTTGATCAACGATTCAGAGTTTGCAAAGGCGTGGACTCAATCTCGCCACACCTCTAAGAAATTATCTAAGCGAATCATTGCTGGAGAGCTTCGCACTAGGGGAGTAGATCAATCCAGTATCGATGAAGCACTCGATGAGATCGATGATGAGTCTGAGTATCGAACCGCGTTTTCACTGGGAATGAAGAAGTACAACACTATGAGTCGATTAGAACCTGAGGTTCAGATTCGCAGAATTCAATCCCTGCTACAAAGAAAAGGTTTTTCTTTTCCTACAATTGCTCGTGTTATTCGCGAGCTAGATGTTCAGTCAGACGAGCTGCAGTAGCAACTACAGCAGCAGCATGAATGCGGCCAGGTTGACGTCCCAGACGTTCGATCGGGCCGCTTATGCTTACGGCAGCAATTACTTTGCCGTTAGGTGCGCGCACAGGAGCTGAGACAGATGCAACACCAGCTTCACGCTCTCCAACAGATTGTGCCCACCCGCGACGACGATCAGCAGATAGTTGGGCTGCAGTAAATCTGGCGTTAGTTAAACCACGGTGAATCTTTTCTGACTCTTCCCATGCAAGCAGAATTTGCGCAGCAGATCCAGCATGCATAGTGAGCGCAGCGCCAACGGGTACAGAGTCGCGTAATCCTGATAAGCGTTCTGCCACGGCAACACAGATGCGCAGATCTCCTTGGCGGCGATAGAGCTGAGCACTTTCACCCGTAGCATCGCGCAGAGCGGCCAGAGCAGGGGCAGCAGCGGCTAGTAGACGATCTTCACCGGCTGCAGCACCTAATTCACCTGAACGAGGCCCTAAAACAAATCGTCCCGTTAAATCACGGGCAACTAAACGGTGGAACTCAAGTGCCACAGCTAAGCGGTGGGCGGTGGGGCGGGCGATGCCGGTTGCTGCGACAAGTTCGGCAAGTGAATGCGGGCCGGCTTCTAGTGTGCTTAAAATTGCCACGGCTTTATCTAATACGCCAACTCCGCTATTCTTCTTGTTCATAGAGTGATATTAGCATCTCAGTATCTGATACCACAACTTAGAAATGTAAGGAGCAGTACATCGTGGGTAAAACGCTAGCCGAGAAAATTTGGGCAGAGCATGTTGTTCGTGCGGCAGACGGCGAACCAGATTTGATTTACATCGATCTACATTTAATCCACGAAGTAACAAGCCCACAAGCATTTGATGGTCTGCGCCTTGCAGGACGCCCAGTTCGCCGGCCTGACCTAACGATTGCTACAGAAGATCACAATGTTCCGACCCTCAATATTGATAAGCCAATTGCAGATCCAGTTTCAAAGCTGCAGGTTGACACGTTACGCGCAAACTGTAAAGAGTTTGGACTTCGCATTCATTCACTCGGGGATAAGGATCAAGGCGTTGTTCACGTTGTTGGACCTCAACTTGGTGTTACTCAACCTGGCATGACAATTGTGTGCGGAGATTCGCACACCTCCACACATGGCGCCTTTGGTGCACTTGCTTTTGGTATTGGCACCTCTGAAGTTGAGCATGTTCTAGCAACTCAGACATTGCCTCTTCAACGTCCAAAGACGATGGCGATTAATGTTGAGGGCTCACTCAAGCCAGGTGTGACATCAAAGGACATCATTCTTGCAATCATTGCAAAAATTGGTACAGGTGGTGGCCAGGGATATGTTATCGAATACCGAGGCAGTGCTATCCGCGCCCTGTCAATGGAATCACGCATGACCGTATGCAACATGTCTATTGAAGCGGGAGCTAGAGCTGGTCTTATTGCTCCAGATCAAACAACATTTGATTACATCAAGGGCAAACCTCATGCACCTGAAGATTTTGATGCAGCCGTTGCTTATTGGTCCACACTGTTTACAGATGCAGATGCCACGTTTGATGTTGAAGTAAATCTCAACGCCAATGAGCTAGAGCCATTTGTTACATGGGGAACCAACCCAGGCCAAGGTTTGCCACTTAATTCAGTGGTTCCAAACCCTGCAGATATTGCAGATACAGAAGCACGTACAGCAGCAGAACGCGCACTTGTCTACATGGGCCTTGAAGCTGGCACACCACTTAAAAACATAGCCATTGACACTGTTTTCTTGGGCTCATGTACTAACGGGCGCATTGAGGATTTGCGCGCAGCTGCAGATGTGTTAAAGGGCAAGAAGATTGCCTCATCTTTGCGCATGCTGGTAGTTCCAGGATCTGCGCGAGTTCGCTTAGAAGCAGAAGCAGAAGGTTTAGACAAAGTCTTTCTTGATGCAGGAGCCGAATGGCGAAATGCTGGATGCTCAATGTGTCTTGGCATGAACCCAGATCAGCTGGCAGTAGGAGAGCGTTCTGCCTCAACTTCAAACCGTAACTTTGAAGGTCGCCAAGGTAAGGGCGGGCGCACACACTTGGTAAGTCCACTTGTCGCAGCTGCAACAGCGCTGCGTGGAACACTGTCTTCACCTGCGGATCTGTAAGGAGCCAAGTCAATGGAAAAATTCATCAAGCACACAGGCACCGGAGTTCCACTACGTCGCAGCAATGTTGATACCGATCAAATCATTCCTGCTGTTTACTTAAAGCGCGTAACACGCAGTGGTTTTGAAGATGGTCTATTTGCCGCCTGGCGCAATGATCCTGAGTTTGTTTTAAACAAGGATGACTTTAAGAATGGCACGGTTCTAATCGCTGGCGCAGACTTTGGAACTGGCTCCTCACGCGAGCACGCAGTGTGGGCACTACAGAACTATGGTTTCAAAGTAGTTATTTCTAGCCGCTTTGCAGACATTTTCCGTGGTAATTCACTCAAGGGTGGATTGCTCACAATCATTCTTGATCAAGCAGAGGTAGAGGCGATGTGGGCTGCTGTTGAGGCAGACCCAACAACTTCAATCACAGTAGACCTTGAAACCCGCACCGTTAGCTATGGATCAAAGAATCTGTCATTTGAAATCGATGATTACACCCGTTGGCGCTTGATGGAAGGATTGGATGACATTGGTTTGACCCTAAAACAGACTGATTCCATTGATTCTTTTGAGAAAAACCGCCCTGTATACAAGCCAACTACTCTTCCTATTCGTTCGTAAGTGCCAAAAACAAGCGTAAAACGCAGGTTTTACGTGTGGGTGAGTGAGTGAGTGCTCAACCCTCAATCTCGTATCTAGAGTTTTCTACGCATAAAAAACGTACTTTTAAGCATTTGTGTAAAAAAATAAAAAATGCGACACGCGCAATTCAATAACCACATCACCCCTGATATGCGCGTAAGTTTATGAACACGTTAAGCAGTTGCTTAACATTTACGCGTAAATAAGGGGATTTCAATGAATAAGGCCCAATTCATTGCTGCGTTAGCACCACACTTCAACGACAGCAAGAAGGAAGCAGCTCACGCTGTAGATATCGTTTTTGACACAATCATTCGTAACCTTTCAAAGGGTGAAGATGTAATGATCAACGATTTCGGTAAGTTCAAGAAGGTTGATCGCAAGGCACGTATGGGACGTAACCCATTTACCGGCGAAACAATCAAGATCAAGGCTTCAAAGAAGGCACGCTTCCTACCTGCAAAGGCACTCAAGGAAGTTATTGCTGGAGATCGCAAGCTTGCTCCAGCACCAAAGCCTGAGCCAAAGGTAGTTGCTAAGCCAGTTGCTAAGAAGGCAGCACCAAAGAAGGCAGCACCAAAGAAGGCAGCTAAGAAGGTTGCAAAGAAGTCTCCTGCTAAGAAGAAGCCAGCAGCGAAGAAGGTTGTAAAGAAGGCAAAGAAGAAGTAATTCTCTTGCTTCAAAAGCGGGGCTGGCTAACGCTAGCCCCGTTTTTGCATATACGGCACTATTATTAATGCCATGACGGAGTACAAGATTTCATATGCTCCGCCTAAGGGAACTCCCCTCGGAACTAATTTTGCTTTTAAGCTCGGTACCAAGGTAGTTATTCCACTTCTTAATCTGGTGGGAAAAAAGGTTTGGCGTGGTGGTGAAAATATCCCCAAGAGCGGCAAGGCAATTGTCGCCAGCAACCATGTTTCGTATTTAGATGTTTTGTTTCTTACTCACTTTCTCTATCGCAATGGGCGGGCTCCTCGATACATAGGAAAAGAAGGTGTTTTTAAAGTTCCAGTTATTGGAAAATTTGTTCTAGCAGCTGGCATGGTTCCAGTGGCCCGTGAAAGTAAAGATGCTTCTAAAGCCTTAGATCATGCGCTACGACTATTGGAGATGGGTCACTGCGTTGGTGTTTATCCAGAAGGAACATTAACTAGGGATGCAAACGGATGGCCTATGGTTGCAAAAACAGGTCTTGCTCGACTGGCTATAGCTACACGCACTCCGATCGTTCCGATTGCTCAATGGGGCTCACAGATTGTTATGCCAACGTATGAAAAGAAAATCAAGTTTTTCCCTCGAACTCCAATTCAGGTGCTGGCTGGCAAGCCACTCGACTTATCTCCTTGGTATGGAAAAGAGAATGATCCTGAAGCGCTGCGTGAAGCCACAGCTTTTGTGATGCGGGAGCTGACTAATCTCTTGGAAGAGCTTCGGGGAGAAAAACGCCCCGTGGAAATATTTGATCCGCACAATTCAGCTTTGCCGCGCACCGGTAACTTCAAGAAGGAGAAGAAGAAGTGAGCAAGGTAGTTGTGCTGGGTGCTGGACAGTGGGGAAGTACCTTGGCTCAAGTTTTGTGCGATGCTGGTAACCATGTGTTGATCTGGGGTCGTAATCAAGATGTTGTCGATGAAATCAATACTGCGCATACCAATTCCAAGTACTTGGGTAAGAATTCGCTTCCCGTTGGACTTAAAGCAACAAATGATCTTAAAGAAGCTTTTGATTACTCCAACATCTATATCTTGGCGGTGCCAGCACAGACTTTGCGTGAGAATCTAAAGAGCTGGAAGCCACTAGTCCAACCAGGTGCCATCTATGTCAGTTCGTTAAAGGGCATAGAAGTAAGCACGATGTCTCGCATGACTGAAATCATTCATGAGGTTATGGAAACCGAAAACATTGCCATTATTACTGGTCCCAACTTGGCTGATGAGTTAATTCTGCGCCAGCCAGCCGGGGCAGTTTCTGCGGCACCAACGATCGCCCTAGCTGAGAAAATCCAGCAACTCTTTGCAACTCCTTATTACCGTGTTTACACATCTGTCGATGTTTTAGGATGTGAGTTAGCTGGTGCAATAAAGAGCGTCATCGCACTTGCAGTTGGAATATCTATCGGATTAGGTTTTGGTGAAAATACCCAGGCAATGTTAATTACGCGTGGCCTTAATGAGGTTGCACGGTTGTGCGCGGCACATAATGCAGATCCGCTCAGTGCTGCGGGTTTGGCCGGCATGGGAGATCTCGTTGCTAGCTGTGGCTCTCCATTGTCTAGAAATCGAACCTTTGGAGAAGTTTTAGGTCGAAGCGGCTCCATGGATGTTGCCAGAACAGAGGTGGCAAAGACTGTTGAAGGTGTTGCATCATCTAGTGCAATTTTGGAAATAGCTCATCGTGTTGGCGTAGAAGTACCGGTGATTGAGGCTGTCGCAGATGTGGTTTCAGGTCAGATCACGCCAACAGAGGCACTGGATCGCTTAATGGAAATAACCACCAAAGCAGAAAACTTTATTCGATGAGCAAACAAATAATTGCAATTATTTGCGGTGGCCCCAGCAGCGAGCATGAGGTTTCATGTGTTTCGGCAGGGGGAGTTCTTAAGGGTTTGGATAGGCAGCGATTTGAGCCATTGTTAATAGGAATTACTAAGTCCGGCGTTTGGGTGGCACTTCCAATTGATTATCAGTTGGAGATTGCGAACAAGCAGATGCCTGTAGTTGACGATAACGGCAAACACATTGAAGTGAGTGCGTCAGGATTTTTACTAGATGGACAATTGTTAGATATTGATTGCGTTTTCCCTGTGTTGCACGGTGAATTTGGCGAAGATGGAAAGATCCAGAACTTACTTGATGAAGCAGAGATGGCTTATGTCGGAAGTGGCGTCAGCGCCTCGGCACAAGCCATGGATAAGGCTGTTGCCAAACTTTTATTCGCATCTAGCGGCATGAAGGTCGCAGACGGTATTGCTGTTACTGAGCAAGATTGGCAGAGCTCGGCTGATTCATTGAGTTATCCAGTATTTGTAAAACCAGCAAGTGGGGGATCAAGTCGTGGTACTCATAAAGTAAGGAGTTCTGCCCAATTGAAGCCAGCGATTTATGATGCGTTGCTCTATGACAGCAAAGTCTTGATTGAAACGGCAATTAAGGGACGAGAGATTGAGTGTGCCGTCCTTGAGCGAGATGGCAAAGTTGAAGCTTCTATTGTTGGTGAAATCATTGTGAACCCGAAATTTGAATTCTATGATTTTGAAGCAAAGTATTTAGATGATGCAACAACTGTCAAAATTCCTGCTGATATTCCAGAATTGGACGCCGATGAGATTCGGCGATTGGCTGTTGCGGTATTTCATGTCTTGGGATGTTCTGGTTTAGCCCGCTGCGATTTTTTCTACACACATGATGGCCAAATAATTATCAATGAAGTTAACACCATGCCTGGCTTTACTGGTACTTCGGTCTATCCAAAATTGTGGCAGGCCTCAGGGGTTCCTTACACAGAGTTGATTTCAGCGCTAATAGATACTGCGCTGTCTTCTTAGCTTAGGTGTGTTACAGGGCAGGTTAATGTGCGAGTAATGCCTGGCACACCTTGAACCTTTGCAAGCACAAGGCGTCCGAAATCTTCCATGCTTGCTGACTCAGCACGCACGATTACATCGTATGGACCAGTGACACCTTCTGACAGCGTGACTCCAGGGATCTTTGCAACTGCATCTGCAACTCCTGTTGCCTTGCCAACTTCAGTTTGAATCAGAATGAAAGCTTGTACTGACATGGGAGGTCCTTTCTGGTCGAGGCTCAAACGCTACCGCAGAACATCCCTTACTCACTAGTCGATTAGGCTAGGTGCTATGAACTTCGATGAGGTGGGCGTTATTTCTGCGTTAACGCGCATATTTGGCGCAACTCATCGCGGGGTCGAAATAGGAATCGGTGATGACGGGGCGGTAGTTGCAACAACTGATCGAACTGTCATCACAACTGACCTGGCTGTTGAAGGAACACATTTTTCAACTAAATGGAGCAGTGCCTTTGATATCGGTCGAAAGATAACGGCTGCAAACCTGGCAGATGTCTATGCCATGGGTGGTTCTCCAAAATACTTGGTAGTGGCTGTAACCCTTACTGGCCATGAGAGCATGGAGTGGATTGAAGAACTTGCAGAAGGCATTGCGCATGAAGCAAGTAGTTGTGGTGCATTTGTTGTGGGTGGGGATTTAGCCAAGGGCCCATGCATAGTTATTTCAATGACGGCTATTGGTGAAGTAGATAATCCAATTACTCGATCTGGTGCTCGTGTTGGAGATTCGATTTATATTTCATCTTTGCCTGGCTGGTCTGCAGCTGGACTTTCAATAATTGAAAAAGATCTAGATGATGATCTAGCCGTTCATGCTGTTTCTGAATACTGCGCACCCACTGTTGATTATGTCTCTGCAATTCAATTTTCAAATAAGCGAGCACATGCCATATGTGATGTCAGTGATGCACTAATTATCCAAGCCAATCAGTTGGGTAATGCTTCAGGGGTTGCTTTGAAATTTGATCAAGCATTAATTGCACAGCACCCCGAGTTTGTTACTTTGAAAGAGCTGGCTGATAGTCAAGGTGTTGATGTGTGGCAATGGATCTTCGCAGGCGGCGAGGACCATGTCTTTTTAGCAACAGGAAATAACTTGGATGGTTTCTGCGTAGGAACTGTTGTTGAAGGCAATGGCGTTCTTGGAGCAGAAATGAAAAAAGCGCCAGATACCTGGCGCCATTTCAATTAATAAAAATTAACGCGTTACTTTTCCAGCCTTGAGGCATGAAGTACAAACGTTTTGACGCTTTGGTGTTCCACCAACAAGGGTGCGAACGCGCTGAATATTTGGATTCCAACGACGACGGGTCTTCACCTGTGAGTGAGAGACATTGTTTCCGAAGCTGGGCCCTTTGCCACAGATATCGCATGTTGCTGCCACAGCGGTACTCCTTTTAACTCTTCTATTGATCTCGTTCCAATGGGAACAGAGCGTAAGGGTACCCCGTAGGCGGGGGAGGAAGCCAATCACCGCGAAGCGTGCTTTGAGCGTGGGCGTGAGTTAGGCAACATGAGGGCTAGCCCATGGATTCTTCGGTGTGCTCACATCTGTTCAGGCGCAAGATTGGCTGTGAGCCGGTAGAGCGGCTCAGAATTGGAGCACGAGTTCTATGAACTCCTTAGATCTAGCCAGATGGCAGTTCGCCATCACAACTGTTTATCACTTCCTTTTTGTGCCGATCACTATCGGCTTGGGATTTCTAGTCGCAGGGCTTCAAACCGCTTGGTATCGCACCGAAAAGCTGCAGTATCTACGCGCGACTAAATTTTTCGGAAAACTATTTCTTATTAACTTTGCTATCGGTGTTGTCACCGGAATTGTGCAGGAGTTCCAGTTCGGTATGAACTGGTCTTCATATAGCCGTTTCGTGGGAGACATCTTTGGCGCACCACTTGCAATAGAGGGCTTGCTCGCATTCTTCTTAGAGAGCACATTCTTAGGATTGTGGATTTTCGGTTGGGATCGACTGCCAAAGAAATTACACCTTGCCAGCATTTGGCTAGCTGCAACCGGCACTGTTCTTTCTGCTTACTTTATTTTGGCGGCTAATGCCTGGATGCAACATCCAGTGGGGTATGTGCTGAATGCAGAAAAAGGTCGCGCCGAACTTGTTGATATAAAAGCGGTACTGACGCAGAAAACTGCGGTTACAGAGTTTCTTCACACAATTCCTTCAGCAGCCTTTGCTGGCGGTGCATTCATGGCAGGAATTTCTGCTTATCTGATTCTAAAAAAGAAGGATGAACTGCTTGCACGCTCTACCTTTAAATTAGGTGCAATAACAATGCTGGTCAGTTTTGTTTTGGTATTTGTCACTGGAGATATCACTTCACGTGTTATGACCGAGCAACAACCAATGAAGATGGCAGCAGCTGAGGCTCTCTACAACACTCAGGAAAATGCACCATTTTCTTTACTAACAATTGGAACTTTGGATGGATCTAGATCTGTATTTCAGATTGGCGTTCCTTCGATGCTTTCCTTTATGTCTACAGGAAACTTCAACGGCGTCGTTGAAGGAGTTAATGACTTAGAGGCTAAATACGATGCTCAATTTGGCGCTGGGGATTACACGCCTAATGTGCCTCTGGCGTATTGGTCTTTCCGCTTGATGATCGGCTTTGGATTTCTAGGGCTGCTCTTCGTAATGCTTGCGATGTGGGGTTTGCGCCGCGGGGCAACACCTAAGGGCAAGTGGTTCGCACCAGCTATGTATTCACTTCCCTTCATTCCACTTCTATCCATTTCCTTTGGTTGGATATTTACAGAAACAGCACGTCAACCATGGGCGGTCTTTGGATTAATCAAGACAGCAGATGGAGTGAGCGCTGTTGTTTCTGCTGGAGCGGTCTTGTTCACAATGATTGTCTTCACATTGCTATACGGAGTCCTCGCATTCATTGAAATTGGACTCACATTGAAAGTTATCAAGAATGGCCCAGCAGAAGAGTTCGATTATGAAGATCCCCAGCTTGGTGGTTCTGAAGACAAACAACTAGTGATGGCCTACTAAGAAAGGAGTATGGAAATGACTTTTCAAACAACATGGTTTTTGCTCATTGCGGTTCTGTGGGTTGGATACTTCATCCTTGAAGGTTTCGACTTCGGTGTCGGCATGCTTCTTCGTTTTGTTTCAAAGAATGAAGCTGATCGTCGCGCCGTCCTAACCACACTTGGACCTGTGTGGGATGGCAACGAGGTGTGGTTGCTTGTTGCTGGAGGTGCAACCTTTGCCGCTTTCCCAGAGTGGTATGCGACCTTGTTTAGTGGGTTCTATTTGCCACTATTCCTCATTCTCGTCTCGCTCATTGTTCGTGGTGTTTCATTTGAGTACCGTAGCAAGTACGGAAAAGCACAATGGAGACAACGTTGGGATATTGCGATCCTGATTAGCAGCACAATTCCTGCACTTCTGTGGGGAGTTGCATTTGCCAACATCGTTCGTGGAGTTCCAATTGAAAAAGCTGAAAGTGGCTCACTTGAGTATGTGGGTGGATTCTTTAACCTCCTAAATCCATACGCATTACTCGGTGGTGTCGTGACATTGTCAGTTTTCCTCACACACGGAGCTGTATTCCTATCCCTCAAAACAACAGGTTCCATTCGGGATAAGTCTCATGAAATAGCCAAGATTTCAGGAGTGGTTGCCGCTGTTGCTGCAGTTTCATTCTTGGTATGGACAAACTTGATGATGCCCGAACTCAACACAACGGTCATGATTCTCTCCACATTTGTTGCACTTTTGTGGGTTGCTGGAATGTTTGCCAATCTCAAGCGTCGAGAGGGATGGTCATTCATTTTCTCTGCGGCAACGATTGCAACCTTTGTGTCAACTCTGTTTTTCGCGTTGTACCCACGTGTTATGCCTAGTTCTTTGGGGTCTCAGTTTGACCTCACAATTACAAACGCATCTAGTACGGATTACACGCTTAAGGTGATGACAGTTGTTGCTTTGGTAATGACTCCAATAGTTCTTGTCTACCAAGGTTGGACTTATTGGGTATTTCGTAAACGTGTTAGCGCATCTCAGATCGCAAACCCTGAACATGGCGTTCTCGACGTAGTAAGCCATTCGCTTCATAAGTGAAATCGACCAATCTGCGGCTACTTCTCCACAGGGGTGGTAGCCGCAGACTTTTCTTTGTATCAGTAATCGGCGCGACCATTTGGTCCGCAATTATTGTTGTAAGCGCACTTGTTTTAGCTCGGGTAATCGTTGCTGTCATTAACTTAGATAGTTCGGCAATCTCACTCATTGGTTTGCTGGCAGGGCTATGGGCTTTTCGCGCAGTATTCCAATCAGGATTTGAGTTTTGGTGTTCTAGGCAGGCAGTTGCAATTAAGCAACAGATTCGATCTGAAGTCACATCTAACATAAACACCTATGCCCATGTTCCGCCGTCAACAATTAGTACTTTGTTGGTCAAGGGTTTGAACTCCTTAGATATCTATCTAGGTAGATTCTTACCGCAACTCTTCTTTGCATCGATCACACCATTTGTCGTAATAGCTACATTGTTTGTCTTGGACCCACTCTCAGGATTTATCGCAGTGTTTACCTTGCCACTCATTCCTATTTTTGGCGCATTGATTGGTAAGTACACAGCAGATTCCGTGAACAAAAAGTGGAGGACTCTGGGCTCTCTTTCAGCGTATTTTGAAGATTCATTACGCGGTTTCGTGACTCTGAAAATCTTTGGTCGCCATAAAACACAGGGTCAACGCATCAAAGAGATGGGAGATCGGTACACCCAAGAGACAATGAAGGTGCTTAAGATTTCTTTTCTTTCGGCATTGGCATTAGAACTATGCGCAACAATTTCGGTAGCCCTCATTGCAGTTTCGGTCGGACTACGGTTAGTTGATTCAAAAATAGGATTTACAACTTCTCTTGCTGTTTTAATCCTGGCCCCAGAGGTGTATTTCCCGCTTCGTAACGCAGCATCCCTATTTCACGCATCTGCTGATGGCACCGAAGCACTTGAGCAGCTGACAAATCTGCAGGCTGACAAGAGCGAAATTCCCGCCCAGCTAGAAGTTGATTTTTCTTCAGTTGATGCAATCTCTTGGAATCAGTGGGGCTTACACATTAAGGGCAGATCACCGTGTTCGATCGAAGCAAGAAAAATCAAATCAGGAGAAATTCACTTCATTGTCGGTGAGTCTGGGATTGGTAAAAGTACCTTCGCTCTCAATCTTTTGGGAATTCGCAATGATGCCGGGGTTATTGTTGACACAAGTAGAGGAGTTCACACACTAGATGCTTCTTTGAAGAGTTCATGGTTTAAGACGATTGGTTGGGTACCGCAGCAGCCACAGTTGGCAACAGGAACGCTTCGTCAACAGTTCCAGTTAATATCTCCAACAATCGAGGATTCTGCGATTATAGAAATACTTACGCAATGTGGCTTGGCAGTAAGTGACCTACCCAGTGGATTAGAAACTCAATTAGGCGCAGTAGGTGAAAGCTCAAACGCAGCATCAGGTGGTCAGATTCGAAAGATTGCAATTGCTAGAGCTTTAGTCTCTCGGCCACAGGTATTGATCGCTGATGAGCCAACTGCTGACTTAGACTCTGATAGCGCCGATAAAGTAATGAAAACATTACGTGGTTATGCAACATCAGGTTCTATTGTTATTTGCATATCGCACGATGTTTCGATCATGCGCGCAGATGACTCTCAGCAAAGCTTCGTGGTCACATCATGATGTTTATTGCATACTTGTTAGGCGCATTCGCATTCATTGGTGGTATTGGACTAACTGTTTCAAGTGGCTGGTTGATTACGATGGCATCTACGCACCCACCTATTTTGACTTTAGGTGTCTCAATAGTTTCGGTGCGCTTCTTTGGAATTTTTCGTTCGGTTGCTAGATATGGAGAGCGGTTAGTTAGTCATAAGGCTGTCTTTGAGCGCCTGACCGATTTGCGAGTTGATCTTTATAAGAAACTAGTTGGTAATTCCATCGCAGTATCAAGTGTTGTTAATTCAGGCGCTTCAGTAAAGACACTTGTTGATGATGTTGAACGGGCCCAGGAATACCAACTTCGAATAAAACTCCCTGGGTCATCGGCCATTTTGTCGTTAGTGGCAGGCACTCTTCTGGGATGGTGGGTCCGCCCAGAATCACTCTTGATTACGGTTCCGGCGTCCCTGATTCTGTTGTTTGTCTTCCCACTGTTGATTTCTCTATTCACAGTACCGCTGGCAGAAAAGATAGAAGCTCAAGAAATTAGATACACACAGATTGTTGAATCTTCGGTTCACGGTGTAATCGAGGCACAGATCTATGGGTATTTAGATCAATCTCTAGCACCTGCAGTAGCGCAAGAGTTAGAGATCGTTAGAAGTGAAAAGAAACTAATTAGCAAGAGCGCTGTTTTTGCATCATCTACATACCTAATAATTGGTTTAGCAATTGTGGGAAGTGCATGGATTACAAATTCGGTGACAAACCTTAATCAATTACCAGCTGTTCAAGTTGCTATGTTGATATTTCTACCCCTGGTTATGTTTGAAGCTATCACAATGTGGTATCCGAATCTTTTTGTATCTGGAAAGTTACTCGCCTCACAAAGAGCGGTCAATGAGTTGTTGAATATGAATGGGGAGAGCTCTGAAACTGTGCAGATAGAAGAAACAGTCACTTCTTTTGCATGCAAAGATGTAAGAGTTTCCTGGCAGGCAGAATTCATGAAGCCTTTCTCTTGTGAAGTCAGTAAGGGAGAACTACTAGTCATCCGTGGCAAATCAGGAGTCGGCAAATCTACTCTTGCTATGGGGTTACTTGGCTTACTTCCTTATACAGGCTCAATCACAATAAATGGCAAAGAACTATCCAGCTTTACTGATTTGAATCAACGCATCGTTGGAACGGTACAAAGGTCTCACATGTTTAATACTTCGATTCGCGAAAATCTAAAGGTTGGAAATTCAGGGGCTAGTGATGTTCAGATCATGGCCGTGTTAGCAATGCTGGAACTAGATGGCCTTGTAAATGAGATGAGTAGCGGTCTGGATACGATAATTGGAGATTTTGGACGGATTGTCTCTGGTGGTGAATCTAAACGTCTTGCCATCGCTAGAACATTGTTGTCAGATGCCGATATCTATATTTTCGATGAACCTACAGAGCACCTTGATCATCAATTGGCAGAGCGCATTGAAATAGCAATCACCGCTTTGATGAAGGAGAAAATAGCTATCGTGATCACCCACTCAGGGTGGAGCAGGGCCAATAAAACGCTGACAATGCTCCGCTAACCAACATTTATCGACAGATCGCGAGAGAATGCCCGTGTGGCACAACTAGAGAACAAGGTTTCAGCGGTCGTTGGTGACCGCACCGCCAAAGTTCTAGAAACCACCTTTGGCATAAAAACCATTGGCGATCTCATGCGCCACTACCCACG
>Ga0247832_1000288_pt1 | contig 104068 bp, 98 predicted proteins | sample LaCruzMarch2015__10_FD_192407 | JGI IMG/M metagenome (GOLD analysis project Ga0247832, IMG submission 192407) | Freshwater microbial communities from meromictic Lake La Cruz, Castile-La Mancha, Spain - LaCruzMarch2015_4m | ecosystem: Environmental > Aquatic > Freshwater > Lake | place: Spain... | reverse complement strand
AAAATCCCGTGTCGCGGTCAAAGTTCCGGAAATTGCTCATCGACCAGCGCCCATCATCAGAGAATCAGCAAACTGATTCTACCGCGCAAATCACACAGGCGCTAAGTCCGACAGGCTGCTAGGCGCTGGCGATCTCGCTCACCGCGTAACCCTGGAAGAACAGCGCGGCGCGAAGGTCCGTGTGTTCGATGCGTGCACGCGTCTGCGCAGCGACGATCGGCTTTGCCTTGTAGGCGACGCCAAGGCCAGCAGCGCAGATCATGTCGAGATCGTTCGCGCCATCGCCAAGCGCGAGTGCATCGCCCGCCGTCAGCCCGCGCGCAGCCGTCTCCTCGAGTAGCGCCGTGAGTTTTGCCTCGCGGCCGAGGATGGGCTGACCTACGGCGCCTGTCAGAGCCGCGCCATCATCAATCAGCCTGTTGGCGCGATCGGCGTCGAATCCGGCCATCGCAGCGACCCGAGAGGTGAAATAGCCAAAGCCGCCTGACACCAGGACGGCGCGCGCGCCATGCGCCTTCATCGTGGCCACAAGTTCGCGTGCGCCGGCGTTCAAACGCACCCGCTCGGCATGGCATGCTTCCAGCGCGGAAATGCTGAGCCCCTTCAGCATCGCCACCCGCTGGGTCAGCGCGCCCGCGAAATCCAGCTCGCCCCGCATCGCGCGCTCGGTGATTGCAGACACCTCCGCCTTGAGGCCGGCAAAATCCGCGAGTTCGTCGAGGCATTCCTGTCCGATTATGGTGGAATCCATGTCCGAGATGAGCAGGCCCTTGCGCCGGTTTGCCGCCGGGGTGATCGCCCAGTCGGCGCCTCGCGCTGGGGCTTCCGCCTCCAGCCAGGCAACCAGGTCTGCACCCCCGGCAACGCCGGTTTCCGCGACGCTCCAGTCCGCGGCGGAACGATCGGCGACACCGCCCGTTCGCCCGGGAGCTGTGCTGGCCAGCCCCGCAACGTCGCCATCGCGGGACACGAGCGTGAGGACGAGGTCCAAAGGATGGGTCATAGACGTGGCTGCCGGGTCGCGTTAGGGCGAGCCAGGCGCTGTATCAGGGGACGCGGTCACGCGTAAACAGCGAAGCTGGGGACGCAGGTCTGGAGACGAGGAAAACCACGAAGGTAATGCGTCCCGCGATCCTCATTCACGGGCCCACGGCCAGCGGCAAGACGAAGCTGGCGATCGCGCTCGCGCGCAAGCACGGCGGCGAGATCATCAATGCTGACGCGATGCAGTGCTATGCCGATCTCAACGTGCTGACGGCCCGACCTGACGCTGAGGAACTGGGCAGTGCGCCCCACCACCTGTTCGGCCATGTCGACGCGGCTGCCCGCTACTCCGTTGGCGCCTGGAGCAAGGACGCCGCGGCGAAGATCGCAGAAATAACTGATTCCGACAGGCTTCCCATCATCGTCGGCGGCACCGGCCTCTATCTCATGGCGCTGACGGATGGCCTGTCCGACATCCCGGCGGTGTCCGACCAGCATCGCGACAAGGCCCGCACCATGGTCGAGTGCGACCAGCCCAGCGCCCGCGCGCTCCTGCTGGAAAAGGACCCCGCCACTGCCGATCGCATCGAAGCCAACGATCGCCAGCGCACTTCGCGCGCGCTCGAAGTGCTGTTCGCAACGGGCAAGCCCCAGTCGAGTTTTCATGGCCAGGCTGCGCCGGTCCTCTCGCCAGGGACATGGGCCGGTGTGACGCTGACGCCGCCGCGCGAGATGCTTTATGCGCGCATCAACGCGCGTGTGGATGCGATGATGCGGACCAGTGCACGCGAGGAGGCGCGGGCGCTCTGGCAGCGCCGCCTCGACCCCGCGCTTCCCGTGATGCGGGCACATGGCATGCCGGGCTTCTGCGACCATTTCGAAGGCCGCGCCTTGCTCGCGGACGCGGTCGAGCGCTGCAAGCGCGACACCCGCCGCTACGCCAAGCGCCAGATGACCTGGATCGCCCACCAGTTCACCCTCTGGCCCCGGATCCCGTCGGAGGATCTGTCCGTTCGCGTTCGCGTGATTTCCGATATTGCGGCGGAGGTATAGGTCCGGCGTGCCAGGCCAACGCGGGCGCTGGATGGTGTGGAAACGCTCCGTTCCATCAAGCCGAGGTCAAATCTTGCCCTGAAACCCCCGTTGACGCTGCGCTGTTGAAACGGTAACTCCGTTTTTGATAGCGTTCGAGGGAGAAAACGCCATGCGCGAGAGGTCAAAGACCCTCGTAACCGTAATCGGATCGCCGCGGCCCCGCTGATACGACGGGACCGAACGGCGAACGACGACATCAAAGGGCCCGAGTGGCCCTTTTTCTTTTCCCAAAACCTGCAGAACACTCCGAAACCTGAGAAGACTGGCGAGCGGCGAGATGGACGGAAACAGCAAGATGGATGCGGCGAGCCAGAAGCAGGGCGGGGAGCAGCTGACCGGCGCGGAGATCGTGCTTCGGGCGCTCGCCGATCAGGGCGTCGATACGATTTTCGGTTATCCGGGCGGGGCCGTCCTGCCGATCTACGACGCGATCTACGCACAGCATCAGGTGCGCCACATCCTCGTGCGCCACGAGCAGGGCGCCGGCCACATGGCCGAAGGCTATGCGCGCTCGACCGGCCGTTGCGGTGTGGCGCTCGCCACGTCGGGTCCGGGCGCGACCAACATGGTCACGCCGCTGGCTGATGCGCTGATGGATTCGATCCCGATGGTCTGCTTCACCGGGCAGGTGCCAACCCACCTGATCGGGTCAGACGCGTTCCAGGAAGCCGATACAGTCGGCATCACGCGCGCCTGCACCAAGCACAACTATCTGGTGCGCGACGTGAACGATCTCGCGCGCATCATCCACGAAGCCTTCTATGTCGCAACGCATGGCCGCCCTGGCCCGGTGCTCGTCGACATTCCGAAGAGCGTGCAGTTCGCCAAGGGAACCTATGTCGGCCCCGAGGCGATCGAGCATCGCACCTATCATCCCCGCACCGAGCCGCAGGACAAGCGCATCGAGGAAGCTGTCACCCTGATGGCGACAGCGCAGCGCCCGATCATCTACTCCGGCGGCGGTGTCATCAATTCCGGCCCGGCTGCGTCCGAAGCCTTGCGAGCGCTCGCGAAGGCGACCGGGTGGCCTGTCACCTCCACCCTGATGGGCCTTGGCGCTTACCCTGCGTCCGGCGAGCAGTGGCTTGGTATGGTCGGGATGCACGGATCGTTCGAGTCGAACAACGCCATGCACGACTGCGACGTGATGCTCTGCGTCGGCGCGCGTTTTGACGACCGCGTCACGGGACGTCTCGATGCCTTCTCGCCGAACTCGAAGAAGATACACATCGATATCGATCCATCCTCGATCAACAAGAATGTCCGCGTGGACGTGCCGATCGTGGCCGATTGCGGCAAGGCGCTGAAGGCGATTACAACGGAATGGAATTGCAAGGTCACCCGCAAGCCGGATATCTCGGCATGGTGGAAGCAGGTCGATGCATGGCGCGCCCGCCAGGGCTTCGCTTATCCGAACTCCAAGACGCTCATAAAGCCGCAATACGCGATCGAGCGTCTCTATGAGCTCACACGCGACCGCGACGTCTACATCACGACCGAAGTGGGCCAGCACCAGATGTGGGCCGCGCAGTTCTTCCATTTCGACAAGCCGAACCGCTGGATGACGTCCGGCGGACTTGGCACGATGGGTTACGGCCTGCCGGCTGCCATCGGCGTGCAGGCGGCCTATCCCGATGCGCTGGTCATCGACATCGCGGGCGATGCCTCGGTGCAGATGACGATGCAGGAAATGTCCACCGCCATCCAGCACAACCTGCCGGTCAAGATCTTCATCCTCAACAATGAGTGGATGGGCATGGTCCGCCAGTGGCAGCAGCTGCTGCACGGCGAGCGCTATTCGCACTCCTACTCCGAAAGCCTGCCCGACTTCGTGAAGCTCGCCGAAGCCTATGGCTGCCATGGCATCCGCTGCGAGGACCCGGCGAACCTCGACGAGGCGATCCTCGACATGATCAACACGCAAAAGCCCGTCCTGTTCGACTGCCGGGTGGAAAAGGCCGAGAACTGCTTCCCCATGATCCCGTCGGGCGCGGCCCATAACGAGATGATCCTCGGCAAGATCACGGGCGATGAAATCAGCGAAGCTGGAAAGATGCTGGTCTGAGATGAAACGCGCTGCGCACATCATCGCAGCCCTGTTGCTCGCCGCGGCCTGTGAGCCGGCGCGCCTGCGCCGGCCGCGGAGGGCGCGACAGCGCCCGGGGAACTGGCCGGCGCCGCCTCGGCCGCACAGCAGATCATCATTATCGGTGGCGCAGGCGCTGCTTCCGGCCCCGACCGCGAGACCCGCGACAAGCTCACCGCACACCGCCGCAAATTCATGGCCGAGATATTCACGCCCATTGATCCCGTCCGCCGCGGCGAGAACATGAAGGAACTCACCTGATGGCCCGCGCCGCCCGAACCCGCACCCCCGCCAGGAATGGCGTCCGCGACGATCCCGCCTCCGCCTACGACATGACACATGCCGAGGAGGGTGAGGAACAGCGAACGCTGGCCTGCATCGTCGACAATGAGCCCGGCGTGCTGGCGCGCGTCGTCGGCCTGTTTGCAGCGCGCGGCTACAACATCGAGTCGCTCACCGTCGCCGAGATCGATCGTAACGCGCACCAGTCGCGCATCACCATCGTGACGTCGGGCACCAATCACGTGCTCGAACAGATCGAGCAGCAGCTGCTCCGCCTTGTGCCCGTCATCAAGGTGATCGACGTCACCAACTCCACCGGCGGCATCGAGCGCGAGCTTGCGCTGGTGAAGGTTGCGGCCACGGGCGAGAAGCGCGTCGAGAGCTTGCGCATCTCGGAAATCTTCCGCGCCCGCGTCATCGATACCACGAATGAGAGCTTCATCTTCGAGGTAACCGGCGCGAGCCAGAAGATCGACCAGTTCGTCGAACTCATGCGCCCGCTCGGTCTCGTGGAGGTCTCGCGCACCGGAGTGCTCAGCATCCAGCGGGGGAAGGACAAGGCAGGATGACGCGTGCAATCAAGAGACATCCCTACCGCGCAGCCTTTGTCGCCATGCTCGTCGCGCTTGCTGTTGCGTGCTCGGCTCCGACCGACGTTGGCCTCACTGTCGATGTCGGCGGCACGCCCGAGAAGACGCTGGAAGCCGCGATGCAGGCCGACCGGGGTTTCGCTGCGATCGCCAGGGCTGAGGGGCCTAAAGCCGCCTTCCTGAAATACATGCACCCGACCGACGCGAAATTCCTGCAGCCAGGCGCGGTCGTGCAGGGCGCGGAAGCGATCGCGGCGGGCTTCGCCCAGTCGCCGCCCGGTTTCGCAATCGCCTGGGAGCCTGATGGCGGGCAGGGCTCGGCCTCGGGCGATCTTGCCGTCACAACGGGCCTCTACACCATCAGCATGGGCGCGACGCCAATCGAGAAGGGTCGCTATGTGACCGTCTGGAGCAAGGACGCAGCCGGCGAACTCAAGGCCACGATGGAAATGAGCGTGCCGGATCCGGTCGTCCAGCCAAACACGGCGCCCGATCCGGAAGGGCGGCCCGGTTAAGCATGGCGGGCCAAACCGCGAAATCAGTTTCCGAATACCTGCCGTTCGCGTATTGGGGCGGCCAAATTGCCAGGGTGAACCGCGATGAAAGTCTATTACGAAGCCGACGCCGATCTCTCGATCATCCAGTCGAAGAAGGTCGCCGTCATCGGTTATGGCAGCCAGGGCCACGCCCACGCGCTCAACCTGCGCGAAAGCGGTGTGAAGGACCTTGTCGTCGGCCTCCAGCCCAACTCCGGGTCGAAGCCCAAGGCCGAGCAGGAAGGGCTGAAAGTCGTCACGCCCACCGAGGCTGCCAAATGGGCCGACGTGATGATGATCCTGACGCCTGATGAAAAGCAGGCTGTGATGTACGCCAACGAGATCGAGCCGCACACGCGCAAGGGCCAGCACCTGATGTTCGGCCACGGCTTCAACATCCACTACGGCCTGATCAAGCCGCGTGCGGACATGGACGTGTCGCTGTCCGCCCCCAAGGGGCCGGGCCACACGCTGCGCAACCAGTACCAGCAGGGCCGCGGCCTGCCGGGCCTCATCGCCATCCACCAGGACGCCTCGGGCCTCGCGCAGGCGGTCGCGCTCTCCTATTCGAAAGCCATCGGCAACACCCGCGCCGGCGTCATCCAGACATCCTTCCGCGAAGAGACCGAGACCGATCTCTTCGGCGAACAGGCGGTGCTCTGCGGCGGCCTCGTCGAACTGATCAAGGCCGGTTACGAAACGCTGGTCGAGGCCGGCTATGCGCCGGAGATGGCCTATTTCGAATGCCTCCACGAGGTGAAGCTGATCGTCGACCTGATCTATGAAGGCGGCATCGCCAACATGAACTACTCGATCTCCAACACGGCCGAATTTGGCGAATACGTGACTGGTCCGCGGATCATCACGTCCGACACCAAGGCCGCGATGAAAAAGGTGCTTGACGATATCCAGTCGGGCCGCTTCGCCCGCGACTGGGTGCTCGAGAACCAGGCCGGCGCCCCGTCCTTCCAGGCCATGCGCAACAAGATGAGCAATCATCCGATCGAAGAAGTCGGCGAGAAGCTCCGCGGCATGATGCAGTGGTCGAAGTCCAACCGTCTCGTCGACCGCAAGCGGAACTAGCGCGCCGGCAGGCGCCGGCCGGAGGCTGACATGCACAGGCTCTTCATCGTCCTGCCGGTCTACGCCGCGGTGGTCATTTTCCTGCCGCGGCAGGACTGGTTCAGGCCGTTCGCGGACCAGGTCGCCAGCATTCATCCGGATACGTCATTCTGGGTGGCGATGTGCCTCGGCGCGGCCGCGGCGCTGGCCTTCTGGGTCATCCGCAGCCGCCCGTTCAAATGGATGTTCGCCAGGCCGCGCATCACCGCGGTGATCGGCATGGGCCTGCTCGGCATTATCATTGCTGCGGTGTTCGACATCTTCGAGCGTCTCGCTGAAATGCCCACCAGCCTCGTCAACATGATGCTTCTGCCGATAGGCTTCATGGTGTCGGAAGCGGTCTTTCTCGCCCTGCAATGGCGCATGCAGAAACGCGACGAGGACTAGGATGTTCACTCACCGCCTCGCCACCGAGGACGATCTCCCCGCCATCCGCGCGCTGATGGATGTCGCTATCGCGAAGCACCTGAAGGCCTTCCTCGATCCGGCGCAGGTCGAACTGTCGAAATCCATCATGGGCCTCGATACCCAGCTGATCGCCGACCGCACATATTTCCTCGTTGAGGAGGAGGGCAGGCTCGCCGGATGCGGCGGCTGGTCCCGGCGCGCCACGCTCTATGGCGGTGATCATTCCACGTCACAGCGCAACGCCGCCCTGCTCGATATCGCCAGGGACGCTGCACGCGTCCGCGCCATGTACACGCATCCGGATTTCGCCCGCCGCGGCGTCGGTCGCCTCATCCTCCAGATCTGCGAGAACGCCGCCCGGGAAGCCGGCTTCAAGGCTGTCGAGCTGATGGCGACCATGTCCGGCGAGCCGCTCTACCGGGCATGCGGCTACACGGACATCCAGCGCATCATCGCCGCCTCGAAGGATGGCGTCGATGTTCCCGGCGTCCGCATGGGAAAAGCGCTTTAGCGCGTTGCCTGGGACGCCTGCAGCCTCCATCTTGGCTGCATGACTGAACCCGCCGCTCCAACCATTCCCACCACTCCGCCAAGCGTCACGGTGATCTGGCTGGTCTACGCCATGGCCGCGCTGCTCCTTGCGCTGCATCTCGGTTTCACGCTGGCCCCGTTCAACCAGCAGGACCAGCTGACCTGGAACTTCGCGCTGGCGCCAATGCGCTTCTGGGCCCCTGCCGGGTCTGCGGATGTCTACCCCGATTATCTCTCCGGCCTGCTGACGCTTCTCTCCAGCGGTCTCCTGCATGGCGACTGGATGCACGTCATTGTCAACGCGGCCATGCTGGTCTGGTTCGGTGTGCCGGTTGCGCGCGCGCTCGGGCCTGGAGCTGCGGCGTGGGGTTATTGGATGCTGGTGTTCGCGGGCTCTGTCATCGCCGGCTGCGTCGTCTATCTCGCGCTGGCAGACAGCTCCGCCCCGTATCTCATAGGCGCTTCCGGAGGCACCTCCGGGCTTATCGCGGCGGCGCTCATGCTTGGCGACAATGGCCGCAAGCATGCGCTCTGGTCACCTGGGTTTCTTGTACCCACGGCGATTTTCGCGGTGATGAACGTGCTGCTCGTTCTGTCCGCGCCTTACGCGTTAGGCATGGCGGTCAGCTGGGAGGCCCACACGGGAGGTTACATTTTCGGCGCGCTTGTGATGTTGGTCCTGCCGCTGCGTGGCGATGGCTGGGCCAGATCGTGACGGACCGGATGATGACCGAAAAGGGGCAGCCTCATTCGGGCCTCGTTCATGTGAAAGCGGACTATATCGCATGCAAAGGGCAGGGCGTGTTCCGCCTGCGGGGGTTGTGGAGACGTGAGATGAAGAAGCTTCTGGTCATGGTCGGCATTGCGACATTCGCGATCTGCGCTGCTACCGCAGATACCGTGAAGGACGGTGCGGTATCCGTGAAGCCCGGACGCTGGCTGTGGAAGCAGGAAACCAATATTCTGGCGATCCCGCTCAGGGAGGAAAACATCGAGTGTCTCATCCCGGAGGAAGCACGGATCACGCTCTCCAGGCTGGCTTCCGACCTCGAAAAGGGCTGCACGGTGGACAATGTCCGATCCATCCAGAACGGCTATCTGTTCAAGCTGAAATGTTCAGGCAAGACCAAGGGTGAGGCCGACGCCACGATCACGCATACGGATACGTCGATGAAGATCAATGCAAAGGGATCGGCCACGGTTGGCTTCATCCCGGCCGGCTTCTCGATGAAGGCTGACGCCACCTACCAGGGTGACTGCTCGGCTACGGAAATCGCGAAGGCGAGGGAACGCTATATCCGCGAAAACCCCGGCGCCACAGCCCCGCGCTAGCGCCTGTCCGCTGAACGCAAAAAACGCCCCGCAGGAAACTGCGGGGCGTTTGTCTTTCGTGTTGTCTGCAGTCTCAGAACGAAAGTGTCAGTCCCGCCTGCACCACGGGATAGACCTCGTAGTCGTTGATCTCGTTCTGCAGGTTCCGCTCTTCCTGCGCCAGTTGCGCCTGGAAGGCGGGATCATTCGTCAGCGTGCCGCCCTTCGCTGTCAGGTTCACCTGCGGCGATCCGGTGAACATGGCGCCGGCGATGAACTTGAAGGCGATGCCAGGGTTCTCGAATGTCGAATCCCAGCCGATACCCACGAATGGTGCGGTATCTTCAAGGTCCGCCGCCATGCCCAGCGTGCCGACCTGTGCGGGCGTGTAGGTCTGGTTGCCGATCTGGACGTTGTTCGCCGGCGTTGCGAGCAGGTCCAGGGTCTTCTCGCCGAAATAGGCGCCGCCCGTGATCAGGAAACCGTTGCCGAACGGATGGAAGTCCACGAACGCCCCAATCGCGTTGAGGTCGAGATCGCCGGTGTAGTCGACGCCGTCATACGTGTCGTCCGCTCCATACTGGAGGTAATTGTACCCACCACGCAGCTGCAGCCCCGGGAGAGCCTGGATCTGCGCCTCCACCGCCACGCCCGTCGTGCCGATGCTTCCACCGATGGCGACCTGCGCGTGCGCTGCGCCCGCTCCGCTCACACCAGCGGCCAGCAGCGCCGCAAGTTTGATTGCCCGCTTCATTCCCTGTCTCCCCTGACGAGATGCTGCGAGACTGTATGCATTCGCTTTGCCCGGCAAGCCGACGGGACTTTTGCGGCCCAACTGCCCGGTATCAGTCTGCCACACCGCGGGTCTTGCGCTGGCGAGCATCCCACGCCGACATGACCACCGCCGCTGCGACAAGCGAAGCGCCGGCCCACACCTGCCAGCGCGGAATCTCGGCAAAGAAAAAGTAGCCCAGCATCGCGCTCCAGATCAGCCCCGTGTACTCGGCCGCTGCGATGTTCTGGGCCTGTGCCCGCGAATAGGCCGACGTCAGCATGAACCACATGGCGAAGCCGGTCGCTCCTGTCAGGGCAAAGAGCGGGAGATCACCGGGCATCGGGGCTGATCCCATCACGATGGCTGCGGGCAGCAGGTAGATCATCGGAAACAGATTGCTCAGGAAGGCAACCGCCACCGCATCATCCTTGCGCGACAACTGTCGCAGCAACACCATGGACAGTGCGTAGAGCGCCGCTGCGGCTATGCCCGAGACGATGCCCTCCAAGCGCCGTGCATTGTCGGCTGCGCCTTCTGCCCCCTGCACCGTGACGAGCACGCCCACGAACCCGACCACGAGCGCCGCCGTCGCTGCCGGCCGCATCGCCTCGCCCAGCAGCCACCGCGCCAGCGGCGAGATCATCAGCGGTGCGCAGAACACCAGCACGGTCGCTTCTGCAATCGGCAGGATGGTAAGGCAGTTGAAGAACAGCAGCGAGCACGCCGTGACCACCACCGCCCGCAAGGCATGCCGCCTAAAGCCACCTGCATCCGGCAGGCGCGCGCGCAGCGCCAGCACGGTCGCCCCGGCGAAGATCGTGCCGAACACATACCGTCCGGTCGCAATCAGGATGACGCCGTAGGTAAAGCCCAGCTGCTTCACCATTGCATCCATCACGCAGCCCAGCAGCACGCCGGTCAGGGCCAGCGCCAGCGGAGGCGCGTTCGCCAGGAAAGGGGGAGTGGCCCGCATCCCCCCATCCATCACGAAGCCCTGGCGATCTCAATCTGGCTCCGAAGCGCCTATTTCCGTTACGTCATCAATTCGGTCTTCAACAAACTTGCGCGGTCGGATCAATTTGGGCATGTTCCGCGCCATCCTGCGGGCGGGCCAACCGCGATTTCAGATCTGAATCGCGTGGGAAGTCGTCCAATTTCAACATCGTAGAGGACGACTGATGAGCGATTTATCGCTTTGGCTTCCCATCATCGCAGGCGTAATTGCCGTGGCGTATGGCGTTTTCACCACCCAGCGTCTCATGGCGCTGCCCACCGGCAGCGCGAAGATGCAGGAGATCGCAAAGGCGATCCAGGAAGGCGCCAACGCCTACCTCAACCGCCAGTACCGCACGATCGCCATCATCGGCGCCGTCGTTGCCGTTCTGGTCGCCATCTTCTTCATGAACTGGCAGGCCCCTGTCGGCTTCCTCATCGGCGCGATCCTGTCGGGCGCGGCCGGCTATATCGGCATGAAGATTTCGGTGCAGGCCAACGTCCGCACCACTGAGGCGTCCTCCAAGGGCCTCGCCCAGGGCCTCAGCGTCGCCTTCCAGTCGGGTGCTGTCACCGGCATGCTCGTCGTTGGCCTCGCAATCCTTGGCCTCGGCGGCTACTACGCGCTCCTGACGGTCGGCCTCGGCCTGCCGCCGGGCGATCGCACGGTGGTCAACGCCATGGTCGCCCTCGGTCTTGGCGCATCGCTCATCTCCATCTTCGCCCGTCTCGGCGGCGGCATCTTCACCAAGGGCGCCGACGTCGGCGGAGACATGGTGGGCAAGGTCGAAGCTGGCATTCCCGAAGACGATCCGCGTAACCCCGCCACCATCGCTGACAACGTCGGCGACAACGTCGGCGACTGCGCCGGCATGGCGGCTGACCTCTTTGAAACCTACGCGGTGACCATCGTCGCCACCATGGTTCTGGCCTCGATCTCGTTCGCAGGCGTCGCTCAGGCCGGCATGATGATCCTGCCGCTCACCATCGCGGGCGTTTGCATCGTCACCTCGATCATCGGCACCTACTTCGTTCGTCTCTCGTCGGGCTCGCGCAACGTGATGGGCGCGCTTTACAAGGGCTTTATTGCCTCGGCGGTGCTCTCCGTCCCGGCGCTGTACGGCGCCATCTACATCGCGCTCGGCGACCCGATGACCACCACGGTCACGATGTCGGACACGCTTGGCACCGCGATCCCCGCGATGAACCTGTTCTGGTGCGGCGTCGCTGGCCTGGTCGTCACCGGCCTGATCATCTGGATCACCGAATACTACACCGGCGTCGGCTATCGCCCGGTGAAGTCCATCGCGCAGGCATCGGTCTCTGGCCATGGCACGAACGTGATCCAGGGTCTCGCCGTCTCGCTTGAAGCGTGTGCGGTTCCGGCCCTGATCATCATCGCCGGCATCATCTTCACCTACTCGATGGGCGGCCTGATCGGCATCGGCATCGCCGTTACCACGATGCTGGCGCTCGCCGGCATGGTCGTGGCGCTCGACGCCTTCGGCCCGGTCACCGACAACGCCGGCGGCATCGCCGAGATGGCGGGCCTTGATGACTCGGTTCGCGAAACCACCGACACGCTCGACGCCGTCGGCAACACCACCAAGGCCGTCACCAAAGGCTACGCCATCGGCTCGGCCGGTCTGGGCGCGCTGGTCCTGTTCGCCGCCTTCACGGCGGACCTCGACCACTTCGCCTCCGCGGCGGTCGAAGGCTCGCTGCTCTATGGCGTCGTCGCCGACTTCTCGCTGTCGAACCCCTATGTGGTCGTCGGCCTGCTTTTCGGCGGCCTGCTGCCCTTCCTGTTCGGCGGCATGTCGATGATGGCCGTCGGCCGCGCCGCGCAGGCGGTGGTGGAAGAAGTCCGTCGCCAGTTCCGCGAGATCAAGGGCATCATGGACTACTCGGCCAAGCCCGATTATGGCCGCGCCGTCGACATGCTGACCAAGGCCGCGATCAAGGAAATGATCGTACCATCGCTCCTGCCGGTCCTGTCGCCGATCGTGCTTTTCTTCGTCATCTGGGGCATCGGCGCGGCGCAAGGCCTCGAGCAGGCCGCAGCAGTCAGCCAGGCGCTCTCCGCGGTTGGCGCGATGCTGATGGGCGTCATCATCACGGGTCTTTACGTCGCCATCTCGATGACTTCGGGCGGCGGCGCGTGGGACAACGCCAAGAAGTCGTTCGAGGACGGCTTCCGCGACAAGGACGGCGTCGTGCACAAGAAGGGCTCGGACGCCCACAAGGCCTCCGTCACCGGCGACACTGTCGGCGATCCCTACAAGGACACGGCGGGCCCCGCCGTGAACCCGATGATCAAGATCACCAACATCGTCGCCCTGCTCATGCTGGCGGCCATGGCGGGCAACGCCGCCTGAGGCGCCTGATCTTCTCAAATGCAGCGGGCCGCGGATCACTCCGCGGCCCGTTTGTTTCTGGGATCAGGGCTGGGCAGGTGGAAAGCCCGGAAGAGCCGGAGGCGGATTGACCGGCGCGCGCTGCTGGGCCTTTCGGGTCAAGCGCCTTGGAGGGAGTCACGCCGGTTGCGGCGCTCTGGCTGTCCTAGTCCACCCCGTACCGGATGTTGTTCCTGACACGATAGCCGGTGAACGGCTGGTCGGTGAAGAAGCCATCAAGGCCAAGCGACAGCGCCTGCGTGAGGAAGCCATCGATCGTCATTCCCCTGGGCGGCGTCTCGTCACGGAAGGTCCAGGCGTGCACGGGAATGCCCTTGGCGTGGCTTGCCTCGATCACCCCGGTTGACTTGCCAGCGCTGTCCATGATCAGGCCGGTGTTCGCGCCCAGCCCCTGCCAGAACGGCGCACCCGGCATGGCCATCGCCGCATCAAGCGCCGCCTTGTCCGACACCAGCATCACCACGGGCAGGTCGGTCATCGCATCGATCGCCTTCACGAAGTCGGGTTCGAACGACTGGATGAAGACCGGAGAGCCGGCTGCCGCCATGCCATGCCTGCCAAGCGCTGCGAGAATGGCGCCCGCCATGTCCGTCGTGCCGATGGCGGCGTGATAGGCTGGCGACTTCGCTTCCGGATAGACGCAAACCGGCTCGCCCGCCACCGTCACGCGCGACTTCGCCAGCTGCAGCACCTCGTCGAATGTCGGGATCTGGTAGAGCCCGTCATAGGCCTTCGAGCGCCCAGGGAAGGACTGCACAGCGCGCAGCGTCTTCAGCTCCGCCATCGTGAAGTCGGCGACCCACCAGTCCATGCGGCCTTCATACTCCGCATCGGTGGAGCGCCGCTTGCGGCTTGCGAACTCCGGCTTCGATGCGACATTCGTGGTGGTCGACAGGTAAGTGTCGTGGCGGACCGCCAGCTGGTTGTCCTTTGTGATCACCAGATCCGGCTCGATGCAGTCGGCCCCGTCATTGAGCGCGCGCTGGTAGGCTTCCAGCGTGTGCTCGGGCAGGGCGCCCGACGCCCCGCGATGCCCGATCAGCAGCGGCTCTGCCCGCCCCAGCGTCGGGTAGACCCATCCGCCCTGCGCCCCGCCGCCGGAGGACCCGGCCGTCGTGCCGCACCCGGCCAGCGCAAACGTAGCGGCAACCGCCAAAGTCGGGAAAAATCGCAAACCTGTCATTGCGGAACCTTGCTCAAGCTGCACCCACATGTCGAGAGTATCTTGGCGGAGTATAGTCCCGTGACGGCGACCGATTCTTGACGGACCACAGCCGAGGGCGCAAACGAGCCGCCTATGAGCAAGCTTGGCGCCTTCGTCAACAACATGGACGCCCGCGCCTGGCGCACCATCTGGGTGTCCCTGGCCCTTCTGGGCGGTGTGTTGGTCGTTGCGGTCATCGGCGCCGTCACCGGCATCGGGGACCATCTCGATCAGCAGCTCGTGGGCCTGCGCAACGGCCCCTGGGGTCTGCCTGCGACCGTCCTGCTGTTCATCATCACCAGCTTCCTGGCAGCCCCGCAATTCGTGCTGTTTGCCGCCGCCGTCGTCGCCTTCGGCCCCTGGCTTGGCTGCACCTATGCGATGGTCGGCACCATCGTTGCGGCCTGGATCCATTTCGCTATAGGCCGTTTCGGCGGCGCCAAGCTGGTTGAACGCTACGGCGGCAACAGCATCAACAGGCTGTCGCGCTTCATCGGCCGTAATGATTTCCTGGCCAGCCTGATTGTGCGCTCCGTGCCGACGGCCCCGGCCGTTATCGTCAACATGGCCTTCGGCGCCAGCCAGGCGAGTTTCTGGCGCTATACGGCTGGGGTCATCGTCGGCTCGATCCCGAAAATCCTGATTGTCGCCCTGCTGGGCCAGTCCGTCCTCTCCGCCATGGGCGGCGGCATCGTGCTGGCCGTTGGCGGTGTGGTAACGGTTGTCGCCATCTGGATTTCCGTGGCGCTGGCCGCCCGCCGCGCCGTCAACGACGAGCCTGCCCTGCAGAAGCCCACGGAGGCCCAGCCAGGGTCTGATCCGGTCGCGGACTAGGCGTTTTGGGGGCTGTCCTGCCTCAATCTGGCAATAGTCAGGGGGCCGGTTTCCAATACTTGACGCCAAACGCGCCGACCATCATAGAACAATCATGCGCAAACAGCGTCTCACCCGTCTTCTTTCACTGCCGGGGCTGCTTAGCAGCCCCTGGGCGCGTTTGTGACCGGCTGAGCCTGCCGGTCGCGCGTCCAGGGGTGACAAGCCAAGCAAAGCCCTCAAGACAGCCCCGACAGGACGCCCACGATGACCACCCCCTCCACGAACAACGCCGGTAAAGACCGCGTCTTCATCTTCGACACCACCATGCGCGATGGCGAACAGTCGCCGGGCGCCTCGATGACGATACGCGAAAAGCTCGAACTCGCCGAACTCCTGCAGGAAATGAAGGTCGACGTCTGCGAGGCGGGCTTTGCCGCCTCGTCCGAGGGCGACTTCCAGTGCGTCTCCCAGATCGCCGCGCTGGCGAAGGACATGTCGATCTGCACGCTGGCCCGTTCCACGCTCACCGACATCGACCGTGCAGGGGAGGCGTTGCGCAAGGCGAAGGCCCCGCGCATCCACACCTTCATCTCCACCAGCCCCGTGCACATGAAGCACAAGCTGAAGATGGGTCCCAACGCTGTGCTCGAAGCCATCGGCGCCTCCGTCACGCACAGCCGCAAATACGCCGGCGACGTCGAATGGTCCGCCGAAGACGCCACGCGCACCGAGTTCGACTTCCTCTGCAAGGCGATCGACGTCGCCATCTCATCCGGCGCGACCGTCATAAACGTGCCCGACACGGTCGGCTATTCGCACCCCGCCGAGTACGGCGCGCTGATCCGCCGCCTGATCGAGAACATCCCGAATTCCGACAAGGTGATCTGGTCCACCCACTGCCACAACGATCTCGGCCTTGCCGTCGCCAACTCGCTGGCCGGCGTCATCAACGGCGCACGCCAGATCGAATGCGCCATCAACGGCATGGGCGAACGCGCTGGCAATGCCGCGCTGGAAGAATGCGTCATGGCGCTGAAGGTGCGTGGCGATTCGATGCCATACTACACCGAGGTTGTGACGCCGAAGCTCTCGCGCGCCTCCAAGATGGTGTCCTCGATCACCGGCTTCCCGGTCCAGTACAACAAGGCCATCGTCGGCAAGAACGCCTTTGCGCATGAAAGCGGCATCCACCAGGACGGCATGCTGAAGAACCGCGAAACCTACGAGATCATGCAGCCGGAAGATGTCGGCGTGCCCTCCACCTCGCTGATCATGGGCAAGCTCTCCGGCCGCAACGCCTTCCGCGACAAGCTGGAGGCGCTTGGCTATGTCCTTGAAGCTGCCGTCCTCAACGACGCGTTCAAGCGCTTCAAGGATCTCGCCGACAAGAAGAAGCACGTCTTCGACGAAGACATCATCGCACTGGTCGACGAACAGATGTCGGGCAAGCAGGAGCGCATCACCGTGAAGCGCCTGAAGGTCGTCGCCGGCACGGACGGTCCGCAAACCGCCGACATCGAACTCATCATCGACGGTGAACCGCGCGCGACAGCCTCCACAGGCAATGGCCCGGTCGACGCCGTCTTCAATGGCATTCGCCAGCTCTGCCCGCACGCAGCTGTCCTTGAGCTCTACCAGGTCAGCGCCGTCACCGAAGGCACCGATGCGCAAGCCACCGTCTCTGTCCGCCTCGCCGAACAGGGCCTTGTCGCCACTGGCAAGGCCAGCGACCCGGACACGCTTGTCGCCTCTGCCCGCGCCTATGTGCACGCGCTGAACAAGCTGGATGTGCGCAGGGCGAAGGCGACGGGCGCAGCGGCCTGAGCCAGGTTCTGGACCGTCTGGCAAAGCCCCGACGGTCCAGGGACTTCCCGTAACATTGACATCAACCCGCGCCTGAACCAGATATCGCCCATCCCTGGAGGCCACAGATATGAAGCTCGTGAAACCCGCCTGATCCTGCGCGTCGTTTCCACTCCAGCTTCCGTGTCCGCATGTTTCCCTCAATCACGTTCGATCGCGTCGCTGCCAAAACGCCCGGCGATCGCACGCTGTTCGAAGACCTCACACTGGCCATCGGTCCTGAACGGGTCGGCCTCGTCGGCCGCAACGGTTCGGGCAAGTCCACGCTGCTGTCGCTGATCGCCGGTCGAGGTGAGCCTGCGTCGGGGTCCATCACGATCGCCGGCCGTGTTGGCGAACTTGCCCAGCGCTGGCCCGACGACACGGTCACGCTCGCCGAAGCCCTCGGCGTAGCTTCCGGCCTGGCGCGTCTTGAGCGCCTCGCCCGCGGCGACGGCACGGAAGACGACATGGCCGATGCCGACTGGACGCTGGAGCATCGCATCGCCGAAACGCTGGCGAAGGTCGACCTTCCCGGGCGTGATCTCACCCGCACGATCAGCGGCTTCAGCGGCGGCGAGCGCACGCGCATCGCTGTCGCTCGCCTGTGGCTGGAGGCGCCAGACATCCTCCTGCTCGACGAGCCGACCAACAATCTCGACCGGCCGGGCAGGGCGGCCATCCTTGCCCTGATCGATGAGTGGCGCGGCGCTGCCCTTGTCGCCAGCCACGATCGCGACCTCCTCGAGCATGTCGATCGCATCGTCGAACTCACGCCCGTCGGCGCCACCGTTTTCGGCGGCGGCTGGTCGGCCTTTGCCGAAGCACGCGAGGCGCGTCGGGCCGCAGCGGCCGGCGCGCTCGACCGGGCGGAAGGCGACCTCAAGCGGGTGAAGGATCAGGTGCAGTTGCAGCGTGAGATGAAGGCGCGCAAGGACGCCGCCGGCAAGGCCGGACGCGCCAGGGCGGGGCAGAGCAAGATGATGCTCGATTTCAAGCAGGACCGCGCCGAAGCCTCGCAAGGCGCCGCCAATCGCCTGGCCGACCGCCAGCTCTCGGAAGCATCTGAAGCGCTGGAAGAGGCCAAGGCGAAGTTCGAGGTCCTCGTACCTCTCAACGTTGTGGCGCCCAGCGTGAACCTGCCCTCGCAGAAGCTCGTGCTTCAGCTGGAGGACGTGACGGCCGAAGCCGGGGGCCGCGTACTGTTCAGCCCTCTGAATCTCAAGGTCACCGGCCCCGAGCGGATCCACGTCGCAGGTGGAAACGGCGCCGGGAAATCCACGCTCCTGAAACTCATCACGGGCGAGCGCGCGCCTGCGTCAGGGTCCATCCGCCGTCTCGACGGCCGCATCGCCATGCTCGACCAGCACGCCGACACGCTGGATGATTCGCGCACGCTTCTCGAGAACATGCGCGCCAAAAACCCGGAGCTGGACGACAACACAGCCTACGCCGCGCTCGCCCGCTTTGCTTTCCGCAACAAGAAGGCGCACCAGGTCGTCGCTACGCTCTCCGGCGGTGAGCGCCTTCGCCTCTCGATGGCCATTCTCCTCGCGAGCGCAACGCCGCCGCAACTTCTGTTGCTGGACGAGCCGACGAACCACCTCGACATCGATTCAATCGAGGTGATCGAGAAGGCGCTGATTGCCTATGACGGCGCGCTCATCGTGGTGAGCCACGATCCGGTGTTCATCGCGGCGATCGGGTGCAACAGGGCGATCAGGCTTTGACGCCGCCCAGCCTGCTGATGTGCTTCCACTCGGCATCGCTCACCGGCTGCACGGAAAGCCGGGTGTTGTTCACCAGCACCATGTCCTTCAGCGCCGGATCAGCTTTTGCGACGGCCAGCGTCACATGCGTCTTGAGCGGTTCAAGTGCGCGGATGTCCGGCGACACCCACGGACCGCTTTCCGCTGTTGGATCGGGATAGGCGGCCCTCACGACTTCGGCGATTCCGACCACGGCCTTGTCGGCGTTGGAGTGATAGTAGAACACCCGCTCGCCCGGTTTCATCGCCGACAGGTGCAGCTTGGCGCCGTGATTGCGCACGCCAGTCCACGGGGTCCCATTCTTGCCGGCCTTCATGAGATCGTCCCACGAGAAGACATCCGGTTCGGACTTCACCAGCCAATAGGCCATCACCATCTCCTTCAGGTCGGATTCTCAACGTCCTTGCCGTCCAGCCTCCGCGCCTCGCGCAGGCCGGGGAACATCCAGGCCCAGGCGCTGGCGACGAAAATAGCGCCAACGCCGCCAATCACCACGGCAGGAACAGCGCCAACGGCGCCCACGCCAATTGCGTGCGCCATCGTGCCGGCGCGGAATTCGCCAAGCTCGTTCGAGGCCGAGACAAAGACGGAGTTCACGGCGTTGACCCGTCCACGCACCTCGTCCGGCGTCCAGAGCTGCAGCAGGGTCTCGCGGATCACCACGCTCACCATGTCCACCGCGCCGAGCAGGATGAGGGCGAGGATCGAAAGCCAGGCCACGGTCGAGAGTCCGAAAACGACCGTAAACGCGCCAAAGAGCGCGACACAGACGAACATGATCCGGCCGGCATGGTCGCGGATCGGGAAGGCGGCCAGCATGGCGGCGGTTGCAATCGCCCCGATCCCGGGGGCCGCGCGCAGCCAGCCAAGTCCCTCGGGCCCGAGCTTCAGGATCTCCTCCGCGTAGATGGGGAGCAGGGCAATCACGCCGCCCATCAGCACGGCAAACAGGTCGAGCGAGATGGCGCCGAGAATGATCTTCTGCCTCCAGATGAAACGGAAGCCGTCGAGCATGTTGGACAGCGTCGGCCTTTCCTTCGGCGGCGCCTTTGGAGGTTTCGGAATCGCGAACACAAGCAGCGCGCCGATCATCATCAGAACAAAGGCGATGGTGTAGGCGATCTCCGGTCCATGCCCGTTCAGAAAGGCGCCGAGCTCCGCCTGCCCATTGCCGGCCAGCCAGCGGGCGAAGGCCGGCTCGCCGAGGCCGAGCAGGAGCCCACCTGCTGCCGGCCCGACAATCGTCGCCGCCTGCCAGGCGGACGAATTCCAGGTCACCGCATTGGCAAAGTCGTGGGCCGGAACGAGCGAGACGACGAGCGAAGACGAGGCCGGACCGAGAAAGGCGCGTGCGATCCCGAAGACGACCAGAACGCTCAGCATGAGGACAGCGGTGATCATTCCGCTCCCGGTCAGAAGCGCCATGGCGCCAGCGCATGCGGCAGCCAGCAGGACCGAAAGCCCCATGATCATCCTGCGGCCGAACTGGTCGGCCGCTGTGCCCGTGATCAGCACGAGAAGGGCGAGCGGCAGGAACTGAACGAGACCGACCAGGCCCGTGTAGAGGGCCGACTTGGTCAGGGCGTAGATGTGCCAGATCACGGCGACTGAGAGGATCTGGGCGCCAAAGGTCGTGAAAACGCGGGCAAGGAAATAGAGCACGAAGGAGCGGTGCCGGAAGGCGGCGAACCTTTCTTCCCGGGGCCTGCCTGGGGCGCCATCGGCAGCTGTTTCGGTCATCTGGACGCGGGCGAGCCTTCAGGGATTCTCATCAGTCGGTCTCCATTGGCGGCGCCAGGGCAGTGCTGGCAAGGGTCTGGGCCAAAGTTCCATAAAGCGCCCCATTGAACGTCGCGTACCGTGTGCGGCGCCTATGATCTTGCCACCCAGGACCCCGAACCTCCGGATTCGGACGAACCGATGGCTGGAGGGGGCGCCCGGAATTTGTGCGAAACGGAACGTTCCGCCTGGCGCGGTCATTATTGACAGTGCGCTATTGCGTTAGGGATTACGAAACGCGAGACAGGTTAAGGGGGGCAATTAGATTCCGCGCGAGGCGAGTCGCGCACCGGGAGCCCAGCGCCCATGTTCGGCAAACTGTTCAGCCTTATGTCGACAGACATGGCGATCGACCTGGGTACGGCGAACACGCTGGTTTATGTGAAGGGCCACGGCGTGCAGCTCGATGAGCCCTCTGTCGTTGCCTATGTGAACCAGAACGGCCGAAAGGTCGTCCACGCGGTCGGCAAGGAAGCCAAGCTGATGCTTGGCAAGACCCCCATCTACATGGAAGCAGTCCGTCCCATGCGGGACGGTGTGATCGCCGACTTCGAAGTCGCCGAGGAGATGATCAAGCGCTTCATCCAGAAGGTGCAGGTCCGCCGCTCCTTCATCGCGCCGGTGATCATAATCTGCGTTCCCGCCGGCGCCACACCGGTCGAACGACGCGCCATCCAGCAGTCGGCCCAGATGGCCGGCGCGCGTCAGGTCCATTTGATCTATGAACCCATGGCGGCCGCTATCGGTGCAGGCCTGCCGATCGATGAGCCGTCGGGCTCCATGGTCGTCGATATCGGTGGCGGAACGACTGAGGTGGCTGTGCTGTCGCTCGGCGGTCTGGTCTATTCCCGTTCGGTCCGCGTCGGCGGCGACAAGATGGACGATGCGATCGTCAACTATCTGCGCCGGGAAGAGAATCTGCTGATCGGCGAGGCGTCTGCCGAGCGCATCAAGAAGGAAATCGGCACGGCCAAGGCCCCCGACAACGGCAAGGGCATGTCGCTCGACATCCGCGGCCGGGACCTGATGAACGGCGTGCCGAAGGAAATCGAGATCACCGAAGCGATGGTCGCGAAATCTCTTGCCGAGCCGGTCACGCAGATCGTCGACTCGGTCAAGACCGCACTCGAAGCCATGCCGCCGGAACTCGCCGCCGACATCGTCGACAAGGGCATCGTGCTCACGGGCGGCGGTGCGCTTTTGCGGAACCTCGACGTTGTGTTGCGCGAGCGCACCGGCCTGCCAGTGACTGTAGCCGAGGACCCGCTGAAATGCGTCGTGCTCGGCTCTGGGAAAGTGCTAGAGAATCTCGACAAGATGAAGGGCGTTCTGGCGCCGGAGGTTTAGGCCTCACGGGCTGAGACGCGGGACATCGATGTCCCGGAGACGCCGGGGCCTCGGGAGCCAAGATGGCCTGGTATGGCAACAGACGATCCGGACAGCCGCGCCCCGGCGCGCGTGCGATCGTCGTTGGCCTTGGCCTGTCGATGGTGGGCGCGCTGGCGATCCAGACATCAACGGCCGTTCGCTCCGGGATCGAAGCGTCCCGCAAATCGATGGATGGTACAACGGCCAGCCTGGCCGGCGTTGCTTCCGGACTTGCCGGCTGGTCGTTGGGCTTTGGCAGTCAGGAAGACCAGGCGCGCATCGCTGAACTCGAATTGCAGGTCCGCGACCTTCACCGCTGGAAGGAACTTGCCGAGACCATGGCGCTGCGCATGGAACGCTATGAAAAGCTGCTCGACCTCGTCGGCGAGACGCAGGGCCAGTCGGTGACGGCGCGCGTCGTTGCCGAAGAGAACGGTCCCTTTGCCGCCTCGCGTATCGCAAACGCCGGCGCCGCCAACGGCGTGCGAGAGGGGTTTGCGGCCATCAACGAATACGGCCTTGTCGGCCGCGTCGTGCGGGTGGGCGAATACTCATCCCGTATCCTGATGCTGACAGACTTCGCGAGCCGCATCCCCGTGATGGGCTCCCAGTCGGGCGACCGCGCCCTGCTGGTTGGCGACAATGGCACAAGCGCGCGCCTGCTCGAGCCGGAGACGCCCGACGAGATCATTCCGGGCGAGGTCTGGGTGACATCGGGCGACGATGGAAAGATGCCGCTTGGCGTGCGCGTCGGAGTTGCGCGGAAAGTCGGCGAGGCGTGGGTCCTCGATCTTGCGCTCGAGGCCCGGCCGATCGACTTCGTCCGTCTTGTCCCGCCGCCGGATTTTGCCGATCCTGACCTCGTGCCGCCGCTGGGCGGCGTGCAGCGAAACACGGACTCGACCCTGCGCACGTTCAGCCCCGCGCCGATCGCGCCTGTCACATCCCCGGCGCCAGCTGGCGCTGCAGCCCAGCCGCTGCGCGGGCGCACCATCGGCCCCGCCTCCGGGCAGGGAGGGGCGCAGTGACGACTGCGTGGCGTCTCTGGGTGCTGATCCTTGTGGTGCTGGCCGCGCTTGCAACCGCTTTCGGCATGCGCGTCGGTCTCAGCGCGGTGTGGTGGCCGATCGCGGGGCTCTGGCTCGCAGCAGGCTTGGCAGCATTTGGACTTTCAGTCTGGGTCGCCGGCTGCCTGATCATGCTCGGCATCGTGATGGATTACATGGGCGAGGCGCCGATCGGATCCTGGCCGCTCGCCCTCCTGTGCGCCTATGGCGTTGCGTTGATTGCCTGGGATCGCCAGCCGCCCATTTCGGTGGTCGGGGCAGAAGCGATCGCGCTGATCGGCGGCTTCATCGCCGCTAGCCTCGCGCTCGGCGTTGCGGGCAGCATTGCCGGCCATCCCGGCTTTGCGCGCGGCGCCCTGACGGGTGATTTCATTATGACCGCGATCCTGTATCCTCTCGTGCGCTTCGTGATCCTGCCGGCGCGCATCAGGGTGGCCAGACGATGAGCCTCAGCAAATGAGCAGAGACTGGAAAAATCTCTTCCCTTCGCGCCGGATGATCTTTCTCAGCGGCGGCGGCGTGGTGTTCCTGGGCCTTACCGCGCGGCTCGCCGAGCTGCAGCTTTTCCGCCAGCAGGAGTTCGAAACCAAGGCGCGCGAAGTTCGCATCAAGCTTGAACCGGCGCCGCCTCACCGCGGTACGATCTACGACCGGAACGGGCGCGAACTGGCCAGTTCGAAGCGCAATTTCTATGTCACCCTGCGTCCCGAGGTCGCCAGCCTCGCGCGCGACAAGCAGACCCGGCAGGCGGAGATCGGTGACGTCATCGAACGCATTGGCAAGCTTTTGCGTCTGAGCGACGCCAGGAAGCGCTCGCTGCTGCAGGACGCGACCACGCCGCCTGCGCACCGCGATGTGCTGGTTGCGGACGATCTTACATGGGAGGAGTTCGCGCAGGTCAACGTGATGGCGCCTGAGCTCAACGGCATCAGTGCGGAGGTGGGCGAGCTCCGCTCCTATCCGCTGCAGGCGGCGTTCTACCACACGATCGGCTATGTCCAGAAAGCCAACGAGGCCGATATCTCGCGCATGGTGGATGCAGAGCTGGCTGCGGCCGGGGAGATGCTCGATTCACCTGAGGGCAAGAAACGCGCGGCGGCAGTGCGACGGCTCTACAAGCATCCGGCCATGCGCGTCGGCAAGCAGGGTATCGAAGCCTATGGCGAGATGGCGCTCAAGGGTGAGCCCGGCAACGAACGCCTGCTGCAGAACGCCACCGGCCGTGTGATCGATCGCCTGCCCAGCGAGGACCTCGCCGGCAAGCCGGGTGCTGATGTCGTTCTCTCGATCGATGCGGAGCTTCAGGCCATCGCGATCCGGCGATTCGGCATCGAAGCCGGCAGCGCCGTCATGATCGACATCGCAACCGGCGAAGTCGTCTGCATGATGTCGACGCCCTCGCCTGATCCGAACCTGTTTGTCAGCGGCATTGCATCGGGGCCGTACAAGGCCCTGCGCGAGGACGAGCGGAACCCCCTCTATCACAAGGCTTATGACGGCGTTTATCCGCCGGGATCGACCTTCAAGATGGTGGTTGCCGCCGCCGCGCTTGAAACAGGCGCGATGAAGCCGGAGGACCAGGTCAGCTGCCCCGGCAAGGCGTGGTACTACACACGCTTCTACAACTGCTGGCGGCCGGAAGGACATGGAGTGGTAAACCTCCACACCGGGCTTCAGAAATCATGCGACTGCTATTTCTATCGTGCGGCGCAGAGGACCGGCATCGAGGAGATCGCCAAGGTCGCGAAGCGTTTCGGTCTGGGTCATCGCTATGAACTGGGCATCACCGGTGGCAAGTCCGGCGTGGTTCCGAACAACGAATGGAAGCTGACGAACCCGCGTATCAAGGAAAAGTGGTACGATGGCGATACGATCAGCGCGGGCATCGGGCAGGGCTATGTGACGGCGACCCCGTTTGAACTGGCTGTAATGGTTGCACGCATTGCGGGCGGACCGCAGATGCCGGATCCGCACATGATTGTCGGCGGCATACGCGTGCCCGACAAAACGATCACCCCGATGGGAGAGTTCAAGCCGGGCGTGCTCGATGCCGTGCGCGCGGGCATGTTCGCGGTGACATCAGAAGGCGGCGGCACAGCCGTGCGTTCGGGCGAACTCGACCCTGAAGGGAAGCTGCCAGCACCCTATACAAACGCGCGGATGGCCGGGAAGTCGGGATCGGCGCAGGTGCGCGTCATCACCGCGGCCGAGCGTGACTCGCGCGGACGCGCCATCGCGAACGAAAAGCTGCCCTGGAAGCTGCGCGACCATGCGCTGTTCGTCGCTTTCGCGCCCGCGGAGAAGCCACGCTATGCGGTCTCGGTCATCGTCGAGCATGGCGGCTCGGGCTCCAGCGTGGCTGCGCCGATCGCACGCGACCTGCTTGCTGAAGCGTTGAGGATCGACCCAGGTGCGAGGAAGGCGTTCGTCCCGCGCCCGCGTGACGTCGCCGCCGCTGAAAGCGGGAAGCGCCCGACATGATGATCCGCAGGGACACGCTGCTCTACAAGGTCACGCAGCTGCACTGGTTCCTGCTGCTGACCATCATCGCGATGGCGATGTTCGGCTCGCTGATCCTGTTCTCGGCCGGCTCCAGTGCGCACGATCTCGAAACCGGCCTGCTGAAGATCGATGCACGCTATGCGATGGACCATATCTTCCGCTTCACCGTCATGCTGGGCGTCGCATTGTTCGTTGCCCTGCTGCCGCTGAGGTTATGGGCGTCACTGGCCTACCCGGGCTATGCGCTTGGCGTCGTTCTGCTGTTCGGCGTCGACGTTGCTGGCAATATCGTCAATGGATCGCAACGCTGGCTGACGATCGGGCCGCTGACGCTTCAGCCGTCGGAGCTGATGAAGATCGCCGTGCCGCTGGCGGTGGCGCGATACTATCATCAGGTATTCGCCTCGGGCCGCGCCAGTCTCTGGATACACCTCGTCGCCCTGATCATGGTGTTGATCCCGGTCGGCTTCGTGCTGAAACAGCCGGACCTTGGAACGGCGCTGATGATCCTTGGCGCCGGCTGCTCGGTCATCTTCTTCGCAGGCATCAGCTTGCGGATCGTCGGCGTGATCCTCGTTTTCCTCATCGCGATGGCGCCGGTAGTCTATTTCTTCGGCCTGCATGACTACCAGCGTGAGCGTATTCACACGATGTGGGATCCGGCGGCCGATCCGCTGGGCGCGGGCTACCAGCTCCAGCAGGGCATGATCGCGATCGGCTCTGGCGGGCTTGCCGGCAAGGGTTTCATGGAAGGCGCCCAGAAGGAGCTGGAATACATTCCCGAGCAGCACACCGACTTCATCTTCACCATCGTGGCCGAGGAGTTCGGCTTCGCCGGGTCGATGGTGATGCTGGCGGCGTGGGCGATTGCGATCGTTCAGGGCATGGCGATTGCGGGCAGTTCGCGAAGTTCGTTCGGGGCCCTTGCCGCCTCAGGCTTCGTGTCCACCCTGCTGCTCTACGTGGGAATCAACATCGGCATGGTCATCGGCCTGCTGCCGGTCGTGGGCATACCCTTGCCCCTGATCTCGTATGGAGGCACGGCTATTGTCACGGTCATGGTCGGATTCGGGTTGTTGATGGCTGTGCACCTCAATCGCGCGAACGATATGACCCTTCACGGCCTGCTCTAGGTCCGGCGTCCTGCCGGTCCCCGATCGGCCGCGGTTTCGGGCGGAACAGGGCGGGACATCATGACGATTGCCGGGCGGGTCGACCGCAAGAGTGAAACCTGGTCGTCCCGGTTCGGGTTCGTCATGGCGGCCGTCGGCTCGTCCATCGGCCTCGGCAATCTGTGGCGCTTCACTTATACCACGGGCGAGAATGGCGGCGGCGCCTTCGTCCTCGCCTACCTTCTCTGCCTGGCGCTGATCGCGTTTCCTCTACTCGCTGCCGAGTATGCAGTCGGTCGCCGTTCCGGGCATTCAGCTGTCGAGAGCGTTCAGGCTCTGGCCCGAGCGTCCGGCAGGAGCGAGCTGTGGGGCGGTGTCGCATGGCTCGGCATGCTGTCGGCTTTTTTCATCCTCACATTCTACTGCGTCGTGTCGGCCTGGTTCATGGCCTACATACCCTACGCCGTGTCCGGCGCATTTGCGCTTGATGGCGGATCGATCGCGGCGTCCGCCGCGCGGTTCGAGGATGTGACCGGAAGGGCGAACCTTCCGCTGCTGCTCATCTACCTCGCCATCTTCATCGGCGCTGCCGTGGTTGTCGTCGGGCGCGGCGTGAAGCGCGGGATCGAGCGTGCGTCGACGCTCCTGATGCCGGTATTCATTCTCGTCCTGCTGATCCTGCTGGGCTTCGGCATCGCCGAGGGCGCATTCGGCGAGGCCATAGCGTTCCTGACGCGGGTCAGGGCGGAGGACTTCTCCTTCTCGATGCTGCTTGATGCGTTGGCGCAATCCTTCTTTGCCACCGGCGTCGGCGCGGCCGTGATGATTACCTACGGCGCCTACCTCAAGACAGACGCTGACGTGCCGCGTTCGTCCGCAATTGTCGCGCTCGCAGATACGGCAGTCGCGCTGGTGGCGGCGTTTGTGGTGTTTTCACTGGTCTTCGCCGTGGGAAGCGAGCCGAACTCGGGTGTCAGCCTGCTGTTCGTGAACCTGCCCATCGGCCTCGCGCAGATGCCCTTCGGCGCGGTCATCGGTGGCGCATTCTTCCTGTTGGCGCTGTTCGCGGCGCTCGCCTCTTCGATCTCGCTTCTGGAGGTTGCGGTGTCCTGGCTTGATGAGCGCACAGGCGTGACGCGCTGGGGCGCTGCGATGGGTGTGGGCTTTGCGGTGTTCGTGATTGGTGCCGGGTACGTCTACAGCCGCGAATACATCGGCTTCGTCGACTTTGTGGCGTCGTCGCTGCTGATGCCGGTTGGCGGATTGCTCATGGCCATATTTGCGGGCTGGGTCATCGAAAAGAAGATGATGCAGGCCGAATTCGGCATGCCGTTCTTCCGCATCTGGAACGTGCTGGTTCGCTGGGTCATCCCGATCGCGATCGGCGTCATCCTCGTGCTCGGCATCCGCGACAAGCTTGATGTGGCGGGATCGGCTATGGTCGCGGATACGGCGGCGCCGGAAACTGCAGGACGTTGAACACTGCTTCAAGATACGCAGTTCGTTTCGCGCGCAGCAATCTTGTCGCCTGAGGCTGTTGTCGAGTCGTTCACATTTCACGAGCCAATTGAGTTATCGCGCGGACTTCTGAACTCCGGCTTGTCAGTCTCTGCTCAAGAGGGCTCAAGATGAACAATTCAACCGCCAAAGACCTCGCCTATCACCATTCGGAGATCGCGCGTCTGACGGTGGCGATTGCGTCTGCCAGGCCGGACGCGCGGACCACGAACGCGCTGCGGACAAAGCTCAAACATCACGAAGATCGGATTGGCCGTCCCTACGCGTTCGTCAATCCGCCGACGCCGTACTGACGTGGCTGTCCCATTGCTGGTCTAGCCCACTCTCTCCGCGAGCCAGTCGCTTGCCTTGACCAGTTCACTGATGATGCCGGGCTCAAGCGAAGAGTGTCCTGCATCCGGCACGATCTTCAGCTGTGACTTCGGCCAGGTCTTGTGCAGCTTCCAGGCGGAATCAAGCGGCGTTACAACATCGTAGCGGCCGTGCACGATGACGCCGGGCAGGTCGCCGAACTTCGCAGCCTGCTCCAGCAGCCAGCCATCCTTCTCGAAGAATCCCTTGTTGACGAAGTAGTGACACTCGATGCGCGCGAAGGCGTCGAGGAAATCCGCCTCGTCGAAACGGGGAGGGCGTTGCTTGGGCCCCTGGATCGAGAGCGTCTCGCCTTCCCAGCGCGCCCAGGCGGCTGCGGCTTCGGCGCGCTGTTGCCCGTTCTTGCCTGTCAGACGCTTGTGGAACGCTTTCAACAGGTCATCGCGTTCGTTCTCGGGTATGGGAGCGAGATAGCGGTCGAATGCATCGGGGAAGATATTGCTCGCGCCTTGCTGGTAGAACCAGCTGATCTCATGCTCCGTCAGCAGGAAGATCCCGCGCAGCAGGAGGCCGAGAACCTGCTTGCGGTGCATCGCCGTGTAAGCCAGGGCGAGTGTCGATCCCCACGATCCGCCGAACACCAGCCACTTCTTTACGCCCAGGTGAGCCCGCAGCGTCTCGATGTCGCGGACAAGATCCCACGTGGTGTTGTCGCGCAGTTCCGAATGCGGGCTGGAGCGTCCGCAGCCGCGCTGGTCGAACAGGATGATGCGATAGCGCCGAGGGTCGAAAAACCGGCGCATTTCCGGGCTGGAGCCGCCACCGGGTCCGCCGTGCAGCGCGACAACGGGAATGCCGTCCGGGTGCCCGCTCTCCTCCCAATAGAGCTCGTGCATCCCGCTGACTGCCAGTCGCCCGGTGCGCCGGGGTTCGAGGGACGGATACAGGCTGCGGCGTGGGCGTTCATCTTTCATTGTTGTTTCATCTACCGGCAGCCATCGTTGCGTCAACCAATACATCTTCTGCTGCTGGCGAGTTTGTTTTCTGGTGGGAGCCATCTATAAAGATAAGAGAATCCACGAACTTTTGGGGTCGGGCTCGGTGCAGCCACTTCGTTCGATCGTCTTTTGCCTGGCGCTTTCGGTCACGGCCACGCTCGCGGGTTGTGCGACCATCTCTGTTTACGAACCCGTCACTGCTGAGGTGTCGCTGACCGAAGAGCAGTCACAGCTGCGCAAGGCGTCCGAAGCCTACAGCGAGGATGCACGGACGAGGAAGCTGGCAACCGGAGAGACCAGCCTCTCATCCCTGGCAGGCATGCTCAGCGGCAGCCGTTCGGACGAGGGCGCCTACTGGCGGACGATCGACGCGGGCACGTCCTCGCCAGCCGCCGTCGTCGCCCGGGTCCGGGATGACATGAACAATGCCGCGCGGGGCCTTTCCCGGCTGGACGGTATGGCGCGCGGCCTGATCGTGTCGGGCGACCTGGTTCGCGACGATGTCTCTGCGTTCGAAGGCGCCCTGATCCACGCGCGACAGGCGCGGGAGTCATTTTCCGACGCGCTGGCGCAGGCGAACAAGCGGGCCGGGGCCGCGTACCAGATTGCGCTCGAACTGGCGCCGCTCGACGAAGCGCTGACGAAGGCCCGCAAGACCGCTGACGACCTTGCCGCCGCCCGGGTGCAATCGGGTGAGCGCGTCGGAAGCTGATCGCAGCTAGTCCTGTTTCTGTGCGACTGCAGCCGAAAGGCCCAGCAGCAGCCAGCCGGCGATGAACGCCACGCCTCCCACCGGCACCAGGAAGCTCACGGCGTCCAGCGGCGTTGGCGTCATGGCGATCCCGCCAAGCATGATCTTCCCGATCTGCACCCCTGAGAACATCGGGACGCTCAGCACAAAGGCCCAGCCGGCTGCATATTGCAGCAGGTTCCTGAAAGGCAGGATGGCCGCGATCGCTGCAGCTATCGTGTGGGCAAACCCGTAGAGAAAGGCGCTGTGCCACCGGACCGTCGCTTCCGACGGAACCAGCGCGTGTCCCCCCGCAGCGCCCGCCGCAACCAGCAGCAGGCCAAGTAGCGCGGCTGCAACGATCAGTGCACGCATCAAGTCTCCGTTGGAACTCTAGCCTTTCGAGCAGGTAAACAACACCACACGCTCGAACTTTAAGCGAGGGTGAAGGGGAGAGCTACCTTTACAGGGCCGCAACCTCTGCACGAACCGCATCGCGCGTGGCCCAGCTTGGTGTTTCCTACATATTTGTACCGTAAGTCTGCAGTATGGCGATAACCTCACCACGATTTCAGGTAGACGTCGCGCCGGACGGAAGGCAGGTCCTTCTCGTCGCGGGCGACTGGACTGTCTGGACGATCGCCTCGGTGGAAGAGGGGCTGCGCAACGCCAGGATTTCCCCTGAAGCGATCCTTGACGTCACCGAGCTGCAGCAGATCGACACGTCGGGAGCGTACCTGATCGATCGGGCCTTCGGCGCGCTCGATGGCATGGATGAGCCCATCGAAATGCACGGCGCCCATCCGACGATCGAGCGCCTGATGGGCAAGGTGCGCAAGGCGAGCCCGGCGGCCCTGCCGGATCCGATCCGCCAGCCGGGACTGATCGCACTGCTGGACCGTGCCGGTCGGGGGGCGGTCAACGCCTGGGAGGAGTTTCTGGGACTGCTCTCCTTCATCGGCGAGACGATGGCGACGCTGGGCCGGCTGGCAGTCAACCCACACCGTATCCGCATTCGTTCCGTCGTGGCGATCATGGAAGAGGTCGGGCTCGACGCCTTGCCGATCGTCTGCTTTCTGTCCTTCTTCATCGGTCTCGTGATCGCCTTCATCGGCGCGAACCTGCTCGCGATGTTCAACGCGTCGGTCTACACCGTTGAACTGGTCGGCATCGGCATGATGCGTGAGTTCGGCGCCGTGCTGACCGCCATCCTGCTCGCTGGCCGCACCGACAGCGCATTCACCGCACAGATCGGCGCAATGAAGATGCGTCAGGAAATCGACGCCATGCGCACGATCGGCCTCGATCCGATGGAGGCGCTGGTGGCGCCGCGCCTGATCGCGCTGCTGATCATGACGCCGTTGCTGACCTTCGCTGCCACGATCGCCGGGATCGGTGGCGGCATGATGGCGGCTTGGGGCGCGATGGATATCTCGCCCGCGATGTTCATCACGCGCTTCCAGGAAGTGATCGTGCCGATGAACTTCTGGGTGGGCATGATCAAGGCGCCTGTGTTTGCGCTCGTGATTGCAATGGTCGGGTGCCGGCAGGGAATGCTGGTGGAAGAAGACGTCGTCTCGCTCGGCCGCCGCACGACATCCGCTGTGGTGCAGGCGATTTTCCTCGTCATCGCGATCGATGCGATGTTCGCCATCCTTTATTACCAGCTCGACATATGACCGGTCAGGCAGCAATCGCGCGCACTGGGAGCGCACCGGCAGGCGAGGGTGATGTCGCCGTGCGCGTGCGCGGGCTTGTCAATCGCTTCGGCTCCAGGACAGTGCATGAGGGCCTCGATCTCGACCTGCGCAAGGGAGAGATTCTCGGCGTCATTGGCGGATCGGGGACGGGCAAGTCCGTGCTGCTGCGTTCCATCGTCGGCCTGCACACGCCGAACGCCGGTGAGATCGAGGTGTTCGGCCAGACGCTGCGTACACTTTCGCGCTTCGAGCGAGTGAGGGTCGAGCGCCGCTGGGGCGTGATGTTCCAGGATGGGGCGTTGTTCTCGACAATGACCGTCCGCGAGAACGTGATGGCTGCCATGGTGGAGCACACCAAAATCCCCGCCGCGCTGATGCGCGAGCTTGCCGACCTCAAGATTCGTCTCGCAGGGCTTGAGCTGGAGGCCGCGCTCAAGCGTCCTGCCGATCTTTCCGGCGGCATGCGCAAGCGTGCGGCGCTTGCGCGCGCCCTGTCGCTCGACCCCGAGCTCTTGTTCCTCGACGAGCCCACAGCCGGGCTGGACCCGATCAGCGCGGCCAGGTTCGATGAACTGGTTCGCTCGCTTAGCCAGGCGCTTGGCTTGACGATATTCCTGGTGACACACGACCTTGATACGCTGGCCGCCACTTGCGACCGCGTCGCGGTGCTGAGTGACGGCAAGGTGCTTGCAATTGGTCCACTTGATGAGGTTCGCAAGAATCCAAACCCGTGGATCCAGGATTACTTTTCAGGCCCGCGTGGCCGGGCTGCGGTGAGATAGGCCATGGAAACGAAGGCCAATTACGTCCTGATCGGAGCGTTCGTGCTGCTTGCAGCCGGCGCAATGGCGCTTTTCACGCTGTGGATCGCGGGTAACCCGTTCAGCCGCAGCTACAAGGACTACGACGTCATTTTCAGCGGCCCCGTGAACGGGCTGACGGAGGGCGGCGAAGTGCGCTTCAACGGCATCAAGGTGGGCGAGGTGACGACGCTTCGGCTTGATCGCATGGATCCCAACCGGGTGATTGCGCACATCCGCGTCGAGGGGGAGACGCCGGTCCGCACCGACAGCGTTGCGCAGCTGAATTTTCAGGGCATCACGGGCGTCACCTTCATCCAGATTCTTGCCGGTGATCCGGCAACGCCGCTGCTTACCTCCGTGAACGGAGAAAAGCCGCAGATCCCCTCGAGCCGGACGCTTGTGGATGAGCTGTTCGCGGGCGGGCAGGATCTGCTCAGCGTTTCCGGCGATACGATAAGGAAGGTCAACGAGGCGCTGTCGGAGGAAAACCTGCTGCACCTCACCTCGACGCTCGCCAGCATCGACACGGCGCTGGCCAAGATCGCACAGGACGATGGCATCATCGACGAGGCCGCCAAGGCGATGCAGAACATCAACACGGCTGCGATCGCGCTCGAATCTGCCGCCAAGGCGTTCGACGTGGCGGCGGCCTCCGTGACCAATGACGTGTCGGACCTGTCCGCAGAAGCCACCACGGTGCTTCGCAAACTGGATCCGGTGCTTGATGATGCACGCGCCGCCATGACCAGCGTCAATGAGACGGTCGCAACGATCAACACGCAGATCACGCCCGCCGCAGCCCGCGCCTTCAGACTGGTTGGCAATACGGCGACAGACTTCCAGACCGTTATGGGCCGGTTTCAGCAGCTGCTCGCCCAGATCGAGCAGGATCCCAGCCGGTTCGTCTACCAACAGCCCTCGCCGGTGGAGCGCTAGATGATCAAGCCTGCCCTGTTCGCAGCAGCACTGGTTTCGACCTCGGCCCTCGCAGGCTGCCTGTCGTTCCTGCCAGAGCCTTTCATTCCGTCTGCTCTGATTGCTCTTCCGGCGGAGCGGGCGACGGCGCCATCATCGCCATTGCTGGCCGATGTCGCTGTCTATCCGCCGGAAAGCTCGCGCGCCTTCGCCGGCGCCGACATCGCTGTGCGGCAGGACCAGGAGATGGTCTTTCTTGATGATGTCCGCTGGTCCGACAGCGCCCCGTCATTGCTTCAGGGCGCAGTGGTCAATGCGCTCACCAAAGCGGGCGGACCTGGCCGCGCCGCTCCAGCAGCCCTCAGCGCAGATGTAGACTATGAGGTACGCTGGCGGATCGTCGATCTTTCAACTGGTCGCGAGACCTTGCCGGTACGGGTTGAGGTGCAGGTGAGCCTGGTCGACTCGTACAATCGCCGGATGGTGGCGCAGGAGTCCTTCAAGGCAGAAGGTTCGCCGGCGGATCGCGCCCCTCGCGCGCGTGCTGCAGCGCTGGCGCTCGCTGCGCAAAAGGTAGCTGATGAGGTTGCCGCGTTCGTTGCCAGCAACGTGCAAGCCCGGCCGCGATAGGCCGCTCTTCATGCTTCAGAACTGTGTGCCCAACGCTGCATCAAGCAGCAGGTAGGCCGACAGGCGCGGGGCCGCATCCTCGCGCGCCCGTTCAGCCATGGACAGGACACGAAGCGCGTCAGGCTCTTCCGCAGCGACGAAGCTTCGTGCGGCGTGCTGCAGGTCGTGGTCGGCCTCCAGCATGCGTGTCACGCGCTGGATCTCGCTCGGCGCTGTGTCGCGGATGGCGCGGCGGCGCTGGCGTTCGCCCTGGTGAGCGGCATTGGCAATACGCCGAAGGTCCGAGGCCTTGACCACATGCAGCCGCACGCCGCCCCGATCCAGCCGGTCGATGATGGCGCCGGCCGATGTCTCCTCGACTTGACCGGAGGCGTCATCCACGCCGCTCAGCCGGCCACGCCAGCCCGTGGCGGGCCTGGCTTCATTCGCCGAGAATGGGTCGTAGATGGGAGCCGGCCGCGCTGAGACAGGGCGATCAAGCACCAATTCCGTGTCGGTCGCTGGATCGGGTCTCGGCGGCGCCGGAGCAGGACGTGTTTCCTGATTGAACCAGGCGGCGTCGGCTGCGGCAGTCGGCTTGGCAAAGAGCGGCGTCGGCGCGGGCGCAAGAGGTTCGAGGATCAGGTCGTCGACGGAGGACGTCTCACTTTCTTCCTTCATGCGGCCGATCAGGAGCGAAGCCTTCTCGATCCGCGCGCGTGCGCGTTCGAGGCCGCTTTCTGCAGCGTTTGTGGCCTTTGTCGCCGTCTTGAACAGGGTGTCCGAGAGCTGATTGATGCGCCTTTCCGTTTCGTCTGCATGAGCGCGGGCGGCGTGGGTCGCGGCCCGGGTCGTCGCTTCCGCCTGTAGCCCCGCTTCCTTCAGCAACCCCATCGCCTGGCGGGCGTCGTCGGATGCCTGCGCAGATTTGGCATTGATGGTTTCCGTGGCCCTGAGCGCGGAGCCGATCGCGTCGGAAACGGTATCGCGCAGGCTCTCGGCGGTTGACTTGGTGGCGGCTGCCGCAAGCTCCCCAGCCTTGGTGGCGGCTTCGACCATGCGGGTCGACTGCACCAGCTGTTCGTCGAGGCGCATCAGTACGGAGGCAAGATTCTGGGCGCGCTTGCGGCTTTCGGCGCCCATCGTGTCGAGTTGCGAAATGCGCTGTGCAAGGTGGCCGGCGGTCTCGTTCATGTCGCGCAGCCGCTGGTCGAGCGTCGCGTCGGCCTGCCGAACCTGTTCCTGGGCGGCGCGGGTGGCGTCTGCCATCAACTGCGCGTGGCGCGGAATGGCCTTGGCCAGTGAGTCGGACTGGTGGCGGAGGTTCTCGGCGAGTTGGACCAGACCCTGCCTTTCCGATCCCATCTTGTGGACCAGCACTTCACTGTCGGCGCGAACGATTTCAGCGGCCTTCAGGGCGGCCGTCACGCTGACCTCGATATCGCCTTTCAGACCATCAAGCCGGGAACGGGTTTCGCCGAGCGCGCGATTGATTGCCTGGGTTTCCCGGGCGATGGCTTCGGCCAGGCTTGAGACTTCCTCGCGCGAGGCTTCGGCCGGCTCAAGCAGGATGCGGGCGGAGGTGAGGACAATTGCATTGGCCTGCGAAGAGCGTGCGCCCTCGCGGGCCATCACGCCTGCGCAGATCATTGTCAGCCCGGTTGCGAGCAGAACGCCACCGCCACCCGCCAACACGGCTGGCGGCTGGTTCAATAACCCATCGACCCCAAGTGTGGCGATCAGCCAGACCGCAATTGCGCCCCAGAGCATGACCGCGATGGCCGCGCCGGCCCAGGGCATCCAGGCGCCGACGGTGCGCGCCGTTTCCAGCTGCGCCTTGATCCGGTTGGTCGCACGACGATCGAGAGGGTCCATCATGACGTTCAGCTTTGCACAATCACTATGGCGAACTCACGCCAGCAAGCAGGCGCGGCGTGGGCTCCGGCGATAAACTCGCCAAGCACAATCCGGCCGGCCCACGCAGCCCGTAGAGTGTGCAGGTGCGGCGCCAGATTGGAAGGGGGGTGAGTCAGGCGGGCGGCGGAAACCGCACCCTACCCCAAAACGAGCGCCTGACAGACCTTCGGCGCTTATTGCTGAACAGGTTTTTCGATCGAGGCTGGCTGCCCGCGGGACATCTGGTCCTTGTCCAGCTTGGGTGGTTCGGCCCCGCCGACGCCCGTCCATGCAACCAGAGCAGCGAAAACCGCGTCCCTGACGTTCACGATCACTTCGATCATCAGGCCCACCCCTGTCCCGGAGGCTCTGAGACCAGTCTGGCGCCGCTTCAAGGCGAAAACGCGGCAGGCGTCCCAGAATGAACGCTCTGGCGTCGCGTTCGAGGCGCTACAAGATCATTGCACTTAACAGAATGTTTCCGGGCTGAGGTGATCATTGTGGTCAGGGGAGGCCTCGACGGAGAGGCCAGGCGGCGATGACACACAAGATCGACATTTCCCAGCTTGAAATGATGACCAGCGGCGACGCGGCGCTGGCGGTGGAGGCGCTTGGGATATTCCGCCAGTCGGCCGAACTCTGGTCGCGCCTGCTCGACCCCCTGGCTGACCCCGGGCAGTGGGCGGATGCCGCCCATGGCATCAAGGGCGCTGCCCGGTCCATCGGGGCAATGGCGCTCGGCGACGCCTGCGAGTCGGCCGAGAAGCTTGGCCGGAGCGGCCTGGCTTCACGGGTTGAAGCGGTGGTTGCGATCTCTGCGGTGAAGGACGAGTTGGGTCAGGCGCTCGAGACGATGGCGCATGTCGAGCATCAACTGGTGATGCGGCGGACGTTCGACGGGGTCCGGCTGCACGCCTAGGCGGCTAGAACGCCCAGGTCAGTTCGGTATAGCCATAGAGCGGATCGCCCTGGCGCGTGGCGTTGGGGGCGTCTTTCAGAAAGCTCCCCGTCAGGACAGTTGCTGCACCAACGCTGAGCCGCAGGGCGTCCTGCACAAGCCAGTGGCGATAGCGGCCCTCGATCTGAAGCCCGGCATGATCACCTGAAAGCCCTGCCGGATCGCGCACGCTGGAATTGGCGAGGCTGTCAGTCGCCGAGGCGAGCCTGACATCGCGCAGCATGACGTAGCCGTCACTCCCGCCGCCCGGGCGGACTTCAAGACGAATGCCAGGCGAGGAGAGATTGGTCCGGGAAACGAAGCCGTAGATGCTGGTTGGTCCGAACTCGAAGGCCCTGTCGCCAAAGAGCGGGTCGAAGCGCTGGTTGTCGCCGTCAGTCGGCGAACGGTCGCCAGAGGCGAAATCATACGCCAGAGCAAGCCGCGGCGACCATGGCGCATCAAAGCTGAACCCGATTTCCGCGTGCGCCATCTCCGCGTCGTGGTCGAGCGGCGTGACGTCAGGCGCGCGTGCTGTTGCGCGCACCGATCCTGACTGGCGCGCATATTCGAAGTCGAAGTCGAATTGGCTGTTGTTCGGCGAACGAAGCAGGCGCACCCCGGCTGTCAAGAGATCCCGGTCGCGCGTGGCGACACCGCCGCCATCTGCTTCGTCGAGGTCCAGAAGGTAAGCCTCGCCTCTCATGCCGAAGGGCAGGGGCGAACCGAGGTGAGAGACGGAGAACCGCGTGTGGGCCAGCGTGCGGTTCAGCGCGACCTCATTGTCCAGCGCAGACGCTGCGTCAGAGGGCTGACGGGCCACCGGCGCCGAGTAGGCAAGCATGACGATCAGCTTGTCCGGGGACGTCCAGACTGCACGGACGCCGTCGAAAGAGGTCAGGATGTTGCGAAAGTTGGCGTGTGCGACCAGGCGCCGGGATCCGATGTCCATTGTGAAACGGCCGGCGGTCAGATTGAGCCTGGCGCCATGCGCGAGGAAGTCGTCTGGCCGCCATGACAGGTACAGTTGCGCTGGCTCCAGTGCGTCGATTTCCGTCGCCGCGCCGCCGGTGTCATTCCCCGCAATGACCCGGGAGTCGAGCAGTTCGCCGCCGATCGTCAGCGTCGGGGCAGCATCGAACTCGAGGCGAAGCTCGGTCTGCAGGCCAAGAAACTCATCGTCTTCGCTCCGGCCCGCGACGAAGGGATTGCCCAGCGCCTCGTAGCGCGGCCGAAGCGACCCTTCGATCCGCATGCCGTCGGGCAGGCCCAGCGTCTCATGCAGGGTCGGCGCGGAGGCGTCAGCTTCTCCCTGCGCAAACACGGCGGGAGCGAGAAGGACGGCCAGCGCCGCCATCGGCGGCAAGGTCAGGAAGTGATGCAAATCATCCATCCAGGGGGTGGCCGACATGGAAGACCGGCATATGTCCCAAACCTGTCATATACGTTAGCCCCCTCGGTTTCGAAGGGATGGCTGTTGGTTTACTTACTCTACAGAGCCAATATAGTTTCGTGATGAGTCGCGCCTGTCGCAGGTGCGGATGTCGCGATGAAGGCTTAGCGTTCCTGCATGATTTCCCAAAAGGCCAAGTATGCCCTTCGGGCCCTGGTTGCATTGGCCAAGAAGCCCTCCGGACACCCTGTGTTCATCGGCGACATCGCTGAGAGCCAGAACATCCCGAAGAAGTTCCTTGAGCAGATCCTGCTCGACCTGAAACATCACGGGCTGTTGGCTTCCTGGCGCGGAAAAGCTGGCGGATATGGGCTTTTGCGCCCTGCAGACACGATTTCCTTTGGCGAAGTGTTGCGCATCGTCGATGGCCCGATCGCCCCTCTGCCGTGCCTTTCCAAGATTGCCTACCGCCGCTGTGAAGACTGTGCCGAAGAGGCCAGTTGCGAGGTGCGCCGGGTCTTTGCCCAGGTGGCGGATGCCACCCGCGCGGTCCTGGATCGGACCACGATCGCGGACGCCATCGGGGCCGATCTGCCGATCCGCCTGCGCGAGCTCGTCGGCTGACTTCGTTCTCCGGTCGGGTTTGACAAACCCGACCAAGCTACTAGCGTAAAGCTGGTCGGAGGACGTTAAATGCGCGGTGGATTGATCGTCTTGGCCGCGGCGCTCGCACTTGGCGCTTGCGGGGGCGCAGCTTCCAATGAAGTCACCCTGCTGAATGTCTCGTACGATCCGACGCGTGAACTCTACGAGGAGTTCAACGCAGCCTTCAGCGCGAACTACAAGACGCCCGACGGCAAGACCGTGAAGATCAGCATGTCGCATGGCGGCTCGGGCAAGCAGGCCCGAACCGTTATCGACGGTATCGACGCGCAGGTTGTGACGCTGGCGCTGCAGAACGACATCGACGTTATCGCAAGGGAGTCGGGCAAGATCCCGGCCGACTGGCGCACCAGGCTTCCCGGTAACGCCTCGCCCTACACCTCGACCATCGTGTTCATGGTGCGCAAGGGAAATCCAAAGGCGATCCGGGACTGGACCGACCTTGCCAGGCCGGGGGTTTCCGTCGTCACGCCTAATCCCAAGACATCGGGCGGCGCGCGCTGGAACTATCTCGCAGCGTGGGGCTATGGCGCGCGGCAGTTCGGCGGCGACGAAGCGAAGATCCGGGAGTTCGTGGCATCGATCTACAGGAACGTGGCCAAACTCGACTCCGGGGCTCGCGGCGCGACCACGACATTCACCAACCAGGGCACGGGCGACGTGCTGATCACCTGGGAGAACGAGGCCTTCTACACGCTCACCGAGCTGGAGCAGGGCGCGTTCGAACTGATCTATCCGTCACTCTCGATCAAGGCGGAGCCGCCGGTCGCTGTGGTGGCGGGCAACGCCAGGAAGGACGGTCAGCTGCAGGCGGCCGAGGACTATCTCAGATATCTCTACGCGCCGGACGGCCAGCGTATCGTCGCCAGGCATTTCTACCGGCCGATCGATCCGTCGGCTGCTGATCCTGCTGATCTCGCGCGCTTCCATGAGATCGAGATGCTGAGCATCGACGATCCGATCTTTGGCGGGTGGGATCAGGCGCAGCCGAAGCATTTCGACGCTGGCGGCCTGTTCGACCAGATCTACCAGCCTGCGAGATAACGCATGAGGGCAGCGGCGCAGGACGGGACGCGAAGGACAAGCTGGAGACGCCGAAGCGTACTGCCCGGGTTCAGCCTGACCATGGGCTATACGCTTGCCTATCTGTCGCTGATCGTCCTGATCCCGCTGGCCGCGCTCGCCATTCGTTCGGCCTCGCTGGGCTGGACGGAGTTCTGGGCCATCGCAACCGATCCGCGTATTGTCGCCTCGCTGCAGCTCTCGTTCGGCGCCGCGATCCTGGCCGCTGTCGTGAATACTGTATTCGGCGTCATCGTCGCCTGGGTTCTGGTGCGCTACCGCTTCCCAGGACGGCGCTGGCTCGACGCCGCTGTCGATTTGCCGTTTGCATTGCCAACCGCCGTGGCCGGCATTGCACTCGCGACCCTCTATGCGCCCAACGGCCCGTTCGGCGCGTTTCTCGAAGGCGTATTCGGCCTGAAAGTGGGATTCACGTCTTTGGGTGTTGTCCTGGCTCTGATCTTCGTGGGGATGCCCTTCGTTGTACGCACGGTACAGCCTGTGCTCGAGGAGATCGACCGCGAGACCGAGGAAGTCTCGGCGACGCTGGGAGCAGGGCGGCTGCGCACCGTGACGCGCGTGATCATGCCGGGGCTTCTGCCTGCCATTCTCACCGGCTTTGCGCTCTCGTTTGCGCGAGGTGTGGGCGAGTATGGTTCGGTCATCTTCATCGCCAACAATCTGCCTTTCCAGTCCGAGATCGCTCCCTTGCTGATCGTCATCAAGCTTGAAGAGCACAACTATGCGGGCGCGACCGCGATTGCGACGATCATGCTGGTGATCTCGTTTGCCATGCTGTTCGTGATCAACCTGCTGCAGGCCTGGAGCCGGAAATGGTTCGGCCATGACTGAGGCGAGGGCAAACACGGTCAAGAACAACAAACCGCGCCAGGCGATCGGTGAGGGGCCGCGTACGCGATTTGCCCTGATCGCAGTCGCGCTGGTGTTTCTGGCGCTGATGCTGATCGCGCCGCTGGTCGTCGTGTTTTTCGAGGCGTTCAGCCGTGGCCTTGGCGTTTACATCGATGCGCTTGCCATGCCTGACACGATGTCAGCGCTTCAGCTCACCTTGCTGGTTGCCGCCATTGCTGTACCGGCAAACCTCGTTTTCGGGGTCGCCGCCTCATGGGCGATCGCCAAGTTCGACTTCAAGGGCAAGTCGTTCCTGCTGACGCTTATCGACCTGCCGTTTGCGGTCTCGCCCGTCGTCTCGGGTCTCGTCTTCGTTCTGCTGTTCGGCGCAAACAGCGTGCTTGGTCCATGGCTGGCCGACATGGGGATACAGGTGCTCTTCGCCGTTCCAGGCATTGTCATCGCCACCATTTTCATCACCTTCCCCTTCGTGGCGCGCGAGTTGATCCCTCTGATGCAGCAGCAGGGATCCTCCGAAGAAGAGGCGGCTGTCTCGCTGGGTGCGGGCGGCTGGCGGACATTCTTTCTTGTTACGCTGCCCAACGTGAAGTGGGGGCTGCTCTACGGCGTCCTGCTCTGCAACGCGCGAGCGATGGGCGAGTTCGGCGCGGTATCCGTCGTCTCGGGTCACATACGCGGACAGACCAACACGCTGCCCCTGCATATCGAGATCCTCTACAACGACAACAAGGCTGCCGCGGCCTTTGCTGTCGCGTCCCTGCTTGCGATGCTTGCGCTCCTGACCCTCGCAGTGAAGACGATGCTTGAGGCGCGGTTTGCCGGTTCACTTGCCGCACAGCGGCGTCACTGAGTCAATTCATGCAGGTACGGGCCGAACATATCAGCAAGCGCTACGCCAGCATGGCCGCGCTCGACGACGTCTCGCTGACGGTTGGTTCGGGCGAGCTTGTCGCGCTGCTCGGGCCGTCGGGGTCGGGGAAGACGACTTTGCTGCGCACGATTGCCGGGCTCGAATTGCCGGATACAGGGACGGTCTTTTACAACGACCGCGACACCTCGCAGATGCGGATCCAGGATCGTGGCGTCGGCTTCGTTTTTCAGCATTATGCGCTCTTCAAGCATATGAAGGTGATGGACAACATTGCGTTCGGCCTGCGCGCCCGCAAGAAGAACAAGCTCAGCGAAGCCGAGATCAGACGCCGTGTGATGGAGCTGCTCGACCTCGTTCAGCTGTCAGGGCTCGAAGGTCGGTTCCCATCGCAGCTGTCTGGCGGACAGCGTCAACGCGTTGCGCTTGCGCGCGCGCTTGCGATCGAGCCGAGCGTGCTGCTGCTCGACGAACCGTTTGGCGCGCTCGATGCGCGCGTGCGGAAGGATTTGCGGCGCTGGCTGCGCGAAATCCATGAACGCACGGGACACACGACGCTGTTCGTCACGCATGACCAGGAAGAGGCGCTTGAGCTGGCCGATCGCGTGGTTGTCATGAGCAAGGGCAGGATTGAGCAGTCTGCTACGCCGGACGAAATCTACGACGCACCGGCCACGCCGTTCGTGTTCTCCTTCATTGGCGAGTCGAGCGTGATTCCGGTCGCTGTCGGCAATGGTCGGGCGACATTGGACGAGCGCCTGATCGATCTTGATGTCGGCACGCTGCCCGATGGGCCTGCACAACTTTACCTGCGACCCGAAGACGTCGCCATGGTCACCGATGGCGGGCCGGGGATCCCCGGTCTTGTCGTCTCGACCCGACGCATTGGGGGCATGCGGCGTGTGACGATCGCGTGCGGACTTGCGCAGCACCGTATCGAGTTCGACGCACCCGCCGAAATCTCGATCACCAACTCCCAGCGCCTTCAGGTGCGCGTGATCGGGGGGCGCGTCTACGGCGCGGGCTCGGAAGGCTATGAGACAGAGAAGCTCGCTGCGTCCGCCACGTCCGACTTCAAGTGGGCAAAGGCCGAGGGCTGGCTGGATCGCTAGGTCTCGCCCGCTTACGTCCGTGCCATTTGCGTGCTCGACCCTAAAGTGTAAGTTGTCGCCAATCGGACGGGAAACAAGCCGTTCCTCCAGGGAGAGACGTTGATGTGTGACGAGCATACTGAACAGGATAATGAAGAAGGCTTCTCAGCCGGCCGGCTGTCGCGCCGCGGGTTTGGCGCGATGTCGATTGCTGCGCTCGCTGCGTGCACGACTGCGCCCGCGAACCCCGAAATGGTAACCGAGCGCGAAGTTCAGATCACGACGCCGGACGGGGTGATCGATGCGCACTATGTTGCCCCGGCAGCCGGCAAGTGGCCGGCCGTGCTGGTGTGGCCGGACATCATGGGATTGCGTCCTGCCTTCCGCCTCATGGCCAACCGCCTCGCCAAGTCGGGTTATGCGGTGCTGACCGTGAACCCGTTCTACCGTCTGGCCAAGGGCCAGGTGTTCGATGCAACGACCGAGAAATTCTCCGATCCGCCAGTTCGCCAGCGTCTTGTCGCACTGATGGGGCCGACCGTCGGCAATCCCGAGAATACCAGGAAGGATGCGATTGCTGCTGTCGCCTGGCTCGACCAGCAGGCGGAAGTCGATACCTCCAAGGGCATCGGCACGACCGGTTACTGCATGGGTGGTCCGCTCGTGATGCGGACGATGGCCTTCGTGCCGGATCGCGTGACGGCTGGCGGCAGCTTCCATGGCGGCGGCCTCGCCACGGCTGCTCCGACCAGCCCGCACCTGCTCGTTCCGCAGATGAAGGCGAAGGCGGTTCTCATTGCCGTCGCGCAGAACGACGACAAGCAGGATATCACCGTCAAGGACAAGGTGAAGGCTGCCTTCGACGCCCAGAAAATTCCGGCTGAAGTTGAAGTCTATCCGGCCGAGCATGGCTGGTGCCCGCCTGACAGTCAGGTGTTCGATCAGGTTCAGGCTGACCGGGCCTGGGCGCGATTGATTGCGACGTTCGAGAAGGGGCTGGTCTAGGATCCGACTTGAGTTGAAGGATGGCCCTGCGCTTCGATGAAGCGTGGGGCCATTTTCTTGTGGGGGGGGGCGAGATGCCGGACGACAAACCGTTCTTCCGATTTCATCCAGGCGCCTATGAGCGTGGATCGTTCATCGCGTCGGAGAGGACATGCCAGGTCTGCCGCCGTGCGAGTGTCTGGCTATACAACGCTTCGGTCCATGTCGCTGGCGACCCGCCCATTGTGTGTGCCCGCTGTGTTGCAGATGGCAGGCTGAGCGCGTTCTGCTGCGGCCGCCACGTGATGCATGATGCGGATTTCACGGAAGACATCGCTGATGTGCTTGCCGAGGAAGTAATGCAGCGCACGCCGGGGTTTTCGACGTTCAACGCTTTCGAGTGGCCCGCGAGCAGGGGCAAGCCGATGGTCTATATCGGTCATGGCGATGAAGCGGCCACCTGGGAGAACCCGGCTGCGGCCAGAGCGATCCGAAAGCTCTACGCGGACGAGGGCGATCCGCTGGAGGGGATGATGCCCTATGCGCTTGTCTTTCGTGAGATCGACGGGACGCGGCATGTCGCGATCATGGATCACGACTAGCGCGCTTCATCTCCCTGTCTTCGCCGCCACCTTCTTCTTTTTCGCTGCTGCGCGCTCTGCGGCGGGTTCCAGATTCTCAGCGAAGCGCGCCTTCGCGGTCTTTTCCACCAGCGCCGGCTGGAACTGCATCGTTCCTTTGGACGTGACTGAGGGGGCGGCTTCCGGAAAGCCTGCGATTATGCCGGAGCTCATCGGCAAGAAGCTCAGGTGCTTCCTGAATGCGCCGAATGCCATGAGATGGCCGTGCAGCATGAAGGTCGGTTGGCCGTAGCTGATCGTTTCTTCGGCGCCGGGCGCCGCCGCGCGGATCTGCGCGCGTCGTTTTTCGACATCGATGAGTAGCTCGGGCGCGAGGCGCGAGAGCCAATCATCGGTATCGGTCGCGACGGGTGCGCCTCTCATTTTCCATCTGGCGCCGTGATGGGACGGGCGTCTTCCCAGCGATAGGGATAGATGTCGGGTTTGACATAGACTTCCGTCGTCACCTTCAGCGGGAATCTCCCGTCAGTCGGGTAGGTGAGTTCGACGAAGTAGGCGGTGAAGCCGGTTGGCGGCTTTTCGACATTGCCGACATAACTTCCGTCCGGCTGCGCGTTAAGCGCCGTCGATCTGAAGGCCTTGTCGCCGAGCGTCTGCACGCGGAAGTCGCGGGCGTTGGGGTTTGTGCCTTGCCAGAGCAGGACAGAACTGGGCCTGGCCGTGCCCGGATCGACCACGAGGGCGCCGTCGGCGCGCACGGTCCATGCGTATTCGGGCGTCGCGCGGTTGTGGATCAGATTGTCGTACCAGGCCGTCATGCTTTCGTTGATGTCGGTGCCCGCCGTCGAGTGGCGCGAGTTCGGGAGCATGCGGAGCTGCTTCGAGCCGGGGAGGAGGTGGTAGGAGAATTTCGTGTTGTCAGGCGGGAAGAATTCATCGCCAACCGCATTGATGATGAATTTCGGCATCTTCATCGCGGGACGGCCGCGATAGTTCAGCGGATCCTCGATCGTGTTGATCTCGACCATCTTGCGGCCGATCTCGTCAGGGATGAGCTTGTGGTTCACATAGTCTCCGAGTGCGGGCGAGAAGTAACCCATCGTCTCCCAGTGGTGGCGCGTCGTGGCGTCGACATCGAGCACGTTGATGACGATGGGCATCATGCCGATCACGCGAGGGTCGAGCAGGCCGACAAGCCAGCTGGTCCAGGCGCGCTTTGAGCCGCCGGAGACCACGAAGCCGTCGATTGTCCTTTTTCCGCCGGCGTCGCTGGCGAGGAATTGCTGGATCGCGGTCATCGCGGTGGTGCCGCTTTTCACCATCGGCAGGCGCGCGAGCGCGAGCGGACTTTTCTCGGCGTCATAGCGGGCCTGCAGGTAGGCGATCATGTCGTCTTCGCTGCGCGCCTTGTCGGGCGTGTCGGCGAAGCGGATCGGCTGGTTGGGCGTCTGGCCGAGTACCGCGATGACGGAGCCGGTGTCGATCGCCATCTGGGCAAAGCGCGGTGTCGCCGTGGCGGGGGCTGTGGAGGCAGACGAGCCGCCGTCAATGTAGAGGAAGGCTTTCTGGCTGGAGAGCTTGTCGGGGATGGTGACGGTGAGCCAGTGCTTCCAGACGGGGCGGTCGGATTCGGCTGCGGTCATCCAGGTCTGGGAGGTGAGTTCGAGGACGGCGCCTTGGAAGCCTGCGCCGGTGAAGGTCTTCTCGACTTTCCAGGTGAAGGTGGGATCGGGCGCCGCGACATAGGCGTCGAGGACGTTGGGCGGGTTCGGCGGGATGCTCGGCGCCGATGCGCATGAGGCGGCGAGGCCGAAGGCGAGCACGAGGCTCAGCGTATGGACGAAGCGCATGTGTCTCTCCCGTGGCCTGTTCCGGCCCTGGCCGCAGTGGAGCTTGGGTTGGGCGGGGATGCAAGTTGCATCGGCGCGACAAGCCGGACCCCTTTTCGCATTCAGGCCGGTGTGAACTGCCTGGGATAACGGTGATCGGCCGCTCCGGAATCGGCTGGTCATGGCGGGGACGGGAAGTGTTGAGAGAGAACCCCCAACTTGTCGGCTCCGTTGAAGGGGGGGCGGACAGGTGGGGTCTCTGCCGGCAAGCGCTCTGTCTCAGACCCCGATGACTTCGCTCGCCTGTGCTTCGCTCTTCAGCCAGGCCATGAAGGTGCGGGCGAGTTTTGAGGGGGTGCGCCATTTGGGGTAGACGATCCAGTAGGCGAAATCGATGTCGCTGGAGCCGTCCGCAAAAGGCGAGATGAGTCGGCCGCGCTCGAGGTCTCCTGATGCAATTGCGAATTTGGCGAGGGCGACGCCGCGGCCGGCGGCTGCTGCTTCGACGACGAGCGAAGACTGCGTGAAGCGCGGGCCGCGATTGCCGTCCACTGTGGTTACGCCGCGGGCTTTCAGCCAGCTGTTCCAGTCCGGGCGCGAGGGATCGTTCTCGGGGCTCTCGTCGTGGAGCAGGACGTGGTGGGTGAGGTCGGCGGGCGAGCGGAGGGGGTGCGGGCCGGACATGAGATCGGGCGAGCAGACCGGCAGGCAGGATTCCGACATGATCTTTTCTGTGCGCAGGCCTTCGTAGATGCCCTTGCCATAGCGAAGCGCGAGGTCGATGTCGGAGGAGTTGAAGTCGGTCATGGCGAGGTCGGCCGAGACCCAGACTTCTGCCTCTGGGTTGAGCTCCTGGAACTTCTCAAGCCGCGGGGCCAGCCATTTGGCGGCGAAGGACGGGGCAGACGAGACCATCAGGCGGTCGCGGCGGGCAGGCGCGCGCATGTGGTGGACGGCTTCGGACATCATCTCGAAGGCGTTGGTCAGCAGCGGCAGGGCGGCCTGACCGGCGTCGGTCAGCAGGACCTGCCGGCCGGTGCGGCGGAAAAGGGGCGCCCCGGCGAACTCTTCGAGCTGGCGGATCTGCTGGGAAATGGCGCCGGGGGTGACGTTCAGTTCTTCTGCGGCGCGGGTGAAGGACAGGTGACGCGCGGCCGCCTCGAAGGCGCGCAGGGCGTTGAGAGCGGGAAGGCGGTCTTCCTGGGCCATTTTGCTTGAGGTTTTCTGCATCAGGAGGCGGGTAAGGGCGTCTAATGGTTCGGCTTAGCTGCGGTCCATTGCGCTCGCTGCACCTTCCGGCCAATTGCCGAGGGGGCGATAGCGGGGCACAAACCCACAGCCGCCACGTTATATGCGCATGTGTGAGAAAAACTAAAGGGCCGAATTCAATGTCGGACGTGCCAGCCTCTCGGACGGGAGAGCCGCGGACGCACCAACAGGCGACGGGATCCGTCGCGCTGGTGGGTGCTGGCCCGGGCGATCCGGATCTTCTCACGGTGAAAGCCGCGCGCCTGATCGGCGCGGCGGACGTGATCTTTGCCGACAGGCTGGTCGGAGACGGCGTGCTGGCGTTGGGCCGGGCGGAGATCGTGTACGTCGGCAAGAGCAAGGGCGAGCATTCGGTTCCGCAGGGCGAGATCCATGCGCGCATGATCGCAGCCGCGCGCGCGGGCAAGCGCGTAGTCAGGCTCAAGGGCGGCGATCCTTTCATCTTCGGGCGCGGCGGCGAGGAAGTGGAAGCGCTGCGTGCGGCGGGTGTTGAGGTTGATGTGGTGCCGGGGATTTCGGCGGCGCTGGGCGTGGCGGCGTCAGCGCAGATTCCGCTGACCCATCGTGATATCGCGCAGGCAGTGACGTTCGTGACCGGTCACGCGAAGCTCGGGCAGACGCCTGATCTCGACTGGGATGCACTCGCGCGCGGCAACCAGACGGTTGTCGTCTACATGGGCGTCGGCACGGCGGGTACGATCGCGGCGCGCCTGATTGCAGCGGGGCGTGAGCCTGCGACGCCGGTGGCGGTGATCGAGAACGGGACGCGGGCGGAAGAGATCCGCGCGTTCGGCGTGCTGGACGCGTTGAGCGAGATCATTGTGCGGGCGGGGATACAGGGGCCGGCGCTGCTGGTGATTGGTGAGGTGGTGAGGGTTGCGCGGGATGCGCAGGCTATGATCCCGGCCGAGCACGGCAAGAGCCGGGAACCATCGGATAACATATCCGCATGCGGTGAAATAGGTCCCGGGTCTGCGCTTGGCTCCGTCCGGGATGACGCGTCGAGCCCGACGCTGTCAGATCTCTGGAGGATGTTCTCGTGAGTTCCGAACGTCCCAAGCTTGGGCCTGATGTTCCGAAGGTGGTGACGGCGTGGCTGTCGGCTTCGGGCCGGGTTGTATACCTGACAAAGGATCGTGCGTGGTCGGAGGACCTTGGCGCTGCCGAGGTGATGACGGGCATTGGCGCAAATGATGTGCTGGCGTGGGCAGCGCAGGACCAGACGCGTGTGTCGGACCCCTATTTCATGCAGGTAACGGCGGACGGGCAGATCGCGGGGCGCGAGACGATCCGCGAGACAATCCGCGCGAAGGGGCCGACCAATCATCCGATGTTCGGAAAGCAGGCGGGGAACAACTGATGCCGGAACGCGCAAGCAGCCACATTACGCTCTACGGCGACTCGACATCGGGCAACTGCCTGAAGACGAAGTGGACGGCCGATCATCTGGGCGTCGATTACGACTGGATCGAGGTGAGTGTCATTGAAGGCGGCACGCGCTCTGACGCATTCATGGCGATGAACCCGTCGGGACAGGTTCCGGTGCTGCAGCTGTCGGACAGGCGTATCCTGCCGCAGTCGAACGCGATCATTCTTTACCTTGCCGAGACCTGTGCCAGTGAGGCGCTGATCCCGGTCGATCCGTTCGAGAAAGCGAAGATGATGAGCTGGCTGTTCTGGGAGCAGTACAGCCACGAGCCCTATATCGCGGTACGCCGGTTCAGGAAGAAGTTCAAGAACATGAGCGATGACGAGCTTGATCCGCAGCTGCTGTCGCGCGGGCGGCGGGCGCTAGGCGTGATGGAGATGCAGCTGACCTTCTCGAACTATTTCGTCGGCGACAGCATGACGCTCGCGGACATTGCGATGGTGGCGTATACGCGCGTGGCGGATGAGGGCGGGTTCGACCTCGACGAATTCCCGAACGTGCAGCGCTGGGTCGCGCGGGTCGAGACTGACCTGGGCATCGGCCATGCGAAAAAGGCTGCCTGATGTATCGCTACGACCAATTTGACGAGACGCTGGTCCGGGAACGCGCAAGGCAGTTCCGCAATCAGGTCGAGCGTCGTCTGAAAGGCGAACTGCGGGAAGAGCATTTCAAGCCGCTCCGGCTGCAGAACGGCGTCTATCTCCAGCTGCACGCCTACATGCTGCGCGTGGCGATTCCGTATGGACAGTTACGTGCGCGGCAGCTGCGCCAGCTCGCGACGATCGCGGACACGTATGACAAGGGCTATGGGCATTTCACGACGCGGCAGAACATCCAGTACAACTGGATCAGGCTTGCCGACATGCCGGACGTGCTCGATGCACTGGCAGATGTCGAGATGCATGCGATCCAGACGAGCGGCAACTGCATCCGCAATGTGACGTCAGATCATCTGGCGGGCGCCAACCTCGATGAGATCGAGGATCCGCGGCCGTGGTGCGAGATCATCCGGCAGTGGTCGACATTTCATCCGGAGTTTTCCTCACTGCCGCGGAAATTCAAGATCGCGGTGACAGCGGGCGCTACGGACCGCGCGGCGGTGCGGGTGCACGATATCGGCCTGCACATGAAGAGACACGCTGATGGCCGCGTCGGCTTCGAGTTCATCGTCGGCGGCGGGCTCGGACGGACGCCGTATATCGGTCTGACGGTGCGCGACTGGGTCGCGAAGGAGGACCTGCTCGACTATCTCGAAGCGAATATGCGCGTCTACAACCGCCATGGACGGCGGGACAACAAGTACAAGGCGCGGATCAAGATCCTGGTGAACGAGCTGGGTCTCGACGGATACAGGCGCGAGGTCGAGGAGGAGTTCGCGGCGCAGAGCACGTGGGAGAAGGTGGTACTGGAGCAGGAAGAGGTCGATCGGATTACAGCGTACTTCGCGCCGCCTGCATTCGCGAAGCTGCCGGCGGTGTCTGAAGGCTTCGAGGCCTTCAAAGCGACAAGCCGCGAGCAGGCGCGCTGGGCGCGGAACAACCTGCGCGCCCATCGCATGCCGGGCTACGTCTCGGTGCACATCGCGGTGAAGCAGCAGGGCGAGGCGCCGGGCGATGCGACGTCAGACCAGATGCGCGCCATTGCAGACATTGGCGAGCGTTACGGGTTCGATGATATCCGCGTAGCGCATGAGCAGGACGTGGTGCTGCCGCATGTCAAGCTGGATGATGTGCCGGCGGTGTATGCTGCATTGAAGGCATCGGGGCTGCATGCGTCGAATGCGGGGATGGGCTCGGACATCATTGCTTGCCCGGGGCTGGACTATTGCAATCTGTCGAATGCGCGCTCGATCTCGGTCGCGAACGAGATCCAGGCGGTGTTTGCCGATCCGGAATTCGAGGATGAGGTTGGCACGCTGCATGTGAATGTGTCGGGCTGCATCAATGCATGCGGGCACCACCACGTTGGCCATATCGGCATTCTCGGCGTCGACAAGAAAGGCGAAGAATTCTACCAGATCCTGCTCGGCGGACGCGCTGACGAGAAAGCGACGATCGCGACGATCCAGGGACCAGGGCTGAAGCACGAGGAAGTGGCGCCTGCGATCCGTCGCATGGTAGACGCCTATCTCTCGCTCCGTCGCGACGAGACTGAGAAATTCATCGATACGATGGGTCGCGTGGGTCAGGCGCCGTTCAAGGAGGCGCTGTATGCCGCTGCTTAGGGACGGTAAAGTTGTCGACGATGTCTGGGCGTTCGCGGAGGATGGTCACGCGCTGTCGCCCGGCGGATGTATCCTGGTGTCGCTCGGACGGTTCCTGGCTGAACACGACCAGCTTCTGGCGCGCAACCAGTCGATCGGTGTGCGGCTGGTGAACAGCGATGATCCGACGCTGCTGGCGCCGCATCTGGATCATTTGCACATGATCGAAGTGCAGTTTCCGAAATACACGGATGGGCGCGCGCTGAGCCAGGCGCAGTTGCTGCGCCGGCGGCTCGGCTACAAGGGCGAGATCCGTGCGAGGGGACAGGTGCTGCGTGACCAGCTGCGGCTGATGATCCGCTGCGGCATCGACGCGATGGAGATTGCTGAGGCGGACGCCGAGGGCGTGTATGCCGCTTCTGCAAGCGAGTTTTCAGAGTTCTACCAGTCGGCAGCCGACACATCCGCATCGATCTTCGTGAAGCGGCAGAAGCTGAGACAGTCCAGGGCTGCCGAATGATCGCGCATCCCGTGAGCATCGAAACACCCGACCAGATCGTCGAGCGGCTGAACGCCGAGCTGCTCGGCAAGGGCCCGCATGAGATCATCCGCGTGGCGCTGCGCGAGTTCGGACGGAAGCTGACCTATGTGTCGTCCTTCGGGGCCGAGAGTGCGGCGATGCTGGGGCTGATCGCCGACGTCGATCAGGGCATGCCGATCGTGTTCATCGACACGGGCATGCATTTCCACCAGACGCTGCACTATCGCGACACGCTGGGGCAGGTGCTTGGCCTCACCGACATCCGCACATTCCATCCGGTGAAGGACGAGGTGAAGGCGGTCGATCCAAGGGGCGTGCTGAACAAGACGGACCCGAATGCGTGCTGCGACGTGCGCAAGGTGCGGCCGCTGGCGCCAGCGCTGGAAGGGTTCGATGCGTGGATCACCGGGCGCAAGCGCTTCCATGGCGGCGGGCGCACGAAGTTGCCGGTGGTCGAATATTTCGAGGGGCGGTACAAGATCAACCCGCTGGCAGACCAGACGCCGGAAGACCTCGCCGCCCTGGTTGCCGAGAAGCACCTGCCGCCGCATCCTATGGTGGCGGAGGGCTATCCCTCGATCGGGTGCTGGCCGTGCACGGCGCGGCCGCTGGACCCGACCGATATACGCTCCGGGCGCTGGGTGGGCTTCAAGAAGGAAGAGTGCGGGCTGCACCTGACCCGGCAGGAACGGCCGCGGGTGTTCTAGGCCTGCCCACGCTTACGCCACCGTAATAACGTTGCGGCGACTTGCTCATCCCATGGGTGGGCAGGCGCTCTGCCATTTGTTACACACGCGTTTGGGGGAACGGATGGGTTGCTGAGCCCGTTCGCCTCAGGGGCGGTGCAAGCGAGCGCGGAGTGGCGGTATGTCGATCTGGTGGCTGATCCCGGCATTCGTGGGCCTTGTGGGCGTGCTGATGCTGGTGGGCGGCTTCGCCAAGCTGTTCAAGGCGAACCTTGGCGGCGGTCTTGTGCGCGTTCTGTTCGGCGGGCTGACGCTGGCGGGCGCGATGATCGTGGGGCTGATCGGGCTCAACCTGCAGACCTATGCGCAGCTCTCGAAGGAGCGGCTGGCGGGCCAGGTTGTGCTGAAGAAGAACGGCGATTTCGACTACACGGCGACGATCGATCTGGCTGACGCTGAAGGCAGGCTGCGCGGTCAGCCGAAGGACTTCCAGATCACCGGCCAGCGCGTGCACATCGAAGGTCCGGTGGTGAAGTTCAAGCCGTGGGCCAACGTGATCGGCATCGACTCGCTGTTCAAGGTGACCGAGGTCTACGGCACCTATGTGAATCCCAACTGCACCAACAAATACACCCCGCGCCGTGAGACGACCGAGGAGTGCAGGACGGGCGACTTCATGGGCTGCCTCGGGTCGAGCTGGCAGATGCTGGACCTCGCAGACTTCTCGCACACATCGGCGAGCGGACAGCTGATGGACGACGGCGCGATCTACGACATCTATGCGAGCCAGGATGCATTCGAGCTGAAGCCGAACGAGAGCAATGCGGTGGCGATGGCGCTGCAGGGTCAAGTTGCGCCCCGCGGGCCGGTGGACTGCGATCCGGTGACTGGCCCGGTGCAGACGCCGGGCGGAGCGGTTGAGTATCGCCCGCCGGCGGCGACGCCTGCGCCGCAATCGGCGCTGCCGCCTGTGCAGGGCATGGTGCAGCCGCAGGTGATGCCGCAGGCGCCGGCGCCCAACTAGACGCGCGCGCGATCGACAGGCGTCAGCGGCCCTCGCCCATGTCGGCGAGCGCCCAGTCGGCAAACCCTGCAAGATCGCCGCCGGTGAAGAGGAAGCCGCGGACGCCGGCGGCCCTGGCGGCTTCGAGATCTGCCTGCTTGTCGCCGATCAGGAGCGAGCGCTCCTTGATGACAGGGAAGTCAGTCATCGCGCGGATCAGCATGCCGGGCCTTGGTTTGCGGTCGTAGCTGTCCCTGGTGTAGCGCGGGATCGTGCCGTCCTCGTGGAAGGGGCAGTGGTAGATCCGGTCGATGTGAGCGCCGGTCGCACCGAGCTCGGCCGACATCCAGTCGTGCAGGGCCTGCATCTGCTCTTCGGTGTAGTAGCCGCGCGCGATGCCGGACTGGTTGGTGACGACGAAGACCCACCAGCCCATGTCGTTGAAGCGGCGGATCACGGTTTGCGCGCCGTCGAGCCACTCAAAATCTTCGCGGCGGAAGATGTAGCCGTGGTCGACATTGATGACGCCGTCGCGGTCGAGGAAGAGGGCGGGGCGGGGGGCTGGCATGTCTAGGTGGAATGCGCAGCTGGCGCTGCTTCGGCTGGGGGATCGGCGGGTTGCTCTTCCACCTTTGGCGCCACGGCGAGGCCGCGCATCAGCGGCAGCAGCGAGACCGCGCAGAACACGGCCGCGAGCGCGAAGGCTGCGCCAGGGAAGAAGAAGGGCGCGCTGGGGGCGGTGAAGTAGTGGAAGGTCTGCGTCATCGCGAGCGGCGCGAGCATGTTTGAGAGCGAGTTGACGCTCGCGATCGCGCCCTGGAGTTCGCCTTGGGCGTTCCTTGGCGTGCGGACCGACATGATCTGGTTCATTGCGGGGCCAAGCACGCCGGCGAGTGCGCCGAACGGGATGATCAGGTAGACCATCCATCCTTCGGTGGCGGCGGCATAGGCGGCGAAGGTGACAACGCACGTGAGGAAGCCGAAGACGGCGGTGTTGGTTGGCCCGAAGCGCTTGATGATCGGGCCGATGAGCGCGCCCTGCACGATGGCGGAGCCGATGCCGACAACCATCAGCGCGATTCCGATCAGGCCTTCACCCCAGCCGAAATTGACGCCGGAGTAATAGCCGAACGTTGCCGGATAGACCCAATAGGAAAACTGGAAGAGGCCAAGCGCCAGCATGAACCAGGCGAGATAGGGGACCTTGGCGAGGTGCACAAACGTGCCGAACGCGTTGGCGCGCTTCCATTCGAAGCGGCGGCGATGTTCGCGTCCAAGCGATTCAGGCAACACGAAAAGGCCATAGCAGAAGTTGATTGCTGCAAGCATCGCGGAAGCGAAGAACGGGTAGCGCGGATCGAACTGGCCGAGGAAACCGCCGATGGCAGGGCCAAGGATGAAGCCGAGGCCGAACGCTGCGCCGAGCATCCCGAAGGCCTGAGCGCGCTGCTTCGGCTCTGTGACATCGGCGATGTAGGCCGAGGCGGTGGAGTGTGTGGCGCCGGAGATCCCCGAGAGTACGCGCCCGAGGAAAAGCAGCCATATGGTGTGAGCGAAACCCATTATGAGGAAGTCGATGGCCAGCGTGCCGATCGATATGAGGAGGACGGGGCGGCGGCCGAACCTGTCCGACAGGCCGCCAAGGATGGGCGCGCTGAGAAAGTTCATCACCGCATAGACCATGGTGATGTAACCGCCCCACGGCGCGGCTTCAGACAGCATCGCTTCGAGCGGCAGCAGGTTGCCTTCGCTCGCCAGCGCGCGGGCCGATTCCAGCGCCGCCTCGCCGTTCAGCAGCTCGGCCATCAGATAAGGCATCGAGGGCATGACCACCGCAAAGGCCATCATGTCGATGAACACCGTCACGATAATGAACAGGAATGCATTCTTGCCGAGCCGCGAAGCCCCGGTTGCGGGAGGAGAGGCGTTTGCGGCGGACATGTCCGGCTCCGGGACGTGTGACCAGCGCGGATACGCCGGGCGGGCTTGTGCAGTCAATCAGGGAGGCGTGGAGGAACGGTTTCTGCGGCGCGTTGTGACAGGCGTTCGAGGCCGGCGCGCCATGGCTCGCCCTGGCGCGGGTTGGTGAGCTGCAGGGGGATGCCGTGTCGGGCGACATGCGCCTGTGGCGCTGAATGCCAGTCACGGTGTTCCACGCGTACACCTGTCTTGGAGCCGACCGGTTCGAATGTCACCTGGACCTTGGTCGCATGGCCGGGTCCCAAGCAGGCGTGGCGCCATCCGACCACCAGCCGCTCCCCCGGCGCGTGGGCGCGCACGGGGCCGACCTCGAAGCCTTTGCCGTTGGGGAGGCGTTCGATCAACCGACCGCCTTCGCCATCGGCGCCGAGGGCCCCCGGAGGCCAGCGTGCCGGGGCGGTGCGGGGTAAACTGGACGAAGCTGCTCTCGGGCTACCAGGCCCCCATTTCCTCTGTGTACAGGGCGAATGCCTCGTCGGGCGAGCAGGGCACGCGCAGCGAGGCCACCACGCGGGACGTCATGGCGCTTTCTTCCGGGCTGGCGGAGAGCGCTTCAGGCGCCGCAGCTGTCTTAACGGGAGGCGATGGGCCACCGCAGGCGACCAGCAAGGAGAGCGCGGCGATGTTGGCGGCAAGCGAGAGGGACGGCTTCATGACGGGTCCCCGAATGCTGCGTTTTCCCCGCGCCGCATGAAACAGACAGCGCCAGACCTGCGCGGAGCATCGCGACTTCCTGTTCAACCGGAACGCGACGGGCAAGTAGGCTTCACGCCCCGGGCCATTCCGGTTTGCGCCTTTCGAGGAAGGCGCGAAGGCCCTCCTGCGCGTCGGGTGAGGTCGCGAGTTTGCAGAAATCGTCGACGGCGCGGGCGACGGCGTCGGTGTAGTCGCGGTCGGCTTCGCGGTGAAAGGCGGCGCGGCTAAAGGCTATGGCGGCGGGGGATTTCGCGGCGATCAGGCGGGCGGCGTCCATGGCTTCGGGCAGGGCGCGGGGCGCGAGGCGGCTGGCGAGGCCGAGGTCCAGGGCTTCGTGCGCCTCGAAGGTGCGCGCCGTGAAAAGCAGGTCAAAGGCACGGTAGCGGCCGATAATGCGGTGCAGGTGGGCGAAGTGGATGGCGGGGGGCAGGGCGAGGTTGATCTCGGGATAGCCGAAGCTTGCGTTCTCGCCTGCAATGATCATGTCGCACGAGATGGCAAGTGTCATGCCGCCGCCGCGTGCTGCGCCATCGACGGCGGCGATGGTCGGTTTGCCCATGTTTCGCTGGACGTCCCAGAGCTCGATATAGAGGCGGTTGAGAAAGGCGCGGACGGTGGGATCATCGCTGCCGAGGATGATGTCGAGGTCGAGGCCGGCGCAGAACATCTTCTCGATGCCGCTGGCGAGCACCACCACGCGCACATCGGGATCGGCGGCAGCGTCGCGGAGGGCCTGAAGGATCTCGTCGAGAAAGCCGATGGAGAAGGCGTTAAGCGGCGGGCGCGCCAGGGTGATGACCGCGATGTGGTCGGCGGCGGCGTAACTGACAAGGGTGGCCATGGCGATTCTCCCCCAGCCATGCTCTGCGGATGTGCGGCGACGTCAATGGCGCACGGTGTGTGCATCTTCCGCCTGATGGAGGCGCCTCCGGCCACGAACGCAATGCGGGTTTCGTATCCTCAACGCCCGAAACGATGACCTGGGTCTGCGAAGGCTGCGAGGGCGGGCCCTGTGCACGCAGTCAATCGATCGCCTCGCGCTTCTGTCCGCTCTCGCTGACGTACAGCTCTTTCCCGACCTCCGCGAACTTCGCGCTCATGTCGGCCATGCCGATCTGCTGGTCGTTGAGCTTTGCGGTGTAGTCGCGGACGTCCTGCGTGATCTTCATCGAGCAGAATTTCGGGCCGCACATGGAGCAGAAGTGGGCGACCTTGTGGGCGTCCTTCGGCAGGGTGGCGTCGTGGAATTTCTGCGCGGTCTCTGGATCGAGGGACAAGTTGAACTGGTCTTCCCAGCGGAATTCGAACCGCGCGCGGGAGAGGGCGTCGTCGCGTAGCTTGGCGGCGGGGTGGCCTTTTGCAAGGTCGGCTGCATGGGCGGCGATCTTGTAGGTGATGACGCCGGTCTTCACGTCGTCGCGGTCGGGCAGGCCAAGATGTTCCTTCGGTGTGACATAGCAGAGCATGCTGGTGCCGAACCAGCCGATCATCGCGGCGCCGATGCCGCTGGTGATATGATCATAGCCAGGGGCGATGTCCGTGGTGAGCGGCCCGAGTGTGTAGAAGGGGGCTTCGCCGCAGACCTTCAGCTGCTTTTCCATGTTCACCTTGATCTTGTGCATCGGCACATGGCCGGGGCCTTCGATCATCACCTGGCAGCCCTTGTCCCATGCGACCTTGGTTAGCTCGCCGAGGGTGTCGAGTTCGGCAAACTGGGCGGCGTCGTTGGCGTCGGCGATGGAGCCGGGGCGGAGGCCGTCGCCGAGGGAGAAGGAGACGTCGTACTGCGCCATGAGATCGCAGATCTCGTCGAAGCGCTCGTAGAGGAAGCTCTCCTTGTGACGGCTGAGCATCCAGCGCGCCATGATGGAGCCGCCGCGCGAGACAATGCCGGTGACGCGCTTGGCGGTGAGGTGAATGTACTGGAGGCGGACGCCAGCGTGTATGGTGAAGTAGTCGACGCCCTGTTCGCACTGTTCGACCAGCGTGTCCTTGAACACTGACCAGTCGAGCTTGTCGGGGTCGCCGCCGACTTTCTCGAGAGCCTGGTAGATCGGGACGGTGCCGATGGGGACGGGAGAGTTGCGGATGATCCAGTCGCGGATGTTGTGGATATTTCTTCCCGTGCTCAGATCCATCACTGTGTCAGCGCCCCAGCGGATCGACCAGACGAGTTTCTCGACTTCTTCCTCGACAGAGGAGTTGACGGCGCTGTTGCCGATGTTGGCGTTGATCTTCACCAGGAAGTTGCGGCCGATGATGACGGGCTCGAGTTCCGGGTGGTTGATGTTGGCGGGGATGATGGCGCGGCCGCGGGCGATCTCGCTGCGGACGAATTCGGGTGTGATGAAGGCGGGGATTTCGGCGCCGAAATCCTCGCCGTCTTCGCGGCGCTCTTCGGCGCCATCGGCCATCGCCTCGCGGCAGATGTTTTCACGGTGGGCGACATAGGCCATCTCGGCGGTGATGATGCCGGCTTTTGCGTACTGGTATTGCGTGAGGCGTGCGCCGGGTTTGGCGCGCAGGGGGCTGGTGAGGTGGGAAAACTGCGTGACCAGCTTGTCGCCGGTAACGTGGCCATTGTCCTCAGGTCTCACATGGCGGGCGGCGTAGGATTCGGTGTCGGCGCGCGCGGCGATCCACGGGGCGCGGACTGGCGGCAGGCCTTCGTGCACGTCGATCTGCACGGTGGGGTCGGTGTAGGGGCCGGTGGTGTCGTAGACGCGGATCGGCGGCTCCTTCGCCGTGGGGTGCAGCGCGATCTCGCGATAGGGGACGTGCACATCGGGAAACCCAGGCGCGGGGGAGTACAGTTTCTGGCTCGCGGGGAGAGGGCCCGTGGTAACGCGGAACGGCTGCAGGTTGCGCGGATCGATGGGTTTATTCATGAGCTGGGCTCCGGGGGGAAGGCGATGCCGGCGATGCCGGCGATAAGCAGGACGACGCCGATCATCAGCGCCGCGATGTTCGAGAGCGCGTAGAGGCGGACGTTGGCTGGGCTGTCGATCTTCAGGCGGTGGCCGATGGCGAGGAGGCCGAGGCCCTCGATCGCCCACCAGATGGCGGCGAGGGTGACGAGCGCTGCAGTCAGGGACGTGAAGTCGAAATGGGCGACGAGGAGGCCGCCGCCGGCGAACGTCGTGACGGCGGCGGTCGCATGCATGATGCCGGGGGAGTTCTGGATGCTGGTGAGCAGCGGCTGGGCGATTGATGGGCGTACAAGTGCGATGGACGCAGCAAACAGGAATGCGCCGACGAACAAGGCGAGCTTGAGGGTGAGCGGGTTCTGGACGGCGAGGAGGTCGATCATTCGCTCGCCTCTGAGGGAGGCTGCGCAAACGTCTCCTCGATGATCGCCTTGGCTTCGAGCGGGCGATCTATGTGTTCGAGGGCGAAGACGTGCTCTTCCCTGGGGTCGTCCTTGCGGAGCACGTAGATATCGGGCGTCTGCGGGCGGCCGCCGGCGATGACGCCATCGACATCGGCGCCCTGCATTTCGCTCACCACGGCGCCCGATGCGTCGAGCGCGAGGAGGCGGGTGCTGGTGGCGGCGTAGTGCTGCGCGCGCTGCGGCCTGGCCGCGAGGCGGCGGAAGGAGCCATAGGCGAGGACGGCCATCGCAAGCGAGAAGGCGCCGAAGATGGGCGTCACGATGGAGGCGCCGATATTGGCGGTGGCGTAGCCGCCGACGCTTTCGAGAAAGCGCAGGCCGAGGAAGACGGCGAGCACGGCGGCCGCTGTGCCCGAGATCAACGCGACGGCGATGCGGCGGCGGCGCGTGGCGCCCAGGAGATCGCTGGACGTGCTGGCGCTCCAGACGAGGGTTTCGCCGGGCTGGAGGTGGCGCGCCCATAGCTCGGCTGAAGCTGTCACTTCGTCCTGTCCTCGACCGGCTGGTCGATCTTCAGCGTGCGCTTGATCAGTTCGGCGACTTCCAGCGGGCGCTCGGCGTTGAACAGGATGAAGGGTGGGTAGGCGCGTGTGTTCTGCGGGGCGCGGTTGAGGCGGATGTGGCCGCGCTGCTGTGTGCCGGTGACGATGATGGAGTGGGGCGGGGAATGCTTGCCGTCGGCGCGGCCTTCGCCGCCGACGGCGACCATCCAGTTGGTTATCGGGCGCAACAGGTCGATCGAGACGACGCGCTGCGTCGTGAGCATGGCAACCTGGCGCGATGGCGTGGCGGAGCTGCGCCACACGAACCAGGCCAGCCGGCCCGCCAGAACGGCGGCGAGCGCCCAGGCGACCCAGTTGTAGGTCGTGCTGCGATTGTCCAGCATCAGGTAGACGAGCAGGGCGACGCCGACGGCGAGCAGGGCGAAGCGCAGGATAAGCGCGGGATTGAAGGCGTCGAGCGCGCGGCCCGAGCCCTTGCCCTGCCAGAGCACGTGCTCGTCCTTCTGCAGCTGGCCGCGAAGGCCGTTGTGCAGGTTCTCGACCGGGATGGCGCCGGGCGGTGCTGGGGGCGCGGCTTGAGCCTGTTCAGTCATCATTTCTCCAGTCCCTTCGCCGGCATGATCCGGATCAGGTTCTAAGGGTGCTCGCGCAGAATGGCGACGATCTCAGCGAACGTCCGTTCGCGCCCCTCGGGATGGCGGGACAATAGCTGTGTGGGCGCGTGGGGCAAGCTGTTCAGGCGGCGTGGACCGCAGGCCGGGCGAGGCGATATCCTTGTCGCCCTTGCGGTTGTGAAATCATCCTATCTGTCCGGAACAGCCGCCGGACAATTCTTCCAGTGCTCCGCCAGCGCCTTGCGCCAGGCTTCTGCTCCTGCGGGGGCAGGAGCGGCTTCCACCAGCTTCAGCATGAAGTTGTCATAGCCGGGATGATTGGGCCGGCCGAAGCGGGCTTCGATGACGTGGCCGGTTCTTGCATCTGCGATCAGTTCGCCGCCGCGGTTTCCGATGACGGGATCGGTGAGGGCGGGGCCGGAGAGGCGGTAGTGGTCCCTGGCGCCATCATCCGAGCTGTAGAGGAATTTCGCGTTGACCGCGCCGAGAATGCGCAGGGTGGGCGATGTGCCATCAGGCCAGGCCATGGCGAAGCCGAAGGAGAAGTCCTTGTGGTCATGTGGGCCGAAGAGGGCGAACTCGGCGAGGTCGAAATCGTAGATGCGCCATGGCGCAAGCGGGGCGGGGTGGGTTTCTGCCGGTTTGGAGGCAGGGTCGCCAAGGCGGACTTCGAGCGTTCGTGTACCGGGCGCGAAATCGATGAAGGCTTGCGGCTTCTGCGTGCTCTCGCGCGTGAGGCGGCCGCCGACGAGACGGGTTGCTTCTCTGGTCACGGGATCGAAGACGGCGGTGACGTAGGCAGCGTCGGTGCAGGGCGCCAGCATCTTGGCGACGTGGACTTCAGTCGGCGAGACGACGTGGACAATGACGCGTTCAGGCAGCGTGCCGTCCTGGTTGGAGCGGATATAGCTCAGCGTTACGCCAGTGGGGTCCGGCGGCGGCAGCGCGGCCTCAGCAACGGCGGGCGGCGCTGCGACGGGTGTGAGCGGCAGGGCAAAACTTGCGACGGCCATGGTGATCAGGCAGGCGAGCGCGATCTGGACCTGCGTGCGGAGCTGCTTCTGCAGGACGGGGTCTGCCTTGTCCTCCTGCGTGGGCGAGAAGGCAGCGCGAACGATGCCAGCGAGGTTGCGCTGCTTGCCCGGTATTGCGCTGGCGGGCTGCGGAATACGGCGCGCGGTGCGAACGGCCGTGAGCCACGCCACGACGGAGGCAAGGCCCAGCGCTCCCATTGCGATCATCAGTGCGACAGCCATGCGCGATTTGCGCTGAAAGGTGGGGGTGCGTCTAGTCCGCTCATATCTCCTTCGGCGGAGCGTGGGCGTTGATCTGGATCCATGTCTGTTCGGAGAAGGCCAGGAGGTCGCCTGCTTCGGTAAAGAGGGCGGACCCGGCGAAGTGTTTGCGGCGGTCATGACCTCTTGCCCATGCGACCACGACGATGGGCGCGTCCGTAGTTGGGCGGAACATGATGCGCGCCGACATGCGGCCGAGCAGGATCGGCTCCTTGTCGATGGCGAAGGCGCCGGGGCAGTCGAGCGCGGCCCAGAGAAATTCGGGGGCGATGCGGCCGGATGAGTCGGCGAGGTCGGGTGCCGGTTGCCATGGCGCTGCGACGATGCGGAAGGTATTCGGGTTCTCGATGCCGGACGGGTCCTTCAGCCAGTCGGCGAAGATGCGCAGGCCGTCGCCGGCGGCGCGGTTCGGCCCGCAGACGAAGCAGTGTGGCAGGACGTGGTCGTCTGGATCGCGGAATTTGTGGGCGGCGAGCCGGGCCGCCGGCAGGCCGGGGGATTTCACGTCCGGTACTACGAGATGTGTTGGCTGGAGCGACATGATGAGGATGCGCGTTGAGGCGTCGTCGGTCATGATGTCGATGCCATCGCCGGCGGGGTGAGCGCGCAGCTCGCGGTCGAGCGGGATCGGGGCGCGAATGGTTGCTTCGACGGCTTGCGCATCGGGCAGGAACTGGGCGGCGAGACCGGCGGAGTAGCCGCCATTACCGGAATCGTGGGGGCCGTTGAAGCGGCGGGCGATGGTGAGGGTGTCGATCATGCGCGTCAGGTTTAGCGCAGGGCGGGCGGCGATGACCAGCTAGGAAGCGTCGTGGCGGCTGCCTGGTTATTGTCGTGGTGGTGGCCTGCGCCATCCTCATCGTATTCGTCATCGCTGAACGAGCAGTGATGATGGCCCTGGCTGTGGTCGGATTTGTGCAGGTCGAAGGCGCAGTCGCCGTCGCGTGAGAGGGCGGCGCCGACGAGGGCGAGTTCGTCGGTGGTTCAGGCGCTGAGGGCGGGTGAGGCGGCGAGCGCCGCGATCGCAACCCGGAACCTCATGTCAGCCCCGCCCTTCCAGAACCCGTGATCAAGCTTGATCCATGCGTTCGTGTGGAGGGGTTATGGACCGGGAACCGCTATTCTTCCGTCGAGAGGCCCGCTTCGCGCCACGCCTTCATGCCGCCATCGAGCGCGCTGGCGTGCCGGAAGCCGAGTGCTCGGAGCGTTGCGGCGGCGAGGGTGGAGATCTTGCCGAACTCGCAGACAGCGACGATGCGCACGGTGGGATCGGGGAAAGCCTCGTTGACGCGCAGTTCGAGCTGGCCGCGCGGTAGATGCACAGCGCCTGGCAGATGACCGGCGTCGAATGCGTCTTTCTCCCGCACGTCGAGGACGACCAGGTCGTTCTGCCGGGCAGCGATGCGGCGGGAGAGTTCGTCCATTGCCATGAAGGGTATGGACGCGCTTGCTTCAGACAGCAGGCTGGCCACCGATTTCGCGCCGCTCATGTTGACCCGCAGCGCTTCGGTGAGGTGGGTGGGCGCCTGGATATTGAGGGCGCGCATCATCGCGACGAAGTCTGCGCGGTCGATCTTCTGCAGGCGCGGGTTGGTGGCGATCTCCTCGCCGATCATGGAGCCGGCGCGGCCCTTGTATTCGTGGGCCGGATGGATCTGTGTCGCGGGATCGAGCCTTAGCAGGCGGTTGAAAAGGCTGTCATAGAGCTGTTCCGGGTCGCCTGTGGGCAGGTCGGTGCGGCCGGCGCCGCCGATCAGCAGGGCATCGCCGGTGAAGACGTGGCCCTGCGTGTAGAGGGAGGTGGAGTCGGCAGTGTGGCCGGGCGTTGCCATCGCCTGCAGGCGGATGTCGCCGATCAGGAGCAGGTCACCATCATCGATCTTGATGTCGACATGGGGTGCGGGGGAGAGGTGGCTCATCACAATCTGTGAGCCAAGCGCCTTGCCTATCTCGCGCGCGGCTGAGAAATGATCGGCGTGGGTGTGCGTGTCGATGGCGTAGCGAAGCGTAAGGCCGTACCTGGCCGCGAGGCCGCGATAGCGCTCGATCGCGCTGATCTCGGGGTCGATCACGGCGCCAACATGCGTTTTCGGGCAGCCGAGAATGTAGGACCGGCAACCGCCGACTTCGATGGTTTCAAGGATCATTCCTGCCTCACGATGCGCACGTTCCAACGCGGCAGGCGGAGGGGGGCTGGTCAGTTGTCGCGCCGCCCATCCCGATAGCCGTCACGATAGCCGTCCGAATACTCCTCGTCATGCCGGTCGCCCCCGTGGCCATGATGATCGTCGTCATCATGCGTGTAGTAAACCGGGAAAGCGCAATACGAGTATCCGCCGCCCAGAGGATTTACCTGGTAGCCAATCTGCTCGTAGCTGTACCGGGGGTAGGAGGTGGTGAGCGTCTCCGACACATGCTGTCGGAACATTCCGGCCGGGCAAGGCGCATTCATCTGGGCGTCGAGTTCGTAAGCGGTCTGATTCAGCCCGTAAGCGAATGCTTCGAGATCATCGGTCGTACAGCCTGCTGTTGCCAGGAACGGCACGATCAAAAGCATGCGTTTCAATGTCAGCTCCCCGTTATTCCCGCCCTGGATCCACTTGAGCGGACATTTCTGGCGAAATCCGGGCAAGAAACCAGGCGTGAAGGAAAATTCCGTTCTTTGATCATTTGGCGCGCCGAAGCGGTGAGATCTTCAGCGCAAGTGCTTGCGCATCTCGGCCAGATGGAAATCGCGGGTTGTCTCGCCCGTTGTTTCGCTGAACGGAAACGGAAGCGTCGCGCCGGTGAGGTGGTAGCCGCGGCGCTCGTACCATCCGATCAGCTCGGTGCGAAGGTTGATGACGGTCATCACCATCTGCCTGGCGTCCCAGAGATCCCGTACGCGGCGCTCAGCCTCGGCAATGATCTGCTTACCGAGGCCGCCGCCGTGGATCGCGGGATCGATGGCGAACATGCCGAAATAGGCAGCATCCACATCGCCGATGGAAGAGCTGGCGAGGCCAGGATCGGCGGGACCGTCCGCGCTCGACCAGTTGCGGGCAGGATCGCTGAGCCCCTGCATGAGGCAGCAACCGACGATGCGTCCGTCCAGTTCGGCAACGAGAAAGCGTGAGTCCCCGCGGCTGATCAAGGATGTGATTTCGTCTTCATTGGTGCGCGGTCCCTTGAGCAGGTGCGCTTCGGAGTTCCAGCGGCCCGCCATATCCTCTCCGCGATAGGCGCGCTCGATCAGGGCGACGAGCGCGGGCGTATCGGATTGCCGGGCATGGCGGAAGGATGGTTGGGGCATGGGTGTCTCCGTACGCCTCGGCTAATCCACGCCGGACGCAGCGCGTCAAGCGCCAGACAGGCGTGGGTGATTGCAGGCGGCGGTGCGGCGTGGTCTGGTGAAACGGGTGCAGATGCGCGGAGGCCACATGCTACGCAAGGGCGGACGATTGATCGCGGGCTTGCTCGCTCTCCTGTGCGCGGGTGCATGTGCGGGCGGGCCTGCTGCGGGCACGATGGGCGGTCCGCAGGTGTCCGACCAGTTGCTGAAGGGCGGGCAGCTTTTGCAGCCATGGTTGGGGGCGGCGCTCAAGGAGGCGGCGCGGCATCCGCTGGGGTCGAAGGAGAATCCGGTGCGCGCGGACATGCCGGGCGGACAGCGCGCCTATCTCGCGCGGCTGCGCTGCACCAATGATGCGCCGCCGACCTGGCGCCGCGTGGGAAATCTTGGTTCGGGTGTGTTCGGGTCGATCGTGGACCAGTATGATGTGCGCTGCGAAGGCGCACATCCGCCGCGGACGATCATCCTGATGGATATGTATTTCAAGGGCCACGTCGAAGCGCGCGCGATCGATGGTTTCGAGATCGCGCCGCCCTGAGAGGCCGCGAGCGGGAGGATTAGCATGCGCATTTCAGCCATCATGCTGGTGTTGATGTTGGCGCCCGCTGCCGAGGCGCAGCAGCACCTGCCGCCGGAACGCATGTTCTGCAATCCGGAGAGCCATCCGAATGACGCGGTGGCGGCTGCGCCCTATTCGCACCGCGTGATGTTCGAGGACGAACATGTGCGCGTGCTGGAGATCCGCCTGCCGCCCGGCGCGAGTGAGCCGATCCACATTCATGCATTGCCGAGCGTGATCTATGGCGAGACCGGCGGGGAGGGCGGCGCGAAGTTCGTCTATACCGAATACCGGATGGAGAATGGCAAGTTCGTGGAAGTGGCGAGCAATGAGGTGAAGCCGACTGCAGGCGTGCGCGCTGTCTGGTCGCCGCCCGAGGGGCCGCATTCGATCACCAATACCGGAGCTGTGGGCGTGAAGTTCACGCGCGTCGAGATCAAGCCGGAGAGTTGCGCGGCGCGCTAGGGGGATTCGACGAACGTCTCGCCGGTGCCGGGCATGAAGACGGGTGGAAGTTGGCCGACGACACCCTGGAGGAATGTCACCTTTGTCGCGATGGAGAGGGACTGGCGGATGGCGAGTGCGGCCTGCAGGGCGGCATAGTCGGGCCCGTCGCCGCCCATCGCAGCGGCATCCCGCGTGGCGGCCCAGTGATCCATGCTGGCATAGCGGGTGGTGAGGTAGACTTCGTCGTAGTCGGGAGAAGCTTCGGCCTCACCGGGCGCCGGTACGACTTTCCACATGCCGACGATGCGGGCGCCGATCTTTTCGAAATACGGCCAGATGCCATCCTGCGAGGCCTTGAGGAATTGCGGGAACGTGCCCTTGCGGATCTTCCAGTAGCGGATGGTGGTGATTTCCTGCCCGGCCTGGGGCGCGAGATTTCGAACCGGACCGCGTGCGCCGGCGGCGTCCCGGTTCATCTGGATGGGGCTGTTGTTCGGGGGCGATGCGGCCGGCGTTGTCGTGCAGGCGGACGCGAGCAGGAGCAGGGCGGCGAGACGGCGCATGTGGAAACTCCGGAGTTTGCCACATTGCAGCGGAGAGCGACCGGAGATGCAAGAGGCAACCGGACACGCGGCGCATCGCGGCGATGACCAGATCTTGCTTTGAAAGCATCATCAACGCAGCTTTAATCGCATCTTCGTAGTCTTGCTCTCCCGCACTCCAGCTGGCCCGTCATCATGAACCTGTTCGAAGGCCTGAAGAGCGACTGGATCTACATCGACGGACTTCGCCGCATGATCGGCGCGGTCGGAAAGTTCGATCCGGAGGCAGACTACACGCTGGCAGACGCGATCGAGGATACGATCGACGGCCAGCGCGAGCGGACCTTCATTTCGTTTGAGGGCAAGGACGCGACCTACGCGGAGTTCGAGGCGCGCGCGAACCAGTTTGCCGATTGGGGACTTTCGGCTGGGCTGAAGGCAGGCGATACGGTTGCGCTCTTCATGGAGAACCGGCCGGACTACATCGCCTTCTGGACGGGTATGGCGAAGATCGCTGTGCGGACGGCGCTGATCAACTACAACCTGGCCGGTGCTGGGCTCGCGCATTGCGTCAGGATCGTCGACTGCAAGGCCATCGTCATGAATCCCGAGCTTGCGCCGCAGTTTGCATCAGTGCGCGGGCAGGTTGATCTGCCGCTCGGCGCCTTCGTGCTTGGCGGGCCTGCCGATGGGCTTGTGCAGATTGACGGCGCAGTGGATCGCGCAGCGAAGTCCCGTCTCGACCGCTCCGTTCGCGCCGGCGTCAAGGGCGGCGACGTTGCGCTCTATATCTACACATCCGGCACGACGGGCCTGCCCAAGGCGGCGAAGATTTCCGGCGTGCGGGCGCGTGGTCTGATGCGCGTGTTCAAGGATGCGACGGAGGCTGGCCGCGACGAGCGTATCCTGCTGACGCTCCCGCTCTATCATGCGACGGGCGGGATGTGTGGGGTGGGCACTGCGCTAAACGCAGGCGCCTGCATCGTGCTGCAGCGAAAATTCTCCGCTTCGCAATTCTGGCAGGAAGCAATCGACAGCCATGCGACCATGCTCGTCTATATCGGCGAGCTGGGACGGTATCTCATGAACCAGCCGCCAAGCGCGCTCGAGCGCAGCCACAAGATCACCAGGGGCTTTGGCAATGGTCTGCGTGCTGATGTCTGGGCCGAGTTCGTCGCGCGTACGGGCATAAAGCGCCTGGTCGAGTTCTACGGGTCGACCGAAGGCAATGTGAATTTCTTCAATCTTGATGGGAAGATCGGCGCCGTCGGGCGCGTTCCTCGCCTGCTGCGTGGGCGGCTGCCGGCGCGGATCCTCCGCTTCGATGTCGAGACGGAGCAGCCTGTGCGCGGACCGGACGGGCTCTGCATCGAGGCGGGAGTGGACGAGATCGGCGAGGCGGTGGGGCCGATCACGAAGGAGACGCGGCAGCGCTTTGACGGCTACAATGACGAGAAGCAGTCTCAGAAAAAGACACTGACGGACGTCTTCGCCAGGGGCGACAGGTGGTTTCGCACTGGCGACCTGATGAAGATGGACGCCGACCAGTACATCTATTTCGTCGACCGCGTCGGCGACACCTTCCGGTGGAAGGGTGAGAATGTCTCGACCAGCGAAGTCGAGATCGCGATTTCGTCCATGCCTGGCGTGAAGCATGCGATTGTCTATGGCGTTGCCGTGCCGGGGCAGGATGGGCGTGCCGGCATGGCGGCAATAACGCCAAAGGAGGGTGTTGATCTCGCGGCGCTGTATGCGCACCTGACCAGTAATCTTCCAGCCTATGCGCGGCCTGCCTTCGTGCGTTTACAGGATGAGGTCGAAACGACCGGCACGCTGAAGTATCGAAAGGTGGACCTCGTCAGGGAGGGCTTCGACCCCATGAATACGAGCGACCTGCTGTTTGTCGCGGATGTGGCAAGCAAGAGCTACTTGCCGATCACCGCCGACGTCCTGCGGGATGTCCTGAGCGGCAAGCTGCGGCTCTAGTTCCGGCTTCTGGCATTCTTCGGATCGACATTCGCGACCGGGTTACAGCGCGTCTCGGCCACTCCCCGGCGGGATCGCATGGGGACGCGCCTTGTTCCCTGAACACGTGTTCCGCAATGGTTGTCGCAAGCGCCGAACACGCATCTTTCAGTCGAGCGTCAGCTCCAGAGATCGCCGCAAGCCAGGTCAGTTGTGTGAGGTCAGACGCTGCCGGAGATTGCCCGGGAGCGCTGACCGCCCCCCGGGATACAGAGGGGCGCACTGGCGAGTTGCAGTCGCCTCCTTGGCTGTGTTGCCCCGTGGCATGCGGGAGGTTGTCCCCCGACCTGCGACGAACCGGCCGACAAGTGGGGCGGGATTTTGGCAAAGAAGGAATCCGTTCTAGTCTGAGGCTGGTCCTGCAGGAGAGTAGCCGAATGAAACGTCTGTTGATCGCTTTGGTCGTGCTCGGCGCGTGCACGCCAGCGAGCCAGCCGGTGCAGGAGCCTGTTGCTTCCGAACCGCCCGCGGTCGCGACTGAGCAGGCCTCACTGGCTGATGAGATCCCGGCGCTTGCTGGCGAGATCATGGTGACCGGCATTCGCGCCGGGGCGCGTGTCGCCAGCCCGTTGGTGATCGAAGGCCTGGTGAAGTCGGATTGGGTTTTCGAAGGCCAGTTCCCCGTAACGATCGAAGTGAACGGCCAAGCCATCGCCGAGGGACCCGCCATGCACGTGCTGCCCGAGGATGGCAGCTATCCCGACCCGACAGCTTTCCAAGCCGAGCTGGCCTTCGAGGTCACGGCGGAGACGCCGGCGACGCTGGTGCTGCAGGAGGACATGCCTGCACCGGTGAGCCCCGACAGTGATGTGGCGGGTCCCGCGCGCACGCTGCGTATCCCGATCGTGCTGGCGCCGTCGGCGCAATGAGCAGCACCTATCGGCCTGAGTTCGCGATCCTCGACCTCGACAGCCGGTTCTATCGCGAAGTGGCGCCGGCGGACTTTCCGCAACACACGCTGCGCTGGCGCAACCAGCGGTGGGCGGAGCGCGTTGGGCTTGGCGCGCTCAGGGACGACGAGTGGATCGCACATTTTGGCAGGTTCGATCCGTTAAAGGGGTCGCTCGAGACGCCACTGGCGCTGGCGTATCACGGCCATCAGTTCCAGGTTTACAATCCGCAGATCGGAGACGGACGCGGCTTCCTGTTTGCGCAGTTGCGCGACGATGATGGCCGGCTTCTTGATCTTGGCACGAAGGGGTCGGGCCAGACGCCGTTCTCGCGGTCGGGCGATGGACGTCTGACGCTGAAGGGCGGGGTCCGCGAGATCATGGCGGCATCTATGCTGGAAGCCTTTGGCGTCTACTCGTCAAAGGCGTTCTCGCTGATCGAGACAGGCGAGCAGCTGCACAGGAATGACGAGCCGTCGCCGACGCGATCGTCAGTGTTGGTGCGGCTGTCGCACAGTCATGTGCGGTTCGGGACATTCCAGCGATTGGCCCATGGCGGGGACGCGGACGGGGTCGGCAAGCTGGTCGAGTACTGCATCCGGCAGTTCTATCCGCAGGCCGCCGGCGCCGATATGGCGGCGTCCGCGGTGGGGCTGTTACACGAAGTCGTGCGGGCTACGGCCGAATTGGCCGCTTCGTGGATGGCGGCGGGTTTCGTGCACGGCGTGCTCAACACGGACAACATGGTGGTGACCGGCGAGAGCTTTGACTATGGCCCGTGGCGCTTCCTGCCGTACTCTGATCCCAGCTTCACGGCGGCGTATTTCGACCAGCGGGGACTCTACGCTTTCGGGCGCCAGCCTTCAGCAGCGTTATGGAATCTCTCCCAGCTTGCTGAATGCCTGACGCTGCTGACTGACGCTGCTCCGCTTGAACAGGAACTAGGCCGGTTCGAGTTGCTCTACCGCGACGCCTTCCGAAGCCGGATGCTCGGCACGCTGGGCCTCCAGCCCGCCGGTGAGGAGGCTGATCTCGCGCTGCTGAAGACCCTGTTCGGCTGGATGGGGGCCACACGGGCGTCCTGGCCGCAGCTGTTCTTCGACTGGTTCGGTGGCGCCGCCAGCGAGACGCGCGCTGCCGCCAGCCCGATTGCTTCACTCTATGCGACGCCGGACTTCGCGCCCGTCCGCTCAGCGCTGATGAGCCATGCGCCGAAGCGGCCCGAGCGGTTGGCGCATGGCTATTTCAGCGGCGAGTTTCCGGCGCGCCTGCTGATCGAGGATGTTGAATCGACGTGGGCAGAAATTGCCCAGTCGGACAACTGGACGCCATTCTACAGCCTCATGGAGCGCATCGAGATGGCGCGGGAGGCTCTCGCGACGGAAGCGGTTAGACAGGCGTGAGGCGTGTTGCGGCCATTTATCGTGTTGGAGCGTGTCGCAAGGTCAACGGTGGCCTACGGGTTTGTTAACCGTTTCGGCCCGAGATTAACGGATCATGTTTCTCGGGCCCAACGCGTCGATGTCGTCTGCTCTCTTTCCGATGGGCTCGGCTTCACCTAACGAGGTGATCGAACGCTGCTTTGCCAGCGCGACGGAGCATTTCCTCAACGCTGCCACCGAGTCGTTCGCCTTGATCGACCAGGACGGCCGTGTGATCCGCGCCAACATCGCCTATCGGCGCCTGACCGGCCCCGCAGGCGGCGCGCATGACGCTTCGATCCTGTCCTACGTCGAGGCGGATGGCCGCGAGGCCGTTCGCGAGATGTTGCGCAATCTCAACGAGAAGACGCCGGCATGTACGACGCAGATCCGGCTTCGCATCGGCCACGAGATGCGCCTGATCGACGCCGACCTGACCTGGCTTGATTCCTCCGGCTTCATCTCGTTCGTCGGTCGTGACGTAACCAAGCAGAACCTGCTCGCGCGTGAGCGTGGGGAGACGGCTGCCTCGCGCGATGCGGTGGAGCAGGTCGGTGACATCGGCCACTGGCGGACGGGACGCGACCTGCAGCTGCATTGCACGTCGGGAGCCGCACGCATTCTCGGGCTCGATCCGGCAGCCCCGCCCCTGCTGTTCTCCGATCTCGCCGAGATGATCCTGCCGGAAGACCGTGCGACCGCGGTCGCTGCCGCGCGCGAAGCTTTCGACAAGCGCCGCCCCGTGAAGCACACATTCCACATCCGCCGAGCTGATGGCACGACGCGGATGATCCGCATCGCCGGCGCGCCATCGATCGACGCGCGTGGCCAGGTCGAGTCCATGAACGGCGTGATCGTCGACAAGACCGATGGCCATGTGGCCCTGCAGGCGGCGCTCAACGCCGATTCCACCGTGCGGCGCTTCATGCAGGCGGCGCCTATGCCGATCTGCATGTGCGACAAGGAAATGCGCGTGATGATGGCCAGCGCCAGCTGGATCGCTGAGCAGAAGCTGACCGAGGAAGAGATACTCGGCCGCAATGTCTACGACATCCTGACGTGGCTACCCGAGAAGTGGCGGGCCATCCATCGTCAGGTGATGCGCGGCGAGTCAATGAGCCATGACCGCGATCCCTATGTCGGCGCCAACGGCCGCGAGCGCTGGCTGAAATGGTCTTCAGTGCCGTGGTATGACGGCGATGGCGAGATCGGCGGCATGATCTCGGTGCATGAAGACGTCACCAAGCTGGTACGTGCGCAGCACGAAATCGAATCTTCGAAGGAGAGGTTGTCTTTCGGCATGGCGATTACCCAGATGATGATCTGGGAGATCGATTTCGAGAATCGAGAGACAAATCTTGAAGGCGAGTGGAAGCATTACTTCCCGCAGCGGCCGACGTTCGACACGCTGACCGGCGGCGACGCCTGCATCCATCCGGCGGACCGCGATCTGGTGAGCAATCGCTGGCGCGCGCACCTTGCGGGCGGGGCGCCTTACACCGTTGAATACCGTGTGCAGTTCGGCGATGGCAGGGAGATGTGGCATGCGGCTTCGATCCGGATCCTCAAGACGATCAAGGGATCTCCCGCTCGTGCGTTCGCGGTCATCCAGGACATAACGGCGCGCAAGCTGATCGAGCTGAAGGCGATAGAGGCCGAGCAGCGGGCGCTGGTCGCGGCGGCCGCCAAGTCCGACTTTCTTTCCAACATGAGCCACGAAATCAGGACGCCACTCAACGGCGTGCTGGCCGTCTCCGAAGTGCTGGCGCGCACGCCGCTGGATGACCGCCAAGGCGAGATGGTTCGCCTGATCTCGACATCGGGCCGTACGTTGCTGCGCGTGATGGATGAACTGGTCGAATTCTCGCGGCTGGACGGGGACGATATCCAGTTTGATATCCGGCCGTTCGAACTGGAACAGATGCTGCGCAACACCTGCGAGGCGGCGCGGACGCGGGCGAAGGCGAAGGGTCTGCGGTTCGAGACATTCGTGTCGGCAAGCTGCGATGGTGTTTTCCGTGGTGATCCGGTGCGGATCGGGCAGGTGCTCGGCAGCCTGCTGAACAATGCCGTCAAGTTCACCGAGCAGGGCAAGATCAGCGTTTCCGCGTATCTCGAGGACCTGCCTGACGGGGCAACCCAACTGCGCCTTTCAGTGGCAGACAGCGGCGTTGGTTTTGCGCCGGAACTCGCGGAACGGATTTTCGAGCGGTTCGAACAGGCCGACATTTCGACGTCCCGGCGCTTTGGCGGCCTCGGGCTTGGTTTGTCGATCGTCAAGCGGCTGGTCGAGCTGATGAATGGCAAGGTGACCGCGCAGTCGAGGGAGAACGAAGGCTCCACGTTCGAGGTGGTGTTGCCGATTTTCCGCGATCGCATTGCTGCGCTGGGGGCCATGACGGCCGTTGCGGTTGAGGATTTCGACGCAGAGACCAACCTCGACAATCTCAGGCTGCTGGTAGCCGAAGACAATCCCATGAATCGCCGCGTCGTGGAATTGCTTCTGGCGCAAAGCGGACTTTACATTACCTTTGCGGAGAACGGCAGGGAAGCGGTCGAGAAGTTCCTGGCAGGCAAGTTCGATCTCGTGCTGATGGACCTGCAGATGCCGATCATGGGCGGCCTTGCGGCAATGCGCGCGATACGGGCATGGGAGAAAGCCCAGGCCCGGATTCCAACCCCGATGCTTGCTGTGTCCGCCAATGCCACGGATGAACATGTCGCCGAGGCAAAGGAGGCGGGCGCAGATGATCATGTCGCCAAGCCCATCGTTCGGGAAATCCTGTTCGAGGCGATCGCGCGCCACGCATGTTCGGCCCGCAGGCCGGAAAGTTCGTCTGAGCCGGACGATGGCGATTTCGACCTCGATGCGTTCGGCATCGCGGTTTGAGTTCTGTGCACCGTCAGGCGCCTGCCCGGTGCTTGGTTTTCGCGCTGACGTCCTGTCGCCGATTTCGGGGCCGCGCAGGCATCCGACAACCTGCCGACATTGATCGCGTGCTCAGCCCATGAAGGCAAAACGAAAGACGTCGCCAACGGCGCCAGGTGCGTAGACGCCGAACATGATCAGGCCAAGCGTGAGGACGTGCAGTGCGGTGATCAGCGCCGTGATCGTCACGAAGCCTGGCTTGTAGGTCTTGTGGCGCAGCACATGCTGGGCAAGCAGTCCGCCAACGATTCCGAAGGTCAGGTCGGCAAGGTGCAGGCGGCGTTCGGAAGCGCGCCACGCGCGCTTTTCGGCGGCGCGCTTGTCGGCCTGGTAGAGCAGGAAGGTCGCGATGCCGCCGATGATGTAGAGAAGGCCGACCCATTCAGGAAGATGGTCGAGCATGACGTTGTTGCCGATGAGAGCGATGATCGTCGCAGCGGCCGCGGTTCGCATCGAGATGCTCCGCATGCCGGGACGCGGCTCGCGGCGAGGCTTGCTGGCAGGCGTTGGCGTGGAATGGATATCTGCTGTTGGCGACGCTGGGGATGTTTGTGTTCCGGACTGCGGCGCGCTGCCCGCGGCGGTACGGAGCGGTGGCGGCTCGACAATGCGTACCTTGAGAGCAGCCGGGCGGCCATTGGCGCCGGCGCCGACTTCATAGGTCAGCTTGTCACCGGGCTTGGGCCGTTCGTTGCTCTTCCCGATTGATTTCATGTGGACGTAGATCTTGCCAGCGGCGCCGGGGCGGCGAATGAAGCCGAAACCCCGTGCGTCGTGCCAGTCTTCGAGTATGCCGGTCTCGCGCGCCACCCCCGGCGACTAACCCAATTTGTTTGCGCGGTTCCTAACAAGATCATCGACAACTGAAGGGTCGGCCAGAGTTGATGTGTCGCCAAGGTTGGAAAAGTCGTTTTCTGCGATCTTCCTGAGGATGCGCCGCATGATCTTGCCGGAGCGGGTTTTCGGTAGGCCCGGGGCGAACTGGATCACGTCGGGTGACGCGATCGGGCCGATTTCCTTGCGGACCCAGTTCACCAGCTCCTTGCGAAGCTCTTCGGTGGGCGCCTCACCGGCCATCAGCGAGACATAGGCGTAGATGCCCTGACCCTTGATGGCGTGCGGGTAACCGACCACGGCGGACTCGGCCACTTTCGGATGCGCAACGAGCGCGCTTTCGACTTCCGCTGTGCCAAGGCGGTGGCCGGATACGTTGATGACGTCGTCGACGCGGCCGGTAATCCAGTAATAGCCATCAGCGTCGCGGCGGCAGCCGTCGCCGGTGAAGTACTTGCCGGGGTAAGTGCGGAAGTAGGTGTCGACGAAGCGTGTATGGTCTCCGTAGACGGTACGCATCTGGCCGGGCCAGGAGTCGAGGATGCAGAGGTTGCCGGAGGTCGCGCCTTCGAGCACCACGCCCTTGTCGTCGACAAGTTGTGGCCGGATCGAGAAGAAGGGTTTGGCGGCTGAGCCGGGTTTCAGGGCGTGAGCGCCGGGGAGAGGCGTCATCAGCGTGGCGCCAGTTTCCGTCTGCCACCATGTGTCGACGATGGGGCAGCGCATCTCGCCGACAGTGCGGTAGTACCACTCCCACGCTTCAGGGTTGATGGGCTCGCCGACGGAGCCCATGAGGCGCAGGGATTTGCGCGACGAGCTGGTCACGAAATGATCGCCCGCGCCCATGAGCGCGCGCAGCGCAGTGGGGGCGGTGTAGAAGATCGTCACCTTATGTTTGTCGATCGTCTTCCAGAAGCGAGAGGCGTCGGGCCAGGTGGGGATACCCTCGAACATCACGCTGGTCGCGGCGTTCGAGAGCGGGCCGTAGACGACGTAGGAGTGGCCGGTGACCCAGCCGACATCGGCGGTGCACCAGAAGACGTCGCCTGGCTTGTAGTCGAAGACGATCTCGTGGGTCATCGAGGCCCAGACGAGGTAGCCGCCCGTGGTGTGCAGCACGCCCTTGGGCTTTCCGGTGGAGCCAGAGGTGTAGAGGATGAAGAGCGGGTCTTCTGCGTTCATCTCCTCGGGCTCGCAGTCGTCTGTCTCGTTCTTGGCAAGGACCGAGTAGTCGTGGTCGCGGCCGTGCTGCAGCCTGATGTCGCCGCCTGTGCGCTTGACGACGATCACAGACTTTACCGTCGAGTGTGCTCCGAGTTTGTCGAGTGCTTCGTCGACATTGGCCTTGAGCGGGATCGCCTTGCCGCCGCGCACGCCTTCATCAGCGGTGATGATGCAGGAGGATGTGCAATCCTCGATCCGGCCCGCGAGGGCTTCAGGTGAGAAGCCGCCGAAGACGACGGAGTGGATGGCGCCGATGCGGGCGCAGGCGAGCATGGCGTAGGCGGCCTCGGGGATCATCGGCAGGTAGATGGTGACACGGTCGCCTTTCTTGACGCCCTGGGTCTTCAGCACGTTGGCGAAGCGGCAGACCTCCGAATAGAGCTCGGCATAGCTGATGTGCTTCGAGACAGACGGGTCGTCGCCCTCGAAGATGAAGGCGGTCACGTCGGCCTTGGCAGGCAGGTGACGGTCGATGCAGTTGACCGACACGTTGAGCATGCCGTCCTCGAACCATTTGACGTGAAGGTCGGCGGGGTTGTTGGTCTTCGATATGTCCCAGTTGACGTTCTTGACCTTGGTGTAGGGGCGCATCCAGCGCAGGCGCTTGCCGTGTTCGCGCCAGAAGGCCTCCGGGTCGGCGACCGAGGCGGCGTACATCGACGCGTATTTTTCCGCGTTCACATGGGCCCTGGCCGCGAAGTCGGGCGGGACTGGATAGACAGCGGATTCCGACATTCTGAGCTCTCTCCCGATCGAAGCGTCTTGTGCGCCTTGCAGACCAGATTGCGCATTTCCGCCTTTAGTTGAAGCGGATGCCAGATCAAAGGTGCAATTTCTCGCCAGGGGGGACAGCGGACAGGGTGGCGCGAGCCGCGATTTGGGCCCAGACTGATGCGACATTCAACGATTTTGGGCCTGGAGTGAACATGGCGCGACTTGCAGGATGTGTTGCTGTGACAGCGCTGGCGATCATGCTTGTCGGACCCGCTTTGGCGCAGCCTGGCGCCGGGGACACGCCACAGGCACAGGATCGGCGGCCCAGCTTCGATGGCGTATGGTCCAATGGGTCGGGAACGCGGCTGGAGCGCTCAGGCAATTTCAGGCAGCTGGTTGTGCCCGCGGCCGAGGCCGAGGCGCTGCTCAAGACCGCGATGGCGGGTCGGGAGGCGGCCAATGCGCCGTCAGATCTCAGTGCGGGCGCTTTCAAGGATGCGAACAGCGTTGCGGGCTACAACGCATTCTGGACCGATCCAGGCATCGGACTGATGACGGTGAGGGGCGAGGCGCGCTCGTCGCACATTGTCAGTCCCGAGGATGGCCGCATCCCTTTTCGCGATCGGGCAAAGAGCCTGGAACTGCCTATCCGGGAGGGCGTCGAGTACCGGTCGGGCAAGGGTGCGTATGAGGGGCCGGAAGACCTGCCGCTGCGCGAGCGCTGCCTGATCGCGCAGAGCGATGGGGGAGGGCCTGTGATGCTGAACGGGCTCTACAACAACAATTACGGCTTTCACCTGACAACCAGCCATCTCGTGATCGAGGTCGAGATGGTGCACGATGCGCGCATCATCCCGATTTTTGCTTCCGCCGAGAAGGCGCGGGCGTCGCACAAGCCTGCGGCGATCAAGCCGTGGCTGGGTGACACCGTGGCGTGGTGGGAAGGGGATACGCTCGTCTCCGAGACGCGCAACGTGCACCCGGTGCAGGTCTCGCGCACGTCGACGCCGCTGTCGCCGCAAGGCACTGTGACCGAACGCTTTACGCGGATTGCTGCCGACGAGCTTCTGTACCAGTTCAGGGTCGAGGATCCGGTCCATTACACGACCGCCTGGTCGGGCGAGTATTCGTTCAAGCCGGGTAGCGGATCGATCTTCGAGTATGCCTGCCATGAAGGAAACTACGCGATGGAGGGCATTCTCGGCGGCGCGCGGCTGGCCGAGGCAGCCGCGAGGCCGGGGACCGGCCAGTAGTCCTGCACACCCAATCCACCATCCTGATCCTTATCAAAAGGATGGCGCGGACCTGCGCTGTCTGATGTGATGACGTCGAGCAGACACCGGGACGTGACAGCATGAGCGCCGCCAGAAAACCTTCCGCCAAGGCCGAGCATTTCGATGTCCTGATCGTCGGGGCGGGGATCTCCGGCGTGGGGGCGGCCTATCACCTGAAGACGCAGACGCCGGGCATGACGTTCGTGGCGCTGGAGACGCAGGAGACGTTTGGAGGCACCTGGATCACGCACAGATATCCGGGCATCCGGTCAGACAGCGATCTCCACACCTTCGGCTATCGCTTCAAGCCTTGGGTGGGAGCGCCGATCGCTTCAGCCGAGGCGATCCTGAGTTACATGGGGGAGGTCATTTCCGAGAACGATCTTGGGAAGCATATCCGCTTTGGCCATACGATCAGGCGCGCGGCGTGGTCGGGGACGTCGAACGTGTGGACGCTGACGGTCGAGCGCAAGTCGGACGGCGCGATGCTGACGATGACGTGTGGCTTTCTGTGGATGTGCCAGGGCTATTACCGGCATGCCAAAGGCTATACGCCGGAATGGCCGGGGATGGATACGTTCAAGGGAAAGATCGTGCATCCGCAGACCTGGCCGGATGATCTCGACTACAAGGGCAAGCGGATGGTCGTCATCGGCTCGGGCGCGACGGCGGCGACGCTGGTGCCGGCGGTGGCGAACGACACGGCGCATGTGACGATGCTGCAGCGATCGCCGACCTATTTTATCCCCGGGCGCAATGCGATCGACATCGCCGAACAGCTGCGTGTGCTGCAGGTCGACGAGCACTGGATCCACGAGATTGTGCGGCGACAGATCCTGAAGAACCAGGACGACTTCACGCGGCGCTCGCGTGAGGAGCCGGAGGCGGTCAAGGCGGAGCTGCTGGGGGCGGTGAAGCTTTTTCTTGGCGAGGACTATGACATCGCCAGGCACTTCACGCCGAGCTATCGGCCGTGGCGGCAGCGCATCGCGTTCATTCCCGATGGCGACCTGTTCCAGGGCATTGCCTCGGGCAGGGCGTCGGTGGTGACGGACGAAATCGAGCGCTTTACGGAGACGGGGCTGCTGCTGAAGTCAGGCAATGAGCTTGAGGCGGATATCATCGTGACCGCGACAGGATTCGACCTGCTGCCGCTGGGTGACATCGATTTTGCGATCGATGGCAAGCCGCTGAAATTCGGGGAGACGGTCACCTATCGGGGCATGATGTTCACGGGCGTGCCGAACATGGCGTGGGTGTTTGGCTATTTCCGCGCGAGCTGGACGCTGCGCGTGGACATCATGGCGGATTTCATCTGCCGGTTGCTGACACACATGAAGGCGAAGGGGGCCTCGCGGGTGGAGGTCGCGATCCCTGAAGCGATGAAGGAAATGAAGTTGTCGAGCTGGATCGATCCGGAGGACTTCAATCCGGGCTATCTCATGCGCGGCATGCACCTGATGCCCAGGCGCGGCGATACGCGCGACTGGCAGCACACGCAGGACTATTGGGGAGAAAAGGACGAGTTGCCGAAGATCGATCTGGACGGAGAGGAGTTTGTGTATGGCGGGGTAAAGGTGGAGGCGTGAGCCGCCCACACCTCAAGACTTGACCGTACCTGTACAGTACTGTACAGGAGCGTCCATGAGTACGACCACAAAAAAAGGCGTTGAAGAAGCGCGCAACCAGTTGCCGGCCCTGCTGGAGTCGGCGGAGTCTGGGCGTGCGACCGTGATTACCCGTCGCGGCAAGGCAGTCGCAGCGCTGGTTCCCATCGAGGAATTCAACGCCGCAGGCAAGCAGATGAGCCTTGTATCGCTGAAAGGGTCCGGGCGCGGCCTCTGGGGGCGCGATCCTGCCAAGACGATCGACGCATTGCGTGACGAATGGGAGCGCTAGATCTGTCCGGTCTGCCGGATGGCGCATTGGTGCTCGTCGATAGCGCGCCGATCATCTACTGGCTCGATCAGCGGCCGGATTTCGCAGAACGCTTTGAGCCTCTCTTCGCCCTGCATGCGGCAGGCGGCGTGCGCTTCGCGGTAACACCTGTGACGATTACCGAGGTGTTGACCGGCCCCTTTCAGAATGACGACGACGCGCTCGCCCGGCGCTATCGGGCCGTCCTCGAATCGTGGCGCGTCGTGGAATTCAACGCGGATATTGCCGAAGGCGCGGCGCGCCTCCGCGCCAGGCTGAAGTTCAAGCTACCCGACGCCGTCCAGGCAGCCAGCGCCCTCGCCATCAATGCTGACGCTCTGGTGACGCACGACCGGGATTTCCAACGGCTCACTGCCTTGCGTGTCATCAGTTAGGCGGAGGCATTTGTGTGGTCAGGCGTCTCATTTGTATCCAGCTTCCAGGGCGGGATGCATGGCTGGGCTATGCGAGGGCGGCCTTCCAACGTGTTCGCGGCTGCTGGAGTATGGACGTTGCTGTCCGGAAGCCGTTCCAGGACGAACATGGAATCCGCATCGTTACGCAGAGCGCCGTGGTCGCCATATCGAACATTCAGTACTGCGCCGTTTCGACTGCCTACCCGAGCGCGTTGTCCGCGAAGCCTAGCCGTCTTCAACGAATTCCAGCAAATGCCTTCATCGTCGCAAAGACGTGCTTCGTCCACGGTTTCAATCCGACCGACGACGACAGATAGGTCGCGCGTCATCAGCCCACAAACGCCTTCTCGATCACGAACTCGGCGGGGTGCGCGTTGGAACCTTCCCTGAGGCCGGCGTTTTCGGTGAGGACCTTGATGTCGTTGATCATGTCCATCGATCCGCAGACCATGACGCGGTCGACGGCCGGATCGAGCGCGGGGACGCCAAGGTCGGAATACAACCGGCCTTCTTCCATGCAGGTCGTGATGCGCTTCTGGTTGTGCCAGGGCTCGCGGGTCACGGTGGTGTAGTGGACGAGGCGATGGGCGTGCTCGCCGACGAGCGGATCGTCGGCCAGAGCGGCGACGAGGTCCTGACCGTATTTCAGTTCGCCGACTTCGCGGCAGGTGTGGGTGAGGATCACCTGCTCGAAGCGCTCATAGGTGTCGGGGTCGCGGATAATCGAGGCGAAGGGCGCAATGCCGGTGCCGGTCGAGAACAGATAAAGACGCTTGCCGGGGGTAAGCGCATCGTGGACCAGTGTGCCGGTGGACTTTCGGCCGAGCATGACCTTGTCGCCGGGCTGGATCAGTTGAAGTCTCGACGTGAGCGGGCCGTCAGAAACCTTGATGGAGAAGAATTCGAGCTCCTCATCCCAGCTTGGGCTGGCGATGGAGTAGGCGCGCAGCAGGGGCTTTCCGGTCGGGCCCTCGAGGCCGATCATCACGAACTCGCCGGAGCGGAAGCGGAAGGCGCCCGGACGCGTGATCCGGAAGGCGAACATCCGATCGGTGTAGTGTTTAACCGACAGCACGGTTTCGTCGGTCGGCGCGTTCGGCGACTTGACCGGTGTCGGGGCCGGATCTGGCTTGTCGGCAGCTTGCGTCATGGCGTCTGGAAACGTCCTCGAAGGGTCCTTGCGGGCCCCGTCCGGGCCCTCGCGCGCCTCGGCGGCGCAGGGTGTTGACCTAGGGGCTTGGGGCGCCAAATGCAACTAATGCCAATGTTTAGCCGCTAAGCGCCGGCGCGGACGGCATGGCGGGAAACAACCGCCATAGTCTCGCCCGCTAAGGCTTTTCGATACCGTATTGCGGGGAACGCTCTTAGTATAAACTGCTGGTTACCCAGCCCGCCTCTGGAGGTTGAACAGGACTTGCCACGGCTTGTCACCATTCTGCTCGGCGCGATGATTCTGATCGTAGCCGTCGTCGGCATTCGTTCGCTGATGTCGGGCGGCGAGACTGTCGCGCGCGTGCAGGCGAGTACCATTCCGACGCTCGACAAGGCGCTGCCGGGGACAGCTGAGGGCCATGGGGGAACCGTGGTGTTCATCCGTTCACGGGCGGTGCAGCGAACTCTCTATCTTTCGCTTGGCGGGAGAAGCGAGGCGGAGATCGCGCCGGTTGCTTTCGGCGCACCGGGCAAGGTCGCAAGCCTCCCGGTCGAGGAGGGCGCAATCGTTGCGGCGGGTGAATTGCTGTGCGGACTTGAGGGCGATGGTTCCAATGCGCGGGTGCGCCAGGCGGAAGCAGTCGTTGCGCGGGCGCGCGAACGGCACAGCAGCGACCAGGAGCGGCTCGCCGAAGGTTGGGTCTCGCCGGCGCGGGTAAGGGCCTCGCGCGCGGAGCTGGACGAAGCGCTGGCGGCGCTTGACCTGGCGCGCAGCGCGGCCTCGGAGCGACGGGCGGTGGCGCCGTTCCCCGGGGTGTTCGAGAAGCGCAACGCTGCGCGTGGACAGTTCGTGGCGCTGGGCGCGTCGTGTGGCACGGTGGTTCGGCTTGATCCGATCACGTTTGTAGCGGGCGCCTCGGAGAAGCAGGCGCTGAAGATCAGGACCGGCGCGCCGGCGCGTGTGCGGTTGCCCGATGGCAGGGAGGTTCCCGGCCAGGTCGAAAAGCTCGCCAGCGTCGCCGATCCACGCACGCGGAATTTTGAGGTAAAGGTGGCGACGCCCAACAAGAACAATGCGATCCCGGTGGGGCGGACCGCCGAGATCAAGATCAATATCGGACCCGGCAAGGCCCACAAGATCAACCCGTCACTGTTGAAGACGGACAGCCAGGGACGCATCGGGGTCTTCTACCTGGATGTTGGCGGCGTTGTCGGTTTTGCACCGGCCGATATCGTCGACGAGAGCCAGGATGCCTTGTGGGTCACTGGGTTGCCAGACGAGGCACAGCTTGTCGCCGAGGGGCAGGATCATGTCGCCGCTGGCATGCGCGTGACGCCTGTGGTGCGCGAAGAAGCCGCTGCAGACGGCGGCTGAGGGGCGTCTATTTTTCTCGCTTGTCCGCGACGCTTGCCTCGAATTCAGCGGTGCGCGGGGCCTGACTGTATCCGGATGCGAGGTAGAGCTTGAAGCTCCGGTTACGTTTGGCTGTCAGCGGAATATCGAGATAGCCGATTTCCCGGATTGACGCGAAGTCGGCGCGGATGATCGGGCGAAGGGTTTCACCCTGGCTCGCGATCAGCACCGCGGTGTCCTCGCCGGGACGGATCTTGCCTTCTTCCTCGGCGTGACTGCGGGGCGCAGGGCCGCGCTGCCAGACGCGGACAGGCGGCATGGCGAGGTTGCGACCATAATAGTCGAGGCCGTGCCAGAGTTCGCGGTCGTCGACCATGATGGCGCTGGCGTTATTGGCCTGGGCCGTGGCGAGGAGTTCTGCACTGGTCTCCTTCCAGCCTCGTACGCCCTTCATGCCGGCAGATACGCCGGTGGCGTCAGCGAGGTCGGGCGACACCCAGGTCATCGTGAACAGCAGGCCTATGATGGCGTTGACTGCGAGGCCGGCCTTGAGGATCGGACCGGCCGTGAAGCGGCTGGTGGGGCGGCCGAAGACGCGGTCAATCCAGGCGGCCACCAGCACGCAGGCTGCGGGATAGGCGCATGCTGCCCAGTTGGCGTGGGCGCGTGACATGATCTCCTGCGCCAGGATCACCAGCAGCGGCGGAACGATGAAGCAGGCGAGCCAGAGCTCGCGCGTCGTCGTGTCCTTGTCCTTTCGCCCCACGATGAAGGCGAGCCCGGCGAGAAGGAGCAGGAAGGTGATCGGTCCGAAGACGGCCGCCTGATCCGACAGATAGCTCAGGATGCGGGATAGATCGAAGCCGGCTTCTGCGAGATTGGCATTGTCGGCGGTGTGGCTCACCGTGGCGAAATCGTTGGCGGCGTTCCAGGCGAGGTTTGGGGCAAGTATGACCAGTGAGGCGATGAACACTGTCGCGCCCGGCAGCGAGATCATCGCCTTGCGCATGTCGCGGTCGATGAGGATGGCGAGCACGGCGCCGCCATAGAGATAGAGGGCCGCGTACTTCGCGAGCATGGCGAGGCCGATGCAGGCGCCTGCCAGCACGGCGTTGCCGAAGCTGGGCGCATCGCGGAAGCGCCAGAGGAAGTAGAGCGCGGCGGATACGGTCGGCAGCAGCACCGCGTCGGTCGACATGATGGCGGAGGACAGCCAGATGCCGGGCATCAGGAGGTAGATCGTTGCCGCCCAGGCGCCGATACGGGCGTCAAAGGCGCGCTTGCCCAGCAGGAAGAGAAAGAAGGCGGCGGCACCGTGAAGCATCGGCGCAGACAGGCGGATCGCCCATTCGCCATCGCCGAACAAGGCGGTCGATGCGGCGATGACCCATGCCACCAGCGGCGGCTTCGAGTAATAGCCGAAGTCGAGCTTTTCCGACCAGCGCCAGTACTGTGCCTCGTCCGGACCGATCTCCGGCGGGGCGACGATCACTATGACGATGCGCAGCGCGACGACCAGCGCGATAAGGAGCGCTGCGCAAGCTGGCGGGTTGCGTCGCCATAGGTGAGTGAGGGCGTTCATACGAACCGATCCAGGCCTTCAGGTGCGAAGGTGACTAGCCCTTTTAGCCCATCACAAACGAAATGGGCCACCCCGAAGGGCGGCCCATAAGCTTCCAGATTGTCACCCGGCTTGCGCCAGATTCGAGACAAGCCCTAGAATTTGGTGCCGAGGGTCACAAGAACCGTCCGGGGCGCGGCGATCCCGAATGTGCGGGCTGCGCCGGTACGGGCGTTGACAACCGTCGGGTTGGGATTCACGTCGGCGATCGTCTGGGCGTTGGTGCCTGACGAAATATTGATGCCGTACACCTCGTCCGTCAGGTTCGTGATGTTGAGCTGCAGGTAGGCGTCCTCGATCGGAACGAAGCTGGACATGTCGATGCGGGCGTCGAAGTCGACCGTCGTGTAGGCCGGCAGGACTTCGTCGTTGACGTCCGTTGTGAAGCGCTCGTCGACAAACTTGGCCTGGAGGCCGAGGGACAGCATCTCATTGACATCCCAGTCGCCGCGCGCGGTGTACATCCACTCCGGCGTTTCGACAACGCGCTTGTCCTTCGTGGGGAGAAGCAGAACGTAACGCTGGTTTGCCGTGCAGCCCGCGCCGTTACCCGTCGTCGGGGGGGTGGCCCCGCAGGTGAAGGATCCGATGATCTGGTCTTCCTGCAGGCGAGCGTCCGTGTAAGTCGCCGAGCCGTACAGCGAGAACGTGTCTGTCACTTCCCAGCCGAGCGAGCCTTCGATGCCCTTGGTCTCAACCTTGCCGACGTTGCGGTCGATCGTGGTGTTGAATGTGGGCGAGGACGGGTCGTTGTCGAGGCTGGAAACAACGCGATTGCTGTATTCGTTCTGATAGATCGAAGCAGAGGCGACGACGTCGCCGGTCGTGAAGCGGTAGCCGAGTTCGTAGTTCTTGCTCAGTTCCGGCTCGACGTCGTTGAACGCGATCGGTTGTGTCGTCGTCGCAGTCGCGAGGCGGAAGCCTGAGTAAAGGTTGTCGGTCCGCGGCACGGCAATCTGCTCGGAGTAGCTTGCGTAGACCTTGCTGTCCCCGAAGCTGTAGCCAACCGATAGGCTCGGAAGGATTTTCTCGTAAGTGAACTCTGCCTTGAATGGCGCCACATACTGGTTGGTGTCGCCGGCAAACTGGACATTGCCGTTTGCGAGCGTCGCAGAGATCGCCTGCGTTGTGCACAGAACATTCGTCGTGCCGTTTGACGTGTAGCAGTACTGATTGAGTTCGCGCTTGAACTGCGGCGCGCGCGCGCCGATCGCAACCGTCAGCGCGTCGTCGAGGAACGAGCCGAAGTAATCGAGCGAGATCTGGTTGAGGATGGCCAGCGAGAAGCGGTCGCGCGAGCGATAGAAGGAGCCATCGAGGCCTTTCACGCGCAGCGCATCATTGCCCCAGCCCTGCTTGCCGCCGTAAACTTCGGCCGGCAGCGTCTTGGCGCCAAGGTCGGTTGCTTCGCCGGTCTGGCGGTGACGTCCGTAGTCATTGGTATAGGACAGCCGGACCTGGTTGCTGTCATCGACCTTCCAGATCAGAGAAGCCAGCACACCGTAGCGGCGCGTATTGGTGTTCGACGGTGTATAAAGCGCAGCTGTGTCGCAGCTGTCGCCGTCGCCGTTGAGATCGACGCCGCCGTTGAGGTTCGTGCCGGCGAGGCAGGCCGCAGCGTTGTTGGCGTTGTTCTGGTCAAGACGATTGTCACGCTCGGAAATGTTCGTGTAGCCGCCGCCGTTCGCCATAACGTACTGGAAAGACGGATCAACCGTCAGGGTGAGATTGTCAGTCAGATCAAAGCTGGAGTTGATGCGGATGTTGCCCGTGTCTGACGGATTGATCCGAATGCCGTAAAAGTTCGTGCAGCTTCCCGTTCCAGTGGTGAGGTCTGCGCGTTCAAATGTCGAGCCCGTGTTCTCGTTCTGGGCGACGCCGTTCACGCCGGCGGGGGGCGAGCAGGAACCGTCATTCTCGGGGAAGGGCCCGCCTGCCTTGAGCAGAGCAAGATTGGCGAAGTTGTTGTAGAAGGCGTTGCGGTTGCGGTTGTAGTGGGCCGCAATCGAGATGAAGTCCCGACCGTTGAGCGGCTGGTAAACCTTGGCGTTGACCTGCTGCTTTTCAAGCGAGCCAGGACCTTTGAACTTCTCATACTCGGTGAGCGATGCGGAAACATAGGCCGTGGTGCCCCAGGGACCGATCTCGCCGCTGTCGACGCGTGCGAACAGGCGGCCATAAGAATGCTCGCCGGCCGAGCCGACGACCTGTGCGCCGAACTCATCGTCGGGGATTGCCGACACGTAGTTGATGATGCCGCCGATCGCCGCTGCGGTCGGGCTGTCCACGTCGGTCGTGCCCTGGTTGACCGAGGCTTGCTTGATCAGTTCGGAGTCGAGCTGCTGGTTGGTGTAGGTGGCGTAGTTTCCGGTGTCGTTGAGCGGCACGCCGTCAAAGGCGAGACCGACGCGATTGCCGTCAAAGCCGCGGAGACGGATGTTGCCACCCGAGTTGCCGTAGGGGTCCGAGTTGGTGAAGTTGATACCGGGTGTGATGTTCAGCGACTGAAGGACGGTCTGGCCGGGATTCTGGCGCTTGATGAATTCCTCGTCGATGGTGGAGCGGGTCTTGTCGACTTCCTGAGCGACGGCTGCGCCTGCGGTCTGCGGACCAACGCTGCCGGTTACGACGACAACGTCTGCCCGGTCCTCGGCGGCGCGCGTTCCGGTCGACTGGGCGTTGGCGACCCCGCCAGCAAAGGCCGTGCCGACAAGCGCCGTCGTCGCCAGAAAGGCGAACTTTCTCGTAAACATTTTTGCAGACCCCTCGATCAATTCAGCTGAAACATCGGCGCTTCGACGCCCGTACTTTGCACTGCATGTTAATGCACGCCTTACCGAGGGCCCATAAAGACCGATCTAGAAGGTTTGGTGACACCCGTGCCGGTTCGACGACCTGTGTATCGCCAAAGACACGCTCTTGCCGTCAGACTGACCAAGTTGTCGCCTCACGCCCGTCGGCTGACGCTGCGGAGGTGCGACAGCTCTGCCTGTGAGTAAACTGTGGAGAGATTTTCACAGACGATTCGGCGTTTCTGGCCGGCGGCCTTGTTCCCCGGCGTCGAGGTGATAGAGCGCGTTTCGCGCGAGCGTCCGGATTTTCAATGAACGACACGATCCTCCATCCTCCCGCCGAATGGTCGCCGCACAGCGCGATCTGGACCGCCTGGCCCGCGGACGAGGAATTGTGGCTGGACGATCTGTCGCCGGCGCAGGCGGAAGTTGCGGCGATGGTGCGTGCGCTTGTGACGCAGGGGCCGGACGGCAAGCCGGGCGACAGGGTGCGCGTGCTAGTCAACGGGCCGACCGCCATGCTGTCTGCGGAGAAGGCAATTGGCGAGATCGCCGAGCTGATCGATGCGCAGTATGGCGACATCTGGCTGCGCGACACCGGGCCGGTGTTCTACTCGGCGGACCGGTGCGCGCTGTTCACCTTCAATGGCTGGGGCGGCAAGTATGTCCTTGATCATGACGACACGATCGGCGCGTTTGTCGCCATCGAGGCGGGCGCCGACGCCACGCGCTGGCATCGCGTGCTCGAGGGCGGGGCGGTGGACTGGGACGGTGAGGGCACGATCCTCACGACCAGGGAATGCCTGCTGAACCCGAACCGCAATCCACTGATGACGCCGGATGATGTCCGCAAGCTGCTGGGCGATGCGCTGGGCGCGCGCGCGGTGATCTGGATTGAGCGCGGGCTGCTGAACGATCACACCGATGGGCATGTCGACAATATCGCGCGTTTCGTGGCGCCGGGCGTCGTGGTGTGCCAGGCGCCGGCGGATGCGGACGATCCGCATGCCGAGCGGCTCAACGAGATTGCCGCGTTCCTGAAGGGGCAGCGCGATGCGCGGGGTCGTCTGCTGCAGGTCATCCAGATCCCGTCACCGGGACGTGTCGAGGACGAGGATGGAGACCCTGTGCCGGCGAGCCACATGAATTTCATCATCGGCAATGCGACGGTGGTGGTGCCAACCTATGGCACGGCGACCGCACAGGCTGCGGTGGATGCCCTGAAGCCGCTGTTTCCGGGACGCAATGTCGTAGGCCTGCCGTCGAACCATATCCTGACGGGCGGCGGCTCGTTCCACTGCATCACGCAACAGCAGCCGGCCTAGGAGGCGATCATGGCGCGCAAGATCACGCTTGCTGTCCTGCAGACGGCGTTGAGCGACGATACGGAGACGAACATCCAGCGCGTGAGCGAACTGGTGAGGGAAGCAGCAGCCAGGGGCGCTGACGTCATCCTGCCGTCCGAGCTTTTCGAGGGACACTATTTCTGCACATCGCAGGAAGAGTCGAACTTTGCGCGCGCGCATGCGTGGCGCGACAGCCCGGCCGTGAAGGCGATGGCAAAGCTGGCGGGCGAGCTTGGCGTCGTGATCCCGGTCTCTGTCTTCGAGAAGGCGGGGCCGGCCTATTTCAACTCTGTCGTCATGGCGGATGCGGATGGATCGCTGATGGGCGTCTATCGCAAGTCGCACATTCCGGACGGGCCGGGCTATCAGGAGAAATACTACTTCCGGCCCGGCGACACGGGTTTCAAGGTCTGGAAGACGAAGAAGGGTGTGATCGGCGTCGGGATCTGCTGGGACCAGTGGTTCCCCGAAGCCGCGCGCGCGATGACGCTGATGGGCGCGGATGTGCTGCTCTATCCAACCGCCATCGGCGCCGAGCCGCATGATGCGAGCCTCGATACCGCCGCGCGCTGGCGCCGGGCGATGCTGGGCCATGCCGTGTCGAACGTGACGCCGGTGGCGGCGGCCAACCGCGTGGGTAACGATAACGGGCAGGTGTTTTACGGAACCTCTTTCATCTCCGATCATACAGGCGAGGTCATCGGCGACCTTGATCGCAAGCAGGAGGGCGTCGTGGTCGCGACCATCGATATGGATGAGGTCGATCGCGCGCGCGCTGCATGGGGCTTCTTCCGTGACCGGCGAACGGATCTTTATGGGGCCCTCACGGGCCCCTTGCCGGACCGCAGCTGAGCCCCTGACATGACCCGCGCGCTCGTCTTCGACTCCGGAGTTGGCGGGCTCACCATCGCCGACGCGCTGCGGAAGGCTGCACCGGACTGGCTGGTGGATTATGCAGCCGACAGCGGCTTCTTTCCCTATGGCGTGAAGTCTGACGCGGAATTGCGCGAACGGCTGCCGCGCCTCTGCGCGGCTCTGGTTGAGCACGCCAGGCCGGACGTTCTGGTGATCGCGTGCAACACCGCGTCCACGCTGTCGCTTGGCGATATCCGGGAGCGGGTGAAGGTTCCGGTCGTCGGCACCGTGCCGGCGATCAAGCCCGCGGCGGAACAGACGAAGACGGGCGTCATCGGGATTCTTGCGACGCCGGGAACCGTGCGCCGCGCCTATCTCGACGAACTTGAGCGCCAGTTTGCCGTTGGCAAGACGGTGATCCGGCGGGGGTCGGCCGGGTTGGTCGATATCGCCGAACGCGCTGTTCGCGGGCAGGCGATCGACCAGGAGCAGGTCGCCTATGCGGTCAAGCCGATGTTCGATCCACCGGATGGGCCGCGCATCGATATCGTTGTCCTGGCATGCACGCACTTTCCCCTGATCCGCGAGGCAATTGCCGCGGCCTGTCCGCCGGGCGTGGTGTTGATCGATACGGGCGAGGCGGTGGCGCGTCAGGCGCTTCGCGTGGCGCCGCAGACACCGCGACCGGAGGGGGAGGGGATCGCTTATGTCACCGGCGGGGCGGCCAACAAGGCGGCGATGGCCCCTGCATTCGCGCGGTTCGGCTATGCGCACATCGAGGTGATTGACGTCTGATTTCAGCGCTGATCGGACAGATAGCCCTTCTTGTCGCTGCAGAAAGCTGGATGCGGCCATCATTCCGAGCCGCGAGTTCCCGACGCGCTGGCGCATTGAGGGCGACTTTCTTGTCCTCGGCTCGCGCAAGAGCGATGGGCCGGAAGCTGCGGCAAGCGCGATCGAGACTGTTGGCTCCTGCCTGCTCAGGCGGCTGGTCGCGTGACAGCGACGCGGGACGATCCGCCGGCGCCTCGCCCCACCGGGCGCCACCTGCACGATCAGGATACCGCTCCATCAGCTCCTGAATGCGACGGTCGCTCAGGACTGAGCTAGAGAAAGTCGATTTCGCGCGGGTCGCCACCTTCCCAGGCGCGCTGGATTTCGGCTGCCAGGAACAACCCGCCAAGCGCCACGACCGAGAGACCGTCGCGTTGTGCGCGTTCGCGCGCCATGATGGCGGCGCTTGCTGTGTCCGGCGCCAGCGTGACGTCCTGCGCATGCTGCCTGAAGATCGCCTCGAACAGTCCGGTGTCGGCGCCGGATCTGGTCGCACGGGTCAGGATGAAATGGTCGAAGCGGCTGGCGACGATCTCGGAAATCGCAGCGACTTCCTTCGACGACGACACGCCGAAGACGACGAGCGTGCGGTCCCGCGGCGAGACGTCGAGGAAGGTGCGCGTAACCGCGTCGAGCGCGCGGGGCGTGTGGCCGACATCGATCCAGAGATCGGGCGAGGTCGAGACCTTTTCGAGCCGTCCGGGCCACCGCGTCCGTCCAAGAGCGGCGAGCATGGCGAAGTGGCGGTCGGCATTTTCCTCCGGCTTCAAGCCGAGCCAGATTTCGGCGGCGCGAAGCGCCGTGATCGCGTTGTGGACCTGGTGGGTTCCGGCGAGTTTGAGGCGCACAGACTGGTCCGCTGCTGGCGCGACGGCGGAAAAACCGTAGTTGAAGCGTGCACCCTTGTGGGTGTTGACGATGCCAGTGACGCGACGGCTGGCGAGCGCTGGGAGCGTGGCCCTGCCCGCCAGACCAGCGAACGCAGCGATGCGGTGGGCGAGGGGCTCCGGGATTGACGGGGACAGTATCACGCACCCGCCGGGCGCGAGCGCGTCGACCTTATCGTAGGCGATGAGTTCTTCTGTCCCCCCCAGGAGCTCGGTGTGTTCAAGGTCGATCGAGGTAAGCACCGATACGCTGGCGCGCACCGTGCGGACAGGATCGTACCGGCCGCCTATGCCAGCCTCCCAGACGATGGCGTCGGGCTTTGTTTCCTGGAACCACAGGATGGCGGTCAGGAACAGGAATTCGAAGGCGCCCATGCGATCGCCCTCGGGCAGCGCGCGATTGAAGGCGAGGACAATCTCGGCAAGGCGGTCGAAGTCTTCCTTCGGGATCGGCGTTTCCCCGAGCGTGAAGCGCTCGCGAACGTCGAACAGGTGGGGCGAGGTGAAGCAGCCGACTTTCAGTCCGGCGGCCTCGATCACTGAGGTCATGAAGCGCGCAGTCGAGCCTTTGCCGTTGGTGCCGGTGACGGCGATCGAGCGGCGAGCGAGGCCGGCGCGGTCGATCCGATGCGTCTGGTAGAATCGTTCAAGGCGATGAAGCCCGATGCCGTCGCCGAATTTCGGAAGGCCAAACATCAGCTGCCCAGACACGCGTTCAACATGGATACCCAGATAGCACGGATCAGGTCGGTTCGCCCTGCAAGTTCGAGTGTGCGCAGGCCGGGATTGCCGTTCACTTCGATCACGACAGGGTCGGAGAAATCGCGTGCAGTGGAAAGGTCAAACATGTCGACCGCGCCGATCCTGAGGCCGAGCGTCTGAACGGCGGTCACGGCGAGGCGGGCGAGGGCGGTCGGCGGCTTGTCGGAGACATGCTCGACGGCGCCGGCGGCGCTGAGATTGCGGCGGCCGGGGAGCGCGAGTCGTCCGCCGACGGGGAGGATTTCAGCTGGGTCGCGCCCGGCGAGGACGGATGCTGGCAGTGGAGAGACGCCTTCGCGGGAGACTGCAGCGTTGAGCGCAGACAGGAGGTCGGACAGAGCGGACCGCCCATCGCCGATGAGGGACGGGCTGGACTTGGTGGAATGGAATATCGCGCGGCCGTCCTGGACAAAGATGCGGTGTTCATCGCCGCTGAGGACGGGCTCGATGAGGAAGGATTCGAAATCGAGCGCGAGCCGCTTTGCATAGTCGTCGAGAGCGTCGGAATCGCGGACGACCTCGGCAAAAGTACCGCGTGAGCCGTGATTGGGTTTTGCGAAGACCGGGTAGCCTATGTTGGCGGCGAAGCGATGCGCGTCGGCCAGTTCATGCCCCGGTGAACGCAGAGCGATGCGGCGGGTATGCGCGAAGAAGAGTCCCCCGGGGATCACAGGCACGCCAGCTGCAGCGATCACTGCTTTTGTGTGCTGCTTGTCGCGCGAGATGGTGAAGGCCGTCGCGCTGTTCGTTGGATAGGCGCAGATATTACCCCCGCCGCCGAGCAGGAATTTCTCTCCGTGGGAGATGCGGAAAAGATAGCCCTCGCCGCGGTCGAGATCCTCGAAGCGGGCGCCGATCGCCTTTGCGGCGTCGCGTGCATAGCGGGTGGAATCCGGGATCGGCATCAACCGGATTTAGCAGGCTCGTCGCGCTGGCGATACGGTCAGCAAGGGCGAGCAGTGGTCATCATCGCGCGCCGTGGCTGCAGCGGCGGGTCTGGTTCCGGCCGAACGGCAGCGCACGGCCGCGCCGGCGACGCCCAATCATGCGCGGGCGATGGATGATCTGCGCACACGCGAAGGCCAGGCCGAGGTCGGCCGCAATGCGCGCGACGTGCTGAAGCCGATCGAGAACCGCAGCCCTGACGCGGCTGCCGCGGCGGCGGAGCGGATTTTGCGCCGGGATGCGGAGCGGACGATCGTCAGGCGACAGCCCCAGCCGGCGTGAGCAGCCGGAGTGTGCTCACTGCCTTCGCTACCAGATCCGCACGCGCTCGTTCGGCGCGAGGTAGAGGCGGTCGCCGGGCTTGATGGCGAAGGCGGCATACCAGGCGTCCATGTTGCGGACGACGCCGTTGACGCGATAGCGGCTGGGGGCGTGGTTGTCGCTGTCGAGCATGGCGCGTGCAAGTTCTTCGCGAACCTTGTCGCGATAGGTGCGGGCGTAAGCGATGAAGAAGCGCTGGTCGCCGGTGAGGCCGTCGATCACGGGCGCTTCCTTCCCGCCGAGCGACAGGCGGTAGGCGGCATAGGCGATTTCGAGGCCGGCGAGGTCGCCGATATTCTCGCCCAGCGTGCCAAGGCCGTTCACGCACGCGCCGAACCAGGGGCAGTAGCCGTCATACTGTTCGACCAGCCGGTAGGATTTCGCGCGGAAGCGTTGGTCAGTCGCCTCCGTCCACCAGTTGCGGGTGCGTCCGGCGGCGTCCGACTGGCGGCCCTCGTCGTCAAAGCCGTGGCTCATCTCGTGGCCGATGACGGCGCCGATGCCGCCATAATTTTCCGCCGCGTCGGCGTCGGGATTGAAATAGGGGGGCTGCAGGATGCCGGCGGGCAGGACGAAGCTGTTGGCGAGGGGGTTGTAGAAGGCATTGACGACATGGGCGGGCGCCACCCAGCGCTTGCGGTCGACAGGACGGCGCAGGTCCGCCTGCTGCTGCTTCCAGTCGAATTCGTAGCTGGCGTACACTGCCTCGACCAGCTTGCCGGGTTCGACATTGTAACCTGAATAGTCGAGCCAGGTTTCGGGGTGACCGATCATGCCCTGGAGCGCTGCGAGCTTTTCGAGCGCCGCGTTGCGGGTCTGATCATCCATCCAGTCGAGGCCGCGCATGCGCGTCGCGAACGCCAGCCGGATGTTGCGGACGAGCCCATCGATCTGCGTCTTGTGATCGGGCGGGAAGTAGCGCGCCACGTAGAGCTGAGCCACAGCTTCGCCGAGCTGTTCCTCGACCATGGCGACGGCGAACTTCCAGCGTTCCGGCTCTTCGGTGACGCCGTAGAGCTGGCGCGAGAAGAAGTCGAAAGCACTCTCGCGGAAAGCCTTCGGCAGGTAGGGCGAGAAGTCGCTTGCGAAATGATACTGCATCCAGAGCTTCCAGTCGGCGACAGGAATCCTGCGGACGAGCTTTGCGATATCCGCAACCGCACTCTGGTCAGTGATGACGAAACTGTTGGCGCCCGAGAAGCCGGTCGCGTCGAGGAAGATGTCCCAGTCGAAGCCGGGGGCGAAGGCCTTCAGTTCGGCGTAGGACATGGGGCGCATCGCCTCGGCGATACTGATCGAGCGGTCTTCATAAGTGTGCGCCTCGGCGATGCGGCGCTCGAGGGCGTAGACGCGCCTTGCGCCGTCTTCGGGGTCTGGATTGCCGAGCAGATTGAGGATGGTGGCGACGTGGCGGCGGTAGGCAGCCTGCAGGGGGAGGGCTTCGATGCCGCCATCGATGTAATAGCCGTGATTTGGCATGCCAAGGCCAGCCTGCGAGATCCAGACGGCGTTGCGGTCAGGATCATCCGGCGAGGCGTCGACGCCGATGCCGAAGGGCGCATTGTAGCCGATGACGCCCATCAGCCGGATGACATCCTCATAGCTCTGCGCGGCGCGCATGCGTTCGAGATGCGGGAGCAGCGGTTCGACGCCGCGTGCTTCGATGGCGGGCTCATTCATGGCGGCAAGATAGATGTCGGCGATCTTCTGCTCGACGGATCCGCGTGCGGGTTTCGACGCCACGATCCCGGCAATCAGGCGGCGTACATTTTCCTCGACCGCTTCGGTCAGTTCCTCGGTTGCGCCTGACGACGACTTGTCGTCGGGCAGCTTGTAGGTCGAGAGCCACTCATGGTTGACGTAGCCGTAGAAATCGTCGCCGAGCGCCGGCTTGTCGGCGGATGGCTGGTCAGTGATCAGCTGCGGCGCAACAGCGATGCCGGGAGGCAGTGCTGGCGCCGTTGGGGCGGCACAGGCGACAAGGGCGAGCGACGCCGCGGCGGCCATCAGGCCAAGGCGTTGCAGCAGGCTTGCGGTCAAGGACTTCCCCGTCGGTGGCTGGTTGCCGAGTCTTGACGGCAGGGCTGCCGAGTCAAGCGCTGCCATGCAGCGCGAAATGAAAAGCCCGCGATCTTTCGATCGCGGGCTTTGCCTGATCGCGTTCTGAGGAACGCCTCTACCAGATGCGCACGCGCTTTTCGGGCGGGATGTACATCTTGTCGGTGGGCTGGATGTTGAAGGCGGTGTACCACTCGTCGATGTTCGGGACGACGCCATTGACGCGGAATTCCGGCGGCGAGTGCGGATCGGTCGCGAGCATGTTGCGCATGTTGTCCTCGCGGCTCATCGCACGCCAGACCTGCGCCCACGCCAGGAAGAAGCGCTGGTCTCCGGTGAGGCCGTCGAGCACCGGGGCTTCCTTGCCGCCGAGAGACTGCTTGTAGGCTGTGTAGGCCATGATCAGGCCGCCGAGGTCGCCGATGTTCTCGCCCGTGGTGAGGGCGCCGGAGATGCAGGCGTCCGGCAGCGGGCAGTATTTGTCGTACTGCGCGTTGAGGGCGGCGGTCTTGGTCAGGAACTTGGCCTTGGTGTCAGCCGTCCACCAGTCGCGCTGGACGCCGTTGGCGTCGAAGGCGGAGCCCTGATCGTCGAAGCCGTGGCCGATCTCGTGACCGATTACGCCGCCGATGGCCCCGTAATTGACCGCAGGATCAGCGTTCGCGTCGAAGAAGGGCGGCTGGAGGATGCCGGCCGGGAAGGTGATCTGGTTCATCAGCGGGTTGTAGTACGCGTTTACCGTCTGCGCGTTCATGCCCCACTCTTCGCGATCAACCGGGCCGCCGAGACGGGCGACCTGACGGTTCCACTCGAACTGGCGGGCGGCAAAGATGTTCTCGAACAGCCTGGTCTTGTCGATCTGCATGGCGGAGTAGTCGCGCCACTTGTTGGGGTAGCCGATGCGCGGTTCGAAGTTGGCCAGCTTCTTGAGGGCTTCGGCGCGCGTGGGTTCATCCATCCAGGCGAGCTTCTCGATCCGGCCCTTGAGCGCCGCGTTCAGGTTTGCGACCAGCTCGTCCATCTTGGCCTTGCTCTCGGGTGGGAAGAACTTCGCGGCATAAGCCTCGCCAAGGGCTTCGCCCATATTGCCGTCAAGCAGGGTCACGCCGCGCTTCCAGCGATCGCGCTTGGCCGGCACGCCCCGCAGGGTTTTCGAGAAGAATTCGAATGAGGCGTCGTCGAATGCCTTGGGCAGGAAGGCTGCGTTGTCGGACGCCATGTGGAAGGTGAGATACTTCTTCCAGGCGGCGATCGGCTGCGAGTCGACCAGCTTGGCGCCAGCGGTGACCGAGGTGTCGCCATACGCCACGACGCTGGTGACGGCCGGGATGCCCGCGTCCTTTGCGAACTGTTCGAGATCGAAGTTGGGGGCCAGCTTCTTGAAGTCGGCGACGGACATGCCCTTGAAGGCCTTGTCCGGGACGCGAAGTGCTTCCTGCGTCCAGTGGCCTTTGGCGATCTCGGTCTCGAATTTGATCACTGTCTCGGCGGAGGCGGCAGGCGCCGGGTCGCCCAGGAGTTCGAACATCTTCGTGACGTAGGTTTTGTATGCGGCGCGGTAGCCGTCATACTTCTCGCTCTTCTCAAGATAGTAGTCGCGGTCCGGCATGCCGAGGCCGCCCTGAGCGGCCCAGACGGCATAGCGGGTCGTGTCGGCGACGTCGGCCTCGATGCCGACGCCAAAGGGCGAGGCGTAGCCGACCTTGGCGATGACCTTCAGGAGACCGGCCTTGTCGGTGATGCCGTTGATCTCGTCGAGATAGGGCTTGAGCGGTTCCGTGCCGCGCGCCTCGATCGTCGCTTCGTCCATCCAGGATGCGTAGAAGTCCGCGGCCTTGGCGACATTCGAGCCCGGAGCAGGCGGGCTTGCGGCAAAGCCGTCGATGATCGTCTTGACGTCATTTTCGGATTTCACGGCCAGCTCGTCGAAGGCGCCATAACGCGCCTTGTCTTCGGGGAGCGTGAAGGTCGCGAGCCATTTGCCGCTGGCGTAACGGAAGAAGTCGTCGCCCGGCTTCACGGCCTCGTCGCGGTTCGAAAGATCAACGCCCCACTCGCCCAGGACCGCCTTGGCCGGCTCGGCCGCGACTGTCGCGGGCGCTGTCTCATTGGAGCAGGCTGCAAGAAGCGCAGCCGCAGAAGCGGCGATGAGCAGGGACATTCGCATGAAAGACACCTCTGGAGACGGTAATGGACAGCCTGACCGTCAATTGGACGATTTCTCCCAGCACTTTGAGGATGTCAACGAGCGTTATCGTCAATCAATATGTCGCGTACGGCGTGCTCACGAAAATCACGACAAAACAGGCGGAGCGCCCTAGTTATCGCCGCATGAGCGATGGATCGGCCACTTCGTCTACGCAGGCGCCACAGAACGCCCCGGCGCCACGCACGCGGGTCAGCGACTTCCGTGTGCTCGCAGGGGCGGCGATTGGGGTGATCCTCATCCTTGCGCTTCTGGGCCAGGCGAACTGGCTGGCGGCGAGCCTTGGGGTGATGGGGCTGATCCTGTTTTCGACGGTCTGGTATTTCGGTACGGTCGATCCCGCGATCGAGGTGAAGGAAGATCCCGAGGCAGCGATGCTGGAGGCGCGCAGGAAGGCTGCGCAGGAAAAGGCGTTCCGCACCTCGCTGGTCGAGGCGCTGCCGGAGCCGGCGCTCTACATCGATGCGCAGGGCAAGGTGGAGGCGGCCAATCGGGCAGCCCGGCAGACCTTCCGATTTGTCGGCGCAGAGCCGCAGCTGACAGCCGTGGTGCGCAAGCCTGAACTGCTTGATGCGGTGGCGAGCGCGCGCCAGACCGGCGAGACGCAGCGCTTCGAATTCGTTGAGCGTGACGAGACCGACCGTTACTTTGCCTGCGTGGCGGCGCCGCTGGGCGCGGGCATCCTGGTGAGCATGCACGACCTCACCGACATCAAGCGCGTCGAGCTGGCGCGCGTCGATTTTCTTGCCAACGCCAGCCATGAGTTGCGCACGCCGCTGACATCTCTGTCCGGATTCATCGAGACGCTGCGCGGGCCGGCGCGCGACGATGCAGAGGCGCGCGAGCGGTTCCTGGAAATCATGCAGGCGCAGGCCGACCGCATGAAGCGGCTGATCAGCGATCTCATGTCATTGTCGCGTATCGAACTGGTCGAGCATCGCCCGCCCGACGATGAGACCGATCTGGCGGGCGTGGTGCAGGAAGTGGCGGCGGCTCTTGCGCCGGTAGCGGCAAGGCGTGGCGTGACAGTGCGCCTGCGCGGCGCGGACAATCCGATCCCCGTGACTGGCGTTCGTGACGAGCTGGCGCAGGTGGTGCAGAACCTGATCGACAACGCAGTGAAGTATTCCGAGCCGCAGGGCGTGGTCGAGGTCGAGCTGTCCCCTGAGCTGTCAGGCGATCAGGCGGCGGCGCGCGCCGGGCGGCTGTGGGAGAGTGCGGGCCACATGTCGATCGTGTCTGCGGCGGGAAAGGGACCCTGCGTGGCGCTGCGCGTGACGGACGCGGGACCGGGCATCGAGCGGCAATACCTGCCGCGCCTGTCGGAGCGCTTCTACCGCGTTGATCCGGGCAGAGGGTTGCGGCCGGGCACGGGTCTGGGGCTCGCGATCGTGAAGCACGTCGTGCAGCGTCATCGCGGCAGCTTCCTTGTCGAGAGCGAGCCGGGACGTGGGTCTGCGTTTGGAGTCGTCCTGCCGATGCGGCGCGCCGGCGGAGCGAGCTAGGGCTGGACCTCGATGGTAATCGACGTCGTGTAGCTGCGGATCTGCGTCGCGGCGCCGGCAGGGGCCTCACCCGACATGCGGGTCCAGAAAAGGTAGACCCCGGGCTTGTCGAACGTGGCTTTCACCTCGCCGTCAGAGCCTGATGCAAGAAGCTTGCGGTAGGCTGGCTCTTCGTATGTGCCGCCTTCGCGCCAGATCTCCACCTGCTGATTGGCGACGGGCTTGCCGTTGAGCATGACGCGGAAGGCGAAGCCGGTGTCGACATAGACGTCGTTGGGATGCGTCACAGGTCTTAGCTCGAGCGAGCCGATGCGGGCTTCGACCGGCGCCGTGGTTGGCGCCCCGCGCGTGACGTAGACATCGGCGAGGGTGGCGGTCTGGCTCTGACGCGTCTTTGTGCCGGGCAGGATTTCGCGGCCGGGCGCGATGGGCTGCCATGCGCCATCGATGAGGACCTGCTGGCCGATGCGGCCGAGGCGTTCGCCGGTGGAGAGGCGGTAGGTGCCGTTGGTCTTCGTGTCGGCTTCGAGCGCGGTGAGTTGTGTGAGTTCGACCTTCGTCTTGAAGGTGGATCTGGCGCCATCGGGAGCGATCACTGTCCATGCCTCGGATCTCACGCCGATCGCAGGATTGGAGAAGCTCTCGGTGAAGGAGGATTGGGCGGTTACGAGATCGTCAGTGGCGGTGGTGAACCAGCTGGGCCGAAGGTAGGATGTGTCCGCCGACGCTTGTGGCGCAACGATCGCTGGCATCAGCAGAAAGAGGTAGGTTGCGGCGCGCCTGGCCAGGGTCGAAGAATGTGGGATCATCGGTTGCACCTCGCGATCACAGGACTTGATATGCACTTGCAAGTCATTTGCAAGCGGAATAACCCACGAAACGCGGGGGAGCATTTGAAAAGGCCATGAACCCATGATGTCGTCAGGAATGCTTCGGAGCGCAGCGCTGGCGGTTATGCTTGCTGGCGGTCTGGCGATGCAGGGCTGCACCACAACAGGCGGCGCAGCCTACACACAGGGCGTGATGGGCGAGGTCGAGCGCGCGAAGTTCGAGCAGGACCGCAAGGCGATCATGGCGCAGCAGGGCGACTACCGCGTGCGTTTCGACTTCATCGAGACGGTAGGTTTCGTGACTGACTACAAGGTGCGCGAGCCGGATCGCTCTGGCGGATACGAAGTCGTGCGGGTGATCGAGGATCGCGGCGACTTCATCAGCATCCAGCACATCCTGGTCATCGAGGCGGGGGACGAGAAGTTTCCGATCAAGCACTGGCGGCAGGACTGGCGGTATGAACCTGCGAGCGTGCTGGTGTTTCTCGGCGGCAATGCCTGGGAGAACCGGGTGATCGCGCCTGCCGTCCGCGAAGGGAAGTGGTCGCAGCAGGTCTACCAGGTTGAAGACTCGCCGCGTTACGGCGCGCTTGGGACGTGGACGCATAAGTATGGTGTGTCAGCGTGGACGCCGCCGGCCGAGTTGCGGCCGCTACCGCGGCGCGAGTCGACGACGCGGAAGGATTACTACGCCGTGCTGGCGGTGAACCGTCATGCACTTACCAGCGACGGCTGGGTGCATGAGCAGGACAATTCCAAGCTCGGCATGGTTGGTGGCAAGCAGCAGATCATTGCGCGCGAGCAGGGCGTGAACACGTATCGTCCAAACACGCAGTTCGATGCATCGGTGGCGACGCAGTACTGGGCCGCGACCAGGGATTTCTGGGCCGAGGTCCGCAAGGAATGGGATAAGCTCGAGGTTGCCGGGACGAGCTTTGGCCTGACGGTGCAGGGCGAGCCGGAGCCGGTGTACGAGCCCTTGCTTGAGCTGGCGGACAGGATCGACGCGGGCGAGACGACGACCGCAGAGGCTGTGGTGAAAGCGCGCGAGGTGATTGCGAAGTTCACGACGCGCGATATCGGCACGCTGCAGCAGCGGCTGGCGAAGGCGGGCGTCGATGGAGCGGTGGCGACAGCGGCGATCAACTAGCATTGCCCCTGGTCGCAGGGCAGGCGCCCGCACGAGGTCGCTCCCGATCTGGTTCGCTGCGCGCAGCTTGTCTTGCAGTCAGCGCCGACAGTGTGGTCGGCGCCGATAAACCCTTCGGGCCGCGGCCATGTCGCCGCAAGAATGCGTCAGATGCTGCCTCACGTGCGGACGCAGCAGCCTGATATGATTGATTTTTGGACAAAAACACCCGCGCCGCGTGCAGCGCAGGCACGACGTCTCCAGTTTATCGATAGATGGGCAGACTGACGCACGGGCCAGTAGATGCGGGTTCGCAGGACTGTCACAATCGGCCCGTACAGGACGTGTCATCAAGCGGCTGTTGGGCAGTTCATGGCTATCCAGTTCGTCTCCAGAAAGGCCGGCATGGCAGCGGAGAACGAACGGATTCCTGAAATCGGACCGGACACCGACTGGAGAGGGCGATGAGCCGGATGGAGCCCATCGTTCCACAACTTCGCGTCGAAACGCCCCGGCCGGGCGCCGCCAGGCCAGCCATGCCGCCGACCAAGGTCGCGGCGCGGTCGGTGTCGGTGTTCTACGGCGAAAAGCAGGCACTGTTCGACGTCTCACTGGACATGCCGGAGAAGTCGGTGACGGCGCTGATCGGGCCGTCGGGCTGCGGCAAGTCGACTTTCCTGCGCTCGATCAACCGGATGAATGACACCATCCCGAACTGCCGGGTAACGGGCGAGATTCTGATCGATGGTCAGGACGTGAACGCCCGCTCGGTGGACCCCGTGCTTCTGCGGGCGCAGGTGGGCATGGTGTTCCAGAAGCCGAACCCGTTCCCGAAATCGATTTTCGAGAATGTGGCCTATGGCGTGCGCCTGCATGGTCTCGCGCGGTCGCGGACAGAGATGCAGCAGATTGTCGAGGCCTCGCTGCGCAAGGCCGGGCTATGGGACGAGGTGAAGGATCGCCTCAACGCGCCAGGCATGAGCCTGTCGGGCGGCCAGCAGCAGCGCCTGGTGATCGCGCGTGCGATCGCCGTGAGCCCCGAAATCATTCTGATGGACGAGCCCTGTTCGGCGCTGGACCCCATCGCAACGGCGAAGGTGGAAGAGCTGATCGACGAGCTGAAGGCAAACTACTGCATCGTCATCGTGACGCATTCGATGGCGCAGGCAGCCAGGGTGTCGCAGCAGACAGCCTTCTTCCATCTCGGAAAACTGGTGGAAACCGGACCGACAGAGACCGTGTTTACCAATCCGCGCGAGCCGCGGACCCAAGACTACATCACCGGACGCTTCGGATAGGCTCAGCCCTCCTGTAAGGTGACGGTGAAAGGACCATGCACATGACCGAGCATACAGTCAGGTCGTTCTCGCAGGATCTGGAGGAGCTCTCCGGAGACCTCGCCCGCATGGGCGGGCTTGCCGAGGACATGCTGTCGGACGCGATCCAGTCGATAGCCTCGCGCGACCTTATGCTGGCAGAGACGGTAGTGTCGCGCGATCCGCAGATCGACAACCTGCAGATCGAGGTCGAAAAGAAGATCCTTCGACTCCTTGCGCTTCGCCAGCCGCTGGCGCGCGATTTGCGCCAGGTGATCTCTGCGCTCAAGATCGCAACCGAACTTGAGCGCATCGGTGATCTTGCCAAGAGCATCGCAAAGCGCGTCAAGCTGGTCGACAAGATCGGGGCAGAGGGCGCCCTGAAGGGCGTCGCGCGTATGGGCCGGCTTGTCACGGCGCAGCTGAAGCGCGTGCTGGACGCATACACCGCGCTGGAGACGGATGCGGCCAACAAGGTGTGGGCGCGTGACGAAGAAGTGGACGAGCACTACCAGTCGCTGTTCCGCGAAGTCGTCACCTACATGATCGAAGATCCGCGGACCATTTCGGCCTGCGCGCATCTCCTCTTTGTCGCCAAGAATCTGGAACGGATCGGCGACCACTGCACCAACATCGCCGAGGAAATCCATTTCCTGGTCACCGGCGAACAACTTCCCACCGAAAGGCCGAAGGTCGATGCACTCAACAGCCACTGAGATCGAACGCCCCACGATGCGTCCGGCCGCCGCCACACGCCCATTTGCCCTGATCGTCGAGGACGAGGCGGCGCTGGTCGAGCTGATCCGCTACAACCTTGTCAAGGAAGGCTATGAGGTCGCGATCGCAACCGACGGCGAGGATGCATTGCTGCAGATTGCCGAACGCCAGCCCGACATTGTTCTGCTCGACTGGATGCTGCCCAAGCTGGCGGGGATCGAGGTGGCGCGGCGGCTGCGGTCAGCGCAGGCCACGCGCAACCTGCCGATCATCATGCTGACGGCCCGAACCGAAGAAAGCGACCGCATCCGGGGGCTCGACATTGGCGCCGACGACTACATGACCAAGCCGTTCTCGATGTCGGAGCTGACCGCGCGCATCCGCGCGGTGATGCGGCGCATCCGGCCGGCCCTGGCCGACGACATCGTGGTGGTCGGCGATATCTCGATGGACCGCGCTGCGCACAAGATCACGCGGGCCGGCGCCGAGGTGCATCTCGGGCCGACGGAGTTCCGCCTGCTCGACTATTTCATCCAGCATCCGGGACGCGTGTTCAGCCGTGAGCAGCTGCTGGATGCGGTGTGGGGGTCGGACGTTTATGTCGAGACGCGCACGGTCGACGTCCATATCGGACGTTTGCGCAAGGCGCTCAGCAAGGGCGGTGGCGATGATCCGATCCGTACCGTACGCTCGGCTGGGTATGCACTAAACGTCTAGTCGAACTCGAGCGCAAACATTGCGATCGAGTCGTGCATGAAGCGCTGGGCGGCGTAGAAGCCCTTCGCGCCGTCATTGTCGATCTCGGTGGCGACCCAGGCGTAGGTGCAACAGAGGTGGCTCGGTTTGTCTGAACAGGTTCCGGGGTTGGGATAAGTGGATTTCCGCCTCGGTTATGCTGCGGCCGGGATTGGCTGCAGCTGGTTGAAGTACGCCTCGTCCGGTGTTTGCCGGTCA